>Ga0070679_100000473_pt1 | contig 34337 bp, 26 predicted proteins | sample KBSC63BmetaG_FD_65652 | JGI IMG/M metagenome (GOLD analysis project Ga0070679, IMG submission 65652) | Corn rhizosphere microbial communities from Kellogg Biological Station, Michigan, USA - KBS C6-3B metaG | ecosystem: Host-associated > Plants > Roots > Rhizosphere | place: USA: Michigan... | reverse complement strand
ATGATCTTTCTCTATATAAACAAGCGCCTTTTGTAAACTGGCAGAAACAGGTTTTTGGAAGAAGTGCATTTCAACAAACACATAACGTAAGTATCTCCGGCGGCGGAGAAAAAACGCAATTTAATTTGAGTCTCACTTATAATAGGAATGACGCTGTAATGCTTAATTCCGATTACGATCGCAAGCTGGTGAATTTTAGATTGACACATGAAGTGAGCGATAGATTTAAGATTGGCTTTAACCTTCGTTTTGATAACCAGGCCATCGACGGCGCAGGCGCTTCTAACCCTGGAAGCAGCGGGCTGAATTTTTTACGACAGGCAGTACGTTACACACCTTATTTGTCGCCAGGCGAAACAGTTGCTAATTATGATCCTGAATTAATAGACCAGACGCTTGGAAATGGCCTTTACATTGTAAATCCTTTATTGCTAATAGATAATCAGTATAAAAAACAATACCAAACTTTAGCAGGTTTGAGCGGTTATGCTGATTATACATTAGCCAAATTTCTTTCTTTCAGAACAACAGTAGGATTTGATTATCACGATTACAAAACCAATAGTTATGATGATAGCCTTAGTTCAAATTCAATATCTAACGGTGCCGGCCAACCGATAGCTACAGTTCAGACAAGTAATCGCCAAACATTTGATAACTCCAACGTATTCACTTTTACAAACAGAAAATTTGACGGAGATTTTAATAAGAACAATAACATTGATATAATACTCGGGCAGGAAACGTATGAGGTGCGAAATACAAGTCATACAATTGTGCAGCGTTTCTTTCCATTAGGAACAACTGCAGAAAAGGCGTTGGGTAATTTAAACCTGGCAAGTCCGCCAACCGGAATTTTGGAACCTGCGCCAACAAGCAATGAAGATGTACAAAGAATACAATCGTTTTTCTCACGCATTAATTATTCTTATAAAGATGAATTTCTTGCATCATTTAGTTTAAGGGCAGATGGCTCATCAGTGTTTGCGCCTGGCAGGCAATGGGGATATTTCCCCGCTGGTTCATTTGCATGGAAATTATCCAATGAAAAATTTATGGATAATTTGAAACCTTTTATTTCCAACGTAAAGCTTAGATTAAACTATGGCGAAGCAGGAAATAACAGAATTGAATCATTCCTGTACCTGACTCAATTTAACACAGATCAAAATTATTACGGTCTGCAGAATCAATTGGTAACAGCATTCGGGTCTGCAGCACTTGCTAATTCTTTATTGACATGGGAATCCAATGTATCACGAAACGCAGGATTAGATTTTTCATTGTTTAATAATCATCTTCAGTTAAGTCTTGACTACTATCGAAATAAAACCAGAAATTTATTAGTTGCTGTTCCGGTGCCAACAACTTCCGGTTATACTACGCAAATTCAAAATGTTGGGGCAACAGCTAATAATGGGTTTGAAGCGCAATTGAGTTCATCAATTATTCAAACAAAAGACTTTAGCTGGACAGCGAATTTTAATATTTCTTTCAATCAAAATAAAGTGTTGAGCCTTGGCAGGCAAAACTCTTACCTGCAAAGCTCAAGCTGGGCAGGGGGAGCTAATCCCGCAGATTATATTGTAAAAGTTGGTGCACCGGTTGGCAGCATGTACGGTTTGGTAAACGATGGTTTTTACACCCTTGATGATTTTAATTATGACGCAGGCACCCAGGCTTATACTTTAAAACCAGGTGTTGTAAATGATGGAGGTGCAGCGGGGGTCACAGGAGGGTTAAGCCCCCAACCGGGGCTTGTTAAATACAAAGATTTAAATGGCGATGGTTTTGTAAAGCTTAACGATGACGAGCAAATAATCGGCAATGCAAACCCAGAATTTTTTGGAGGTTTAAACCAGCAAATTATTTATAAAAATTTTGATTTAAGTGCATTTATCAATTTTCAATATGGCAATGATATTTATAACGACAATAAGCTTGAATTTGGAAGCGCATATACACCGAATGCCAACCTGCTATCAATTGCTAACAATCGCTGGCGCACCATTGATGAGAATGGAAATGTAGTAACAGAGCCTAAAGCGCTTGCTGCGCTAAATAAAAATGCTACTTTATGGAAGCCGGTTACAACAAGCGCAGGATTTTATCCTCAATCTTATGCCATAGAAGACGGATCATTTATACGCATTAATAACATAACGTTGGGCTATACTTTGCCACGATCATTAACTGAAAAAATAAAAATTCAGAAGTTCCGTGCTTACGTTACTTTAAATAATCTTGCAGTTATTACAAACTATACCGGTTACGATCCGGAGGTAAATACAAGACGCTCTACGCCTGTTACTCCGGGCATTGATTTTTCTGCATATCCCAGGAGCAGTTCTTATATTTTTGGTGTAAATGTTACTTTATAAAGTTTAATTTCTTTATTATGAAAATAAAATCATTTTATTACCTATTAGTTGCCTTCGTTATTTTTACGGTAGGCGTAACCGTTAGTTCATGTAAAAAATATTTGGATTTACAACCTATATCTTCTTTCGGGCCTGAAACTGTTTTTGGTACAGTAGCCAATGCACAAAAAGCAGTATTGGGCGCTTACCAGGAAATGACAGGCGATCAGGGTTATGGCATTCGCGTAAGCATGTATTTCCCTTATGATAATGACCTGATGATGGGCGCCGGCGGCCACAATGATAATGACAGAAGAGATATTGGGCGCTATAATCTTACCGCCGGAAATGCACAATTGGCAAAGCCTTTCAATCAAATGTATGAAGGTGTGGAAAGAGCCAATCAATGTATAAAATATATTCCTCAAATGGATCTGTATAATAATGGTTCGGCAGGCGATAAGGCAGAATTAAAAAGATTGTATGGTGAAGCATTAACATTAAGAGCGCAATACTATCTTGAGCTGGTAAGAAACTGGGGCGATGTACCTGCACAATGGGAACCATCAGCAGATCAGCCGGATCTGTTTTTATCAAAAACTGATCGCGACACTATTTATGATCACATTTTAAATGACCTGAAAACTGCAGAAGATTTAGTGCCCTGGCGTTCCGGCGTAAGTGCATTAGGCGATCCTAATGATGAAAGAATTACTAAAGGCGCAGTGAAAGGGTTACGTGCACGCATTGCTTTATTCAGGGGAGGTTACTCATTAAGAAGAGATAATAAAATGGAAAGGGGAAGTAATTTCTTGGATTATTATAAAATTGCAGATGAAGAATGTTTGTCAATTATACAATCTGGTGAACATTCTCTTGATCCAAGCTACCAGGACTTATGGAAAAATCAATTGGATGCACACAAGATCGATCCCTATGGTGAAATCATTTTCCAGGCTGCTATGGCTGGCGCTACCTCAGCAACAGATAGCAAGCTTGGAAAATATAACGGGCCAAATGGGAGTCTGATTATTTTGCCAACTTATTTTTATGAATTCGATTCTGCTGACACACGCCGTGATGTAACGATTGCGCCCTTTAAAATCAATAATGATAATACACTTTCTGCTGTATCTATTTCCGGCCTTTATGATGGAAAATTTCGTCGTAACTGGATAACCAATCCTGACATCGATATTAGTAACCAGGCTCAGAATTTCAGCCTGAACTGGCCTATTCTCAGGTATTCTGATGTTTTACTAATGTATGCAGAAGCTGAAAATGAAATTAATAATGGCCCAACGCCAGGGGCAATAGGTGCATTGAAGCAGGTAAGGTCAAGGGCATTTGCAGGACATACTGACATGATAGGAATTTCGCCTGGAGATAAAGATGGTTTTTTTACTGCCATAGTAAATGAAAGAGCTTTGGAATTCGGAAGTGAAGGCATTCGTAAATATGATTTGATAAGATGGAATTTAATAGCTCAAAAGCTAGCAGATACTAAACAAGCTTTAAATGAAATGGCGGCCTTCACTCCCCCTTATAATAATTTACCGGCTACCATGTACTATATCCCAAGCACTGATCCGTCAGGCAATATTAATTGGGCTACTTCTTTCTATCATCCGGCACCTGCATCTGGCCCGGCTGGTTCTACGAGTGTTACCTGGATTAGCACTGCCGTAAACACCGGTAACTTTTCTTATTATGCCGAAGGCTTCAAACCCAATCATAGTGAGCTTTTACCAATACCACAGCAGTCAATAGATGCGAATCCTAACTTGACGCAGGATTACGGATATTAATTTATTTTTTATTCATATAAAGAAATAGAAAGCATGAAAAAATTTAGGTATCAAATAATCATCCCGGCTTTACTGGCTTTTGCGATAATTTCCTGCAAAAAAGATCTTGTGGAAAGATTTACACCCGACAGGATGTTTACTCCCACAGAGATTACTATTAAGACAGTTGATACGTCTGTAGTTATCAGTTGGCCCTCATCATTATTTTCTGCAGGAAGCGGTGTAACCTATACTTTGCAAATTTCTGAAGACTCCACATTCCAGGCTGCACCGGCATTATCTTTCATTGTAGATTCAACCGCAGCAATCGTTACAGATGATTCTCTCAAAGCCAGAACGTCTTATTTTGCAAGAGTGAAAGCTAACGCCACAAACACAGCAAGTGAATCTGCATGGGTGGAAGCAGCCATGCATTTTTCGTTGGTTGGTGTTCAGATATTTCAATCCGTGCAGGGTTCTGATATTTTAGATGATGAAGTTATTCTTCACTGGACTACTACAGAAGGTGTTGATAAAATAATTATTACAGCGCCTAATGGGGATACAACCCAGGTAAATATTACAGATGCCGATAACAATGCGGGCCAGATCTTAATTTCTGGCTTAACAGGAAGCACTTTATATAAAGCAGAAATTTTTGCGGGCACCAAAAGTAAAGGGCTTGTAACCTTTACAACTAAAGCGCCAGTGAGTGGAAATAATGTAATAGATCTGAGAAATATTACAGATCGTCCTGAAGTTTTGTATGATACGTTGTCGCAGATTCCAGACGGTTCTGTAGTTCTTTTAAAACGCGGTCTCACTTATACATTCACATCTTCCTATACGTTTGATAAATCAGTTTCTATTATGAGTGGGCTTGGATTTGGCACGCCTGCAATGCTATTGCTTTCAGCAAATTTTGATGCAACAGGAAATATAGATTCTCTGCATTTTTCTGATGTTACTATTGCCACCGATGGAAGCTCCAACTATTTCATGAACGTAAGCAATGCTGCTGTAATTAATAATTTAAGCGTATTAAATTGTAACACACAAGGTGTATTTAATAATTCATTTATTCGCCTGAAAACAAAAGGAGATGAGATCAATAATCTTGTTATAAAAAATTGTATAATTGATAGCTTTGGCATCGGCGCTAAATATGCAATATTATATGCAAGTGCATCAAGCACAGCAAAAATTGATAATATTGAGATTGATAACAGCACTTTTTATTCTTTCTATTATTTTGTAAGGCAGGATGGCATTGCAGGTACATCTTTAAATATTAATAATTGCACATTCAATGATATGATAAACCAGGGAGGATATTTTATTAACTATTCAGGCACTTTTCCATCAGCATTTAATATATCGAATACGATTTTAGGAAGTACAATTGACCCAACGAATGCCAATGGAATAAAGTCAGCCGGAAGCGCAGTTTTATCAAACACGTATGCAACTTCGGATGATGTATTCAGTGCTAATCCAATCACCGGCGCAACTGCATATTCAGGAACAGCAACAGATTTATTTACAGCACCGGCAAGCGGAGATTTTACAATAAAAGATAATTCCTTTGCAGGCAAAAGCACGGCAGGCGATCCAAGGTGGAGATAAGATTTTTTAAATTCTCAAAAAAATATTTTGAATCAGAAATTAAGAACTTTTCATATAAATAATGTCCCTCTCCTTCGGAGAGGGGTTGGGGTGAAGCTTTTTCTTTTTCTTTCATTTCTCTCTTTCACTCTTCCTTCTCAAAATCATATTACCGTTTACCTTATCGGCGATTCTACAATGGCCGATAAGGAAGTAATTGCATATCCTGAAACCGGCTGGGGAATGCCGTTTCATTACTTTTTTGATTCAACCGTCACAGTAGATAACCGTGCTAAGAATGGAAGAAGCACAAGAACTTTTATCGAAGAAAAAAGGTGGCAGCCAGTTGTTGATAATCTTCATGAAGGTGATTATGTATTGATTCAATTCGGGCATAACGATGAAGTACAAACGAAAAGAAGTTATACAACTCCTGATGATTTTAAAGCCAATCTTGAAAAGTTTGTGAATGAATCGAGAAGTAAAAAAGCAATTCCTGTTTTAATAACACCGGTTGCACGCCGCAAGTTTGATGCTGCAGGAAAAATTGAAGAAACACATGTCGCCTATACGCAGTTGGTAAAAGATGTTGCAAAAAAATTAGATGTTCCATTAATTGATCTGGATGCAGAAAGCCAGCAACTCGTTCAGCAAATGGGGCCGGAAACTTCGAAGTATTTATATAATTATTTATTACCCGGAGAAAATCCTCATTACCCCGCAGGACATGCAGACGATACTCACTTCAGCGAATTAGGTGCAAGAAAAATGGCCGAGATAGTTTTGCATGATATTCCAAATTTACATCTTGAATTAGCAGATAGAATTCGTGTTGTAAAACAAAAGGAGAAAAAATGATGAAGGCTATTTGTAAATATTTTAAAATTTTTATAGAAACAAGTCCTGTCCCTCTCCTTTGGAGAGGGGTTTGGGTGAGGTTTTTACTTTTAATTGTTCTAACATCATTTGTTTTACCAACAAATAAAAAAATTACAATTTGGATGATTGGCGATTCTACCATGTGTCAATATGATTCATCGCGTTTCCCGCTAACCGGCTGGGGAATGCCCTTTGCGGAATATTTTGATTCATCCGTAACAATAGAAAATAAAGCAAGAGGCGGCCGCAGCACAAGAACTTTTATTGCTGAAAATCGTTGGCAACCTATTGTTGATAATTTAAAAGAAGGTGATTATGTATTGATACAATTTGGCCATAATGATGAATCAAAAAGTTACCCTGACCGTTATACAACGCCTGAAGATTACAGGAAATATTTAATCAAATTCGTTACCGAATCAAGAAATAAAAAAGCGATTCCTGTTTTGATAACACCCGTAAGCAGAAGAAAATTTGATTCCTCCGGAAACGCAATTGAAACCCATGAAACATATTCCAAAATTGTTCATGAAGTTGCGGAACAATATAAAGTTCCGCTTATTGATCTGGATCAGATGAGCATACAATTGCTGCAACAATACGGCCCTGAAAATTCAACTCTTTTATTTATGCAGTTAGAACCTGGCGAGAATCCTGACTATCCGTTAGGCATACACGATAATACGCATTTCAATGCTTACGGCGCAAGGCATATTGCAGAGTTGGTATTACAAGGGATTGATCACTTGCATCTGGATTTAGCCGGAAGGATTGTGCATGCAAAAAAATAAAATTATTGAAACTAAAATATATTCTATGAAACATAGAAAAGCATTCGCTATAAAATATCTCGGCATCATGTTGCTTTCTGTAATTATCATGTATGGATGTGCTGCGCAAAAAAAGCTGCAGGGTGAAAAACAAGGGTGGGATAATTTTGATGTGTTGTTGAAAAAAATTATTCCGCCAACTTTTGCCAATCATGATTTTTCTATTTTGAATTACGGCGCAAAAGCAGATGGCGAAACCGATTGCCTTCCTGCTATTAAAAATGCTATCGCTGAATGCCACAAGGCCGGAGGCGGCAGAGTGGTTGTTCCCGCAGGAACTTATTTGGTAAATGGCCCTATTCATTTATTGAGTAATGTAAATCTTCACTTAGACGAAAATGCTGTAATAAAATTTGGCACCAATGCAGATGACTATCTACCGGTGGTGCATACACGATTTGAAGGAGTTGAATTGATGAATTATTCCCCGCTTGTTTATGCATTCAATCAAACCAATATTGCTGTTACAGGTAAAGGCACTTTGGACGGACAAGCCGATAATGACCATTGGTGGAACTGGACTGGATCAAAAAGATTTGGATGGAAAGAAGGAATGCCGAAACAACACGATAAAGAAAATGAACCGGCATTGATGGAGATGGCTTCAAAAGGCATTCCTGTAGAAAAAAGAGTGTTTGGTAAAAACCATTATATGCGCCCTACATTCATAGAATTTTATCAATGTAAAAATATTTTGATACAGGATGTAACAGTGACCAATGCGCCTTTCTGGCTGCTGCATCCAACATTAAGTGAAAACGTTACGGTAGATGGCGTAATTACCAATAGCCTTGGTCCTAATAATGATGGATGCGATCCTGAATCATGTACGAATGTGTTAATTAAAAATTGTTCGTTTACTGATGGTGATGATTGCATTGCTATCAAAAGCGGCCGCGACGAAGACGGGAGAAGAGTAAATGTTCCTTCTAAAAATATTATTGTAAAAGATTGCCAGATGAAAGATGGACATGGAGGCGTTGTAATTGGCAGCGAAACTTCCGGCGGCATAGAAAATGTATATGCTGAAAATTGTATAATGAACAGTAAGAATCTTGAGCGTGCTGTGAGAATAAAATCTAATGCATGTCGCGGCGGGGCGATGAAGAATTTTTATTTCCGCAATTTAAAAATAGGAGAGGTGCATGAAGCTGTTTTCAAAATAAACATGATCTATGAAAAAGAAAAAGCTGCTCAATGTCATTATCCTCCTTCTTTAAGTGGCGTTTATGTAAGTAATGTTGTAAGCCAGCAAAGCCAATATGCCATCTACATCGAAGGCCTTGATGACAAACCCGTAACTAACATCAATATTGAAAACTGCACATTCAACAATGTTCAAAAAGAAAATTTTGTAAAGGGAGCACAAGGCCTTGAGATAAAAAATACAACGATAAATGGAAAAGAAATACATGCTAAATAAATGCTGGAAACATAAAGTCTTTACCGAAGGTATAGTTTTCTCTTCTTCAAAGAGGAGTTGGTGTAATGCCAAATACTATCTAAAATCAATACCAATTTGTTTATTGTTTTTTATAAGTTTTACAAACTTGTATGCGCAGCAAAGTGCTGCCAGCATTGATGTATCAGGCTTTTCTGACAGCCGGCATCATTGGAAAGATATTACAGATCATGAGCAAGTGATAACACCTGGTAAAGATCAGCAAAGCTATAAGCCTTCGCAAATCAGAGAAATTGCTGACAATATCCTTCTTTATCAGCAACCTAATGGCGGCTGGCCCAAAAACTATGATATGCTCGCCATTCTTACTGATGAACAAAAAGCGATGTTGGCTCAGCATAAAGATTCTAACCATACCACCTTTGATAACGGTGCCACCTATACGCAGATTGAATATCTCTCCAAAGCATATTCAGAAATCAAAAACGAAAATTATAAGAATGCGGCTTTACGTGGAATCAACTTCATGCTTGCTGCGCAATATAATAATGGCGGTTGGCCGCAGTTTTACCCGGACAAAAGCGGCTATAGAAAATACATCACTTTTAATGATGACGCTATGGGAGGAATAATGGATGTATTGCATGATATTGTTGATAATGATGAGAACTATTCATTTGTGAATGATCAATTAAGAACAAGAGTTCAAGCTGCTTTTTCGAAAGGAATTGATTGCATCTTAAAATGCCAGATAAAAGAAAATGGAAAACTAACGGTGTGGTGCCAGCAGCATGATAACATTGATTTGCATCCACAAAATGCAAGAACATTTGAACTGGCTTCCAAAGCGAGCGAGGAAAGCTCAAACATTGTAGCGCTTTTAATGAGCATTAAAGATCCGGGTGATAAGATTATAAATTCAGTAAACGCGGCGATGAACTGGTTTAAAGAAGTTGCCATTAAAAATACACGCATCAAAACTATTAGCTCAACGGAAGAATCATATAAATTTCATTCAACAAATCAGGATAGAATTGTTGTAAAAGATTCTGCCGCACCGCTTATCTGGACACGTTATTACGAACTGGAAACTGATCGCCCTTTGTTTGCCAACCGCGATGGTAAAAAAGTTTACCAGCTTTCTGATGTGTCACGCGAGCGAAGAACGGGCTATGCATGGTACGGTTACTGGCCGCAGAAAATTTTGAATAAATATCCTGAATGGTTGAAAAAAAATAAAATAAGGAACTAACGATAATGCGCAAACGATTTTTTTTGATAATAGCATTTGTTGTAGCATTTATTGGAATGTCTTTTAAAAATAATATTCATGGAAAGGTTGTTTGTTTTGGAGATTCAATTACCTATGGAGCTTTGGTTGATCAGCATAGCTGGGTTTATTTTTTATCACAAAAGCACCCTGAAGTTGATTTTATTAATGAAGGCAGAAGCGGAAGAAAAACTTCTGATAAAGAAGAATTGTTACCGGTCTTAAAAAAGTATTCGCCGGCAGATTATTATTTAATTTTTTTAGGCGTGAATGATTTAAAAGATGGAACAGATTCTATGGTAGATAGTTGTATTGCGAATATGAAATGGATGATAACAGAGATAAGAAATTCTTATGCAAATGCAAATATTGTAATTCTTGCACCGACGGATATTAACCTGCAGGCGATGAATGAAATAAACGTGAAAAAGAAATACAATGAAAATACAAAGCAGTCATTGTATAAACTCAAAACTAAATATAAGACGTTAGCAAAAGAGGAGCACGTTGGCTTTTTATCCCTTCTGCATTCTGTTTCAAAATCAAATTATGTTGATGGATTACATCCAAATATTGAAGGCCAAAAGCAAATAGCGAAAGCTATTTGGATTGGGCTTAATAAACTTTTTTGACAAATAATTTATTGTATGAATTTTGTAAAGTTTAAGATAGTTAACTCTTCTTCGGCAAATGGTTGTTGTAAAGGCCATGAGACAAAATTGAATTATATCTTTATTTTTTTCTCCTTTATTTTTTTCTCATTTAACAGTTTTAAGAATCCGCCGAATAAATACGATTACATCGTTGCTAAGGATGGCACCGGCAATTTCACCACTATCCAATCTGCAATCGAAGCGTGCAAATCTTTTCCTTATCAGCGTATAAGAATTTTTATAAAGAATGGAGTCTACCGCGAAAAAGTTTTTATTCCTTCATGGAATACAAAAATTTCTTTAACAGGAGAAAATAAGGATAGTACAATTATTACTTACAATGATTATTTTAAGAAAATCGATAAAGGGCCTAACAGTACTTTCTATACAGCAACATTATTAGTTCAGGCTAATGATTTTCGTGCTGAAAATATAACAATTGAAAACAGCGCAGGCGCTGTTGGGCAGGCAATAGCTTTAGCTGTAGAAGCAGACAGGTGCTCATTTATAAACTGTAAATTATTAGGCAACCAGGATACTTTATATGTTGCAGGAGAAAATGCAAGACAGTATTTTGGTGAATGTTATATTGAAGGAACAACTGATTTTATTTTTGGTGAAGCCACTGCGTTATTCGAAAAATGTATCATCAAAATTAAAGCTGATTCTTATATCACTGCGGCTTCTACACCGCAGAATATTGCTTTCGGATTTGTTTTTAAAAACTGTACCCTAACGGCGTCACCGGAAGTTACAAAAGCTTTCCTTGGAAGGCCGTGGAGAAAATATGCTAAAGTTGTTTATTTAAATTGTAGTATGGGAAACTTTATTTCTCCGGAAGGATGGGCTAACTGGAAAGGTACTGACAGTGATAAAACAGCATTTTATGCTGAATATAAAAATACTGGTGAAGGAGCAACTATGAAAAATAGAGTTATATGGTCGCACCAGTTAAATAAGGAAGATGCCGATAAATATACTTTGGAAAATATTTTTGCAAGAGAGACGAACTGGGATCTTTCCCACGAGCTGAATTGAATAAAGGAATTTATTAATTTTTTTATCAAAAGAATTTATAAGTTTTATCTTGTCGTCTTTAAAATTTAACGATTGATATGAAAATTAAATTTCTAAAGCAACTCAGCCTGACGCTGGCTATTATCGGAACGATGCACTTTTTTTCATTTGCACAAAATCAAATGAACTCTGAAAGTGAGACCACTTTTAAACCAAATAAAGAATCTCTCAAACAGTACAAATACCCCGAATGGTTTCGCGATGCAAAGTTTGGAATATGGGCACACTGGGGCCCGCAGGCTGTTCCACGGCAAGGCGACTGGTATGCAAGACAAATGTATGAAGAAGGAAGTTCAGATTATAAATATCATGTAGCGCATTATGGACATCCCTCAAAGTTTGGATATAAAGACATTATTCCTTTGTGGAAAGCGGAGAGATGGGATCCTGAAAAACTGATGGCGCTTTATAAAAAAGCAGGCGCGAAATATTTTGTAAGTATGGGAACACATCATGATGATTTTTTTCTTTGGAATTCAAAACTACATAAATGGAATGCGGTAAATTATGGCCCAAAAAAAGATGTGGTAGGAATCTGGCAAGCAGCTGCTAAAAAGGAGGGCTTACGGTTTGGTGTATCGGAACATCTGGGAGCCAGTTTCACATGGTTTCAGTCAAGCCATCGTAGCGATACCATAGGGCCTATGAAAGGTATTCCTTATGACGGTGCCAATCCGATGTACCAGGATCTTTATCATGCAAAAGCTGATGCAACTGATAATGATTGGTTAAGCACAAACAAAGAATGGCAACAGGAATGGTTATTTAGCATTAAAGAATTAATTGATAACTATCATCCTGATCTTCTTTATTCTGACAGTCAAATGCCTTTTGGAGAATATGGTGAGAATATGATTTCGCATTTTTATAACCAGGATATAACAAAAAACGGCGGAAATCTTGAAGCGGTATATACATGCAAACAAGCGTCTGATGGCATGTGGGTACAGGATCTGGAGCGTGGTGTGCAGGATTCAATTAATCCTTTCCCATGGCAAACGGACACTTCAATAGGTGATTGGTTTTATCGTACAGGCCAAAAATATAAAAGCGCTACAGAAGTTATTCAGATGCTGGTAGATATTGTAAGTAAAAATGGAAATTTATTAATAAATATTGTTCAAACTCCTGAGGGCGATCTTGAACCGGACGTACTAAAAATTGTAAACGAAATAGCAATGTGGACTTCAGTAAACGGGGAAGGAATTTATGGTTCACGGCCATGGAAAATTTATGGAGAAAAACCGCGGACTGAACATATTGTGAAAAGCGGCAGTTTTAACGAAGACAAACTGAAATATAGCGCACAGGACATTCGTTTCACTACTAAAGGAAGCGACCTTTACGCCTTCTGCCTTGGCGAGCCAACAAGTGATATCAGGATTGAATCTTTAGGAAAAAATTCAAAAATTTCCTCACAGAAAATTGCATCCGTTACTATGCTTGGAAATGATGCAAAACTAAGCTGGAAGCAGGAAGGCAGCGCTTTGGTTATTAAAAAAGCATTTAAAATGCCCGTAGCAGAAGTTCCGGTAACTGCGTTTAAAATCGAATTTAAATGAATAGAAAATAATTTTTAAGAAGGACAAATGGAAATTTATTTAGATTGAATAATCAATGAGATTGCGTATAGTCTTTATCGTTATATTGGTATTTTTTACTGCAAGTTTTTCTGTAAACGCACAGGAATTAATAACAATTTGGCCCAAGGGAAAGGTACCCAATTCAAAGGGATTATTGCTAAAAGACAGTATTTCTAACGAGAGGGTTTATCGTGTAGCCGCTCCCGTTATGTATGCTTTTTTCCCATCAAAAGATGATAATTGCGGAGCAGCGGTTGTTATTTTTCCAGGTGGCGGCTATACGCATTTAGCTATGAATCTTGGAGGCTTTCAGTTAGCCAAATGGTTCAATACAATTGGAATGAGTGCTTTCGTTGTGGAATATAGGTTACCCAATTCACCGGATTTAATTCAAAGAGAATTGGCGCCGCTGCAAGATGCAGAAAGATCTATGCAAATTGTAAGAGCCAATGCTTCAAAATGGAATATTGAGAAGGATAAGATTGGTGTGTTGGGAACATCTGCCGGCGGTCATTTAGCGGCATTAGTAGGAACAACAAAGGATAATGTTACATCTGTAAAAGATAGTATTAATGGTTTTTCTTTTCATCCTGATTTTATGATTTTGATTTCCCCGGTAATTGATATGGGAGAATATGCACATAAAGGAAGCCGCGAAAGTTTACTTGGCCCCAATCCTTTGCCGGAAATGATTGATAAATACTCGCCCCAAAATCACGTGGATGAACAAACGCCACCGTGTTTCATTGCTGATGCTTTTAACGATAAAACGGTACAGCCAATAAACAGTTTATTGCTTTACCGGGCTTTGCTTACTAATAAAATTTCAACTAGTTTTCATGTGTTTCCACAGGGTGGCCATGCCATTAATGTAAATAATAATCCCGGCTCTACTTCTTTGTGGAAGCCACTTTGCGAAGAATGGCTAAAAGAAATAAATATTATTTCTTTCAGAAAAAAATAAACTGAAGTGAAAAAAATCATTATACTTTCTATTCTGTTAATTGATTTTTTTAATGCGGTTGCTCAAACGGAAATTATTGTTGCAAAGGATGGAAGCGGAAAATATTCAACTGTGCAGGAAGCATTAAATCACATTCCTCTAAATAATAAAAACCCTTTAATTATTTATATTAAGAATGGATTTTATAAAGAGAAACTACATCTTGATTCATCAAAGAATTCTGTAACCATTATTGGTGAAGATGAGTTCAAAACAATTCTTTCTTATGATGACCATACGGGAACGGTTACCCGAAATAACGATGTTATAAACACTATGACATCTCATAGTTTCATAATTAAAGCAGATAATTTTACTGCAAGAAATATAACCATTCGAAATGATGCAGGATATTCGGCCGGCCAGGCGGTTGGATTGGAATCTGATGGAGATAAAGAACAGTTCTACAATTGCCGAATAATTGGCAACCAGGATATATTACTTACAAATAGCCCACGGAGCCGGCAATATTATAAAGATTGTTACATAGAAGGCACTACCGATTTTATTTTCGGTTCTGCAACAGTTTTGTTTGAGCATTGCCATATCCACAGCAAAAAGAATTCGCATATTACTGCGGCATCAACTCCTCAGGATCATCAATTTGGATATGTGTTTGATGATTGCATTTTAACTGGAGATACCTGCCTGCACAGTGTTTCACTTGGCCGGCCATGGAGACGGTATGCATCTGTTACCTATATTCATTGTTATTTAGGGGAACATATAAAGCCGGAAGGTTGGAGCAATTGGAACCAAACTGATAATTATAAAACGACACGTTATAGTGAATATCAAAACTATGGCCCCGGGGCACAAATTTCAAATCGGGTGGAATGGTCAAGGCAGCTAACAGACGCAGAAGTAAAAAAATATACAATTGAAAATGTATTGAGCGGATGGCAGCCAAAAGATTGTAATTTTAAAATGTAAAATCTTAACCAAACAAAAATTAATTTATGGAACCAACTACGATTGCCATTAGGGATCTAACTGCGAATCCTGCACCCTTAGGATTATTTGCTTTTGGAACTACAACTGTGTTACTCAACCTGCATAATGCAGGAATTTTTGAGATGAATTCAATGATACTTGCTATGGGAATTTTTTATGGCGGTATAGCGCAGGTTATCGCTGGTGTTATTGAAGGTAAAAAAAATAATACATTTGGATTAACGGCCTTTACTTCCTATGGTTTTTTCTGGCTTACGCTAGTGGGCCTCATCGTTATGCCGAAGCTTGGCTGGATACCTGCTGCCTCAGAAAACGCTATGGTTGCCTATCTTATCATTTGGGGCATATTCACCGCCTGCCTCTTTTTTGGAACATTAAGAATAAGCAGGGCGCTGCAATTTATATTTGCCACATTAACCATTTTATTTTTTTTATTAGCCGCAGGTGATGCAACCGGCAATGCATCTTTAAAAACGTTCACAGGATATGAAGGCATTGTTTGCGGCGCATCTGCCATTTATACAGCGGCTGGAATTTTATTAAACCAGATGTATGGAAGAACTATTTTGCCATTAGGAATAGTTGCTGCAAATACTTAGCTCTTTACTTTTAAGAAATTTCTACCATTTTTTAGTAAGCATCATAAGCATTGTTTGCCTGACAGCATTAGGTTTTGTATTTCAAATGCCTTTTCACAAAACAATTCAATTGCACTGGCTGGAATCTAATGCAACTATAAATTTTTCTTGTTCAAAATGCTGAACAATATGGAGAAAGAAGAGAATTAAAAAAGCAACCACATTTAAAAGACTAACGGAGCGGCATATCCGAAGTATTCAAAAAATTTATGCAAATAATTTATTTTGAATGCACGGCACTTATAAAAATCGTATTTATTGCTGAATATTTTCATCCGGTATGATAAGAGTCGGAGATAAATTTAGCTAGTTTATTCAGTGCAGTTTTGCGTTTAATCGTAATCCATTTTTAAGTGGATACGGTTTAAAGAAATAAAGTTATTTACATATTACCTTTATAAAAAATGCTAATAGTTTTAAAAAACATTATTATTTATTAGTTTAAAAAATAAAAAATGAAACCAATAAACACGGCATTGTGTTCTTTCGGAATGAGCGGTTGGGTTTTTCATGCACCGTTTATAAATATAAATTCCGGATTTAATTTATATGCAGTTTGGGAACGCAGTAAAAACCTGGCCCAGGAAAAATATATTGGTGTAAAAACCTACCGAAGCCTGGAAGCTATGCTGGCGGATGAGTCTGTAGAATTAGTAATTGTAAATACGCCCAATGCTACTCATTATGAATATGCAAAAAAAGCATTGGAAGCAGGAAAGCATGTTGTAGTAGAAAAGCCATTTACCGTTACTGTAAAAGAAGGAGCTGAATTAATTGAGCTTGCAAAAAAGCAAGATAAAAAATTATCTGTCTATCAAAACCGTCGCTACGACAGCGATTATAAAACTATTAAAAAAGTTGTGGATGCAGGATGGCTTGGTGATCTCGTAGAAGTTGAAATGCATTTTGATCGGTTTAAAGAAGAGTTGAGTCCCAAACTGCATAAAGAAATTCCCGGCCCGGGAACCGGATCGGTTTATGACCTGGGGTCTCATTTAATTGATCAGGCGTTACAGTTATTTGACATGCCACAAAAAATATTTGCAGATATAGGAGCTATGCGCCCCATTTCGAAAGTGGATGATTATTTTGAAATATTATTTTATTACGATTCAAAAAGAGTACGCATAAAATCAAGCTATACAGTGCGTGAGGCATTACCAGGATATGTCTTCCATGGCTTAAAAGGTTCTTTTATAAAACCGAAAACAGATGTTCAGGAAGCATTATTGCAGGCAGGAGAAATACCCGATAAAAGCGACTGGGGCACTGAGCCTGATTCAGAAATGGGCTTACTTCATACAGAAAAAGATGGTGAAGAAATAAGAGAATATATTAAATCGGAACTGGGAAATTACAATGATTATTACAATGGTATTTATGAGGCGATTCGAAATGATAAACCTTTACCGGTTACCGCTGAAGAAGGATTGAACGTTATTAAAGTTATCGAAGCTGCTTATAAAAGTAATAGAGAAGGAAAGATAATTAATCTGTAAAGCAACCGAAAGGATTTATTTCAAAATATAAATTTTAAAAATCAGGCAGAAGACTTCTTAAAAAAACTTCCGGTATCGTTTTCGGTAACGTTTGCGTAAATAAATATTTAAAATAAAATTGCTATTAACAATAATGGAATTACACTTGTTACGCTGAAGATCATACAAAATAGTTTAAATGACCTCCAATAGTACTAATCGTAAATTCAGAAAAATAAATTTAAAAAATCCACCGATAAAAATGAGAGTAACTATACGAGTTTTATTGTTAATTATAATTCCTTTTTTTGCGAGTGCCCAATCAAAGATTTCCTATGCCCGGGAAATGGCTAGTACTATAATGACCAACTGGAAAGATTCAATGTCTTCTAATGGAAAGCCTGCAAAATGGACTTACGATCAGGATGTAATTTTACAAGGCATAAAAGGCTTATGGAATGCAACCGGCGATGGTAAATATTTTAACTACATTCAAAAAAGCATGGATTTTTTTCTTGATGAAACAGGGAATATCCGCACTTACGAATATGACAATTTTACATTAGATAATATTGCTCCGGGAAGAGATTTGCTGTTATTGTATAATGTAACTGGCCATAAAAAATATTTAAATGCGGTGAATACTTTGCGCAGTCAATTAAACTCACAGCCACGCACACACGAAAATGGCTTTTGGCATAAGAAAATTTATCCAGATCAAATGTGGCTTGATGGTCTGTACATGGCCGAACCTTTTTACACGGAGTATGCTAAAACTTTTCATGAAGATTCTGATTACAATGATATTGCCCGGCAGTTTATTTTGATGGAAAAAAATGCACGTGATGAAAAAACAGGTTTGCTATATCATGGTTATGACGCGTCAAAGAAAGAACAATGGGCAAATAAGCAAACCGGCCTTTCCGCAAATTTTTGGGGAAGAGCAATGGGATGGTATGGGATGGGCTTAGTGGATGTGCTCGAATATTTTCCAGATGATAATCCTAACAAAAAGGAGCTTATAAATATACTTAATCGTTTTGCCGCGGCTGTTACAAATGTTCAGGATAAAAAAACAGGTTTGTGGTGGGACATATTGAACATGCCCGGCAAAGAAAAAAATTATCCCGAAGCATCGGCTTCATGCATGTTCGTCTATGCGTTGGCGAAAGGTGTGCGTTTAGGTTTCTTGCCTTCTTCATTTCTTCCGGTTGCAAAAAAAGGATATGATGGAATTATAAAAAATTTTATTAAAAAAGATGCTAATGGTCAAATAAACTTATATGGAACTGTAAGCGTTTCCGGGCTTGGCGGCAAGCCTTATCGCAATGGAAGCTATGAATATTACACCAGCGAAAAAGCAGTAGAGAATGATCCAAAAGGTGTTGGCGCATTTTTATTGGCGTCCAATGAAATCGAAATGTTGCCAACACTCGCTTCAGGAAAGGGGAGAACTGTTTTACTGGATTATTATTTTAATCATGAAACAAAAAAAGATGTAACGGGAAAAAGCGAGCAATGGCATTATATATGGAATGAGTTGGATAATGGCGGCTACTCTATGTTTGGAAACGTATTTCACAAATATGGCGTACAAACGAAAAGCCTTTCTGTTGCTCCATCGCAGGATAATTTAAAGAACGCTGACATTTATATAATTGTTGATCCGGATACTGAAAAAGAAAGCGAGCATCCAAATTATGTTGATGACAATGATGTCAATGCCATTTATGGTTGGGTGAAAAAAGGAGGTGTGCTTTTATTATTTAGCAACGATTCCGGTAACGCCGAGTTTACACATTTCAATAAACTTGCTGAAAAATTTGGAATTAAATTTAATGAAGACAGTAAAAACAAAGAAACCGGAACCAATTATGAAATGGCGGCTTTAAACATTCCTGCCGGTAATACTATATTTAAAAATGAGAAAAAAGTATATGTAAAAGAGTATTCATCATTAGCCATTCAATCGCCTGCTATTGCCGTTCTTAAACAGGACAATAACAATGTGGTAGCTGTTGCTAAAATAGGTAATGGAACCGTCTTCGCAGTAGGCGATCCCTGGTTTTATAATGAATATGAAGACGGCAGAAAAATTCCTATGGATTTTGAAAACTATAAAGCATCTGAAGATCTTGTAAAATGGGTTCTTAAACAAATACATAAGTAAATAACTATTAACAGGCGATATCTGTGTTTAGCCTAATTACAGGTTAATAAAAAATATGAATTTATCTGTCTATACATTAAAAAATATAACGTCAGACAAAGTAACTGTTCCTGACGAGGGAATATTTGAACTGCCCGAAAAAGTTTTGCAATTTGGAACGGGTATATTACTTCGCGGCCTTCCAGACTATTTTATTGATAAGGCAAACAGGATGGGCATTTTTAACGGAAGAATAGTTGTTGTAAAAACAACTAACCGGGGGGACGTATCCGCTTTTGATAAGCAGGATGGATTATATACATTATGTGTGCGTGGCATAACAGAAGGCAAAAAAGTAGAAGAAAATATAATAAACTCCTCCATAAGCCGTGTATTGAATGCTAATAGTGAATGGGAACAAATATTAGAATGTGCACATAATCAAAACTTGCAGGTTATTATTTCCAATACTACAGAGGTAGGAATTAAATTAGTGAATGATGATATTCGCCGTCATCCACCGGTTTCATATCCTGGTAAATTACTTGCTTTTTTACGTGAACGATTTACTGCTTTTGAAGGCAGTAATAAAAGTGGTTTGGTAATTATTCCTACAGAGCTGATTCCAGAAAACGGGAAAAAATTAGAATCTATTGTTCTTGAGCTGGCACATTTAAATAGTATGGATGATGATTTTATTGAATGGATTGAGCAGTGTAATTATTTTTGTAATTCTCTTGTCGATAGAATTGTTACAGGTATGCCTGATGCCGATGTAAAAAAAGAGATTGAAAATGAATTGGGATATACCGATCAATTGCTGACAATATGCGAAGTGTACCGGCTATGGGCTATTGAAGGTGATGATCAAATAAAAAAAATCTTATCATTTAGAGATGCGGACGAAGGCATAGCTATACAATCTGATATTGAACTATACCGCGAACTTAAATTACGTTTGCTGAATGGAACACATACGTTATGTTGCGGTCTGGCATTTCTTGCAGGTTTTGATATGGTAACTCAGGCAATGAATGATAATAGGTTTTTACAATTTATTACCAGTTTGATGCAGCAGGAGATAGGGCCTTCTATTCCTTATAAGACAAAGCCTGTTGAAGTTCGGGCGTTCATTGCAAAAGTGCTTGATAGGTTTCGGAATCCTCACATAAATCATCATTGGAAAAGTATAGCTTTTAACTACACTTCCAAAATGAATTTACGTTGTATTCCATTGCTTCTTAATTTTTATGAAAAAAACCAAAAACCACCAGAATTATTTGCATTGGGATTTGCTTCTTATATTGCATTTATGAAAGCCATAAAGCAAACCGGAGATGATTTTTTCGGAGAATTTAATGGGGTATCTTACCGGATTGAAGATGAAATGGCTGAAAGGTTTTATAAGATGTGGCAAGTTTTACCCGCTGACAAAGTAGTAAACGAAGTGTTGAAAAATGAAGCATTTTGGGGAAAAGACCTGACGCTGCTTCGGGGCTTTGAAAGATCGGTAACAGAAAAATTGCACAGTATAGTTAATAACGGAATGATGACAACGCTTGCAAGTATTCATGCTAATAAAATTTTTATTGATGAATCATAAAATAACAAAAGTACATCCTCATGATAATGTACTGGTAGCCTTAAAAACTCTTGAAGAAGGTGAAAAGGTCAATTATAACGATGAAGAATACACGATAATTGGTAAAGTTCTTGCCAAGCATAAATTTGTAACTCGCGATATGCAGCCCGGAGATGAATTGTATATGTACGGAGTGCTGGTGGGCAAAGCACAGACCTTTATTCCGAAAGGTGCTGCTATTACAACCTCTAATGTAAAACATGCAGCATATGGATTTGAAGTTGGCGAAAGAAAACTTAACTGGCCCAAGCCTGATGTTACAAAATATAAAGACAAAACATTTTTGGGTTATCATCGGCCTGATGGCAAGGTAGGAACAGCCAATTACTGGCTCGTTATTCCTATGGTTTTTTGTGAAAACCGTAATCTTGAAGTATTGCGGGAAGCCCTGGTAAATGAATTGGGTTATGGAAGAAATCAAAATAAAAAAGTAGAAGTTTCAAAGCTTATTGACTTTTATAAAAGTGGAAAAAACGCAGATGAAATTTTAAATGCAGATATTTCGGTTAAAAACGAAGAAGCAAAAAAACAAAGGCTTTTTCCTAATGTAGATGGCATAAAGTTTTTAACGCATGAAGGCGGATGTGGTGGCACACGCCAGGATGCGCAGGCGTTATGTGGTTTGCTGGCAGGCTATATTACACATGCTAATGTTGCCGGAGCAACAGTATTAAGCCTGGGTTGCCAAAATGCACAAGTAGAAATTTTACAGGAAGAAATAAAAAAACGTGATAGTAATTTTTCAAAGCCATTATATATTCTTGAGCAGCAAAAAATAGGAAAAGAATCAGATTTAATTTCAATGGCGATTAAACAAACTTTTGCAGGATTGATAGATGCAAATAAACTCGAAAGAAAGCCGGCGCCTTTAAGCAAAATTTGTATAGGCCTGGAATGTGGAGGCTCAGATGGTTTTAGTGGTATTTCCGCTAACCCTGCCATTGGTTATAGCTCTGATTTATTAGTGGCTCTTGGAGGTTCTGTTATTCTTTCTGAGTTTCCAGAACTATGTGGCGTTGAACAAAACCTGAGTGATCGCTGCGTTACTACGGAAACGGCTAAACGCTTTGGTGCTTTAATGTATGCATATAATGAAAGAGCTAAGGCTGTTGGTTCCGGATTTGATATGAATCCTTCTCCAGGAAATATTAAAGATGGCTTAATTACCGATGCTATTAAATCTGCAGGAGCTGCCAAAAAAGGCGGAACGTCTCCCGTTGTAGATGTTTTGGATTATCCTGAAATGGTGACCAGGCCAGGGTTGAATTTACTTTGTACTCCAGGTAATGATGTTGAAAGCACAACGGCTGAAGTTGCCGCAGGTGCAAATGTTGTATTATTCACTACAGGTTTGGGTACGCCAACAGGAAATCCTGTTACGCCGGTAGTGAAGCTGTCAAGCAATACAATTTTATATAACAAAATGCATGATATTATTGATATAAATACAGGTACAATTATCGAAGGTGAGGAAACAATTGAGCAGGCTGGTGAGCGAATACTCGACTACGTTATTAAAGTTGCAAGCGGCGAAACCGAAGTGAGCGCAGTAAGGCATTTGCAAAACGATTTCATTCCATGGAAAAGAGGTGTAAGCCTTTAAATTATTCAATTAGCAAAAAATGAATGTAAGAAGATAAATATATTATGAACAAAATTTTATGAAAAACTTTTTAGACGCTGATTTTTTATTACAAACAGAAACCTCGAAGAAATTATATCATGATTTTGCTAAAGAAATGCCGGTTATAGATTATCACTGTCATCTTCCTGTGCAGCAAATTGCAGATGATATTAATTTTAATAATCTCACACACATTTGGTTGTATGGTGATCATTATAAATGGCGGGCTATGCGCACTAATGGAGTGCCTGAAAGTTTTGTCACTGGTGATAAAAGCGATTATGAAAAATTTGAAAAGTGGGCTGAAACTGTTCCTTATACATTACGCAACCCTTTATATCATTGGACACATATTGAGTTGCAAAGATATTTTGACATAGATGAATTATTAAATGCCAAAACTGCTAAACAAATTTACGAGCAGTGCACACAAAAATTACAAACGAAAGAATACTCTGTTAGAAACCTGCTAAGGAAAATGAATGTAGAAGTGGTTTGTACAACAGATGATCCAACAGATAATCTGCAATTTCACAAGCAAATAAAAGATGATGGTTTTGAAATAAAAGTATTTCCCGCATTCAGGCCCGATAAGGCAATGAATGGTGATAATCTGAATGAATTTAATTTATTTGTAAAGAAACTGGAAGAAGTAACCGGTGCAAAGATTACTTCATATCAGTCTTATTTATCTGCGTTAAAGAGCCGCCACGATTTTTTTGCAACAATGGGTTGCTCGGTTTCCGATCATGGTCTGGAATATATTTGTGCGGAAGATTTTAACGAAAAAGAAGTAGTTAATTATTTCAATAAACTAAGAAATGGCCAGGAACTTTCTGTAACAGAGCGCTTGATTTTTAAATCTGCAATGCTTCATACATTGGCAACCTGGGATCATGAAAAAGGGTGGGTGCAACAATATCACGTAGGTGCTTTGAGAAACAATAATACCAGGATGCTACGGGAGTCAGGGCCTGATACCGGATGGGATTCAATAGGAGATTTTCAGCAAGCGGAATCTATGTCAAAATTTTTTGATAAGTTGGATTCTACTAACCAGTTAGCCAAAACTATCTTATATAATTTAAATCCTTCCGATAATGAATTGATGGCAACCATGGCAGGTAATTTTAATGACGGTACCACTCCGGGCAAAATGCAATTCGGCTCTGCCTGGTGGTTTTTGGATCAGAAAGACGGTATGGAAAAACAAATAAATACACTTGCTAATATGAGTTTACTTAGCAGATTTATCGGTATGATAACCGATTCAAGAAGTTTTCTTTCTTTCCCGCGACACGAATATTTCCGGAGAATTTTATGCAATCTGTTTGGGAAAGAAATAGAATCCGGTGAATTGCCTGATGATATCGAATGGACCGGGAAAATTGTAAAAGATATTTGCTATTATAATGCGAAGAGCTATTTCGGCTGGTAAGTTTAATATCACACAAATCCGTGATATTTATATTTATCACGTTTTTACGTGATATTCTGTTTTATCACATTTAAATGTGATATTTGTATTTTAAAATTATACAATGATTGCTGTTATAACCGGCGATATAATTAATTCAAAAAAAATCAGCCCTAAAAAATGGCTTAGGTTCTTAAAGCAGGAGCTGGATACTATTGGAAGCAGTCCTAAAACATGGGAAATATACCGTGGGGATAGTTTTCAGACCATAATAAGTAAGCCGGAAGATGCGTTAAAGGCGGCCATAAAAATTAAAGCTACTGTAAAATCGATCCAGGGTATAGATGCCCGGATGGCTATAGGAATTGGCACACGAACCCATAATGCCCCAAAAGTTACAGAATCAAATGGAACTGCGTTTGTTCATTCAGGTGAAAAGTTTGAAGTACTCAAAAAGGAAAAGCAAAACCTTGCTGTGAAAAGTGACTCAGAAGATTTTGACAGGGAAATAAATTTGCTTTTGAAACTGGGTCTCATCGCTATGGATAACTGGACTGTAAATGCTGCGGAAATTGTAAAGACAACAATGGAAAATCCTGGCAAACTCCAGGAAGAATTAGGCAAAATAGTTGGTATAAAGCAAAACGCTATTAGTAACAGAATGAAGAGAGCCTATTACGCTGAAGTAATGGAGTTAAACGAAATGTATGTAACTAAGTTAAAGGCATTGAAATGATTATTTTGATAAAACTTTTTATGGCTCATTTAATTGGAGATTTTCTGTTACAGCCTGGTTCGTGGGTAAAAGTAAAAGAAGATAGAAAATTGCTTGCATGGCAATTATATGTTCATTCCGCATTGCACGGCTTGCTGGTTTTATTGCTAATATGGGATCTTAGCTTTTGGATTTGGGCATTACTATTCGCCGTTGTTCACTTAATAATTGACTCTTTTAAAATTTTAGCACAAAAAAATGATACGAAGCGTATATTTTTTTTTATTGATCAATTATTGCACTTCATTTCAATCTATTTAATATGGGTCTGGTATGAAAACCAATCTATTTCATTTTCATTTTTAAAAGACGAAAAAATTATTCTTCTTATTACCTTAATAATATTTCTCACAGCACCGGTGTCCATAATGGTAAAAATATTTATTTCAAAATGGACGCCGGATACAGATTCGGGAGATGATGTAACGTCATTGCAAAGTGCGGGGAAATATATTGGTATTTTAGAACGCTTGCTGGTATTTACTTTTATGATAGCAAATGAATGGCAGGCAGTAGGTTTTTTAATTGCAGCTAAATCAGTTTTCCGTTTTGGAAATTTGCAGGAATCCAAAGACAGGAAACTTACAGAATATATTCTAATAGGAACATTGGTAAGTTTCGGTATAGCCATTATTACAGGGATGGGATATCGTTTCGCATTGTTATAAATTTTTATAAGATAACAAAAAATATCATGTAAAAGCGTGATAAATTAAAATATCACATTCTTACGTGATATTTAGATATTTAGATTTTGTTTAAATTTTTACCTTAATAACCATTTTTTTTATTTCACTTTTGCCAATCATTGGTGCATGTACATCTTCCGGAAAAAATATTGCAAATTGATTATTTGTTAATTGGAAAAACATATCCGGCCTATCATTATAAAACACAACATCCTTTTCAGCGTTATAATCTCCTTTTTGTTTAGTGCAATTTCCACGTGGCTTCCATCCTATTTGTTCTTTTCCTTTTATACAAAATTGTATATCTATATTTTTATTGTGACATTCAAATTTTGCAGATGATTCATCCGCAGTCATACCGGGCTTATTTGAGACGATAGCTTTTAACTCAGCATTAATTTCATACCTACCGATTTCAATGTTTTCGAGATCTTGCGATTTTATATATTCAAAGGCTTTCGCAAAAGACGGATGAAGACAAAAATATTTTTCAGCGTTTGATAAAGTATCTATAATCATTTTTAATTTTTTAAAGTTGTATAATTTAATTTTATTTTAATGTAGGTAGTCTTTTCCTGTTTGCATAGATGTCTCAACATTTTTGCAGCCTGTAATTATCAAAGCAGTGAACGTTAAGAAGATAAATAATCTCTTCATGCAGTTTTTAATTATTGCTTACCGGTAAGTATATAATTTATTGTAAAGAATTTCGGGCTAAATTCCTGGCGAAGTTTAATATTAATTTTTTATAAATAGTTATCGAAATACTGTAATCGGCCAATTAATTTTCACAACGTATAGCTACTCATTATTCTAACACCGGTGTCCGCATTTTTAGTCTACCAAAAAGAAATTTCCTAATTATTTCAATCATTATATTTATGCGCTTTGAGATAATCATTTAATTCCTTGCGGGTCATTGGCAATTTATTATCAGGATAATTATTGATCCAGCTTACAAAATCTTTTCTTATTTCGTCGCTCCATCTGCTATCAATTTGTCCGGCCAAATATTTTTTTTCACGCAGCCGTTGAAATCCAAATTGATCACGTAAGGCAGTTACTTCAGACGATATCACTAATTCGCCTACAAGATAAGCGGGAATAAAAATTGTTCCGTATTGGTTTGCCAGCACCACATCACCAGGTAACACAATTGCTCGCCCAACGCGAATTGGCGCATTTATAGAAGTAAGCATTTCTTGCTGAAGATAAGAAGGATCAACACCGCGGATCCAGCCGTTGAATCCTTTAATTTCTTTTAAGCCAGCCATGTCTCTTACCGATGCATCGAAAATAACTCCATTCTTGGAATTTGTGTAAATAGCATTTCCAAGATTAGAACCAATCAATGTTCCATCAATAATTCTTCCGTAGCCATCAGCAACGTATACATCGCCGGGTTGCAGAACATTTATAGGCCAGGAATTAGTACCTCCCGATGAATCACGACCTTCTGCTATCCCTTCCTGTTTAATTATTTTTATGAGATCAGGCCTTGAAGGCATGTATTGCGCTGTAACAACACGTCCTGTCATTACACTATCCGGATTAATGATCTGCCAATTATTTTCATATTGGTTTTGATAGCCCTGGCCCCGTAAATAACCCCAAGCTTCTTCCATAGCAACATTCTTTAATCTTTTTAAGATTGCATCAGATACCTTAGGTCGCCCGTCTGCAAATCGTTCACCTTTCCAATCAGAAGTGAGCGCTTTAATATATTCAGGTGAAGAACCTACCTGTTGAGCTTTGGCAAAGAATATTGTGACAATAAATGCAGTAAGCAGTACTAACTTTTTATTCATAATATGGTTAAGTTTTATTTTTAATCTAATTTTTTTTGAAATTTGAAATCATGCAGTTTTCAAAATTTGTGGAATTCGAGTTCAATAATTAGGTCCTTTCTGTTAACGTTGTTCCTCTTGCTGCGTCTATCAATCCTCTTATATATCCTATGGCAAACAAGGTTCCGATAGTACTATAGCCGGGGAAACTATGCCGCCAACGGCACCCAAAAACCCCATTTGCTTTGCTAGTTCCATTTTTCTTGGTTCTTTTCCTGCAAAGTAGGCGAGACACATTTTCATTGCCGCATCTTTTATGTATTTGTTTCACTTAATGGTTTGAATGATTGGGTAGAATTAAAATTTCGTGTGTGCCTACCAGTTATACCCGAAACAGCGGCCGATCCAAGAGAAAGAGCTGCTGCCGATGAAGCGTTTTTTTTTATAAAATCCCTGCGATTATCTTTCATAATTACACCTTTTTAATGTTTAAAAAAGAGGATGGATGAAATAGGTATTATGGGATGGAAAGCTCGAAATGATTTTGTCAAGCATTCTTATTATTCTAACATTTAGAATTTCATCTTACGTGATTTTCCACTTTTATTTCTTAACTAAATATTCTATCGTGAGAGCGCTTATCATTCCATTCAGGAGTAGGAGCAAAGAAGCTTTTATCTCTTGGATGCAAATGTTTTTTTACTTCTTCCTCAACTAATTCAATACCCAATCCTGGAGCGGAAAGCGGAACATTAGCAAAGCCCTTTGTTATTAATTGCCTGCCATCAGTTGTCTTTACTAATCCTTCCCACCAGGACACATCAATATTATGATGCTCACATGCTAAAAAATTTTGTGTTGCTGCTGCACAATGGACATCAGCCATAAAAGATACGGGCGTGCCTGCCTGGTGCATTGCCATTGCTACGCCGTGTTCTTCAGCATAATCTCCAATCCTTTTCGTTTCTAAAAGACCGCCCGATGTTGCAAGATCAGGGTGCACAATATCTACCGCGTGAATATCTATTAATGGCTTAAAGTTTTTCAGCAGGTAAATATCTTCTCCGGTAAGAAGTGGTGTTTGCAAAGCATCAGACATTGTTTTCCACTGGTCCGTTAGTTCCCACGAAACAATATCTTCCAGCCATGCCAGCCTGTATTTTTCCAACGCTTTACCAAGGCGTATTCCATTATTCAAATCAAAGTGTCCGTAATGATCAGTAGAAAGAGGAATATCGTATCCAACCATGCTGCGTACATTCTCTACAATTTTAGATAATTCATCAAGCCCTTTATCGGTTATTTGTATTTGAGTAAATGGATGAAGCGTATTTGCATAAGACATGTAATCGCCCTGCCATTGTTTTAAAGAACCCTGATCTTCCCAAAATTTTTGATTGACCAATGTGCCCGGGATCTTTACAAGTTCGTCAATAGAAACATCCATTTTAAGCCATGTGTATCCCTGGTCTTCTGTACGATATTTAATTAATTTTAATTGTTCTTCGGGCGAGTTTGCTTCAGGAGTATCAGCATAGAGTCTTATTTTATCACGATATCTGCCGCCCAGCAACTGCCAGGCAGGTACGTTCCATACTTTTCCACATATATCCCAAAGCGCCATCTCAACAGCACATACGCCGCCTGCCTGCCTGCTTGGCCCACCAAATTGCTTAATGATTTTAAATATCATTTCTACATTGCATGGATTTAAACCTAGAATATATGCTTTCAGCATGAGTGCATAACGTGGGTCGGATGCGTCTCTAACTTCTCCCAAACCATAAACTCCCTGGTTGGTATCAATGCGGATGATGGCAGTGCCTCCCATGGCTGCGGTTAAGGCATAGCGCATGTCAGTAATTTTTAAATCGGAAGGGCTTGAATAACGGGGAACCTTAGATGTAGTTAGTGCAATTGTATCCTGTATTGATAATCCCATTACGCCTGCTAACGTTATTCCTCCTAATGCAGTTTTTTTTAAAAAATTACGGCGATCTTTTTTCGTGTCAGGATTATTTGCTTCCGCTTGCGCAGCAATAGCAGATTCTTTTTCAAGTTGTTTATTACTTTCAGATAATTGTTGTAAAATACTTTTCATTGTAGTTCTTTTATAAATAGATAGTTATTGATACATTGTCTTTCCAGAAAAGCAATTTCATTTTATATGAATTAATATAAAGGCCGGGAACTTGCTAACTTCTAAATACATTTTTATTCTTAAGCCGAGACGGATAAAAATGGTGGAACTGAATGTACACCATTCCTGCAATCGTTTATCATCAAATGTAAATATTTTTTAAAAAATATTGAAACCGCATTAAATGTATCAGAAACTACATGATCAATGTAATCCCATACCAATTAATTTTCATTTACTAATTGTTGGAACGGCACCGTTGCATCGTTGCACTAAAAAACAAAATTGAGAAGTACTATATATGATAAATAGTATTAACAAAGAATCCTTCTTGATTGAGCTTTGGAAATTTCACTATCGCTTTCGGAATTGGATCCATTTCTCTAATTTTTAATTTGTGGAATCTTACACCTAGTGTAAATATCATTTAATAAAGATCATGGCAAAAGAATATAATACCGAAAACCATTAACTTTCAAGTTTCCGATATTAAAGAATTTATTATCACCGTTGTACTCTTCCGCTTGCGTCACCTTTCATTAATCCTTTTACATCGCTTAACGTTGCATGATTTAAATCGCCGGGAATAGTATGCTTCAAAGCAGAAGCCGCAACGCCAAATTCTGCCGCATCTTTCATTTGCATTTCAGTTACTAACCCATAAATGAAGCCACTTGCAAAAGAGTCACCACTTCCTACACGATCAACGATTCTTACTTCATATTGTTTGGTATGATAAAATTCTGTACCGTTATAAACCAATGCGCTCCATCCGTTGTCAGATGCACTGTAGCTTTCCCGCAACGTTGACGCAATGTATTTGAAGCCAAACTTTTCCTTCATCTGCTGGAATACATCTTTATATCCATCAAGATTTAATTCTCCCTTTGTAACATCTGTTCCTTTACTTTTAAAACCTAAAGTAGTTTCTGCATCTTCTTCGTTGCCTATACAAACATCCACATATTCACAAAGCTTGGTCATCACTTCTTTTGCTTTTTCCTTACTCCATAGTTTTTTACGATAATTAAGATCAATACTGGTAGTAATACCTCTTACCTTTGCTGCCTTTAATGCTGCTTCGGTTAATGCTGCAGCTTTATCACTCAACGCCGGGGTAATTCCTGTTGTATGAAACCAGGCAGCGCCGTCAAATATTTTATCAAAATCAAAATCAGTTATTTCTGCTTCTGAAATTGCAGCGTCAGCACGGTCATAAACTACCTGTGAAGCACGCATGGCTGCCCCGGTTTCTAAAAAATAAATTCCTAATCTTTTACCACCACGGGCTACAAATTGCGTGTCTACACCATAACGGCGTAAATGATTAATTGCAGATTGTCCGATAGGATTGTCGGGTACTTTGGAAACGAAAGTGCCCTGTAATCCATAATTGCAAAGTGCAGCAGCTACATTCGCTTCGCCACCACCATAAGTAACGTCAAAGGTATCTGCCTGAACAAATCTTTTAAAATCGGGAGTAGATAAACGAAGCATTATTTCTCCAAGAGTGACAACTTTTTTTGACATGATTATTTATTTGTTTATTGTAAGAAAATTTTTTTAAACAAGAATGCCGAATTTCTTTCTTATTTATGGAAACAACAAGAATTAAAAGAATAATTATAAAAAAATGTGCGGAATCGATTGCGCTGATTTTACGCATTCAGGTGCTATCCAAATTTTTTTACAATTATAGCACTATCAATATTACCTTTCCAAAAATGCATTTATAAAGCGATAACGATTGCGTAAAAAAATATTGGTATAGTAATTTAATTCCAATAACATTGTTTATTTATAAAATTATTTTATGGATATAAAAAATGAGCTATTAAAATTAATTCCGCAACAAGGTGTATTACCTCTTTATTTTTATAAGGATGCCGATGTAAGTATTGAAGTTTTAAAAGCTTTATATAATGCAGGAATAAGGGCGGTTGAATACACAAATCGTGGTGAAGCTGCTTTACAGAATTTCAAAAAAATGCGGGTTGTTTGTAATGAAGAATTAAAAGGAATGTATTTGGGAATAGGTACTATTAAAAATGGAGCCATGGCTCAAACATTCATTGATGCAGGTGCAGATTATATAATTTGTCCTGGCCTTATAGAGGACGTTGCAACGGTGGCTGATAAAAATAATATGCTGTGGGTTCCGGGATGTATGACCCCTTCTGAAATTATTCGTGCCGAAAATATGGGCGCAAAAATGATTAAACTTTTTCCAGGTAATATTTTGGGACCGGATTTTATGAGTGCTATAAAGGAACTATTCCCAGGATTATTGTTTATGCCAACCGGCGGCGTTGATCTCGATAAAGATAATATTGCAGGCTGGTTTAAAGCAGGTGTGTGTGCAGTAGGTATGGGAAGCAAATTAGTTAGCAAAAATTTATTGGAGCAGAGAGATTATGCGAAAATTGAATCGCTTACCAGGCAGGCAATAGAAATTGTGAATTCAATGAGATAGATAATTTTTATAAATAAATATACGATATGCAGAAGACTATGGGAAAATACAGGTGGACTATTTGTTCTTTGTTGTTTTTTGCAACAACAATTAATTATCTCGACCGCTCAGTAATTAGTTTATTAAAGCCAGATCTTGAAATACAATTTCATTGGACTGAAGGAGACTATTCATATATAGTAATGGCCTTTCAGGTTGCGTATGCTTTGGGGATGATTTCAGTGGGAAGACTTATCGATAAGATAGGAACTAAATTGGGTTATGCATTAACTACGCTTGCCTGGAGTCTTGCAGCGATAGGACACGCATTGGCAAATAGTACTCTCGGCTTTGCTATAGCCCGTGCAGCGCTAGGTATTAGCGAAGCCGGAAATTTTCCTGCCGCTATAAAAACTACAAGTGAATGGTTTCCCAGAAGGGAAAGAGCTTATGCAACCGGAATATTTAATTCAGGCTCGAATATAGGAGCAATTGTAGCACCGCTTACTGTACCATGGATTGCAGTAAAGCTGGGCTGGCAGTGGGCTTTTATACTTACCGGAGCAATCGGCTTTATATGGGTAGTTTTATGGGTGTTTATCTATGAAATTCCTGCCAAAAATAAGCGGCTTAGTAAAGAGGAATTCGCTTATATAAATAGTGATCTTGAGGAAAATCCTGATATTGCTGAAAGCGTTCCAAAAACTCCATGGATTAAATTATTAAATTACAGGCAAACATGGTCTTTTGTAGCAGGCAAGTTTTTAACTGATCCTGTTTGGTGGTTTTTTCTTTTTTGGTTACCAGCATTTCTCGATGCACAATATGGCATAACAGGTACTGCAGTAGCCTTGCCAGTGGCATTAGTTTATACGATGTCAAGCTTTGGAAGTGTGGCAGGAGGCTGGCTCCCGTTGTATCTTGTAAAAAAGGGATGGCCTGTTTTCCGCGCTCGCAAAACATCTATGCTCATTTATGCAATCTGTGTAGTGCCAGTGGTTTTTGCTCAGTGGCTGGGCTCAATTAATATGTGGCTGGCGGTTTTAATGATAGGGTTTGCAACTTCCGCTCACCAGGCATGGAGCGCCAATATCTTTACAACTGTTTCAGATTTATTTCCTAAAAAAGCAGTGGCTTCTGTTACCGGCATTGGCGGTATGGCGGGCGCCATAGGAGGAATGTTAATTGCATGGCTGGCCGGAATGCTTTTCGATAAGTATAAATTACTAGGTAACCTCGAGAGAGGTTATTATATTATGTTTTTCGTTTGCGCTTTTGCATATCTTATCGCATGGCTTATTATGCATTTCCTGGTTCCAAAAGAAAAAATGGCAGATGTGTAATATAGCATTATTAAAATCTAACTATAAGGCATACGCGCAATTTGAAACACGCTATTTTGTTTAAATAAAATAATGCAAGTATAATTTTTTAGAAGCAATAAGTGCTACAGTTTTTATTTTATAAACCTTGTAATTTCTTTTACTTTCTTTTTATCTCCATATATGATTGCTTAAAAACTCTGCAACTGTAATAAAGAATTATTTGAAAAACGTTAAGTATCTTTTACCTGTAAAAATCTTACAACTACTTGAAAAAATCACTAAATTGAAAAGCTATAATTTTTCTGAAATTTTAAAACCTATCACATGACAACCAGAAGGTCATTCCTTAAATCAACATCTTTGCTATCCGCCGGTTTTCTTATTTCGTCTCCGGATTTTAAAGACAAAAAATCTCTTATCGGTTTACAGTTATACACCGTGAGAGATGCTATGGCTAAAGACGCTGCAGCAACATTGGCAAAAGTTGCAGCTATAGGATATAACTCAGTAGAAGGCGCCACTTATACAGGCGATGAAAAATTTTATGGGATGTCTCCTAAAGAATTCAAGGCCTTGCTAAAACAAAACGGGCTTATTATTCCGAGCAGCCATTACAGGTTAGGCGCTGAAAAAGTAAATGGTGAAACGCAAAAAGGTACAATGCTTAATGACTGGGATAAAGCCGTAGATGATGCCGCAGAACTTGGCTTAAAGTATATGGTTTGCGCTTATTTGTCCGAAACAGAAAGACCGGATATTGAGCATTATAAAAAAATTGCAGAGGACTTAAATGTTGCAGGCGAGCGGTGTAAAAAGTC
>Ga0070679_100000470_pt1 | contig 34399 bp, 44 predicted proteins | sample KBSC63BmetaG_FD_65652 | JGI IMG/M metagenome (GOLD analysis project Ga0070679, IMG submission 65652) | Corn rhizosphere microbial communities from Kellogg Biological Station, Michigan, USA - KBS C6-3B metaG | ecosystem: Host-associated > Plants > Roots > Rhizosphere | place: USA: Michigan... | reverse complement strand
TTTGACAGCCTAGAAGATGACACCGTCACTGTTCGCAACCGCGACACCACCGAGCAAGAACGAGTGAAGTTAGTCGAACTTATTAAAAGTGTGAGATGAAGCGGGTAATCATTCTAGGTGCGCCAGGAGTAGGTAAGACCACTTTCGCAAAACAATTAGGCAAAAAGACAGGATTGCCGGTATTTCATTTAGATTATTTTTATCATCAGAAAAGCACAGACTTTGAACATAACAGAGAAGCGTGGATCAAATTCGTCGAAGATCTTACCGCAAAATCGGCATGGATTACTGACGGCAATTATCGGCCGACACTGCCAGCGCGGGTTAAAGCAGCTGATACGATTTTTTTCCTCGATTTCCCACGATGGCGCTCACTAAAGGGAGTCTATAAGCGCCGCATAAAGCATCAGACTAAGCAGCGCGAGGAAATGCCTGCCGAATGGAGAGAGCGCATGAACTTGCCATTTTTTAAATTTGTGTGGAAGTTTAATGGTCAGTATCGGCAAGATTTAATGGACGCGGTAAAAAATAAAGATATCATTACGTTCACGACACCAAAAGAAATTAAGAGGTACTTGCAAGGCCTTAGCAACTATTGACTTTGACACTCTTGAGGACGGTACTGTCACCATCAGAGATCGGGATACGGTCGTACAGACCCGGGTGGCTATTTCAGAGCTCGCTAGTAAGCTAAGGAGTTAATAATGGGTCAAGCAACGTCCAACGGGGAAGGTCTTTCTCAGGCCGACTTCGATTTATATCATGCTGAAGAAGAAAGAGCAAAGAGCTGGCTCGGCTGTGTGGCCGTCTTGGGCGTCACCACCGCCGAAATACTTGCGCGTGATAGTGTTGGCACTGCGCCGCGCGTAGGCAGACTGGCGGTGATTGCAGGGGCGGGCCTATATTCTTTTTTTCACGCATATCAGGGAATTCGTTTCAATTTCCGATACATGGATAGCCAGCTAGACTCAACGGAAACAGAATAGACTGAGAGTGAATGCGGTCACTGACGAGACTCTCCTTCCCGCGTAAGATGAAGGTCGGAGGTAGTTATGAGTGCCGCTACGCAGGTCAAAGATTTCGTCAAGGACCAGCGCTTTATGTGCCTGGCGGGGAGCCAGTTATCGTCGAAGTGAATTCTAGCTCAACTAACTGTTCGCACGCTTGTTGCAGTAGATCCAAGTACTTATCTTTCGCAACTTCTTCTGCATAGTCTAGCTCAGGCAGCTCAATGTAATTATCCGTTGCATGCTCAATAACCTTCGCCGCAATAATCATCTGTCGCTCGATATCCCAATCGGCACGCCGAAGTGCGCGGCGTGATACGCGGTGCCCGCTAAAATCATAACCTTCTGGCGAAAAGCGCTGAGTTTTTCCCATGGAAAAATAGTAACAGTTGCTGACGAGCAGTGCTATTATGTGGTTATGACCGGAGAGGCGTATTCTGACAATGGCCCCGTTTCTCAGCCGGATATTAATGCGCTCCTCATCCATACTCGTGGGCTCGAATCATTTCCGATCGATCCCGAACTCACACGCCCCGGAGTCAATGTGCTAGCCCAGCCGGCGTTTGCCGAAGTACTCGAAGGTGAATTTAAACCTAGCGCGGAAATGGCTGCCATTATTCGTCGTCAGCGCGAATCATTACCTCGGCCACCGATTAAGCATCGGCAGGGGGATGTGACTGAGCGCCGTCAGTCCCCGCACCGTCGCACCGGACCACCATTGTCGCCACCCAAAAAACCTAAGGGAGAAAAATAAATTATGGCAGCTGACCCCACTGAACTGTGGTACCCCGAGTTTGGACCGGGGAGAATGTATGACAAAGATATAATAGCGGCGGATGTTATCTGGCCACTCGTGGACGCCAATTGGGGAAAGTGCTGGCTCGACAAAAGCTACGATGGCTGTGAGCTTAGAATCGCCCATCAGGTTAAGCGTGCTGGAAAGCTGCTGATCGCGGAGCTAGAGGCTGATTGCACGAACTCGGCTGAGCCGGACGAAGAGGACTGTTTTTATCGGGAGGCTACACTTTATTTTGAAGAAGAGGTAGATGAGCACAACCGGGACATTTTTCTTGAAGCTGCTCATGCGATTGCGGACATGCTGCAAGCAGAGCTGGAAGAGAGTGGCGAGTTTGAAGAAAATGAGAGTTATGTTTGGCCGGAAGGTGACGAGACGGATTTCAAACTACGCGGCGGACGAGCCTTTATGATTAGCAGCGATGGTGATTTCTCGATGGAAACTTACCGGGTCATTGATGCACCAGAAGTTGTTTTAAGCGTGCCGGTTCTCGACGAAGAAGCCGATGGCTCCTCAGACGGTTATGACCGGGTACGCGAGCATGACCTGGACACCCTGCAGAAAATTAGCGAAATTTTACTGGCCCCCAGTCACGTAAAAGCCGCAATTGGGCGCGTCCGCCAGCATCCGATCAATATTTATTAATTATTAGAGCTAATTGTTTTTGACGGCGTCGATGACGCTCAAGAGAGCGGTGGCCGCGACGCTGACGCGGGCGTCGATCGCCATTTGCGCTTGGGTGGTATCGAGCCCCATTTTGACGATGAACGGATTTTTGCGGTGGGTGATGGTGGCGCCGACATGCGGGGTGCCATTGGCATCATTGACGCTGATAGTGTAGGTCTGTGGGAAGAAGGCAAAAATCAGGCCGATGATGTCGCCGAAGGGCAGGAGCTCGAGCCAGCGGCGGGCGAGTGCCAGGCCACTACTGGTTTCCAATATGGTGCCGAACTCATTACCATTGTTATCGAGCAATAGCCACTTGTCGCGCACAAATGTAGATTTGAGGCCCTTACGACGCAGTGAAAACAGCTGCTGATTGCTGGCGCTATCAAAGACATCATAAGTGGCGCCAAAGTCGATAACTTGTCGGGCGTGGATACGGAAGACTTCTTGGGCGAGACTGACGTCACGATACAAACGGATATCTTCGCGCAGCTTCCAGGCCTTCATTTTGATCATGCCGACCAGCTGATTGGTCAGTGGGTCAAAGACTGATATTTGCGCGCCGAAGAATTTCCAAAATTTACGCCGAAATTCGAGCTGTTTGTACTGTGAATAGTCCATGAGGCTTCCTTATATTAGTCAGGGCTATTGTAGCGTAACTCTGAGCAAAAACCTTCGTAAAGCGGCAAAGCTGATATAATCAGCCTATAAAGGGTGGCCACGAGGAACAGGCCGTGCGAAAGTCAGAAAGAGAAAACAGCCCAACTCCAGAGCAAATGTTCGAACTCGCCGGACTTTGCTTTGATTTGGGCCGGATTGGCCGCAATGGCAGGCGGACACTGACCTTAGGGACACAGCCCTTCAGAGCTATGAATTTCCGATCGGACTATGTTTCGCCGCCCGACCAGACATACTACGACTTTATCTTTGATGATCCGCTCAGTGTCTCACGGCGGTTTGTCGGCCGAGTGGCGCTAGAGCGCTTTAAGGCCTGGCATATGGAAATACGGGAAGTAAGCGCCTTATACAAGGGCGGAGAAATGGTGGATCGCGTCCAGATAATCGACCGCTTTAACTGGAATGGCTCAAAAGTAGGACAGGCCATGCGAAAAATTTTCTACAGTAACTTTGAGAAAGTGTATGAGAGCTATGAAGCGCCGAGTCTCGACGGGGCGATATTCCAGCCTGATTTAGTGCACGGGTTCAATCAGGTTTCGCGGCTAACTGCTGCCGACTGTGATGGACTGATAGATAATCTGGTAGAGTTCACTGAAGAATTGGAGCGTGTCTGATGCGTGAAACAATTACACAGGGGCCGCTTGAGGTCATCCGCGCCATTAACGAAGACGCGGAAATACTGGATGAATTGATCGTGTCGGCTACTGACAGGCTGAGGAATGCCAGCGCATCCGAAGAAAGCGAAGACCCGGAGCTAGAGGTCTTCAACGAAAGCGTGTTGGAGCTAGATAATAGAAGTTTTCTAATCGGGCGGGCCATAAGTGCTCACGGTATGGCGCTGACCCTCAGCGCCGGCGGAGATGACACGTTTCGGTCGTTGACGATGCCGCCCGGTGGCGAAAAGACAACGGTGACAGGCAAATATCATGGTTTCGCTGTTCGGACTGTCAGCGAGCTTGAGGGCGATGGCTGTACCTATCGGTTGGCGCACGTCATTCAAACTGGTCACGAGAAATATAACGACGACGAATGTCATGTCATCACCCGGGATTCACTGACTTTTGTCTGCGCCACTGGCTGCGAGCTTGAGCCCGTTTTGCCGCTCGACGCGCATAGCCTGTTAGATTTGGAGTATGATCCACTGGCATTGGCAATGGAAGAGATAATGCTCGACGGCTCCTTCAGTCGTCATGAATACCAGCGGCTGCGCTATCTTGGCGCCAAGGTAAATCAATACCTTATCAATAACGAGCATGAATCGGCGCTTAATAAGCAGCGCGTGAGTTACCTCAATAAGCTCGGCACGTTTGTGAATATTATTTTGCGGACCTGTGATTTCGCGGTGGCGCCGGACCGTGATAGTTATCTCAGAAACGAAGAGGTGTACCTCAGCGACGGCAGCGTCGAGATAAGCCTGGCGCCGGAAATGATCGATCTCTTGCCGGGATACACACGTTTGCCGGACGGAGGCATCTTGCCTAATGGCCCGCCAGAGCTGGTGGCGGCCTGCACTAATTACGACGGTTCTTCATTATTACTGCCACTGCGCTTCGTCAACGAGTTTGTGTTTGTCGACGAGCGGGCTTTGGCCGCCTAAGACGCTGCAGTCTTTACTAGAGAATTTGAAATTGGCGTGGTAAGCACGCTATACTGTTCGCAAATGGAGCAAAACAGATACAGACTGTCTGGCGGCGATTTTGATTTCGAGGATTTACGTCGTCAACGCGATAAAAACTATGGGCCCGTTGACCCCGGTCAAATGCAGCAGAATTGCGAGTACGTCGTTGAAACCATGGATGAATTACTTCACCGTTCATTTATGGAATGCGATGTGACCACAGACATGAGCAGGGTCGAGTTGTCTTTTACCGAGAGCCAAGGCTTCTCGTGCGTCAGAAGACAGCTGCGTCGCATCGCCAAGCCTCAAAATGATGGCTCGATGTATGTTTTGACGAGAGAAGTAATCGATCTGTCTGCCCCCAAAATGCCGGTATTAATAGCTCGCCATTACGGCATCACGACCACGCAATCGGCTGACGCGGGCCGGATTTTTAATATACGCAAGTGGGAAGTACCCAATGCTGTCACGCGCTATGACTGGCTGGGCGGAGCTGCTATAAATCCCAGCCGGCATGAAATATTGGACTTTGACTTCTCAGAAATTCTGGGTGAGCTGGTCACGTTTGATAATCGTCAAACCATCTAGACACCATTGAATTTAAGAAAAAATTCAGTGCTCGGATTTGGTAAAGTTGCCAAATAACAGGGGCGGGAATAGCTCGACAACTATACGCCGCTGAGCACAAAAGCTGCGCAAACTTTTGACGAAAAGTGGATGTCGGATGCATCCTAGACTCACTAATTTAGGAGGCTAGGATGAAGAAACGGAGCAATCGGCTGGCGATACTGAGGGCTTTCGGCGTGGTCGCGGCGCTGGTGGCTATCGTCAGTGGCGTGACTTTCGCGGCCCTGCAGAGTCAGCAGGATACATTGACCGGCAACACGATTCAAACAGCAACGGCCAATTTGCAATTGAGTACTGACGGTGCGTCGTACGCGAGTAGCCAGGCCGGATTTAGCTTTACGAACATCGTCCCTGGAGGGTCGGCCGTACCGACAGCTGGCTATAGTTTTTATTTAAAGAATGCGGGCGGCACGCCGCTCAACCTCAAAATGGCGGTGGTTGGTACGCCGACCAATCCGGATGGCGTGGATCTGAGCAAGGTGAGCGTGTTGCTCACGACTGTTGGTAGTGGCGCGCCGATCCAAACCTTTAGTCTGCAGTCACTCATGGCCAGCGGCGGGGTCAGCTTGACCGGTAGCCTGCCAAACGGCAATAGCCAACAGTACAAATTACAAGTATCGATGTCGACCGATGCCATCAGTGGCAGCAGCGCTTCTTTGGACAATATCGACTTCGCCTTCAGTGGCGTAGCCGTAAGTAACTAACATGAATATTGTCTGGCGGCTACTTATTAGTGCCAGCACAGCCTGTTTGATAACGCTCCTTGTGGGTGGTATTGCACTAGGACTTATGATGCTGCGGCACGAGCGCTTGCTAAGTGTGCAGTCGTCCAGCATGGTGCCGACGTTTAGCCCGGGCGACGCGCTGATCATTAGGTCCTTACACGGTCGGCAGCCTGCCATCGGGGCGGTCATAACTTACCGTGCGCCTCATGCGCCCCAGGTACTCGTGACACATCGTTTCGTCGCGCGAAATGGGGGTAAGCTCATTACCGCCGGCGATGCACTCGGTTCGCATGACCAACCATTCCAATACAGACAGGTGGTTGGAGAGGCGACGAGCGTACTCCCCGGCCTCGGAATATGGCTCGATAGGTTACATCAGCCAATCGCCTTATTATTCGCAGTTTATGTACCAGCGACTCTGCTGGTCTATTATGAGCTGCGGCGGTTGGCCAAACGCTTCAAGCCTTCACGCTATCGGGCGATTCATTTCCGTGTAGTGTAGACTAGAGGCATGCGTCGCCGACGACCCAAAAAACAGAACGTTTACGCCTTCATTGACAGTCAAAACCTCAATCTAGGTATCCAGCGTATGGGCTGGAAGATGGACTGGCGTAAGTTCCGTCAATTTCTTCTAGACAAATACGGCGTAACTCAGGCCTATATGTTCATCGGCTACATAAGTGAAAACGAAGCACTGTATGAATACATGCATGAGCTCGGCTTTCTAGTGGTTTTGAAACCGACCTTGGAAGTCAGCGGCAAACCAGGACCGATGGTACCGACTGATCAGGCTGCCGGCAAAGAGGGAGATGACCGTGAAAAACCAGCAGTTAAGGGCAATGTCGACGCCGAGCTCGTCCTCTATGCCATGAAAGAACTACCGAACTACTCCCAAGCCATTATCGTGTCCGGCGACGGTGATTTCTTCAGTCTGGCCGAATACCTGGAAGAGCAAGGCAAGCTAGCCAACATTTTGACGCCCAACTGGCAGTACTCCAGCTTGCTCAAGCAATTCGAATCCAAAATCGTACGCTTGGATCAGCTCCGCAAACAGCTCAGCTATCACGATCGCCGCAAAAAGTGATAAATCCGACTGGCAACCATTGTACGGCGGCGTATAATGCGGCTGAAGACCAAGACTCTCTTAAAAGCTATCAATTATTACAAAAGGAGGGGTTATGTTAGGTAATGCAGATGCCGCTGTCACGATTGCCGTAAGTGACATGGATGCAGCTAAAAAGTTTTACGGCGAAACGCTAGGACTAAGGCAGGAAAATGAGAGCCCGGCAGGGGTGACATATAAATCAGGCAATAGCACCGTCTTTGTCTATCCATCAGAATATGCCGGTAGCAACAAGGCGACCTACGCCGGTTGGCACGTCGATAATATCGAAGAAGTTGTGACTGACCTTAAATCAAAAGGAGTGCAGTTTGAGCAATATGACAATCTACCCGGTGCTACCCGTGAAGGTGACATACACAAATTTGGCGACGAGTTTGCCGGGGCTTGGTTTAAGGATCCCTTCGGCAACATTCTGGCGCTCGATAACGGCGCGATGTAAGTGAGCTTTTAATGGCAGACAAGGAATGGGAATCGCAATACAACTTTCATGATTTGGAACCTTATGCATCTCGCTTAAACTGCTCAAAGATAACGGGGGATGCCGGCGTACGGTAACCAACGGACCAAATGGGATGCCGGCGCCCGCTTCGATTTCGCCAACCCAGAATACCGCTAGTTGGTTATTTAACAGCCTAAAATAAAGGTTGTCGTTATAGTTAATGTAGTAATGGAAGGATAGATACTTGAAAATAACCAAATTCGAACACTCTTGTTTAATGGTGGAGATGCCCGAGCCTGTTAACCGCACCGCAATCTTTGACCCAGGCATGATGAGTGAGCCGTTTATAGATGTCGACAGCCTCAAGTACCTCGATGATATTTTTATCACCCACGTGCATGGTGACCATGTCAGCGTATCGCTGCTCAAAAAGCTAATCGATAAATTTCCGACCGTCAGGATAACTACCACCGACGAAGTTGTAAAGATGCTGGCCGCCGAAGGCATCAAGGCCACGACCGCTTTGCCGGCTGATGTCGAACTGTTTGACTCGCCGCATGAATCAGTAGCGCCACTCTTTCCGCAACCCGAGCAAATCGGAATTCATTACCTCGGTAAATTTACACACCCCGGCGACAGCCACAGCTTTACTGAGTCGCAAGCTATCTTGGCCTTGCCGATGACCGCGCCATGGGGTACTAATGTGCGTGCTGCTCGCATGGCCCTCGATCTGAAGCCTCAACATGTCCTGCCGATTCACGACTGGCACTGGCGGGAGGAGGCCAAACAAGGTGCGTATGACAGTTTTGAAAAACTTCTGGCCAAGCAGGGGATTACCTTTCATAAATTGGAGAACGGCAAGCCCGTTGTTATAAAACTCTAGATGAATAATTTTGCACTTAACACCGGTGTGACAGCACCGGCTATCGGTTTCGGTACTTGGCAAATTCCATCGGAGCAGACCAAGGAAATGGTGCTCACGGCTCTGGAAGCAGGTTATCGCCTCATCGACACGGCTCATATCTACGGCAATGAAGCTGAAGTCGGGCAGGCTGTTCGTGAGTCGGGCCTAGCGCGCGAGGAGATCTTCGTCACCACCAAGGTTTGGAATGACGATCTGGGCTATGACAAAGCCCTGGCGGCCTGCGAGCGTTCGCTTGAAAAAATGGGCCTTGATTACCTCGACCTGTACCTCATCCACTGGCCGGCAACTTCACGTCGTCATGAGGCCTGGCGGGCTTTCGAAAAATTACAGGCCGACGGCCTAATCAAAGCGGCTGGAGTCAGCAACTACACCGTCAGTCACCTGGAACAGCTGCTAGAACAGAGTGATCTGGTACCGGCGATCAACCAGATTGAGTTTCACCCCTATATATATGGGCAGCAGCGAGCCGTGCTAGAATTTTGCCATGAGAAAAACATCATAGTCGAGGCCTACAGTCCACTCCGGCGCTTCGGCTCCGACACCCCAAGAGAAATCAAACAGATCGCTGAGCGCCTCAAGGTCTCGCCGCAGCAAGTCGTCTTGCGTTGGTGCCTGCAGCAAGGAACGATTGCTCTGCCTCGCTCCGCTAACCCTGATCATATCCGGAGCAATTTTGATATTTTCAACTTCGAGCTGACAGATGATGACATGAATTCTATTAATAAGTTTACTGACGGCGAGCGGGTCACCTGGGACCCGGAAGGGATGGGCTAAAATGCGGGAATTGGTTACCGTGAACTGTTACAGCACGCGGTTCCCGGTAACCGGTTCACAGTAACCGGGTATATTAAACATAAGAACATTGACAAAAACACTAAAATTTGCTAGAATAATACCATGTCAGTTAAAACAAAAATCACTTCAGTACTAGATAATGTCCAGGAAAGCTTGCCGGAAGTGGCCCAGAATCTCGGTCTGGTAGCCATGACCTCAGCGGTCGCCCTGGCCACGGTCGCCGATACCGGCGAGCGTCGGGCAATCTTGCCTACTCAGGCAAGCATCATTAAAAACATCGATTCTGAAGTAAATAACCCGATCCGCCGCGAAAAAGAAAATGAAAGCCCGCACCAGTTCATTAGCTTTGGTACGTTCCAGCGTACCCCGGCGCGGGCAGGGAAGCATTAAGGAGGAATTAGTATGAATGAATTTACTCAAACCCCAGACTTTCAGGCAGCAATCGATAAGTTTGCAGCAATGAAAACACCCGAGGAAATTACTAATGATCGTTTACTGGCGAACCTTGAACCTCGCAAACAAAGCGCTGCTCGCCGAGCAGGTAAGTGGGCGCTGGCCGCAGGAGTAACCGTAGCCATGCTGCCAGCTGCTTTTAACCTAGTTGACAGATCTACCACCGTGCAACATGAAATCGACATGGAAAAACAGGCTCAGCAAGCTCAACCGTCGCAGGCTGAAATCAATCGTGCTGTTGCGCTTGAAGAAGAGAGAGCCGCCAGAGAGCGTGAAGCTGTTGCTATGCAAGACAACACTGGGACACACGTCCAGTAAGAAGTAGTCTAGCGCTATACATTTGGTACCGAACGCTACATGCAGCGTAACAAGCAGTACCTCTGGTAAATTTGTGGAAAAGTGGTGTCAGAAACACCACTTTTTTCATAGTTTACCTATTGTAGTGGGTAACTGTGGGTTGTATGCTCATGGTAGTGGGTAATTGTGGGTCGCATGCAACCCCCCGCAAAAATAAAAACCACTAGAAATTTAACGGGATGGCCACGGTAGACTACTTCGAACGAAAGCTTGACGACAAGCGAAGGTTGACAATTCCAACCGAGCTTCGAGCTGAGTTCCAAAGTGGAGTAGTGATTACCAGAGGCTTTCAAAAATATCTTCATCTCTATCCAAAATCAGTGTGGGATGAAGCGGTCGAACCGCAACTGCAGGGGAATATCCTCGATGAAGCGGTCGCCGACCTGAACGTCCAATTCCGGATGGGTAAGAGCGAAGGCATCATTGATGCCAAGCAGGGGCGAATCAGTCTCGAGCAGCACTTAGTCGAATACGCCGGGATCAACAGGGACATCGTCGCCGTACGTGTCGGCAAATACTGGCGTTTGATGGCTAAATAGCCAGAAAACCTCAAAGTAGCTCATTAACAAATACAAAAAATCGTGATTAGCAATTCGTGGCTCGTGGTTCATTTCGAACCACCAAACACCAACCACGAACAACGCCCTTCGAGGTTAGCTAGTCGATAGTCAACAAGTGGAACAGGAAAGAAAACCACTATAAAAAATCTTGAACCTTTCTCAAAACACCTCCCAAAACTCCACCTCACACATAAGTCTCTCAAACTTGAATTGGTCAAAAGTATTTTTACCAGAGACCTTTTCTTTCGCAAAAACAAAAACTACAAAAAACAAACAGTTGATTATCGGCTAGGTGACCTTGCATATAATGCCAGGGAGCCTGACGAGAACGGGCGCAAGCCCGCTACCGAAACAGGTGACCTTGCAGAAACAAAAACAAAAATTGTAAGCAAAGATGCACCAAAACAAACACCAAAATAAACAGCACGTTCCAGTACTCCTCGAGACAGTTCTCGAGTACCTTGACCCGAAAGCAGAGGAATCATACCTCGATTTGACGGCCGGGTATGGTGGGCACGCGAGAGCCATTATGGAACGTACCGGAAGCCTCACACGAGCAGTGCTCGTTGACCGCGACAAAAACGCGGTCGACAGCCTGCATAAAGCGTTCGGTGACAAAGGGCCAGACATCCGTTGGCAGGATTACCTGAGTGCGAGTCAGGAACTGGCGAGTGAACACCGGCAATTCGATCTTATTTTGGCTGATTTGGGCGTATCGTCACCGCACCTTAACGACATCAGTCGCGGTTTTAGTCTACAAGAGACAGGCCCGCTCGACATGCGCATGGATCAACGCCAGGCGCTGACTGCAGAAGCTATCCTTAATACCTATTCTCAATCAGCGTTAACCGACATCCTGAAACGCTACGGCGAAGAGCCAAAGGCAGCACAGATTGCCCAGGCTATCGTCGAAGCCCGACCGTTGCGCACCACTGAAGAGTTGGCGGGTATTGCCTCGAGAGCCTGGCCCGGCTACAGCAGAGTCCATCCGGCTACCCGTACCTTCCAAGCTATCCGTATTGCCGTCAATGACGAACTGGGACTGCTGGAGCAGAGCATACCGATATGGTTGCAGTTACTGGCGCCTGGCGGACGGATCGCCATCATTAGTTTCCATTCTCTCGAAGACAGACTTGTGAAACAGATGCTGGCGGACGCCGCCGGGGATCGCTACGACGCCGAGCTCCGACTGCTGACCAAACGTCCGGTCACGGCTGATGCAAATGAAATAGTTTCCAATCCGCGAGCCCGCAGCGCAAAGCTGCGTGCCGCAGTGAAAATAAACAAATAGAAAGGGAACCGCAATGCCTATCCAGGTCAAAAGCAGCTCCCGAGCCTACAAGATTCACGTCAAGGTGGTCTAGTGGCTGTCCCGGCCCCTGTTCGCAGGGGTCGGGGAGCAAAGCAAAAACTCACGTCATCCTGAATCAGTTCAGGGTCCCGTGCCGGCAAAAACAAACATAAACAGAGAACATAATGACATATTCCAGTAGCCTCGCTATGAATCGCACCCGTTTTTCCGGGCGCAACCAAAATTCGGTCAGCTTCGTGGCTACCACCGCCAAGCTTGGCCCTATCAGCAACACCATCGTGCTGATCGTCTTAGCCTGTTTGCTTGGTCTGCTGTATCTGACACAGGTCACCAAGACCAACGCCTATGGCTATCAGATCAACAGTCTCCAGGAGCAACAGAGCAAGCTCAAGAGCGAGCATGACGACCTCGAGGTCGCTTCAGCCCGTTTACAGTCGCTTAGCCGTGTCCAAGCCAGTGCTCAGGCCAAGAGCATGGTTTCCGTCGCCCCGACCGACACCGCCCAGAATTGACGCGTAGCGTCATCCCAGCGCAGGCTGGGATCCCGTTAATAATCAAGTTTAACTATATGGTAGTGCGAGAACCATATGCGGTCGTGCTTTGTATTTACTTATTGCAAAAGTGTCATCTCGACCAGCGGGAGAGATCTTTCAAGCCATAGTTGAACGAAGAAATTAATTGATCCTTTTTAGCCCGGCTCCATTTCTTCAATTCCTTCTCGCGAGCGATTGCCGCCTCAATAGAGTTTGTTTCTTCAAAATAGATAAGATCTGTACAACGGTAACGAGCTGTAAAGCCTTGCAGTAATGAATGTCTATGTTCATATGTCCGCCGTTCTAAATTATTTGTAACGCCAATATACAGTGCCGTGCGCTTGCGGTTCGAGACAATGTATACCCAATATGTCATGCACCCAAGATCTCTCGCCTCGCTCGAGATGACAAGCAATTTAATCAATTGTTCATTTCTAGACCGCTTGGTCGACAATAGGGGTGGGAAGTTGTAAAATAAAGCGGTAATGGTTCCGCAAAACAAAAACGAAACCAATCAGTCTATTAGGCGTGTCCGTATCTGGTACGGAGGGTTGATTCTAATCCTGGCGATCTTTGGGCTGCGGCTGTTTTACGTGCAGGTTATTCATTACAACCACTACAAGAACGCCGCGCTAAGTGATCAGTTAAAACAGTACCAGATACCGGCGACCAGAGGGATCATCGAAGCTCACGACGGTGATACGACGCTGCCGATTGTCTTAAATCAGAAGCTCTATACACTCTATGCTGATCCCGCCTATGCTAAACACCCCGAACAGCTAGCCGAGAAGATCGTGCCAATCGTTGGTGGTCACGCCGAAGATTACAGTAGTCTGATGAAGACCAAGGATACGCGCTATGTCATCCTGGCCAAGAAGTTATCAAGTGATCAGGCCAAGAAGATTGCGGCGCTCAAAGCTCCGGGGCTCGGTACGCAGGCGGTGGATTATCGCACCTATCCGCAAGGGAGTCTGGCGGCGCAAGTGCTGGGCTTTGTCAACGACAATGGGGAAGGGCGCTATGGGCTCGAGCAATTTCTCAATAAGCAGCTGAGTGGCACACCCGGCGAGCTAAAAGCCATTACGGATGCTTCTGGTGTGCCGTTAGCGGCCAGCAAGGACAATATCGATACAGCGCCCAAAGACGGCGATACGGTGCTCCTGAGCCTCGATATGGGCTTACAATCGCAGCTGGAGGCGATCCTCAAGAAGGGTGTCGAACACGCCAAGGCGCCGACGGCCACCGCGCTGATCATGGATGCGAACAGCGGTGCCGTCAAAGCCATGGCCAGTTACCCCAGTTATGACCCGGCCAAATACTACAAAGTTAGCGATCCAAAGCTGTTCAGCAACGGCGCGGTAACTGATTCGATAGAGGTGGGCTCGACGATGAAGACCCTCACCACGGCAGCCGCTCTCGACCAAGGAGTAATTAAGCCCAATACGACCTATTACGACCCCTCAAAATGGAAGATTGACGGTTTTACTATTACTAACATCGAAGAAGATGGCGGCCCGGGTACGCGCAACCTCGCCGATCTGTTGAATCTATCACTAAACACCGGTGCCACCTGGGAGCTGATGCAAATGGGTGGCGGCGAAATCAACCACAAGGCTCGGATCGCCTGGCATAACTACATGGTCAACCGCTACATGTTTGGCAAGGCGACCGGACTGGAACAGGGGTACGAGGCCGAGGGTTATGTGCCTGGACCTGACGATAATGGAGCCGGCATCGATTTGACGTACGCTAATACCTCCTTCGGTCAGGCCATGACTGCCACGCCGATACAGATGGCTAGCGCGCTGGCCGCTGTAGTCAATGGTGGTACGTATTACCAGCCGCATTTGGTAGAGCAGCGAACGACAGCCGACGGAACTATCATCAAAACTAAGCCTAAGGTTGTGAAACAGCATGTCGTCAGCTCGGCGGTTAGTCAGGCCATTATCCCGTTGATGCAGTACGTGGTTGCTCATCACAGCTTCGCGCAACAGTTTGACCAGACAAATTACATGGTCGGCGGTAAAACCGGTACCGCTCAGATCGCCAAGCCAGGTGGCGGCTACTACGACAATCTGTTCAATGGTACCTACACTGGTTTTGTCGGCGGTGATAAGCCCGATTACGTGATCGTGGTGTTCGTCAACAAGCCAACAGTCGGTGGCTACGCCGGTAGCGCCGCCGCTCAACCGATCTTTGGCGACCTGGCGCACCTACTGATAAACGAATCGTATGTCACGCCGAAACACCAGTGAAATAACCGTTAGAATGATATAATCTACCAAAAAGCATTCTATGAACGAAACCCTGCACATTGCCATTTCCACCCATAACCTGACAATCATGTTGGCGTTAGGGTTTCTCAGTTTTTTGGTGAGCATGCTGATTACGCCACTCTATACTACTGTCTCATACGAAAAACAGTGGTGGAAACGTCAGCGCACCGACGCCTGGTCGGGCGGCGCGGCTACGGTCTATCAAAGTCTCCATGCCGAGAAGCATAAGCGCAATATCCCGACGATGGCCGGACTTATCTTTGTTTTCGCCATAGCCTTAGTTACACTGACCGCCAATCTCAGCCGAGGGGAGACGTGGCTGCCGCTGGCCGGACTAATTGGGGCGGGGGCGATTGGTCTGCTCGATGACATTATGAACGTTCGTGGCAATGGCGGTAAAGTGGCCGGGATGAGCGCCCGTGCCAAGTTTTTGCTCTATAGCGCCGTAATTTTAATCGGCGGCTGGTGGTTCTACGCCAAACTGGGCGTTACCTCAGTCTACATTCCAGGATTTTCCCATGTACACATCGGTATCCTCGTTATTGCTTTGTTTTGGCTGGTGGTGGTTGCCACGGCGAATTCAGTTAATATCACCGATGGACTCGATGGCCTGGCTGGCGGCCTGTTGGTGTCGTCCTTTGCGGCTTACGCGGTGATCGCTGTCTTTGAAAATAAATTTGCCTTGGCGGGCTTTTGTCTGACTGTCATCGGCGCGCTGCTCAGTTACACTTGGTTCAACATCTATCCGGCACGCTTTTTGATGGGAGATGTCGGCTCTTTCGCGCTTGGCACGGCGCTGGGGATCATCGCCATGCAGACCGATACTGTTTACGTGTTGCCGATTATAGGCGCGGTCTATGTCATCGAAACGGGATCGGTCATCGTTAATCGCCTGTCACGCAAGCTGCGCCACGGCAAAAAAGTCTTTTTGTCATCGCCGATTCATCATCACTTCGAGGCTATCGGCTGGCCAGAAACTAAAGTCACTATGCGTTTTTGGATTCTAGGCCAGATGGCAGGCGTCTTTGGGTTGATCATTTTTCTGCTCGGGAAACGGGGATAACTATGTATCCATCGCAGCCTCGTCGCCGACCGCAAATTCAGATGGCCCAACTCAATCTGGGCCGCAAGCATAAGCCCGACTATTGGCTGATGATCTGGTGCGCCGCGTTGCTGTCGGTCGGCTTGATCGTTGTCTACGCTATCAGCCCGGCACTCAGTGTCGCGCACCACGTGAGTAGCAATCACTACGTTAGCAAGCAATTGATCGCGATCGCGCTCAGTATTGTAGCTTTCATTATTACGGCTAAAACACCGCTTGCTTGGTGGCGGCAAGCCTACAAGCCCCTACTGGTAGTGGCTGCCATCGCTACCGTTATGGCACTGTTGCTACCAGTGGATCCAGCCTATCCGGCCCATCGTTGGGTGCGACTCGGCAGCCTATCATTTCAGTCAGTTGAGCTGGTGAAATTCGCCGTCATGGTGTGGCTGGCTGGCTTCCTGGCGGCCCGGCTCAAAGAGGGCAGCATCGCCAACAGTCAATTGACGCTCAAACCATTCCTGATTGCTCTGGGCGTTACCAGCTTTGTAGTGGCAGGCATCCAGAGTGATCTCGGTTCTACCGGTGTAATTGTGGCCATGATGGCTACCATGGCGTTTGTAGCCGGTCTGCCCATGCAGCGCCTGGCCATGGTGGCTGGCATTATCGTCATTGGGCTGATCTTGGCAATCGCTTCGACACCGTATCGCCGGGCGCGCTTGCAAGCTTATTTGCATCCGGAATCAAACTGCCAGACAACCGGTGGTTACCAGGCTTGCCAGGCATTGATTGCGGTTGGTTCCGGCGGACTGATTGGTCTCGGGCTTGGCAGTAGCGTGCAGGCCTATGGCTACTTGCCCGAGGCGGCCAACGATTCAATCTTTGCTATTTACGCCGAGAAATTTGGCTTCATCGGCAGTATCATCCTTCTAGCGGTGTTTATAGCTTTTTTCGCGCGTCTCAAGAGCATAGCTGAGCGCTTACCAGATGACTTTAGCCGCTTGCTGGTCGTCGGCGTGTTAGCCTGGCTCAGTGTTCAATCGCTGGTCAACATTGGTGCTATGATCGGCGTCCTACCACTCAAGGGCATCACGCTACCATTTATCAGCTATGGTGGTACCAGCGTGGTCTTCGCGGCCGCCGCTGTGGGGCTTGTTTTTCAGGCGTCACAATATGCTGCCTTCGTAGCGCCACGCGTCGCTAACGCGTCGGCCGGTACGCCAACGCGCCGCGGCTATACCAACAATTCGCTGAGGAGAGCGGATTACTAAAATGACCATTGTCCTGACTGGTGGTGGTTCGGGCGGGCATATCACACCTCTGTTGGCAGTGGCGGCTGAATTAAAACAGCGTCAGCCAAAAGTTCGCTTAGTTTACATCGGTCAAAAGGGTGATAGCTTCATCGATGTGCCGGCGGCCAGCCCATATATTGACGAAGTGCAACTGGTCAGAGCCGGCAAGTTTCGGCGCTATCATAGTGAAGGCTGGAAGCAACTGCTTGACCTCAAAACTTTGGTATTAAACTTCCGCGATGCTTTTTACGTTATTATCGGACTCTGGCAGAGTCGTAAACTATTGAAAGAGCTAAAGCCTGACGCCATATTTGTGAAAGGCGGCTTTGTAGGTGTACCCGTTGGTCTGGCGGCCGCCAGTTTGCATATTCCGTACGTGACGCATGATTCGGATGCTATCCCGGGCTTAGCCAACCGTATTATTGCCCGCTGGGCCCGATTGCATGCGGTAGCGCTACCGGAGGAGATTTATCATTATCCCTCAAATAAGACGGTGACGACCGGTATACCGCTGCAAGCTAACTTTGTGCCAGTGACTCCTGAGCTCAAGAAGCAGTATCGCCAAGAAATCGACGTGCCGGCGGCCGCCAAAGTACTGTTTATCATCGGTGGGGGGCTCGGAGCCGTTCGGGTCAACACAGCCGTATCTGAAGCCGTGCCCCACGTTCTGCTCGATCACAAAGACCTCTACGTCATTCATGTGGCCGGACGGGCCAATCTGGAGACGGTCCAAGCTACATACAACGAACTGGCTCAGCCAGCTGTAGAGCAGGGGAGAGTGCGTGTGCTCGGCTACATTGACGACGTCTATCGTTACAGCGCCGCCGCCGATGTTATCATCAGCCGGGCAGGGGCGACCAACCTGGCTGAATTTTCGCTGCAGGGCAAAGCCTGCATCATTGTACCCAGTCCGTTCTTGACCGGTGGCCACCAGCTGAAGAATGCCCAGGTCCTGGCCGATAAACACGCTGTAATATCTCTGGATGAAGCCCAGCTGATGGAAGACCCCAATCGCCTGGCCAAGCAACTGGATGAATTGTTGGCAGACGCCAACCAAAGAGCCGAATTAGCTCGTAATTTTGCCACCCTAGCTAAGCCCAAGGCCACCGCAGAGCTGGCGAGCCTCATTCTACAGGTGGCGGAGAGTAAGTAATGTCATCGGTTACAGCTGGCCAAGCGCTTACAGTTTACAGTTTACAGTTTACAGATTTGCTACCGTCTACCGTCTACCGTCTACCGTCTACTGATTCGATCGGAGAGACCGCATGAGGTCGTTTCGGCGAACGCAGGCCCCAACCGGCCGTCAGCGCATCAGAAGCAACGCTGAGCCATCAGATGCCTATGGTTACAATGCCAGTCGGATTGACCAAACGACTAATACTGGCCGCCAGATGAACCGTCCGGCGCCTTCACGGCACCGGACGAGTTGGCTTAACCGCTTTGGCCTGTGGCTGCTACTGATCGTTTGTTCGGTGTCGGCTTTCAGTGTTCTGAGGCTTTCGGCGTCCGCCAGAGTACGGCCGCTCAACAGTGGCAGCAGCGCGGCCTATATCCATGCTCAAGCTGACTACGAACGGGTTACCAATAGCTATCTGCGTTCATCCATCTGGAATCGCAATAAGATCACAGTGAACGCTACTGGCCTCAAAGAGACGCTTCAGCGGCAATTCCCGGAGCTCTCGAACATTGGCGTTACTTTGCCGCTGATTGGGCACCGGCCCATCGTATATATCGAAGCGGCTCAACCGGCTCTCGTGCTGGCGGGCAGTAATGGCTCCTACGTCGTTGATAGCAACGGCCGCGTACTCCTCAGGAGCGTCGACATGCCTTCATTAAGCGCCCGACACCTGATCACCGTCACCGATCAAAGTGGTCTAACATTGCAAGTCGGTCATCAGGCGTTGACTACGGCTGATGTGAGCTTCATCCAAACAGTAGTAGCCGAGTTGTCGGCTCGCCACGTCAGCGTTTCAGGCGCTACCTTACCGCCCTCCGCCAGAGAGCTTGATATTTCCGTCGCCGGCCAGCCCTACATCGTAAAGTTTAACTTACAAGACCAAACTGCCCGTCAACAAGCTGGAACTTTCCTGGCTACCCAAGCTGAGCTAGCAAAGAAAAGCATTGTTCCGACAGCCTATATAGATGTCAGGGTAGGCGGCCGCGCCTATTATAAGTAGTCCGATCTAACTACTGATTACTGACTACTGACTACTACTCTATTCCCCCTCCCAGTTCGCAATTTGTTCATATATGCTTAATTCTTGCGGTAAATAAAAAACTATATAAATAAATAGAGCAGGGTAAAAGTCAAATTTTTAAGATTTTAGACAATAAAGCAGGGGAATGAAATAAAATCAATCAAAAGTCAAAATAGTCAACATTTCACGGTCAAACTGTGGAAAAGTCAAATTGTGTCGCACATCACAACCGGACACTAGGCCTATATAGGCGGATAAGACATACGGGCACGCGGCATGAAGTATAGAGAGACGATGACGCAGCAGTGCGAACAAAATGCGCGCGAAACCGCCCAATATGTAAATTACTCCCCTGTAGCAGGGGTATCAGTTATCATCTATTCTATCTAATTGCGAGTCGCAAAATATACATTGTGCGACGTCATGTCTATGTAGCAATTCCTTCTTCCCGCCCACCCGAATTCCACATTATTTTTCGCCCGCGACAACTTTTGTTTTAAATTTTCTGCTGCTCTGCCCACCCATCCTGCTTATGACTATAATCACTGCTTTACTGTGACCCACCATCCGCGTATGCTCTGTTCGCTTTTTGTTTGTTTAAACACGAACGGTTCATAAAGCTTTTAGGCGTCTCGTCTATACTCCATGGCACGCCGGAAGCGTGGGAAATAGTCTTCTAGTGCAATTTCTCTGTTGTAGGAAGCTCCAAACCAGAGGTCTGGTCGAGGTTTGTCATAAAATACCGTATCAGATTCGTAATGATAGCGATAGTCGGTTGTTTTGGTTACGTCGGGCAGGAAGAACGGCTGCTTAGTCTGGTAACACCATCTTAAGTATGCCTGCACTGGGCGCAATACCGATGTAACCATCAGTTCAGGAGACAAATCATTAATGGGTATTCTATAAGCCAAGTCTGTATTTTCAACAAATTTATAAGCTCGCAATATCTGAGGCACATTTGGCTGCTTTTGCTCGTCTTCAGATAGGTCCGTCCGTTGCTCGATCGTATGACTGACAACGGTCGCCCCTAATTCATGCAGCTTTTTATAATGCTCTTTGGCGATTTCAACTGCACGGTCGGGCTCCAAGCCGTATAGGTCTGACCGCGGGTTCTGGATTATTTCATAATGCAGCATCACATTGCGTTCTAAGCAATCTTCAACAAAAACGCCACCGATATTTGGAATTGAAAAATATGTGTTGGGCCCAAATGGGTCTTGAGGATCAAGCTCTTCAATGGCCTTTGCCCGAAGTGTAGTTAAACTGCCAGGAGGAAGCAGCTCCTCATTGAAATCTGCTACGGGGTGTTCCGGGAGAGGTATGTAGTCTACCGATTCTCTGGCCATCGTTTACTCCGCGAGGGCGTAGGTGGCTTTGGCAACGCGCTTGAACTGCGGTTTGCCCTGGAGGTTCAGGAGAATCGTTGTTTCCTTCACAAAACGGCTCTTAAGGACGCGTTTGACGATCTCGTCGCGGTGTAGTGGCTCGCCAGCGTCGCGCAGGACTTCGGCGATAACGTCAGCGACAGTGCCTTTCTCGTAGCCCCACTCTTTTAGGGCATAGATGCCGCGGCCGATTAGCACGAAGCGTTTGTCTTTGATCAGTTCGTTGTGAATGGCTTGGGTCGTGACGTCCTTGCGTTTGAAATCACTTTGCTTGATAGCGTCGGCGATCTGGTTGAAGTGCATCTGTTTGCCGTTTTCTTTGAGAATGACATAGATCTTGTCGCGGATGTTCTTGGGGTTAACCATCGGCCACTTGACGAGACCCCAGCGGCCATTGAGGGTGGCGAGCTGTTTTGAGGTGCTGGCCAGCGCGGCAGCCTGCTTGGTATCGCTGAGGCTGGCCTGCTTGGCTATGGCTTCGATCTCATGTGGCTCACCGAGCTGCTTGATGGTGTCAATCAGCGAGCTCACGCGCTTCTTGAGAGCTTTCTCATCATAGGCGGACTTGACGCTGACGCTGTTATAGAAGTTGTCGTCTTCAGAGACAACCGCTAATTCGGGGCAGAGCTGGCAGAGAAAAGCTACTCTTGCCTGCTCTTCACGGCTGGTCTCGCTGCTCAGCTGCTTGCTGAGATCGCTCACCCGAGCTACTTGGCCGGTTTGATTCAGAACTTCGAGTACTGAAGCTTGGAAATCGCCAACATGTGGCAAACTCCCCTGCTCTGATGCGGCCTTGAGCCTTGCAACAACAGACTTTTCCAGCTGACGGACTCTTTCGCGAGTGATGCCAAGCATTTCACCGATCTGTTCGAGAGTTTCCTTTCGGTCAAACAGCCCAAAGCGGCGCGCAATAATTTCGCGTTCTCGTTCACGTTCAATTGTCGCCAGCACGTCACGAACTACCTGTTCGGTAGCAACGGTGGACGCAGAATTAGATTGGGCCATATAGGTCTACTCTTCCCTGTTATTACATGAGGTTTAATATAATTATAAACTATACCTTTTAAAAGTCAACACCTCGAGTGCGTATGATTTATTCTAGCACATTCCTGACAGACGTGCGTAGGATATGTTGTAAAAATGTTACCTAGCCACAGGTTTTACGGAGCTGCAACTTTAGGCTACTTTTTAGCCGCACGGCGACGCCGGAATCCACCTTTTCGGGCTGGGGCTTCGTCGAGTAGCTTCTTGGCGTCGGCCTCTGTTAATGTAGCTGGGTCTACACCCTTGGCAATGCGAGCATTCTTTTTGCCGTCCGTAACGTATGGTCCATATGGGCCGTTGAGGACTTTGAGGCCGCCGGCGAACTCATTGATGTGCTTGGCGGCTTCTTTGGCCAGTTTTTCGGCGTACAGCTGGCGCGCTTCAGCCTCGGTGATATCGTGTGGATCAAGGGGTTTAATCGAGACGAATAGCTTCCCGACCTGTATGTAGGGGCCGAAGCGACCGATGTTAGTCTTAATTTCTTGCCCGTCTTCGGTCTTGCCCACTGTTCGTGGCAGCTTGAACATCTCGAGTGCCTGTTCCAGCGTCACAGTATCGATGGTGGTGTCTTTGGGCATTGGCGCAAAGGTAGGTTTCTTGCTCTCGTCTTCAGTGTCGCCCATCTGGAGCATTGGTCCGTAGCGGCCAAAGCGTGCATAAATCGGCTCGCCACTTTTAGGATCAGCGCCTATCTGTCGGGCCTGTGATACTTCCTGGCGTGATATTTCTTCGGACTGCTCGACCAGAGGATGGAAGTCCCTATAAAAGTCGGCAATCATGCTATTCCAAGCTTGCTCGCCTTCAGCGATGCGGTCAAAATCAGCCTCTACCTTAGCGGTAAAATCATAATCAACAATGCTGGGGAAATACTTGACCAGAAAGTCGGTCGTGACTTCGGCAATCGGTGTTGGCACAAGCTTGCCGCGATCAGCACCAAAAGAATTCTTAGTGCGTAGCTCTTCAACCTTAGAATTTTCTAATTTCAGCTCGGTAATTTCGCGCTCCTGGCCTTCTAGGTCGGTCTTTTCGACATAGCCACGGGTTTGGATAGTTGAGATTGTTGGCGCGTAGGTGCTCGGTCGGCCAATGCCAAGTTCTTCCAGCTTTCGCACTAAGGCGGCCTCAGAGTAACGAGCGGGTGGGCGGTTAAATGTTTCCGTCGCCGTGATGGAGCTCATGGTTAGTGGCTGACCCTTTTTCAGAGGTGGCAGCAATGTGTCATCCTTGGTGCCGCCGTAGACTTTCATAAAGCCATCAAACCTTAGAATCTCACCCTTGGCGATGAATTGCTCCGGATGGTCTGTGACGGCGATGGTGACCTCTGTTCTCTCAAGCTCAGCTGGTGCCATTTGACTAGCCAATGCGCGCTGCCAGATGAGTTGATACAGTTTCTTTTGCTGGTCGTCAGCGCCGGCGGAGAGTGTGGTGAAATCGGTTGGGCGGATAGCCTCGTGGGCTTCCTGAGCGCTGGAATTCTTGGTCTTATACTGGCGGGCTTGATGATATTTGTCGCCGTAGGCCTGCTTGATGCATTGCTCGGCAGCTTTGATAGCTTGTCCGGCTAGCGTCGTGCTGTCAGTACGCATGTAAGTGATGTGTCCTGATTCATACAGTCTTTGAGCCAGTGTCATCGTCTGGCGGACGCTGTAGCCTAAGCGTCGGCTGGCTTCCTGCTGCAGGGTGCTGGTCGTAAATGGCGCACCAGGGTTGCGGCTGCCAGGTTTCTGTTCGATGTCGCTGACGCTGTACTGAGCACCGTTTACGCTCTCTAGCCAGCTTCTGGTTTTGGCTGCATCAGATAGTCGCTTGCTCAGCTCCGCGCTAAACTCCTGGCCGTCGGCCATGAATACGCCGACTACCTTGAAGCTGCTTTCAGCGCTGAAATCTCGTATTTCTCGCTCGCGTTCGACGATCAGGCGGACAGCGACTGACTGCACGCGACCGGCGCTGAGGCCTGTGCGCACCTTTTTCCAGAGTACTGGCGATAATTCATAGCCAACCAGGCGGTCCAGTACGCGGCGGGCTTGTTGAGCGTCGACGAGCTTTATATCGACGGTACGCGGTGATTTGATGGCGGCTTCAATGGCTGGTTTGGTTATTTCGTGAAAAACAATTCGTTTAGTCGTTTTGGGGTCGAGCTTCAAAGCTTGTGTGAGGTGCCAAGCGATAGCTTCGCCTTCGCGGTCTTCGTCGGACGCCAGCCAGACATCGCTGTTGCTAGCGGCTTTCTTAAGCTCGGCGACGACTTTTTTCTTGTCGGCACTGACCTCGTATTTAGGCGCGAAACTCTTCTCGATGTCGATATTGAGGCCCTTTTTTGGCAGGTCACGAATATGGCCAAAGCTGCTTTTCACCACGAAATCCTTGCCCAGGAACTTTTCGATGGTTTTGGCTTTGGCGGGACTCTCTACGATCACGAGATTTTTGGCCATGAGTTCCTATAATACGCACTTACTAGGACGAAATGCAACTTATATATAAGAATAAGCCCTTAGACGCCGAGAGACTGACCAGCGCGGTAGCCAACCCAAATGCCGGCCAGCGAACCAGCACCGCTGAGTATAATGCTCCAGGCGCTGAGCCAGTTGCCGTGACTCAAGGCGGCGCCCAGCCAGCCGCCGATGAGCCCACCGATAGTAATGCCGATAAAAATCATAAGCTTCATGAGCAATAGTCTAGCATATTTAGCGGATGGCCCACTGATTGGCGCCGAGCGAGCGGATCTTGCCACCCAGCTCTAACATGGTTAAAACTTGGTTAAATTCCTGAACTTTAAGCTTGCTGGCTATGAGTAGTTCATTTCCGTCGCTCAGGCCAGTCAACAGCAAATCCAGCACTGTTTGCTCGTGGGCATTTCTGCCCCGCACTTCGGCGGCTGGCGTGGCATGGTCGGCTAGGCCGAGCACTTCTAGAACGTCTCGGTAGCAAGTAATAGGCACGGCACCAGCTCGCAGGAGATTATTGGCGCCGATAGAGGTGGCACTGGTAATGTTTCCCGGCACCGCTAGCACATCCTTTCCCTGTTCCAGGGCGAAACGCGCGGTATGAAGGCTGCCGCTTTTTTCAGCCGCCTCGGTAATCAGTAGAGCGTCAGCTAGGCCTGATACCAATCTGTTCCGAGCAATAAAATTTTGTTTGGCCGGAAACTCATCGGCGGCGTACTCGCTGAGCAGCGCCCCACCCTGTTCAATGATCTGTTCTGCTAGTTGATTGTGCGCTGACGGAGCAATTATCTCGAGTGGCCCTGGCAGGACGGCGATAGTCAGGCCATTCGCTTCCAGAGCTGCCTGATGCGCCAATCCGTCAACACCGAGCGCCAGCCCGCTAACAATAACCACGCCCTGCTCTGCCAGCTCACCTGCCAGCTTAAGCGTTACCTGTCGCCCATAAGGAGTTACATTGCGGCTACCAACGATGGCCACTCGTGGCCTCTTTAACAACTCGTTCAAATCGGCGCCAGCGTGAAAAAGCTGCTTTGGTGGACTGGGAATCCGCCGTAATATTGGTGGAATATGCTTGAGCTTGTTGCTATTCATTAAAAATGTGTTTTAGTATTGACAAGAAACCATATATTTGATAAACTAGCAAATTGTGAGTTCAAAATCTGAACTCTTGTACCTTTTACCCCTATTTCTAACACCTACGGCTTTTGGCTGTAGGAATTCGTTAGATTGTTTTAGAGCGTATCATTAGACGAGTTGTTACCCTCCACTTATCTCTTGATTATCAGGTCTGACCTGCGGCGCTCTAAAGCATACTAACCCCTTTAACTAGATTCCTCTCGGACCTTGCTCGCAAGTGTCTGACCGGGGTCCCCGATCAATGCGAGCCTAAATGGTAGCTTCACGGCTGACACGCGTCAATTTATTTTAGTCGTCGATGTTTCGCCGGGGTGGGTTGAAGGGTACGAAGGCGACTTTGGTCGCCTTCTAAAAAGGCCGACGAGCGGTGCCCACCCCCTCTCGTCGGCCTTTTTAGTTGCCCACTTAATTGAAGACAGTTCCCTCGTGTCTACAGAAAAGCCAAGACTTTGGCTTTCTGCCTCTCGTCGGCCTTTTTAGTTGCCCACTTAATTGAAGACAGTTCCCTCGTGTCTACAGAAAAGCCAAGACTTTGGCTTTCTGCCTCTCGTCAGCCTTTTTAGTTTTAACTAGCACTTTGTTAAAATTTCATTAATGAATTTTGTCAGTAAACACAACCTTGTCGAGCTCAGCAGCGAGGATAAAATCATTCTTGGCATCGAGCATCGAAACGTTTTCTCGGTTCGAGGGTTGGCAGAGCTGCGTATAATTGCCGAAACTATGCTATCCCACACCATAGAAAGTGACATAGAGGAGTTTGAGGATCTTAGGTTTTCTTTTGGCGTGCATGACGCATTCAAGAACTTTGATGAGTGGCCTTCAGAAGTAGTGCGACTCGGCTCAATGCTAAGATTTATGGACAATGTGGCAGTTTGCTTTCATTCCCAGGAAGGGTGAGCGAGGTATTTCACAAATATTTATCAATGAACCCTATATAATTCGGTACTATGGATTTTGATACGCGCGAACCAGTAGTGTATTTATCTGAAGAAGAAGAGGACGCGACAGGATTTATCAGCCCGGTATTAATTGCTGAACTGACGAGGGATCGTATATACGCAAAATTCAACGAAGAACATGATGCTTTTCAGCGCGCCCGCCAGCCCGATAACGAGAGTATCCCACGCGCGCCAGCGAGTCTTACCGATGAGGCGTTCAAACTCAAAACGCGCAAGCAAATATTAGATTATATGGTCGTCCAGTTGATGGAGCACCAGATCAGTTTACCCTCGGCTAAGTGTAATAACTGACATTTACACCAAGAAGCTTCTGGTTTCGTTGGGCAGTTGACCGCCGTAGATATATTCGCTCAGCACGGCGTTTACCTCTTGAATAAGATTGGGCAGCTGCGATCGTTCGGCTTCTGAGAATTTCTGAAGGACAAAGTCCTCGCTTTTAATTCTGCTCGGGTGTTTAGGCCCGATGCCGATGCGCACCCGGCCGTAGTCTTCGCCGATGTGCTGTGAGACGGATTTAATACCATTGTGGCCAGCCGCCGAACCGCCGACACGCAAGCGTACTTGTCCGAATTCGATGTCCAGCTCGTCATGGAGCACCAATGTCTGCGCCTGGGGCACTTTATAAAAATTGACGACCGCCTTCACCGCTTCGCCACTGAGATTCATGAAAGTGGTTGGCTTGATCGCGATGACTCTGGCGTCACCGATTCGCCCGCTGCTAAGCAGGCATTTCAGGTCTTTTTTGACCATCCACTCTTCCATCTCATCGTTTTTGGCGACAAACGAATCCAAACACATAAAGCCAACGTTGTGGCGGGTGTTTTCATATTCCTTACCTGGGTTACCTAGCCCGACCAGCAGAATAATTTTATTCAACCCGACGGTATAAAAAGTTTTCGGGTCGCTGGTCTGGGGTTTACGCTGGAAAAGAGCCATCAGTTCTTGCCTTCTCTTGTGGGGCTCTTGCCGTGTTTGTGGGTTAGATGCTTTTCGATGAACCACAACTGTATGGGCGTGCCCTCATAGCCGTAAATCTCTCGCAACCGGCGCTCAAGATAGCGTCGGTAGCTCCAGTGGACGAATTTAGTGTGGCTGCCGAATATTTTAAAGGCTGGAATTGGGTTGTCTGTCTCCTGCACGATGTAGTTAAGTTTTGGCGTTCTGTTCTTTAGGCCGGCTGGGGGGTGATCATCCACGGCCTGGCGCAGCCACTTATTGAGTTCACTGGTAGCGATCTTTTTGTGGCGCTGCTCGTCAATATCGAAGGCCAAATCAAATAATTTGGTCACGTTTTGGCCGGTGACAGCGCTAGTGAAGATAAGCGGTGCCCAAGAGACGAAGTCATAGGTTGCGGCGATCTGCGGTGCCAGCGCATCCCGCGTAAAGGCATCTTTGCCCTCCGCCGAATCCCATTTGCTGACGACCAGGACAAGGCCGCGGCCGGCGTCTTTGACCATGCCGGCGATCTTTTGATCCAGATGCGAATTGAGTTCGTTGACATCCATTAGGAGCAGGCAGACATCAGCTTCTTCGATGGCGCTCAGGGCGCGTATGACACTGAAGCGTTCGATGCCGACCTGAATTTTGCCGCTGCGGCGAATTCCGGCGGTGTCCAGGAGTTCAATTTCCCTGCCCTGATAGCGAACGACCGTGCGATTAACGTCTCTCGTGGTGCCGGCGCGATCGGCGACGATGGCCTGTTGCTTCTTGGCTAACGAATTAAAAAGCTGCGATTTGCCAACGTTTGGTCGGCCGACCAGAGCGATACGTAAACGATCGTCGTCTTCTAACTGCACGGCTTTGGGGATGATTTTGACGAGCTCATCAAGCAGCTGCTCAATGCCTTTGGACTGGCTCATACTGGTATGGATGATTGGCTTAATGCCGAGACGGTCAAAAACGCTCAAATCGGCGCCTTTGGCCTTGTCAATCTTGTTGACGACCAGGAAAACCGGCTTGCGGCTCTTGAGCGCCATCTTGGCCACGCGGCGATCTTCTTCGGTAATTGGCACATCGGCTTCGACGACCACCCAGATGACATCGGCGCTATCGGCCGCCTGAATGATTTGCTCTTGGATGGTGAATTCAAATTCGTCTTCAGGATCTTTGATGCCGGCGGTGTCCACTAGCCAAAATTGCTGATCATCATATTCAGCCTTGGCCATTATGCTATCTCTGGTGGTCCCTGCCTCGCGGGCCACAATTGCCTCGCGCCGATCGAGGATGGCATTAAACAGGCTGGACTTGCCCACATTGGCCCGCCCGACGATAGCCACAATCGGTAATTTTTTACTCATTTATTACATTTTAACAGATAAGGAACTCTTGACAAAATCTAAATATATTTATAACTATATTTACTGTTTTTTGGAGCTGTGGCGGCGAACTGTCCCCCATACGCACAATAAAGTATTTAACTGATCAAAGTGCCATGACCCGCCTATAGTACTTATCTTTAAAACAAAGGAGGAATGAGTGGGTGTAGAAGAAAATGTCTTACAAATGGGTAAAAGTATTACGTATAACGCAGCGCCCTGGCTAGACGAGACAACTGCAGCGGCACTTAGGCTTAGCGAACGTGGTCTTGATCCAGCGGTGTCCCTCGCGAGAACGCTGCGTGGCGTAAGCTCTTTTGCGCTGGACGTTATAAATCCTAAGCGGGAAGAGGAGCGGCCGGCCCAGGAGCACTTAAAAAAGAGAGTTGGTCAGATTCTGCTGGTCGGCGGTTACGAAGACATGGAGCCGTTAGCAGCTGAGCGCACGGCTGATAGCCTATGGGCCACTGGCGTAGTTGACGCAGGGACTATTGTAGGCATACGGCCACTCGTCCACCGGGAGCCGACCAAGCAGCAGCTGAAGCTACAGCAAAGCGCCGAATTGCTGCACGCCTCTTTGAGAGGAAGTTATAAGGTGGCCTCGAATTTAACTGCTCCTGAAGATCCGGTACGGGTTCCTGGCGAACAACTTCGACCAGGAGCGCTTTATGATGCCATACGCCATGCAGATGCTGATTTTGTGAATTGGTTGGACGATAGGTTAAAAGAGCGCTGGGAGGGTGAGGATGTGGCTCCGCGTAGCCGAACGCTGATAGTAGTGAGCCCAGAGCTTTCTCCTCGTGTCAAAGGTGTTCGATACCAGGATCTGGCCAATGGCGGTCTGGCTATGCTCGTCGCGGTTCGTAGACGGAGCAACTACCGTTGGCTGCCGATAAAACGGGCACCGGCCCTCGCAGCTCCGATCGCCCAAGAAGAGGGGCTAGCAGTAACGCGTCGCGAACTGGAGCTTGATTTCGAACTTCCCAAATCCGAGCGCTTCAAACGATCTGGTGATGACCCGGAGGCAAAGCGCCAAGCGCGTGAGCGCCAAATTGTACTCGCCGAAGGTTAATTACCTCATAGCCTAAGGCGGCGAAGGTGCGACGGATCTGGCGGTTGCGGCCTTCGCTCATGGTGACGCGCCACGCTTTGCCCTGTTTGTCGAGCTTTTCAAGCTGCAAACGGCTGTTACCGTCTTCGAGCTCGATACCGTGATCGTTGATCATTTGTTGGTGCAAAGGTTCCAGGCCTTTGTCCAGTGCTATTTCGTAAACTTTTGTTTTGGCATAGCGCGGATGGGTCAGCTCGTTGGCCAACTGGCCATCATTGGTTAGTAGTAGCAGTCCCGAAGAGTCTTTATCCAGCCGGCCAACTGGTTTAAGCGCTTGGTATTCAGCCGGGAGTAGTTCATAAATGGTTGGATTGCCCTGCCCGTCCCGACTAACGACATAGCCCACCGGCTTATTGAGCATAATGGTAGTCGAGGTTGTAGGCGCCTCGACGACATGCCCATCGAGCAGGATGACGTCTTTAGTATTGACAAAATCACCCAGCGCAGCGAGCTGGTCATTACGCCGTACCCTGCCCTCGGCAACGGCCTGATCAGCTGCTCGCCGGCTCATGCCAGTAGCCAAAGCTAAATACTTATTTATACGCATACACCAAGCCTAACAGATCTAGAGAGCGATGCTATTGGGGTCTTGTGGCTTCTTTTCGTCAGTACCACCAACAACTGCGGGTCCGGCAGCTGGCGTTGGACTATTGGTAGTTTCCTTCGCCTCTTCCATGGCGGCCAATGTGTTTATGTCGGTTTTTGGCTGGCTGTCGATGGGCTTAATCACCTTTTTGTGGGCGATCGTAACGTTGTCGTTATCCTGTTTGGTCGGTTCGGTGCTAGGCACGTCTATTTCGGTGGGTTCGGTGGGCGCCACAACTACCGGCGCGTCGTTGTCCTTTTTGGGCTCAGCTTGTGGTGGCTCTGGAGCGGGAGCTGGAGCTACTTCGACCGAAGACTCAGCTGGGGCGGCATTCGGATCTGGGGCGGCTGCCTCAGTAGTCGCCCCAGCGACAAAATCTTCGATCTTGGCCTCAACGGCCGCTTCTTCCTGGGCAGTTGATTGCGCCGGGCTGCTATCCGTCGGAGCACTTGAATCAGGAGCTGGTGTGTCAGCGGGAGGTACTGCTGGCGGATCGGCCGGAGGAGTTACCGGAGGATCGGCTGGTGCCGGTGGCTCTGCGGGGAGGTCTGTGGGCGTCGTTGGATCAGGGGTGCTCGTGCCGACGGGCGCGGCTTCTTCGCCGCCGCCTTCGAGCAAATCATGCGCCGTCTTGACGATATCCTCGAGGGTAACTTGAGATTTTACCAGGTAGCGATCGGCGCCAAGCTTGTCGGCGCGCTGTTGGTCATCGCTTTGACCGAGGGCGGTTAGCATGATGACCTTAACATCTTTGAGACCATCGGTGTTACGGAGGATATCAAGCATTTCAAAGCCGCTAATCTTGGGCATCATGACATCAGAGATCACGAGGTCTGGTTTTTCGGCCTTGGCGACAACCAGGGCTTCCTCGCCATCCTTGGCGGATACAATGGTGTAGCCCTCGGCCTGCAGGCGGGCTTCGTATATTTCACGCAGGTTATTGTCGTCTTCGACCAGCATTACTTTTGCCATAGGAGGATCCTTTGCCGCTTAGTTGCTTATGCTTTCAATAAATTTCATTGTATCACGCGCTCACTAAAGAGTTAACGGGTTTAATTTCAGAGGTCGAGCTATTTTGCAGTTCGGTGACCTTTTCACTGCTCAAGCGAGGTAGATTGATATAAAAACTGCTCCCCTGCCCAAGCTCGCTTTCCACCCAGATCCGACCATTGTATAGTTCAACGATCTTGCGACAGATAAACAGTCCGAGTCCGGTGCCACCGATAGTGCGGGTGGCTGAATTATCGACCCGGTAGAATTTCTGAAAAAGGTGCGGTACGTCGGCGGCTGGGATACCGGGCCCGGTATCGCGCACGTAGCATTGGACAACATTTTGATCACCAGTGAGTCCTATCGTCACCTTGCCTTCAGGGGTGTATTTGACGGCATTGTCGAAGAGGTTGGTAATCACCTCGCGCAGGCGGTCCGCGTCGGCGTAGACGTAATACAGTGGCCGCACGACTCGCTCGCCTCCCGTGTCATGGCTAGCGTTGATGGTGTGACTAGAAGAGCCGACGGTAAACTCCGCGAATAGCCCTTTTTTCTCGGCCGCGAACTTCAAATCGTTGGTTAGCTGCTCCAAGAAAGCGCCCATTTCGACTACTGTTGGATGGCTGGTTAGGCGACCGTCTTCGGCCTTGGCGCTCGTCAACAGATCCTGAAAGAGCTGGCCGAGATGTTGTGTTGAGGCGTGAGCCTTTTCCAGATAATCGCGCGCCCGGTTGTCGATAGTTGAGACCTTATCGTTGAGCGCCAGCGCGAGGTAGCCTTCAATCGCGGCGACCGGCGTGCGCATTTCATGACTGGCGGTACTGATAAAGTCCGCTCGTTGCTTCTGAGTTTGACGTTCTTCGCTGACATCCCGAAAGATGACGATCGCTGCCGTGACCTGGTTTGTATTATCGAGGAGTGGAGTTATCGTCAGGTCGACAGTAACTTGCCGCTTTTCCCGGCTCTGCATGACGGCGCTGTCATCCTTGAAAGGCTGACCGAGCTTGAAAGTTTTGTTAAAGGGATTGTCCGCCTCCGAGATGACCGCGCCTTTATCGTCGAGAAATTGCATAACCTGCTTGACGTTGATGCCGGTCGCCTCATCGATGGGCCAGCCGCAAATCGTCGCCCCACCGGGGTTTATCAGCTGAATCGTTTGTTCGGCATCGAGCAAAATAACCCCATCTTCGATCGCATTGACGATGACTTCAAAACGTCGCGAATCGCTGGTTATATCGCCGGCCAGCCGCGGGCCGTTTTTGCTCGTCGCGTGTTGTTTCCCCAGCCCGAACATGCTAAACAATCCTCTGCCCGCCGTCAGGCCCATCACTAACGTATCTCAAGGTGTTGTCTGTCATAGCTAACTCCCTATATTATCGATGTTAGCTAGCGCAAATGCAATCCTCTTATGCTTCTTGCCACCCCTGGACGACCCCTAACAGATGTGATAAGATATCTCGAGTTTGTTGGCCCCATATCCTTCGGATATGAGCCCGCTCACTCGGACTTAACAATTTATCGCCTCATATCCTTGGCGGATAGGAGGCGCAAATTCCTCAGAAATACGAAAATATGTAAACACATTTTCGCTACTTCATTCGGAATTTGGCCTCATCGTCTAGCGGCTAGGACACCAGGTTCTCATCCTGGCAACCGGGGTTCGATTCCCCGTGAGGTCACCATATTTTTGACCCTGTTGTTTTTATTCATTTTTAAGCTTATGCTTGATATATTGTGAAAAAAATAAAAATCAACCAGATTGGTTTCGGTTCAATTGAAGCCCTGCTAGCGATTTTAATCTTAGTTATAGTTGGATTTGGCGGGTATTATGTTTATCATAATCAACGCTCTGATAAATCAACACACGCCTCGACGCAAACTGCTAAACAGACGCCTACCAAAGCCGACCTAAGTACGGCCAGTTCTAATGAGCTGATTATTTCAGAGTGGGGAGTTAAACTTACTTTTAAAAACGCAGACAAGGTCACATATCAATTGCATAGCGAAACCCAAGCCGATGGCTCGCATATTGCCGAACTTATGTTAAAAAATAGCGTAACAACCATATCTGACTGTCAGGATTTACAAACCGCTTTAATACAGAGTAGTTACGGTCCAGCCAGCAGTACTGTTCATCTCATAAATGGTCACTACTATCACATAGCTGGAGACCCGTCACCTTGCACTGGACCTAATGGGAACGAAAATCTTGCAATAGACCAGCAGCGTACCGACATGCTTACTGCTGTCGACAAGGCGACAATAGAGGCTGAGTAAAAGCCTGTGAGTTAAATTAATACTAGGCTCCATTCCTGTAAGTCGTTCACGGAAAGTGAGAATGCTAACTGATTAGTGTTGCCAACTGCCCTACCCTAGCAGCAGGAGGTAGCATTATGAAATCAGTACTTAAAGCAGCCGACGAAGAAATCGCCCACCACCGCAGGAAAATAGCCGAGTCCGAGGCTAAAAATAAGTCTAACTAGTGCCGTTTCGGCGTAGGAAAGGCTCGAAGAAGGCATCGGGCACTTTGCCATGTATGAAATATGGGGGGTGCGAAGTTTGAGATCCTTGTAGAATCGTGGAGACCGCACTCAAACCAATCGCCCGGCCTTCTTCCGTCTCTAAGAAGTTGCCAAAACTCTGGCAGAGCTTGAAAGTGATATAGTCCGGGTCGGGATCGTCGTTGTGTACTAGATAGTGTAAGAAAAGGCGTGGCGCGTGGTCCTTGAAGATGGCGACGGCTGCGCTTTCGGGGTTTTTAACCGAGGCTTCCTGGAGCGAAATGATAGCTTGTCTGGCAGCCCGTACAAGTGGCTTTGGGTTTACCAGCTTTTCATCCCGACCTAGCTCTTCAGATATAACGAGGCGACTAGCTTGCCACCAGAGAGAAAACAATTGCTCTTGATCCATTTCGGCCAACGATACTAGCTCATAACCGGATTCAAGTTGCGTAGCCATAGTACGCACACTATAAAATAAAACTAACGAATTTAAAAGTTATTTATGATA
>Ga0070679_100000467_pt1 | contig 34471 bp, 40 predicted proteins | sample KBSC63BmetaG_FD_65652 | JGI IMG/M metagenome (GOLD analysis project Ga0070679, IMG submission 65652) | Corn rhizosphere microbial communities from Kellogg Biological Station, Michigan, USA - KBS C6-3B metaG | ecosystem: Host-associated > Plants > Roots > Rhizosphere | place: USA: Michigan... | reverse complement strand
GCTCCAGACGCCGTCCTCGCCACCGACTCATGACGATTCCGCCGCTCGCCTCTCCCTTCCCCGTCGCCCCGTCGCGCCCCGATGCGCCTCGGCCGATGTTCAGCTCTCTCGCCATCGCGGCGAGCGGGCTGACCGCGCAGCGGACGCGGATGGACGTGATCGCGCAGAATCTCGCCAACGCAGAAACGACCAAGACGCCGCAAGGCGGTCCCTACCAGCGCAAGACCGTGAATCTCGAAGCGATCGATCCGATGAATCTCTCCGCCGTCGGCAGCGTGTCGGCGGGCGCGAACGTTGGCCAGGCCGGGCTTCCCGTCCCTGGCGCCGCCGCGGGTGTCGCAGCGGCACAGGCGGCCGCCGGCATTCCGGGAGCGACACCGATTCCCATGGTCGACGCGACCGGCGGCGTGCGTGTGGCATCGATCGGCACGGACACGACGCAGGGCCCGATGATCTACGACCCGGCGAATCCCAATGCCGACAAGAACGGGTACGTCCAGCTCCCGAACGTGAACATGACGGACGAGCTCATGGACCTGATGAGCGCCCGGCGCATCTACGACGCGAACGCGACGGTGTTCCAGGTCGCGCGCGCGATGCTGCACAAAGCCATCGACATCTGAGCGTCGTCGGCCATCCGACGACGTTAACCAGCAGACTTGAATGAGCATCTACGGAATCAACAACGCCAACGTCCAGCGTCCCCTCACGCAGCCGGGCGTGCGCGACACCGGCCGCGCGGGCGTGCAACAGCCAGCCACGCAGCGCGTGCCGGTGCCGCACCCCGCGGTGCAGACGCCCGCGCCCAAGCAGGCCACGGGCGCGGCGCAACAGAGCGTTCCGGTCGAGCCGCCTCCCGGGACCGATCCGGCGCTGTGGAGCGTGCTGTCCGGCGAGGAGCGCGCGTTCTTCGCCAAGGCCGGCGCCATGGGACCGCTGACCTACGGCCGAGCGCTCGCGGAGATGAAATCGGCGCAGTTGCCCGCGACCCGCGGCGGCCGCCTCGACGTGAAGATCTGAGGACGCTCATATGACGGCACCCATCAACGGATTCGGCGGCGGCATCGGCGCACGTCGAATCGGACTCGATGTCGCGGGCGAAGGCGGCTTCCGCCTCCAGCAGGGCCAGACCGACGGCCCCTCCTTCGGCGACACGCTCAAGCGCGCGCTCGGCGAAGTCTCGTCCGCGCAGGACAATGCGCAGGACTACGTGCAGCGGTTCGTGCGCGGCGAGCCCGTCGAGCTGCACCAGGTGATGGCGGCCGCGGAAGAAGCGCAGATCTCCATCGAGATGCTGGTGGAGCTGCGCAACAAGCTGATGGATGCGTATCGGTCCGTCGTGAACATGGGATGACGCGATAAATGGCTGACGTTTTTTCTCCGTTGCTGGATCGAATTGGCGGACCGCGGCGCGCCCTCATCATCATCGTGGGCGTGGTCGCGGCCGGCCTCATCTTCGCCGTGGCGCAGTGGGCGGGCGCTCCGACGTGGGTGCCCGCGTACGTGGGCGTGCCGGTCGAGAGCGTCAATCAGTTCACGGACAAACTCGATCAGGCGGGCGTGAAGTACCGGCTGGAGCGCGGCGGTGCCGACATCATGGTCGCCGCCAACGATCTCGCGAAAGCGCGCGTGGCCCTCGCGAAGGGCGGGCTTCCGAATACGGGCCGCCCCGGGCTCGAGCTGTTCGATCAGCCGTCATGGGGCATGACGGATTTCACACAGCGCATCAATTACCGCCGCGCGCTCGAGGGAGAGCTCGAGCGCACGATCGGCAAGATGCGCGGCGTCGATGCCGCGCAGGTGCATCTCGTCTTGCATGAGACGGACGGCTTCGCCGCTCAGGATCGTCCGACCGAAGCCAGCGTCGTCCTCAAGCTCAAGAACGGCGCCGACGCGGATGCCGACGTCGTCAAAGGCATCGCGCACCTCGTCGCCTCGAGCGTAGAAGGACTCACGAGCGAGCGCGTGACCATCGTCGACGACGGCGGCCGCTTGTTGTCGGAGGCCGAGGAGCCGTCGTCGCCCATCGGGCTCACGAGCCGCCAGCTCCAGATGCAGCGCGACGTCGAAGACTATCTGCGCGGAAAGGCGGAGAAGATCGTTGCGGACATGGTGGGACAGAACAACCTGCGCGTGCAGGTCTCCGCGGCGATGAGCTTCGATCAGATCCAGCGCACGACCGCATCGGTCGATCCCGACAAGCAGGCCGTCACCGCGGAACAGAAGGCGGAGATCGTCCCCGGCGCGCAGGGCGGCGCGGGGCAGAACAACACGTCGACGACGTATGAGAATACTCGGAGCACCGAGAGCGTCGTCGCGGCGCCGGGCGCGCTCAAGCGGCTGACCGTCGCGGTGCTCGTGGCTGATCGCCCCGCTCCCGCGGGGAGCAAGGCTGCTCCGACGCCGCGCACCGCGGATGAGCTCAAGCAAATCGAGACGATGGTGCGCAGCGCCGTCGGCGCCGATTCGACGCGCGGGGATCAGGTGTCCGTCGTCAGCGTGCCGTTCGCGCCCGCGGTCGTGATCCCACCCGAAGCACCGAAGACGGATCTCGTGCGCGTCGTGCAGACGGCCCAGCGTCCGCTCCTCGGCGTGCTCGGTCTCGCGATGATCATCGTGGTGGTGCTGTTCAGTCTCAAGTCGCTCAAGCCCGCGGGCGCATCGACCGGCGCGATCGCCGCCGGACAGCAGATGATGGCGTTGCCGGCGGCCAGTGGCGCCGCGCCGACAATCGCACCGATGCCGTTCGCGCCGGTAATGCTTCCCACGAACACGATGCGCGACAAGGTGAACTCGACGATCGAGCAGCAGCCCGACGTCGCGGCGCGCGTGGTTCGCGCCTGGTTGAAGGAGGGCTAAGCCGTGGCACTCGCGCTCGCCCGCTCACATCAGCTCGATCAGCTCACCGGAACGCAGAAGGTCGCGATCCTGTGCATGGTGCTCGGCTCGGAGTCCGCCTCGCTCATCACGCAGAAGCTCGCGGCTGAGGAAGTCGAGCAGATCTCGTTCGAGATCGCGCGGATGGATCGCGTGAGCACCGATGCCACCGAGGCCGTGCTGGCCGAGTGGCTCGATGTGATGTTCGCGGCGGATTCGGTTGCGGCCGGCGGTATCGAGTTCGCGCGCGAAGTGCTGGAGCGTGCGTTTGGACCGCAGAAGGCCGTGGCGATGTTGAAGCGCATCCAGGCGCAGATCTCCGAAACGGCAGGCCTGCACCGGTTGCGCAACGCGGATCCGCAGCAGCTCGGCAACATGTTGCGCGGCGAACATCCGCAGACGGTCGCGCTGATTCTCGCGCACCTCGAGCCCGCGCATACCGCGGGCGTGCTCAAGGAGATCGATCCCACGTTCGGCGCGGAAGTCGTGCTGCGCATGGCGCGCATGGAAAAGGTGTCGCCGGACATGCTCGTGCTCATCGAACGGTCGATTCTCACCGAGACCGATCTCGCGCCGGCGCAGGGTCTCTCGACGTCGGGCGGTCCGGCGGTGGTCGCGGAGGTGCTCAACCTCGTCACGCCGTCGCTCGAGAAGGCGATCATGAAGGGCGTGGAGGACAAGGATCCGGGCCTCTGCGAGCAGATTCGCAATCTCATGTTCGTGTTCGAGGACGTGGTCAGCCTCGACGATCGTTCGCTCCAGCGTCTGCTCCGCGAGATCGACGTCAAGGAGCTCGCGCTCGCGCTCAAGTCGGCGAGCAACGAAGTCAAGAACAAGATCATGGGCGGCATGTCGCAGCGTGCGTCGGGCGCGCTCAAGGAAGAGATGGAGATGCTCGGCCCGTCGAGAAAGCGCGACATCGAAGTCGCGCAGACCGCGATCGTGGCCATGATCCGCAAGCTCGAAGACGCCGGCGAGATCGTCGTGGGCGGAGGCCAGGATGACCTCGTCGTTTAGAGCGACGGGCATCGCTTCGGTGCGCGCGACGCCGGCGGCCCACGTGCCGTCGGCCGGCGCGTGGACGCTGAACGAGCTGGCCAGCTTCGCGAGCGCCGAGCCGGTGAATGCGTTGTCCGAAGCGGAATCCGCCGCGCTCGCGGCCAAAGAAGCGGCGCGTCTCGTCGACGACGCGTACGCGCGCGGATTGGCCGACGGCGAGCGCAGAGCGACCGCGCAGTCGCAGACGCGCGTGCACGACGCACTCACCGTGATCGAGAAGATCACCACGGAGCTTCGTGAGAGCGCGTCGCTCGCGCCGGCGATTCTCGAGGAGAACATCGCGGCGCTCGCGGTGCTCGTCGCGCGACAGATCGTGGCGCAGGAAGTGAAGACGAGCCGCGAGGTCGTTGCAGATCTCGTCCGCCGGGCGCTCACCGAGTTTCCCCTCGACCAGGCCGTGCGCATTCGCGTGAACCCGATGGATCTCTCGCTGCTCACGGCGGCCAACTCGGGCGAAGCGACGACCCCGATCGCCGGAACGCGCGAGGCCACGTGGCTGGCCGATCCGCAGGTGTCGCGCGGCGGCTGTCTGATCGAGGGACGCGATCGCATCGTGGATGGTCGCGTCGACAACGCGCTCGAGCGCGCGTACCGCCGGCTGGCCCAGGTCGATGCTTCGTAATCGCATGGCTGCGCGCATCGGCGATCTGCCGCGCATCGCGCGTCTCGGTCGCGTGACACGCGTCGTCGGACTCGTGATCGAAGCCGCCGGGCTCGACGTCGGCCTGTCCGAGCTGTGCCGAGTCACGAGCCTCGCGGAGAACAAATCGGTGCTCGCCGAAGTCGTCGGCTTCCATGAGCGCGGTGTGCTGCTCATGCCGCTTGGCGACATCGACGGGCTGCATCCCGGCTCGAGCGTCACGCCGCTCGGCCGCACCTTTGGCGCCGATGTCGGCCCGGGATTGCTTGGCAGAGTTCTGAACGGTCTCGGACATCCGATCGACGGCAAAGGGCCGATCGAGCACGCGCACCGGATGCCGCTCACGGCCGAGCCGCCGCACCCGCTGGAGCGACAGATCATCAGCGAGCCGCTGGAGACCGGCGTTCGCGCAATTGATGGTTTTCTCACACTCGGCAAAGGTCAACGCGTCGGCATCTTCGCCGGATCAGGCGTGGGCAAGTCGACGCTGCTCGGCATGATCGCGCGTCAGTCGAACGCAGAGGTCAATGTGATCGCGCTGCTCGGCGAACGCGGCCGCGAGGTGCGCGACTTCATCGAGAACGCGCTCGGCCCGGAAGGCCTTGCGAGATCTGTGATCGTCGTCGCGACCGGCGATCAGGCCGCGCTCGTGCGCGCGCGCGGTGCGCTCGTGGCGACCTCCATCGCGGAGTATTTCCGCGGTCAGGGTAAAGAGGTGATGTTGATGGTCGACTCGGTCACGCGTGTCGCAATGGCGTGGCGCGAGATCGGTCTCGCGGTCGGCGAGCCGCCGACGACCAAGGGCTATCCGCCCTCGGTGTTCGCCGCGCTGCCCCGCTTGCTGGAGCGCGCGGGCACCGATGAGAAAGGCAGCATCACGGGCATCTACACCGTGCTGGTGGACGGCGACGACTTCAACGAGCCGATCGCCGACGCGAGCCGCTCGATCCTCGACGGACACATCGTGCTGACGCGCAAGCTCGCCGGCGCAGGGCATTATCCATCAATTGACATTCTCGAAAGCAAGAGCCGAGTGCGCGATCACGTGATCACTCCGGAGCAGCGCGCCGCGGCGAATGCGGTCGCTCGCCTGGAGGCCGCATATCGCGAGAAGGAAGATCTCATTCTCGTGGGTGCATATCACGAAGGCACCGATCGCGGCGTGGATGCGGCGCTGCGGCTCCGTCCCCAGGTGCTCGACTTCCTGCAGCAGGCGCCCGACACCAGCTCGCCGTTCGACACGTCCCGCCGCACGCTGGCGACGATCGCGCAGCAGATCGAACAGCCCAGGAGAGCGTGATGAGCGCATTCAAGTTCCGGTTGCAGCAGGTGCTCGACCTGCGCGAGCAGCACGAGAAGCAAGTGGCGGCCAAGCTCGCCGAAGCAGAGACGGCCGCGGACGAAGCTCGGCTCGCGCAGAACGCGCTCGAATCGATTCGCCAGAGCGGCACTCAGGCGCTGCGCAACGCGCACGCGTCCGAGCCGACGGTGGGACAGCTCAAGACCATCGGTTATGTGATCGAGCAGCTCAATCACCACATCGCGGACGCGCAGACGCGCGTCGAGGCGGCGGACGAAGTAGTCACGCAAGCGAGAACCGATCTCACGTCGGCGCTGCAGGCACGTCGCGTGTTGAGCCGGTTGCGCGATCGACATTTCACGGCATGGCGCACCGAGGAAGGCGCGCAGGAGATGCGACAGATGGACGAGGTGGCGCTGACACGGTTTGCGCGTCGCGACCAGAACGGCAGCGGCAATGGCGGTGGTGACGCGGGCAACGCCAACGGAACGCCGGGAGCTGCCTGAGCATGAAGCCCGCGATCGTATTCGTTGCCACGTTCGTCGCCGCGATGGGCGCGTCGACCGGAGCGAAGGTCATGATGACCAAGCCCGGCTCGATGAAGGCCGCCGGCGATTCCACGCACGTTGCTGGTGACTCGACTCAGACCGACTCGAGCAGGAAGGACAGCACGGAAGGCACAGTGCGCCAGGCTGGTGAGCCTTCCCGCGCCACGAAGTCTCCGAGCGCTGAATCGGCGACGCCCGACTCCGCGGCGAAGCTCGCCGCGGCCGCGCACGGTCCCGAGCCGACCGCCCTCTCGGGCGGATCGAAAGCGGCGTCGCGGTCGGGCGCCGCGGGAGCTGCGGGAGACACGGCATCGGAGCGTCGAATCGCCAAGGTGTTCACGTCGATGGATGCGAAGCAAGCCGCCAAGGTCCTCGAGCACATGGCGGACAGTGATGTGGAGATCATCCTCGGCTACGTCGGCCCGCGTCAGGCGGCGTCGATCCTGGCCGCCCTTCCACCCGAACGCGTCGCCACACTGAGCAAGATCGCGATGCAGGGGAAAAGCAAGTGACGATCAGCGCAGCCGGCTTCGCGCCGGTAACGGCTTCCGACCATGCGTCGAGCCGAGAGAACCGTGTCGACGACGACCGGGGACAGGATGGAGCGTTCGCGGAGGCCTTCGCGGGCGCGATGAGCGCGCAGCATGCGCAGGCGAGGGCGCCCGCGCCGAAGTCGCACGCAGGCACATCGGAGCTCGACAGGTCGGACGCACACGACGACGACGATTCGACGAACGCGGCAAGCGCTGCGGACAAGAAGGACGACGGCGCGTCGACGACGAACGACGGCAAGACGTCGGCGAACGACGTGATTCGCTCCGTCGCCGCGCTCGATCCACAACTGCAAGCGAAGCTCGCGAAGGTGATGGCACGGATGCGCGCGGAGGGTCACGACGTGACTGTCTCCGAGACGTATCGCTCGCAGGCGAGACAGGATGCGTTGTTCGCTCAGGGTCGCACCGCACCAGGTCAGGTCGTGACGTGGACGCAATCGTCCAAGCACACGCAGGGTCGCGCGGTGGATCTGCTGCTCGACGGTGGTGCGGCGGGCGCGGACGCGTACGGAGAATTGCAGCAGATCGCGAGCGAAGAGGGACTGCGCACGCTCGGCGCGCGTGACCCGGGACATATCGAGCTTCCCGGCGCCGCCAGTTCGCCTGCGAAGGCAGGCGTCGATCTGACTTCTCTAATCCCCGCAGAATCAGGCGGCGCATCAGGCGCGGGGCAGGCGGCCGGCGCTCGTTTGGCGCAGGTCGCACAGGTGGCGCAGGTTGCTCAAGTCGCTCAGGTCGCGAGGCCGGGCGCAGTGGAGAAAGTGACGCCGGCTGGTGGAGCGCAGAACACTCTTGGCGCACCGACCAACGGCACGGTCGGTACGCCGATCACGCACAACGGCATTCGCGCCGTGAAAGCCGACGTCCAGGATGCGTCGCAGCAGTTCAGCGGAGATTCGGGCAAGGAAGGCGGCTCGTCGAAGGAACGCGGCACGGACGGATACAGCGCGCTCGCTGCCGCTGTTGCCGCGCGCGACGGCGCAACGCACACGGCGGTCGACGCCGTTGCGACGAGCGCTGGAACGAACGCGGCGGATCGCGTCGCGAAGGTCATGCAGCTCTATGACGACGCCCCCGCCCGGCCGCTGTCGCAGATCACGATGAACGTCGACGCTGGCAATGGCGCGACCGATCGCATCCAGCTCTCGATGCGCGGCAGCTCGCTCAACGCGGCAATCGACGCAGCCGATCCACGCGCGGCGCAGGCAATGAGCTCTCGCAGCGACGAGCTCGTTCGTGCGCTGTCGCGCGACAGCATCACGGTCGACTCGCTGCACATCCGAGCCGCGGCCGGTGTAGCCAGCACGGCCGCGGCGTCGGCGTCGCATCAATCATCAAACAACTCAAACAACCAGTCGCGCTCCGAGCGCGGCAACGCCTGGCAGCAGCCGGATCGGCAACGGTCCCAGAGCGATCGCAACGATCGCCGCCAGCAACAGCGCGAGCAGCGCGGAGGCAGCTCCGAATGATCATCGCTCCGAGAAGCTACGCCACGTTCACCTCGAGCACCGGCGGTACGACCGGCGCGGGCTCGGCCGGCGGAACGACGGGCAGCACCAACACGAGCGGCACGAGCGGCAACAGCACGGACGTCGCCGGGCCGGGCGGCCCGATGGGCAAGAACGAGTTCCTCAAGCTGCTCGTCGCGCAACTGCAGAATCAGGATCCCCTCAGTCCCATGCAGGGCGACCAGATGGCGGCGCAACTCGCGCAGTTCTCGAGTCTCGAGCAGCTCCAGGATATCAACTCCACGCTCACCGATCAGTCGGCATCGCAGGGGTCGCTGCTCGGTGCGATCCAGTCGGGCGCGGCGATCAACACCATTGGGCACAACGTGGTCGCGATCGGCGATCAGGTGCAGGTGGGCGCGAACGGCGCGAACAGCGTGACGGCCGACATCGCCGCCGCTGGCGCCGGCACGCTGCACATCTACAACAGCGCGGGCGTGGAAGTGGGCAAGCGCTCGCTGGGCAACGTGGCCGCCGGTTCCAAGCAGACCTTCGCGCTCGGCGACGCCGCGAAGGGGCTGGGCGACGGCACCTATACCTATTCGATCGACGTGAAGGACGCGTCGGGCGCCGCGGTGAACGTGCAGACCTACATGGGCGGCCGCGTGGACGGCATCAGCACCAGTCCCACAGGTCTCGTGCTCACGTCGGGCGGTTTGATCATCCCCTACGCCAGCGTCGTTCAGGTTCTCAACTAACGCCATCCACGCTTCCGCGAGCGCCCCCACGCTCGCACGAGCGTCTCGTCTTCTTCTTCCCCCTCAGGAGTACCAATGCTTCGTTCGCTCAATGCCGCGGTGTCGGGCCTGCGCAATCAGCAAACTCGTATGGATGTTATCGGCAACAACATTGCAAACGTGAACACGACCGCGTTCAAGGCCGGTCGCGTAACGTTCAAGGAAGGCTTCGCGCAGTTGATGGAAGGCGCCAGCCGTCCGCTCGACGGCATCGGCGGCACGAACCCCGAGCAGGTCGGCCTCGGGTCGCAGGTCGGCAGCATCGATACGATGTTCACGCAAGGCAACCTCGAGACGACGGGCAACGTGACGGATCTCGCGATCCAGGGCAGCTCGTTCTTCGTCGTCAAGAAGGGCGCGCAGGCGTTCTACACCCGTGCGGGCAACTTCCAGGTGGATGCGAACGGCACGCTCGTCACCTCCGACGGCTCCGCCGTGCAGGGCCGCGGTGCGGTCAACGGCAAGCTCACCGACTCCGTGGGCAACATCGTTCTTCCGGTGAATCAGAACACGCCGGCCAGCGCCACGACCAAGATCTCGCTCGCCGGCAATCTGGACGCGTCGGCGACCGTGTTCGACAAAGGAACGGCCGCGACCCTCGATCCGCTCGATCCCGCGCAGCGCGCGCTTCCGCAGAATGCCAACGCGTACAAGGACATGTCGATCACGGCGTACGACAGCCTCGGCACGAAGCACGAGGTCAAGCTCGTGATGTGGAAGACCGACGTCGACAAATGGGACTGGAAGGTCGACGACTCCAGCCTCGACATCACGAACGCCGGCGTGACCGAAGTCGCCGGAACGCATCCGATCACGTTCCTCGGCGACGGCTCGGTCGATACGTCCAATGGCTTCGTCCCGCCAGAGATCAAGTTCACGCCCAACAGCGGCGCCGCAGACGTCGACATCAAGATCGATCTCGGCACCGGGTTCAACGGACTTTCGCAGTTCGCCGGTTCGTCGACCGCGGTCGCGCGCGACCAGGACGGCTACACGAACGGCACGCTCCAGGGCTTCAATATCGATTCCACGGGCACGATCGTCGGCAGCTTCACGAACGGCGTGACGCAGTCGCTCGGCCAGGTGCAGCTCGCGGATTTCAACAACCCTGAAGGCCTGGTGCAGTCCGGCAACAACGCGTACAGCGTGACCGCCAACTCCGGCGCCCCGGTGCTTGGCTTCGCGGGCGAAGGCTCGGTGTCGTCGATCGCGAGCGGCGAGCTCGAGATGTCGAACGTCGACCTCGCGCAGGAGTTCACGAACATGATCGTGGCGCAGCGCGGCTTCCAGGCGAACGGACGCGTGATCACCACCAGCGATCAGCTCTTGCAGGATCTGGTCAACCTGAAGCAGTAAGTCCGATGACGGGTCGCTAGATGCCGGCGCTGGACGCTAGGCCAGACCGCCGATTCCGGAGGCGAGGCAAACGATCGGCAAGTTTGGCCCAACGACACCCGGCAAATCGTTCCGCTCATGCAGGTCGCGGACGTTTCTGCCGCGCCGCGGCGCCGTGGTGATCGATTGCATAAACCGTTTATTCGCAATGTCTTATCGAATGGCCTGCCCCTCGTGGCAGGCCATTCGAGCATTGGTATGCGGCCTGCCTTTCCCATGGTCTGCGTTCAGTAGTTCCCTCCTCCTCGCCTTCTCCCTCCCATGGCGACCCAAGCCATCGACCAGGCTCCAGAAGCCGCTGCCGACGCGGCCAGCGCTCCCGCGAAAGGGCGCGGCGTGATCATCCTCGCCGTCGCCGGACTTCTCGCCGGCGCCGCGGCCGGACTTTTCGGTCTCGGACCCGTCCTCGCGAAGAAGAAAGCCATGACCCCGCCGCCGCCGCCGAAGGTCGAGGCGGACGCAGGGTCGTCGGTGACGCACGAGATCTCGAACCTGGTGCTCAATCCCGCGGGGAGCGGCGGGACGCGCTTCCTCATGATCACGGCAGCCTTCGAGCTCAAGGACGGCAAGGCCGACCAGATGATGAAGGACCGCGAAGCCGAAGTGCGCGATCACATCCTCGCGCTGCTCGGCAAGAAGACGGTCGAGGATCTGACGGACATCAACGCTCGCGACGTCGTGAAGAAGGAAGTGCTCGATACGATCGCACCGCTGTTCCCGAAGGGTGCGGTGCTCAAGGTCTTCTTCCCGCAGTTCGTCATCCAATGACCGGTCCGCGTCCATCGAGCGTCTCGCAGACGCTGTCGCAGACCGACATCGATCGGATGATGACTGGCGACCAGCCGGAACAGCGGCCGGTCGTTCAGCGCTCCAACACCGATGTGCAGCTCTACGACTTCAAGCGCCCGCACCGCGTGTCGCGCGAGCGTCTCCGCACGCTCGAGGCGATGTACGGCCGTCTGGTGAAGTCGTTCGAAGGTTGGCTCATGGGTCGCGTGCGCGGCGTCGTCGACCTCCGGCTCCAGAGCGTCGAGCAGATCTCGTTCGGCGAATACGTGCTCTCGCTTCCCGGGAGCTGCAACTCGTTCATTCTCGACATCAAGGACCGCGCGGGCGACGACGCCGTCGGTGAGCAGGCGGTGATCGACATCGGCCGCGAGCTCGCCTATTTCCTCGTCGACCGGCTGTTCGGCGGCGGTGCCGAAGCGACGATTCTCGATCGCGCCCTAACGCCCATCGAGCGGCTCGCCGTGCGCGTCGTGGCCGAGCGGGTGATGGCGCTCGTGCAGGAGATCTGGGAAGACCATGTGGAGCTCGAGCTCGGCCTCTCCGGCTTCGAGTCCATTCCCGAAATCATCCAGGCCGCCGCGCGCGAAGCGCCGATGCTCGTGACGAACATCGAGTGCTCGTTCGCCGGCACGTCAAGTCTCGTCTCGATCTGCCTGCCGCTCTCGGTGCTCGAGAAGTTCTTCGTCATGGGCAGCGGCTCGCGCGCGACGGCGCACACGCCACGCCGAGAGATCGCCGGCCAGCGCAGCATGACGGAAGGCGCGCTGCGTGCGACGCGCGTCGAGGTGTCGGCGCGGCTGCCGGAGTTTCGCCTCTCGATGCGCGACATCGCCGGTCTCAAGGCCGGCAGCATGCTTTCCACCGGCATCCCGGTGGACTCGACCGTCAACCTGCTCGTCGGCAGCCAGCCCCGGTTCAAGACGACCGCGGGCCGAGTGGGGCGGAAGCTCGCCGTTCGTGTGCTCGAGGCGCTGAGCAACGGACCTATCTCGTCATCATTGGAAGACAACTCATGAATCAAGCGGAAATCGACGCGCTGACAGGCGGCGCGCCGCAACGGGTGCCCGATCTCGCGGAGCTCGGCAACGGTGTCGCGGCAACGGCGGAAGTGCCGCTCGCGATGCTCATGGACCTCACGCTTCCGCTCTCGATCGAGCTCGGACGCACGCGCATGACGGTGCAGGAGATTCTGCGCTTGGGCCGTGGATCCGTGGTGCAGCTCGAGCGCCTCGCGGGTGAGCCGATCGATCTCTACGTCGCGGACCGCCGTTTCGCGGAAGGTGAAGTCGTGGTGCTCGGCGAGCACTTCGGCGTGCGCATCACGCGCATCATCTCGAATCTCGCGATGCCCGAGGGCGCGGCGTGACGTTCGGGTCCGTGATGGGCGTGCTGCTCACGCTGGGCTTCGTCCTGGCGTTGTTGGGCGTCGCGCTCAAGCTGTTGCGCAAGTTCGCGCCGACGTCGACGGGCAACTCCCGCCTCAAGATGGAAGTGGTGCAGCGCCTCGCGCTCGGTCCCAAGCAAGGGATCGCGGTGGTGCGCGTGGGCGAGCGCGTCGTTGCCGTGTCGGTTGGCGAAGGCGGCGTTCATCGTCTCTTCGAGCTCGAGCAGAGCGAGGTGACACAACCCGCGTCCGAGCCCGTGACGATCGCCGGCGCACTGCCGGCGGCGTCGCGCAGCGGCATCGATTTCACATCGGTGTTGCGCGGTGCGCTGAAGAACGCCGGGCTCGTCGTAGTCTTTCTCGTGTTGACGTTGAATGCCGCGCGCGCGCAGACGACGCGGACGCAAGCGCGGACGACCGCCGCAGGCAAGACGACGGCGCAGGCGCAGAGCGTCGCGCCGACGGCCGCCGCGCAGGCTCGCTCGCTGCTGGACACGCCGGTCTCGAAGCTCGCGCCACAGATGGATCTCCGCGTCGGCGGCGGCGCTCAGGGTGGCGAGGGCCTTCGACTGAGCGGAACGGTCGGCGTCGTGGTCATGATGGGGCTGCTCACGCTCCTCCCGACGCTGCTGCTGATGATGACGGGTTTTACGAGAATCCTCATCGTCCTCAACTTTCTCCGGCAGGCGCTCGGCACGCAGAGCGCTCCGCCGACGCAACTCGTGGCGGCGCTCGCGCTGCTGCTGACTGGATTCGTGATGGCACCGACGTTGAGCGAGCTGAATCGCACCGCGCTGACGCCCTGGATGGACGGCAAGATCGATCAGGCGCAGATGCTCGACCTCGGCGCGAAGCCGTTTCGTGCGTTCATGCTGCGCCAGACGCGCCGGCAGGACATCGAGACCTTCGTACGGATCAGCCACGAGCCGCCGCCGGAGACGGTGAACGACGTTCCGCTCGTGACGCTGACCTCGGCCTTCGTGATCAGCGAGCTGCGCACCGCGTTTCAGATCGGCTTCGCGCTCTTCCTGCCCTTCATCGTGATCGACGTGGCGGTTTCGAGTGTGCTCATGAGCATGGGCATGTTCATGCTACCCCCGGCCATGATCTCCCTGCCCTTCAAGCTCCTGCTCTTCGTGCTCGTCGACGGCTGGTCGCTGATCGTCCAGAGCCTCGTGACGAGCTTCCGTTGAGCCTTTCCTAACGCCTCGCTCCTAACGCCTCCGGCCTTCTTTCATGTCGCACGCGCTTGTAGTTGACCTCGCCCGCAACGCCATCATGCTCGCCCTGCTCATCGCGGGGCCGATGCTCATCGTCGCGCTCCTCGTGGGACTCACCGTCAGCATCCTGCAGGCGGTGACGCAGATCCAGGAACAGACGCTGGCTTTCGTCCCGAAGCTCATCGGCGTGAGCGTGATCTTCCTGCTCGCGCTGCCCTGGATTCTCCAGCTCATGGTCAAGTACACCACCGAGCTGTTCCGCTCACTGCCAAGTCTCGTCTCCTGACGCGCGCGCTTTAGCGATTCCTCACGCTTCTTCATCGTGTCCTTCGACCTCTTCGCCCCCGGATCGCCACAGACGCTCGTGCTGCTCGCAGTGCGACTGTCCGGCATGGTCCTGGTCGCGCCCGTCTTCTCCACGAAGGCGGTGCCGGTCACGGTGCGCACGTGCATCATCATCCTGCTCACCGCGCTGCTCCAGCCGATGGCACTGGCGCAGATGACGAGCGTGCCGGCCATCACACCGGAGACCTTCGTTGCCGAAGCGCTGATCGGATTCGCCCTCGGCCTCGGGGCCGCGTTGCTGGTCGGCGCGGCCAGCGTCGCCGGCGATCTCATGGGCATGCAGGTGGGACTCTCGGGCGCCGCGGTGCTCGATCCCATCAACAACTCGTCCGAGAACGTGCTCGGCACGTTCGGCAATCTATTCGCGGTCACGCTGCTCCTCGCGGTCGACGCACATCTCGTGATGATCGACGCCGTCGCGAGGAGCGTCCAGATGATTCCCGTCGGCGGCGGCATTCATGCCGTCGGCATCTATGCGATGGTGCGCAGCGCGAGTGTGCTCTTCGGCCTCGGCCTGCAGTTCGCCGCACCGGTGGTGGCGGCCGTGCTCATCGCGAACTGCGCGCTGGCCATTCTCAGTCGCGCGGCGCCGCAGCTCAACATCCTCTCGGTGGCGTTCCCGGTGCAGATCGGCATCGGACTCGTGGCACTGGGCGCGTCGATTCCCTTCATCGGCGCGTTCTATCACGGCTGGTCCGGCGTCTACACCGAGATGCTCGACCGTGTGTTCGCGTCGCTGATTCGCGGCGGAGGCATCCGCTGATGGCTGAAGAATCCGGCGCGGAACGCACAGAAGACGCGACGCCGAAGCGTCGCGAGGATGCGCACAACGACGGTCGCATCCCCAAGAGTCAGGAGCTCACGGTCGCGGTGTCGTTGCTCGGCAGCGCGATCGTGATCAGCGCGCTCACGCCCGTCGCGGGCCGCGGCATGTTCGCGATCATGGGCCACGGCCTCGCATCGATCGGCAGCATTCAGCTCGACAGCGGCAGTGCCACGTCGCTCCTTCGCGAGACGGCCTATCGCGGCTTCATGGCCATGGCCGGTCTCGTCATCGCCATGACGGCCGGCACGTTTATCATGGCGGCGCTCCAGGCGCGCGGCGTGATCTCGCTCAAGCCGATCACTCCGCAGTTCTCGCGGATCAACCCTGCCGAGAACGCGAAGAACATGGTCGGGATGCGTCCGATCGTGGAGCTGCTCAAGTCGCTCGGCAAGCTGCTCATCGTCGGCATCGCCGTCTGGGTATCGGTCCGCGCGGCGATGCCCGACGCGCTCGCGCTGTCGCAGACGTCCCAGATCGGATTCCTGTTCGTCGTGAAGCGGTACACGGTGCGCATGTTCGCGATCGCGGGCGGCGCGTACCTCGCGCTGGCACTCGGCGACTATCTGTACCAGTGGTGGCAGTTCGAGCAGTCGATCCGCATGACGAAGGAAGAAGTGAAGCAGGAGATGAAGCAGAACGATGGCGATCCGCACATCAAGCAGCGTCGCCGCGCGATCGCCCGCTCCTACGCGCGACGGCAGATGATGAAGGACGTTCCGAAAGCGGACGTCGTCATCGTCAACCCGACGCACATCGCCATCGCGATCAAGTACGACCCCCAACTCGCACCCGCGCCGATCGTGCTGGCGATCGGGCAGCGCAAGATCGCGGAGCGCATCAAGGCCATTGCGGCGGACGCCGGCGTGCCGATCGTGCGCAACGTCCCACTCGCTCGCGCGCTGCTCAAGACCGCGAAGGTGGGGACGCTCATTCCTTACGAGCTCTATATGGCTGTCGCCGAAGTCCTGGCCTTCGTGGTGCGCACGCGCGGCACGCGTGGTAGCTGGCAAGGGAGTGCCACCGCATGAGCACCGCGCTCGCTCCCGTACCGATGCAGGGGCAGAATCGCCGCTACGCCGAAGTCGGTCTGGCGATCGGCGTCGTGTTCATCGTCGCGCTGCTGATGGTGCCGCTGCCCGGCGTGATGCTCGATCTCTTCCTCGCGACGAGCATCGGCATGTCGCTCGTCGTGCTGCTCGTCGCGCTGTACACGACGGATCCGCTCGAGTTCAGCTCGTTCCCCTCGCTCCTGCTGCTGCTCACGCTCTTCCGGCTCGCCCTCGGCGTGTGCAGCACGCGTCTCATCCTGAGCGAAGGGCACGCCGGCGCGATCATCCAGGCGTTCGGCGAGTTCGTCATCGGCGGCAACTACGCCGTGGGGCTCGTGCTCTTCCTGATTCTGATCGGCATCAACTTCATCGTCATCACGAAGGGTGCTGGGCGCGTTGCCGAAGTGGCCGCGCGCTTCACTCTCGACGCGATGCCCGGCAAGCAGATGGCGATCGACGCCGACCTGTCGGCCGGCCTGATCGACGAGAAGCAGGCGCGAAAGCGCCGTGACGAGATCGGACGACAGGCAGACTTCTACGGCGCGATGGACGGCTCGTCGAAGTTCGTGAAGGGCGACGCGATTGCCGGTTTGCTCATCACGGCGATCAACATCGTCGGCGGCATCTTCATCGGCGCATTCCAGAAGGGATTGCCGATCGGCCAGGCGCTCTCGCAGTACACGGTGCTGACGGTCGGCGACGGGCTCGTGACGCAGATCCCCGCGCTGATCATCTCGACGGCCGCGGGCATCATGGTGACGCACGCCGCCGGCGGCACGCGGATGGGCGAGACGCTGGCGAATCAGCTCGGCGCACAGCCTCGGGCGATGACGATGGCGGGCATCGTGCTCGGCTCGTTCGCACTCGTGCCGGGTCTTCCGAAGATTCCGTTCCTCATGCTCGGCAGCGGGCTCGCAATGCTCGGCCGCGTGGCCGCCACGGCCGAGAAGAAGCGGATGGCTGAAGAAGCCGCGGCGAAGCAGGCAGCGGAGCCGCCGGCGCCGCTCGCGGATCCCATGAGCGATCTCTTACAGATCGATCCGATCGAGCTCGAAGTGGGCTATGCGCTCATTCCGCTGGTGGACGAGAAGCAGGGGGGCGACTTGCTCGAGCGCATCTCGATGCTGCGCAAGCAGGCCGCGCAGGAGCTGGGCATCCTCGTTCCGGCGATTCGCATCCGCGACGACATCCGTCTCCCCGCGAATGAGTATGTCATCAAGCTGCGCGGCGCCGAGATCGCACGCGGTGAGGTGATGCCGCGTTTCCTCATGGCGCTCGACACCGGCCGCGTGATCGGCCACGTCGAAGGCATCGACACGCTCGATCCGAGCTTTGGCATGCCGGCGCGCTGGATCGCGCCAACGAAGCGTGTCGAGGCGGAGTCGATGGGCTACGTGGTCGTCGAGCCCGCAACCGTCGTCGCGACGCATCTCATGGAAAAGCTCAAGTCCAGCGCCGCCGATCTGCTCGGCCGTCAGGACGTGCAGGAGATGATCGACACGCTGAAGAAGACGCATCCGGCGCTCGTCGACGACGTCATCCCGAACAAGCTCACCCTCGGAGTGTTGCACCGCATCCTTCAGCGTTTGCTCAAGGAGCGCGTGCCGATCCGCGATCTCGTCACGATTCTCGAGGCGGTTGCCGACGGCGCGGACCAGACGAAGGATCCGGAAGTCCTCACGGAGCACGCGCGGCGAGCGCTCACGAACACGATCGCGCGGCTGCACATGGACGAGACGGGCGTGGTTCGCGGCATCACGGTGGGTCCGCGGCTCGAATCGGCGCTGCTCGGGTTGTTCAGTCCTCGCCCCGGCCAGAATGCGGGGGTCATGCTCACGCCCGACAGCCTTGGTGCGCTGCTGCGCGACCTGGACGCGATGTCGAGCACGAACACGGCGGAGGGACGTCCGCTGCCGTTGCTGTCGCCGCCGTCGCTGCGCGTGGGATTGCGCCGGTTGGTCGAGCCGGTGCTTCCGAACCTGCCCGTCGTTTCGCTGGCGGAACTTCCGCCGTATGTGCGGCTGAGCAGTGTCGCGACATGGGAGATGCTCCATGCTGCCTAACGCCGCGACGCTTCGACTGCACAATGGCGCGCCGCGCTCGAGCGCGAAACGCGGCGGCCCCGAGCTGCTGCTCGTCGCGAGTGGCAAGGGTGGTGTCGGCACGTCGATCGTGGCGGCGCTCTCGGCGCTGTCCGCGGCCGAGCGCGGCGACCGTGTGCTGCTCGTGGATGCGAGCGAGATCGCGGGCAGCATGCATCTCCTGTTCGGCGCCCGGCCCGCGCATGGCGTGTGGTCGCTCGTCGACGCGCGCATACATGCGGAAGATGTTGCAACTCAGATTGGCAATTCACTTTTCCTCATTGCCGGCGGCGCGGTCGGAAGTGCCGCCGTACCGGCAAACGATGCCGAGCGACGCGCTGCGCTCACGAGGCTGGCGCATCTTTACGCAGGCTATGATCTGATCGTCTTCGACGGTGGAGCTCGGCTCGACACGCTCTCGGCGATTGGAGAGCTGGCCGATCCGACGGTGTTGCTCGTCACGTCCGCCGACCGTCTGGCGCTCGCGGCGAACTATGCGCTGGTGAAGTCGCTGCATGCGCGTCGCCCCGACGCGAACATCTCAGTGGTGTGCAATCGGCACGGGGAGGCAGTTGCTGCCGAAGCGTGCGAGTACCTGGTGGGTGCGTGTGCGCATTTCCTCGGTCGGTCCATCGAGGTCCTGGGTGCGGTGCCCGATGATCCCTGCCTGCAAGCTGCCGTCGGCGCCGGCATGACGGTGCGCGACGCATTGGATGGCTCTCCCGCCGCAGACACGATGCGCGGCGTCCTCAGTCGAGTAGTTCCGTCGCGGTCGACCGCTCCGCGTCCCACCGCGATGCAAAGCTCTCCCCCCTCTTCCCGACGCTGGAGCTGAACCATGGATTCCCGAGCCAATTGGAAGGCCTTCGCCAACGGCGATCTGGCTGCCCGAGACATGCTCCTCACCGAAAATCTGAGCCTCGTGCATCACGTGGCGCGGCAACTCGAGCGAAAGCTGAGCAACGAGCTCGATCACGATGAGCTCGTGAGCGCCGGAACCCTCGGGTTGATGGCCGCGATGAATGCCTTCGATCCCGATCGTGGACTCGCGTTCAGCACCTTCGCGGTGCCGCGCATTCGTGGCGCGATCCTCGACGAGCTGCGTCGCCAGGACCACGTGCCGCGCTCCGTGCGTCGCAAGACGCGCGACATCACGGCCGCGCGCAACACCCTCGCTGCGAAGCTCTGCCGCATGCCGGAGGATTCAGAAGTTGCTGAAGCTCTCGGCGTCGATGTGCAGACGTTGTGGAAATGGGAATCCGATGTGGAAGGGGCCATCCGCGTGCCCATCGACCGGCCGGCGAACGATCGTGGCGAGACGCATTCGTCTCCGCTCGACCTGCTGCACACCGACTCGGACTCCGCCGTGGACGAGAAGCTGGGCCGCGAGCAGGAAGTGACGATGCTGCGCGAAGCGATTCTCAAATTGAAGGAGCAGGAGCGGACGGTGCTCGCGCTCTACTACTTCGAGGAGCTGAAGCTGCACGAGATCGCGGAGATTCTCGGACTCACCGAGAGCCGTGTGTCGCAGATTCGCTCAAAGGCGTTATCGCGTTTGCGCGAGACCGTGGGAGTGGCGCTGGCGTCGTAGGTCGCCGGAGGGCGTTCCAACGGAGACGCCGAAAGCGATCCGCCGCGAGGGAGCTGCGCTCCCGTCGTGGCGGATCGCTTTCATTGCGGGGTGCTCCGCTCCGCTCGACTGCGACAACGTCCTACTCACGGTCCGCAATGAAAGCGACCGCCGTCGGCGACTTTCATGAGGCGTGACAGGTTCCATTCCGACATACGACAGATCGCGGTGGATCTGGACATTTCGCTGATTCGCCGGCACGGAACAGTGGAACACCAGAACATCTGGGCCGACGGACAACTGCACGGACACATCGACGGACTTTGCGGCCCTGCTCCCGCGCCGATCGAGTGGCGTCTCGCAACGAGCCCTGAATGATTTGAACGACGACCGCTCGGGATGCGTTCAGACGCATCCCGAGCGGATTTTCAAAACAGAAAAGATCCCGGCTCGTTATGCATGGAGCCCCCCACCGCGCTGAACACGTCCGTGAAGTCCGTCGACGTGTCCGTGCAGTTGTCCGCCGGCGAGCCGTTACGCGTTTTCGTAGTTCTCGATTTTGCCGCACCCCGCGCCCATCCTAGCCGGCAATTGCGTCCGCCGCGGCAACATTTTCCGCCAGCGCCACATACCGCCGAGACGCGCTCACAGCGGCTCGGCAAGGCGCAAGTCAGTCTGCATCAGTCGCTTGCGACGACTCATCGACGACGCGCGAGCGGGGCATGCGGGTTGCCTTCTCAAAGGTCGCACAGTGGCAGCACGCGAGCCACGCGCATGCAGTTCCCTCCTCCTGCTCGGCCACCGGCCGACGATCCCGCCGAGAGATGCCCTCGACACCCCAACTGAATGGGATGGACAGCGCCGCGAATGCGCTCCGCTACTGGGAGCGCAAGCAGGAGATCGTGGCGAACAACCTCGCCAACGTCTCCACCGACGGCTACAAGTCGCAGCGCGTGTTCGCGACGCTCATCGACGGCATGAAGCCCGCGGCCGTGACGAGCTCAGATCTGGCGACCGGGAATCTCAAGCAGACCGGAAACCCCATGGACGTCGCGATCGACGGCCCTGGCTTCTTTGTCGTCCGGACACCCAACGGTGAACGCTACACACGCGGTGGCAGTCTTCGCCTCGACGACAAGCATCATCTCGTGGACATCGAAGGCCGGCCGCTCATCGGTACGAAGAAGAACGAGCCGCTCACGCTCACCGACGGCCCGGTCGAGATCGCGCCGAACGGCGACGTGAAGCAGAACGGCGTGATCGTGGATCACCTCAAGATGGACGTCGCGCCGAAAGGCGTGGAGCTCACCCGCGAAGGCGAAGCGCTCTGGGTTCCGCCGCAGACGCGCCAGCCGCAGTCTGACGCGACCCGCAATGTCAAGCAAGGCTGGATGGAAGAAAGCAACGTGAACTCGATGGGCGCGCTCGTCGACATGGTCGCCGTGCAGCGCGCGTATGCCTCGGTCCAGAAAGCGGTGATCGAGATGGATCGCACGAACGAGACGGCGACCACGCAGCTCGCCAAGCCACTCTGAGAATCCTCATATGAATCCCGCTCTCCGCACCGCCGCCACCGGCATGGCCGCGCAGCAGACCCGCACCGAGGTCATCGCCAACAACCTGGCGAACGTCAACACCACCGGCTTCAAGCGCGGCCGCGCGCAGTTCGAGGACCTGCTCTACCAGACGATGCAGGGCCCGCAGGTCCTCGGCAGCTCCGAGACGAACACGTCGCCCGCGATCCAGATCGGCCGCGGTACGCGGCTGACCGCGGTGCAGCGGTTGCACAACCAGGGCGCGCTCGAGAACACCGGCCGCGCGCTCGACGTGGCGATCGACGGCGCCGGCTTCTTCCCCGTCCAGTTGCCCGGCGGACAGACGGCCTACACGCGCGACGGTAGTTTCCAGATCTCTGATCAAGGTGTGCTCGTGACCTCCGACGGCTATCAGATCGGCAGCGGCATCAAGATCCCCAGCGACGTCACCGACGTCAGCATCTCCTCCACGGGCGTCGTCAGCGGCTCCAAGGGCGCGACCGGCGAACAGCAGGAGCTCGGGCGCATCGAGCTCGCGAACTTCGCGAATCCATCAGGGCTGATGTCCATGGGACAGAACCTCTACGCCGAGACGCCGGCGTCGGGCGAGGCGACGACGGGGTATCCGCAGGACGAGGGCATGGGCCGACTCGTGCAGGGGCAGCTCGAGGGCTCGAACGTCGAGATCGTGCAGGAGATGGTCGACATGATCTCGGCGCAGCGCGCGTACGAGCTGAACTCGAAGGCCGTGAAGGCTGCGGACGAGATGTCGCAGACGGCCACTGACATGGTGCGGTAACGTGGTCGTTCGCCGCCTGAATCAATCGTCGGCCTTCGCCGTGATCGCGTTGCTGCTGCTCGGCGCCGCGCGCTTGCTCGGCGCGCAGCAGCCGCGCGGAGAGCATGCGCGTCGTGTGGCCGTCGCCGCGCACGCGATTCCGCGCGGTACCGTCCTCGACGCGGCCGACATCGAGTATCGCGACACGACGCTGCGCGTCGCCGCCGATACGGGCGTCATCGCGCCGGGGTGGGTCACGCGGCGCATGATCAACGCGGGCGAGGTGCTTCGCTCACCGGCCGTCGAGCCGCCGCAGGTCGTGAGCGCGAACGAACCCGTGCTCGTGGAGTGGGTCGACGGCAACGTCTGTCTGACCGTCCGCGGAACCGCGGCGCGAAATGGATCGATCGGCGAGCGGGTCCCCGTCCGGACCGAGCTCGGAAAGCGCATCGAAGGAACCGTCGTGGCTCGTGGCCGCGTGAGAATCGATTGAGGAATCTCGAATGATGGAACGTGTGCAGGTCGTGATCGTCGTGGTCGGCACCCTCTTTGCCGCGCCCGTGCTGGCGCAGGGCAGGGACAGCAAGGATCAATCGCCGTCGCGGCATCTCATGTCGTGGACGGCCGATCGTCGTGAGTACAACGTGGGCGACATCGTGACCGTGCTCGTGAGCGAGGCGACACTCGCGAGCGCGACCAAGTCGCAGAACGGTTCCGATCAGACGACCCGAAAGAACGACCTGGCGATCGATCCGCCGAAGGTCGGCACGAGCGCGCTGCCGAGCATCGATGGAGCGCTGTCGACGGGGAAGAACTCGTCGTCGAAGCAGAGCGGCGACGCGTCGCGCACCACAAGCTTCAAGGGCGACATCAGCGTGCGTGTCGTCTCCGTCGACAAGAGCGGCTTGCTCCAGGTCAAGGGGAGCAAGGTGGTCGACGTCGACAAGAATAAACAAACGCTCAACTTCACGGGGTGGGTCAGGCCCGAAGACATCACGACGGACAATCTCGTGGCGAGCGAGCGTGTCGCGGATGTGCAGTTGACCTACGCGCTCAGCGGCGACCTCGGTAAGACGCGCGGCGGGATCATCGGACGCATCGTCTCGGTGTTCTGGCCATGAGGATCCCCTCGGGTGCTCTCCTCGCGCTCGCGTCCACCATCGTCGCCGTGGCCCCCCTGCGGCTCGGCGCGCAGGAGATGGTTCGCATTCGCGATCTCACGATCGAGGACAAGGCGATTCCCGTGCGCTTGATGGGCTACGGCCTGGTCGTCGGTCTCGACGGCAGCGGCGATCGCTCGAGCGGCGGCAAGCAGGGCGGCATGACGGTGAACTCCGTCGTGAATCTGCTGCGCCGCTTCGGAATTCAGTTGCCGGTCGAAGCGCTCAAGACGCGCAACGTCGCCGCGGTGCTCGTGACCGCGGAGATCTCGCCGTACCTCCGCCCAGGCGGACGCTTCGAGATTCACGTCTCCTCGGTCGGCGACGCGCGTTCGCTGCGCGGCGGCGTGCTCTGGATGACGCCACTGCTCACCGACGTCGGCGGGGAACCGATGGCCTCGGCACAAGGGCCGCTCCTCATGGCGGACAACGGCGGCGGCCGCGCCTCGTCGATCGAGAACTCGGGACGCATTCCCGAAGGCGGGCTGATCGAGGGCGACCTGCCGCGTCCGAAGTTCGAGGCATCGTCCAAGCTGCTGCTCCGGCAGCCCGACGTGACGATGGCATCGCGCATCGCGACGGCGATCAACAAGGAGATGGGCGACGGCACCGCGACCATCGAGGATCCCGGCGCCATCGCGCTGACTTTCAAGAACGATAAAGAGGATCGCGCCACGACGTTCGCCAAGATCCAGGACCTTCGCGTGCAGCCGCAGCGCATCGCGCGGCTGATCATCGATGGACGCGACGGCACCATCGTGACCGGCGGCGAGCTGACCGTCGGTGAAGCCACCGTGAGTCACGGCGGGATCACGATCACGGTTGGCGCGAACGACACGACCGCCGTATCGCCGGGCAATCTCCGCATGGCGCCGGGCACGCCCGTCACGCGCGTGGCCGCCGCCCTGCACGCGGTGCAGGCGCCGCCCGCGGAGATCGCCGCGATCTTCGAGTCGCTGCGCGCCATCGGCGCCATCGCCGCGGAGGTCGTCGTTCGATGAGCGTCTCCACCGTGAACGGCCCCGGTAAACCGCTCGCCGCGACGCCAACCGCGAGCGACGACGCGAAGCTCAAGAAGTCGGCCCTCCAGATGGAAGGCCTCTTCGTGCAACGTCTCTTTGCAGCCATGCGCGACACGGTTCCCGACGACGGCCTCGTGTCGCAGAGCAGCGCGGAAGGCACATTTACCAGCCTTCTCGACGAGAAAATGGCGGAGAAGGTCCCCGAACAGTGGGACACCGGCGCCCATTCTCTGGCCCACGCGCTCTACAGCCAACTCCGCCAGCGGCTCCATCCGGCCGATGCTTCTAATGCATCTCCTGCATCTGCCGGTACGAACGGATCGTCCGCTGCATCCACGCCCGCCTCTGCCCTCGCCCCCGCGGCGCCGGGAACGAAACCGCCTTCATGATGTCGACCGAACAGCCACAGACCGAAGCGCTCGTCAGCCGTACCGTCGTCTCGCCGATCGATTCGCTGACCGACGCGCTGTCGACGGAGCGACGCCTGCTCGACGAGCTGATCGCCGTGATGCGCCGCCAGCGCAATGCGGTCGGCTCCGACGATCTCCAGGCCGTCGACGACAGCGTGTTCGCGACGCATCGCGTGCTCGTCACGCTGAGCGAAGCGCGCCGCCGCCGACGGAATCTGAACATGCTCATCGGCCAGCGCGAAGATCTCGGCATCCATGCGCTCGAGGACGCCCTCGGCACACGAATGACGCCCGCGCTGCGCGAAGCACGCGACGAGCTGCACGGCGCGGCGCGCGCCCTGTCGCGTGAGGTCGCGATCAATCGTCGCGTCCTGCGCGAGGCGCTCGCCTGCGGCGACCTGTATGCGCGCGCCCTCGCCGGCGCGTCCGAAGCTCCGGTCTACGGCGGACAGCCGAATCCGAACGTGCGCGCGCAGGCCAATACACTGCTCGATCGGAGAATCTGACGATGAGCATCGGGAGCATCCTCAACACCGCGCGCAACGCGATGAACGTCCACCAGACGGCCATCCAGATTGCGTCGCAGAACGTCAGCAACGCGGAGACGCCCGGCTATTCGCGCCAGCGCGCGGAGCTCACGGCAGCCGTGCCGCAGGTGTTCCCGTGGGGCTCTGTCGGAACCGGCGTCACGATCGCGACGGTCACGCGCGCACGCGACGCCGTGCTCGACACGACGTATCGCCAGCACGCCGCCGGCCAGAGCGGCGCCGACACGACGAACCAGGCGCTCTCGCAGATTCAAACCATCTTCGGCGAGCCGAGCGACACGGGGCTGAGCTCGACGCTGGACAAGTTCTGGTCGGCGTGGAGCGATCTCGCGAGCGATCCGAGCAACAGCGCCGCGAAAAGCGTCGTCGTCGAATCCGGTCGCACCGTTGCGCAAACGTTGAATCAATTCGCGTCGCAGCTCGATCAACTCGATCAGAACAATCGCGAGTCGATGAATGCCGATGTCAATCAGATCAACGACATCGCGCAGCAGGTCTCGAAGTACAACACGCAGATCGTCGCCGCGGAGTCGACGGGCAACACGGCCAATGACCTTCGCGACCAGCGCGACGTGCTGCTCGACAAGCTCTCGCAGCTCACGGGCGGCCAGACCATCGAGCGCTCGAACGGCAGCATGGCGTTCTACCTCGGCGGACGCATGCTCGTCGATGGCGCCGTATACAACTCACTCACGATGAACGACGGACAGCCGCCCACGGTGGGCTTCGGCGGTCCATCGCCCGTCATCGACAACATCGGCGGCTCGCTCGGTGCCGCCATCGACGTGTCGGCGAACGTGATTCCAGGTGTGATGTCGAAGCTCGACTCGCTCGCGAAGGGCATCGTGCAGACGGTAAACGGCATTCACTCAACCGGAACGGTCTTTTCCGGAACGCCCCCGGTGGCGACCGCGGCCGGCAACTTCTTCGCGGTCTCGAATCCACCGAGCGCGAATGACCCGAAGCTCACGGCGCGCGGCATGAGCCTCGATCCGACGCTCACGTCGGCGACGGTGGCCGCGTCAGGCGCCGGCGCCACGGGCCCGGGCGACAATTCCGTCGCGCTCGCGCTCTCGCAGCTCAACACGACGTCCGTGAACTTCACCGACGCGAACGGCAACCCGTTCGCGACGTCGTCGATCGGGGGCTTCTACACCGATACGGTCGGAGCGGTCGCGACCGCGGCGCAGCACGCGCAGGACGTCTCCACCGCCGAGCAGACGCTCGCGACGAACGCCGACACGCAGCGGCAGAGCGTGAGCGGCGTGAATACCGACGAAGAGCTCATCAGCATCATCCAGCATCAACAGGCGTATCAGGCCGCGGCACGGATCGTGACGGTCGTCCAGGACATGTCGGACACCCTGGTCCATCTCGGCCTGTAGCGCGCTATTATTCACGCATGCTAATCCTGGGGCGGAAGGCCGGCGATTCGATTCTGATCGGCGACGGCATCCGCGTCGTCGTGCTCGCGGTCGACCGGAAGGGCGTCCGCCTCGGCATCGAGGCGCCGTCCGACGTCACCATTCTGCGCGGTGAGATCGTCACCGACATCGCCGCCGAGAATCAGCGTGCGGGCGCGGCCGGCGCGGGGAATCAGGCGTGGCTCGACGTCATTGGCGGGCCGCAGCACGACGAGCCTTCAGCGTCGGAAGACGAAGCTCCGCGACTCCGGCGCGACGGCTGACGGCTCCGCCGAACGTCGACGCAACGAGCTCCGCGTAACGCGTCGGTGCGGTCGGCGTCTCCGCCGCGAGCGGCGCGCCGATCCGAAACTCCACACGCACCGACTGCTCGTCCGACTCCGTCGCGGCGCGCACCACGGCATTCGTCTGCTTGGCGAGACGCTTCGCATCCTTGAGCAGCAGCACGAGCACGCGCAGCAGCGCCCAGCGCTGTACGCGGACCGGCTCGACGTAGCGCGTCGGGACGATGGTCACCTGGAGATCGCGCACGTCGTGGATGAAGCGATGAATGGCGAAGACGTCCGCGAGCACGTCGTCCATGATGAGCGGCTCTTCCGCGGAGCCACCGCGCGTGAGCAGGCCGATCGCGCGGTTCGCTTCCTCGAGACGCGCCAGATCGGCGGCCATGCCTTCCATTCGGGCAGCATCCGCCGCCGCGTCCCCCATCTGCCGGAGCTCAACTACGGCCGAGAGCGAGCCGATACGGTTATTGAGGGCGTGGTGCAAGCCTTCGAGCGCCTGTTCCACCAGCTCCAGCCATTCCTCGACCCCTTCGATCGGAGGGGCCGATCGTCCGTCCTGCGTCACGCTGTTCCCTCCTTCACGCAGCGGCTGTAACGAGCCGATACTCTAGCTCGGACCGCGAGTCGCGGTTGCCGTTTGCCCCCCACCGAGTCTCTCGTGTTCGTCATCGTCGGAATCATTGTCGTCTTCGGGAGCATCCTCGTCGGCTTCGTGCTCGATCACGGCCATCTGGTCGTGCTCGTCCAGTGGACCGAGTTTCTCATCATCGGCGGCGCCGCGTTCGGTGCGTTCCTGGTCAGCAATCCGATGTCGGTCGTCACGGGAAGCTTCAAGCAAATTCTTGGGCTGCTCAAACCTAATCCGTACAACGAGAAGGCCTACGCCGAGCTGTTGAAGGTGTTGTACGATGTGTTTCAGAAGGCGCGCAAGGACGGCCTCGTCGGACTCGAATCACACATCGAAGATCCACACAAGAGCGATCTGTTCAAGTCGTATCCGTTCTTCACGCATCATCATCACGCGCTGCCGCTGCTCTGCGATACATTGAAGGTGTTGCTCACGGGCACCGTCGAAGATCACCACCTCGCGGAGATCCTCGATCTCGACCTCGAGCGCCAGCATGCCGAGGCGCACGCCGTGCCGCAGGCGCTGTCGAAGATCGCCGACGCGCTGCCCGGCTTCGGCATCGTGGCCGCGGTACTCGGCGTCGTGATCACGATGGGTTCGATCGGCGGCACGGCGACGGAGATCGGCGAGAAGGTTGCCGCGGCGCTCGTCGGAACGTTCCTCGGCATTCTGTTGTCGTACGGTCTCGTGAATCCGCTCGCCAACGCGCTCGAGGCACGTCTCCGCGCGGAGCACGATTACATGAGCTGCATTCGCACGGCGCTGCTGGCGTTCGCTCGTGGCGACGCGCCGCTCACCTGCGTCGAGTTCGCGCGGCGGAACATCGAGCCGGTCGAGCGTCCGACGTTCGCGGAGCTCGAAGCGCTGATGCGCAAGGCGGCGTAGTCCGATGGCGAAGGGCGACAAGCGACCGATCATCATCGTCAAGAAGAAGGTCGCCGGCCATGGCCATCACGGCGGCGCGTGGAAGGTGGCGTATGCCGACTTCGTGACCGCCATGATGGCATTCTTCATGGTCATGTGGATCCTCGGCATGGATCAGACGCTGAGGAACTCGATCGAAGGCTATTTCTCGAATCCGATCGGATTCAAGAAAGGCTATAGCGCCGGCAAGAGTCCCGTATCGTCCGGCTCGTCGCCCGGCACGGTGCAGACGACGCCGCTCAAGCTCGTGAACCGGCAGCAGGAAGAGGCGGAGCTCGGCAGCGTCGGCGGCAAGATCAAGTCACGGCTGAAGGCCGCGGGGCTCGCCGCGATCGGCGACCGCATCGAGATCGTCGAGACGAGCGCGGGTCTGCGCATCGAGCTCTCCGAGAATCAGAGCGGCCAGCAGTTCTTCGCGATGGCGTCGGCCGCGATGACCCCGCTGATGAAGGAAACGCTCACGATCGTCGGACAGGAGCTCGCGCCGCTGCGCAACGCGGTGATCGTCGAGGGACACACGGACGCCGCGCAATACTCCGGCCTGTACAGCAACTGGGAATTGTCGGCGGATCGCGCGAACGCGGCGCGGCGTGTGCTCGAGGCGAGCGGTCTCAATCCGGCACGCATCGCCGAGGTGCGCGGCATGGCGGATCGCCAGCTTCGGAACGCGGACAACCCGCTCGATCCGAGCAATCGCCGCATCACGATTCTGCTGCCGTTCTCGACGCCGGATCCGAAGGACTCGGTCATCACGGCCCCTGATCCCATCAAACCGCCAGCAGCGCCGACGATTCCGCGCATGAGCGGATCGACTGACGGTTGAGAGCTCTGTCGCGCGACGTTGGACGGCGGGCGTAGCGTTTATCGCCCGGCATCCGATCAAGCCGCCAACAGCCGATCCGCCGCCCAACGCAGCCCGTCGACGTACAGCGTCGGCAAGATCTCGGACGGGACGTGCAGCTCGCTCGCGCGCTGCCGAGCCGAATCCCATTCCGCCGATTCATACGCCTCGACGATGTTCAACGCCGGCGCCAGCGCGCCTTTGCGCTCGAGCAGCGCATCGCGGACGTCGTCACTCAGCTCGAGGCGACCGAGGATCTTGTCCATGGGCACCTCGAGCAGCACGTCGAGCAGCGACAGCAGCCCCACGATGAAGCCGGACGACGCGTTCGACGTCTGACCCGCGTTGTGCGCCAGCAGCTCGCACATGCGCGCGCGCGTCAACGCCGTGAGCGCGATCTCGTGGCTCACGTCGCCCGCGCGTCCGATGGACGCAACGAGCATCACGGCGAGCCAGCGATGCAGCGCGTCGCGTCCGACCAGGCGCACGGCATGTCCGATCGACGAAATCCCGCGACCACCGATCGCCGCCGCATTCACGATGCGCAGCAGCTTGTACGAGAGCGCGAGATCGCTCTGGAACGCGTCCTCGATACGTGAATCCGACGCGCGTGGATCCTGGAGAAGATTCAGCAGCCGCATGACCGCGATCTGGCTCGCGGACACGTCGGTGCGCGAGAGCATCTCGGGACGACTGAAGAGGTATCCCTGAAAGAGCTCATAGCCCATGCCGGCGCACATGTCGCGCACGGCCGCCGTCTCCACGCGTTCGGCGAGCAGGCGCAGCTTCCATGGCGCGAGCTGCGTCGTGAGATGGCGAAGATCGGCCTGATCCCGTCCGAGGACGTCGACCTTGATGATCGACGCGAAGTCGAGCAGCGGCCGGGTTTCTTCGCCGAAGACGTAATCATCCAGGGCAAGCTGATAGCCCGCGTCGACGACGTCGCGACACGCTGCCACGGTGTCGGGATCAGCGGTGATCGACTCGAGCAGCTCGACGACTACCGCAGCCGGCTCGAACAACCGCCACGCCTGATTGAGGAGCTGTGCTCGCGAAAAGTTCACGAACGCGACGCCGGTGCCCGACAACGTCGGCAGGCCGATGCCCAACAGGGAGCCCATGATGACGTCGGCGCTCATGAAGCCGACGTCGCCGTCCGCGCTCTGCATGTCGGCGCTGCGCCGATAGAGGAGCTCGTAGCCGTAAAGCCCGCGATCGAGCTGGAAGATCGGCTGGCGCGCGACGAAAATGGAGCTCACGACGCTCGGAATGGCGGGTTGTGGAACGTTGGACCGGGTGCCGCGGGTTCATCAGACGCGGAAGGCTGCCGTGACGATCCGCGCGGCAGTCCCGACCTGACGATACTATTGGCTGGTTGACTTACTCTTTGCCCCGGAAGACGATGCTCGTACTTGGAGCTCTGTGGATGATTATCGGCGCGCAGTCGCCTGCCTTGAGCATGGGCAGCGGCTCGAGCGGCGACACCTCCGGCGTCAAGGCCGTATCGCACGCAACCGTCGCTGTCGTGGCGACGGATTCGCTGCGGCTCGCGACTCTCCTCCCCATCGTCGCCGATACGCCGAGGACTCGCCCGAAAGTCATCGAGGTGAGCGATTGGTACAGCCGCCGGCTCACCGTGCATCGCGTCGTTGCTTACGCCACCGTGCCGGTGTTCGCGTTGCAGTGGGCTGCGGGAGACCGTCTCTTCAAGCATGGCGCCGATGCGCCTACGTGGGCGAAGACCATGCATCGCGTCGGCGCGACATCGCTCGCCGGGATGTTCACCGTGAACACCGTGACCGGTGCGTGGAACTGGTGGGACTCACGATCCGCCAAAGAGGGGCGCGTTCTTCGCACCATTCACGCACTCACGATGCTCGGCGCGGATGCAGCATTCACGTACGCGGGCGCCAAGCTGTCCAACGAAGCCGAGACGAGTCAACCGAAGCGACAAGAGCACAAGACCGTCGCGCTGTCGGCGATGGGCGTCACCATCGCGAGCGGTCTGGCCATGAAGTTCTGGAATCGGTAACCTCCCGTCATGATCGCACCTCCAGAGTCCCTCGTGAATCTTCTGAAGCCCTGGAACGACTACTACAGCCATTCCAAGGGCGCCGAGACGGTCGTCACGTTTCTCCACATCGGCGGATTGCTGCTCGCCGGCGGGCTCGCCATCGCGGCGGATCGCGGTTCCATTCGCGCGCTCAAGAACACCGCGCACAGCGGACCGTATCATCTGCGCGAGTTGGCGACGGTGCATCGTTGGGTGCTCACCGGACTCACGATCGTCGTGCTGAGCGGCCTCGCGCTGCTCGCGGCGGACATCGAGACGTTCTGGGGATCGTGGATCTTCTGGGTCAAGATGGCGCTCGTCGCGTTGCTGTTGCTCAATGGGCTCGTCATGACGCGCACCGAGGGGGCGCTGGCCAGAGATTCGAGCGATGGATCGCCCGCATGGCGAACCCTGCATCGAACTGCCGTGACCAGTCTCGGATTGTGGTTCTTGATCTCCCTCGCGGGAGTTGCACTGGTCAACCTGGCTTGAAGAGGATTTGATGTCTGGATATGAGGAGGCTGCCGCCGACGAGCCGTCGTCGTGCGACGGATGCGCGCTCATGGGACGGCGTGCATTCGTTCGCGATGCGGGACTCATCGCCGCCGGTGTGCTCATGGCGCTTGGCGTGTCACCCGCGCGAGCTCAGGCCGCGCCCGTGGAGTTGATCTCCGCGCTCGATGGTGGGAAGCCGGAGGAAAAGTCCTACCCGCTCCCCGCGAAGGACGGCACGCAGATCGACAAGGACAACGGGACGATCGTCACGCGTTGGCAGGGCAAGGTCTACGTGTTCTCGCTCGCGTGTCCGCACCAGAACACGGCGCTGCGCTGGTATGACAAGGACAACGCGTTCGAGTGTCCCAAGCATCACTCGCGCTTCCTGCCCGACGGCGAGTACGTGAAGGACTCGGGCCGCGCCACACGGAACATGGATCGCTTCGCAGTGCGCAAAGACGGGAACAATGTGGTGGCCAACCTGGATAAGCTCTATCAGCAGGACGACGACGAGGCGCTGTGGACCGCGGCGTTCGTCACTGTCTGAGCTTTCCAATACTCCCTTCTTCCCGACCGATGCCCTGCCACGATTGCGTGAACCGACGTGACTTTCTTGCCCGATCGGCGCTCGCCGCTGCGGCACTCGTCGCCGCCGAAGGATGCGGCGACGGACAGATCGGACCACCCGACCGCTCGAGCGCACAACCGACGGGCGGCGCGGTGACGATCAAGTTGTCGGACTTCCCTGCACTGGCAACGGTTGGAGTTCCGGTCATACTCAAGAACGAGCGCGCCGTCGTTCGCACGGGCGCGTCGTCTTTTGTCGCCGTGTCGATCATCTGCACGCATCAGGGCTGCGACATCGAGGTGCAGGGCGATCACTTCCAGTGCCCGTGCCACCTCTCGCAGTTCACTGCGACCGGCGCGGTCATTCGCGGTCCAACGACGGGTGAGTCGATCGGCCCGCTGCATCAACTTCCCGTCACGTTCGACGCGACCGCGGGTACGCTGACGGTCGCATAGCATCATTCGGTCGCGGCGTCAATATGGTTCGCCCGTGGTGACGAATCGCACGCACATAAGTCGCGCAGTGTGAATAACCGTTGCAGCGATTCGCGCGACTTGTAGGTTGTCTCGCATGTTGATCGGCGTTGCTGGAATGGTTGGCACGGGCAAGACCACGCTCTCTCGCGCGCTCGCCGCGCGATTCGGCCTGCAGATGGCACTCGAGAGCGTCGATGCGGACAACCCGTGGCTCGAGAGCTTCTACGGCGGCCCGGACGAGATGCGGGCCTACGCGCTGCACCTGCAGCTTCACTTTCTCGCCACGCGCTTCGCCAGCATGCGACGCATGCGCGGACTCGGCGGAAGCTGGGTGCTCGATCGCACGTGGTACGAGGACGCCGAGATCTTCGCGCGCGGCTTGTTCGAGCAGGGATTGATGTCGAGCGACGAGTGGTCGCTTTACCGGAGACTGTACGCCGAGCTCCTCCACTCGCCGGCGGCGCGGCCGCCGCGCTTGCTCATCTATCTCTATGGTCCGCTCGACACGATCGTCGAACGCATCGCGACGCGCGGACGGCCGAAGGAGAAAGACGCGTCGCGCGATTATTGGGCGGCGCTGCACCGGCGGTACGAGCGTTGGATCGGGCAGTTCCGCCATTGCCCGGTGCTCGCGCTCGACGTGCGCAACTACGATCTCATCACGGATCCCGACGCGATCGAGGACATCGCTGGCCGCGTACGCCAGCAGCTCGAGGGTGAGCTGCCCCAGACCGAGCTGTGGCCGGCGGTGTCGCGGCGGAGAGCATTCGCGTGAAGATCAACCGCGCAGAGAGCGCCTGTAACGAGCGCTAGTCGAACGGCACTGGTAAACCGCGTTCTCGAAAGGCGCAGTATGATGCGCCGCCGCAAGAAAGCGCCTCGAGAGAGCGCTCGTTTTCAAGCGCCCTTCTCGCGGCGGCGCTATTTGAAAGCGCCGTTTTATGTCGCCATTTACTGGCGCTTTCCAACCAGCGCATTTTAGGGAGCGCTCTTCTGTGCCGTTGAAGTTTCCCGGCGCTGGGCGCATCTCTCTTGCTGTGCGAGCACCATGACCAGAGTGCACATCGAGAACGATTCCTCGACGACGGGGAGTCCGCCGGACATGGGCAAGTACGTCTACTGCATCGTGCGCAGCGATCGCCAGCGGGATTTCGGCGCGATCGGCATCGGCGGCGGGCAGCGCGTGTTCACCGTGGCCTACCAGGATCTCGCCGCGGTCGTCAGCGACACGCCCATCGTCATCTACGATCCCACGCGCGACAACGTCCTCGCGCACGAGTTCGTGAACGAAACCGTGATGAAGGAGTTCACCGTCATCCCGATGTCCTTCGGCACCGTGTTCCGCTCCGAGGACGACGTCACCGAGCTCCTCCGCTCGACCTATCAGGCCTTCAGTGACGTGCTCGACAAGATGCAGGACAAGATCGAGTTCGGGCTCAAGGT
>Ga0070679_100000465_pt1 | contig 34484 bp, 23 predicted proteins | sample KBSC63BmetaG_FD_65652 | JGI IMG/M metagenome (GOLD analysis project Ga0070679, IMG submission 65652) | Corn rhizosphere microbial communities from Kellogg Biological Station, Michigan, USA - KBS C6-3B metaG | ecosystem: Host-associated > Plants > Roots > Rhizosphere | place: USA: Michigan... | reverse complement strand
GAGTGACATAAGTTACTGTGCCAACCCGCGCGGTTCCCTACCCTTGAGGTGGAGAATCATTATGGCAACCGCGTCACAATCGATCCGCGAAATCGTTTCGAAGCAATCATCGGCAGCGGCAATCTTGCAGCGCTTCGAGATCGATCTCTGCTTGCATGCCGAGGAATCGCTCAAACAAGCTTGCGCGAATCTGCAGCTCTCAATTGATCAGGTGCTCGAAAAATTATCCGAAGCCGAGGAGAAGGAGAACGGCGATCTACGTACCAACGTTGCCGGATATTCGCTGAGCAGGCTGATCCAGCACGTTGTTCGCACACATCATCAATACGTTCGCTCTGAATTGCCGAGATTAGCGGAGATGGCGAACAAGCTAGTGGGAGAACACGGGGACGGAGCGCCGGAGTTGAAGCAAGTGGAGAACCTGATCAACGCGTTGCATGCCGAACTGCTGGCACATATATGCAAGGAAGAACAGGTGCTGTTCCCGTTCATAGCACAGCTGGATCAAGAGCCTGAGGGTCGAGTGACATTGAATGGCGCCTGCTTCGAGACAGTGGCGCAACCGGTTTCGAAAATGGTCCGCGAGCACCAATCTGTCGAGATTCTCGCGGCAGAGATGCGCACGTTGACCAACGGCTTCAGCGTACCCGCATGGGCATGCCCCACTTACATTGCGCTCTACATAGGGCTGAATCAGTTCGACGCCGATCTCCGGCAGCATCTGCATGTGGAGAACGATATCCTGTTTCCCCGTGCGATCGAAATGGAATCCGCATTAACTGTACGGAGCTAAGATGGCCACCATGACACGGATTGCTCAGAATATTCCGGCACCTCATCCATCAGAATCGGATTCGACACAAGCGATTGTTGTCCGCGAACGGCTGAAGAGCATGATGCTTCGAGCATGGATTTTCGCAGGCATCTTTTTCATGGCATTACCCGGCACATTGCTTGGGTTTTCAAATCTTATGGCCATCAGTACGCATCATGGGCTTGGGAATTTGCCTGCAGCCTGGATGGAGGGGCATGGTCACGCCCAGATGTTTGGATGGATCGGGAGTTTCATTCTCGGAATCGGATTCTATTCGCAGCCCGCTCGCGGGCGCTCGGTACTTCGCATTCCAATGACTTGCTTTGCGCTGTGGGTGCCAGGCGTGGCAATGCGCTGGTTTGCGAACATCTATGGATGGCATTGGCGTCTTCTGGTCCCAATTTCGGCGGGGCTTGAGCTGGTGGCTGTTTTGCTATTTCTCTCAGCCGCGTCTCAGCACAAAATTCCTGAATCGCAGAACGGCAAGGGCGTCAAATCGCGTATGGAGTTGTGGATGGTTTCCGTCTTGCTCGGGACTGCCGGGCTCGCCGCTTCCGTCATCTTCAATTTCGTTGAATGTGTGCGCCTGGCACTCTCTGGTACCGCTCCAGCATTTCCGCACGCGTTAGATCAGAAGTATCTCGTACTTCTCGGATGGGGATTCATGGTTCCGGTGGTTTGGGGCTTTTCTGCACGCTGGCTGTCGGCCTTCCTCGGAATCGCAAAACCGCGCAGCCGATTGTTCGCCGCGGCGTTGCTGTTTGATGTGTTCGGAGTCGTGATCGCCATTTCAGGGCTGGTGAAGATCGGTGTGATGCTACTCGCAATCGCAGCTGTTTTCAGCGGACTTGGGCTGCGTTTGTTGGAGCGTCCTCATGCAAAGGCGAAAACGCAGGGTGTTCACGCAAGCTTCCCTATATTTACGCGGATTCCATACCTTTGGCTTGTAATTGCCGGAGCGATGAGTATATGGGCTGCTTTTTGCGATGTGCATGGCGGCATTTGGGGCGCTTCTCGCCACGCGCTCACGGTGGGATTTGCGGCGACCATGGTGTTTTCGATTGGTCCGCGCATTCTTCCCCACTTTGGAGGGATCTATCGCATCTTCAGTACGCGAATCATGTTTCTCAGCTTGCTGCTGCTGCAGGTAGGCTGCGCCCTGCGAGTCTCATCGGAACCACTGGCCTACGAAGGCATTCTTTCATTCGCATGGAAAGTGCTTCCAGTTTCTGGAACACTTGAGCTTGCAGGCGTGCTCTTGTTTGCAGCCAACCTGATACTTACGTTTGCATTCGGGCGTTCAGCTTTTGCGAATAATCAGGTACAGGCCGCAGATTAGGCAAGGCGATCAAAGGGCGGCGGAATCTTCTGCTCGAGGAGGATTGGCCCATCGATATGCCGAACCGAGCCAGGAGGGACGCGGCTCTGACTCCTCCAGGTGCGGAATCAGAGCCCAAATGCCGATGAACGCCAATCCAACAAGATTTGGAAACAGCAGCGGAGCCATGGGCGGCGCGCCATTCACCAGCTTTTCCCAAAGAGTATGACCCGGTTCAACCAGGTTTGCCTGCATGTGGAACCAGAAGCCGAGGACGCCCACGAGCGCCTGTACGATCATCACGATTAAACAGAGGTCGAGAAAGCGCCTCGTTACGCGCATAATGAGCGGAACAATTAGGAAGCCAGTTGCAAAAGCAGACGAGATTACTGGGATCCACTCCGTTCGGGCAAAAAAGCCATTTGATGCGTGATCGGTCAGCGAAAGAACGAAGTTGCCAAAGAATCCGCCAAGGGCAAGAAACATCACCCAGCGTGCCCAGTCCGCACTGTGAACTACAATCATTCGATTGACCAGCAGCAGAAAGCCCAAGCCGGTGTACGCCAAAGGCGCAGCAAACGGAGCCGCATAAGTGAGACTCTTGAGAGTTGTGTCCAGAAAAAATCGACTTTCGAGATGGTAGAGCACCCCACCGAGTCCAACGAGGATGGAGAGCCAGCCAACGAGGTAGCCCATATCACGCCACGCCGAATGAAATCCGCCGAGCCAACGCAGCGTGATCAATACGACGAGCACAATCGGTGCCACCAGCGAGACATAAAGCGGAATATACTCGGCCGGTTTGCCGAAATGGTTCACGGAGTGTGCGATAACAATGTCGGCCGCGAGGATGGCGAGGTTCGCCGTGACGAAAACTTCCACCCACAGCGCCGGATCGTGAGCGTATTGCAGCTTGGGATGTACGACGATTTTTCGACTGCGATCGAGCCAATCATTTGCGAGCATGTTCCCTCCGCAATTGATCGGCCTCATGCTGCAGTTCGACGGTTTTGGAAAGCAACTCGTAGTTCCCGTGCCACTGAACAAAGTCCGCTCCACCCATGAAAGCGCCGTGCTTGCTGGTGCGGCCGTCATAGTGCCACAAATTGAAGTAAGTGAAATCGATGGGTTTGGTAAATGGTGGCCCAGTCAATGTGCCGTCCTTATGCAACCCATCCATGATGTCTTTCGCAGCAAGCACTCGTGTATTCGTGTTTGCGACAACCTGCTCTGCTTGCGCGTAGACGCGATCGATGCGGTCCTGTGCATGGCATTGCGTGCAGACTTGCTTCATGTTGATCTGCGCCTGCAGGTAGTTGGGACGGTGGGTACTGACAGCGTCAGCAAGGTACCAGCTAAGGCGGTCCGAGGGGTTATGAGTTACTTTGAGCCCGTTGATGCCGCTCATGTGGCAGGTAGCGCAGGTGGGAACAAACATGTCGCGCGTGGTAAGCGTGCGGGGATCGGCATTCAGGTGCAGAAGATTGCGTTGCGCCGCGAACATGATGCCATGCTTGGATTCGTTGTAGATCTCGATCTGCGAATGGTCTGGCCCCATGTGGCACTGCCCACAAGTGGTTGGCAGCCGGGCTAGTTCCACTGAACTGGTATGCCGCGAGTGGCATTCCGTGCAGCTGCCGATGGTTCCATCTTCATTCGGCTTGCCGATGGAGTGGCACTGTTCGCAGCCACCATTGACCGCTACGTGCCCTTCATTCATTGTGAGTGCATTTGGCTGGCGCTTTGTACCGCCAGGTTGAAACTGCTCACTGAATGCAACCTGCTGTGGAGACAGGCCCTTTTCCCCGTAAACAGCGGCCCAGCTCGGAGCGGCATGACGGCTTCGCAGAAATTCCTGGTAGATGGACTCATGGCAGGAGCGGCAATTGCCGGCGGTGAGGTGAGTGCTGATCACAAAACCGTGATGATCAAGCTTCTGCTGCCCCGGCCCGGGCTGGTGGCAGTCCAGGCAACTCACACCTTTTTTGGCGTGTGCCGACATTTCATATTCGTGGACGACTGAATACTGCAGGCGCGCATGGCACTCCGCACATTTGCCCGATGCCCGGACGAAATCGGCGGTGGGCTGCTGGGTTTCGGCTTTCGGACGAGCACGGTTGATCAGGAAGGCCGAAAGGATAAGCGCAAACGCGATGACGCAAGCGACGAACACTGACCGGAAGGACATCAGGTTGTACCCCAAAGGAAGGTGGGCTGAAGATTCGTCTATGCGCATCAACAGGCGCGCTCGAAGACGGAATACTGAAACTGTAACAGCCTTACCCGTGGGCCTGCATGAGTCCCAATTCTGCCCAGCCCGGCACCACTCCACTCTCTGCAGGGACGGGCGCAACTTATGCTTTGGGTCTAGTAAACATCCCGGTGATAGCGATGCTCATCTTTCATCGTCTGGATGTAGTCCTCGGCTCGGTCAGAGGACATGGCGCCCTGTTTTGCCACAATCGAATGCAGTGCCGCGTGTACGTCCTTGGCCATGCGCGACGCATTGCCACAGACGTAAACACTCGCTCCGTCCTGTAACCATTTCCAGAACATCTCTCCTTGCTCGGTCATTTTGTCCTGTACATAAACCTTGTCTTCCTGATCGCGGGAGAAGGCCGTATCGAGGCGCGTCAGGTGGCCATCTGCCCGCATTGCCTCAAGTTCATCGCGATAGAGGTAGTCGGTTTTTGCGCTGCGTTCGCCAAAGAACAGCCAGTTGCGGCCCTTTGCGCCAATTGCACGCCGCTCATGCAAGAAGCCACGGAATGGAGCTATTCCGGTGCCAGGACCGATCATGATGATCGGCTTGTCTGCCTGTGGAAGGCGGAATTTTTTGTTCGGCTGAATGTAGATCGGAAGACGATCCGCAATCGTTGCACGATCCGCGAACAGCGTTGAACAGACACCGCCTCGCTTGCGATCGTGTGAGGAGTATCTTACGACAGCCACAGTGGTATGAATTTGACCAGTGTGCGCTGACGGGCTGGAGGAAATGGAATAGAGGCGCGGCGTGAGCTTCGGCAGCATGGCAACGAGTTCCGCGGGGTCTTCAACAACGCCGGGGAATTCAATGAGCAAATCGATCAGGCCCCGATCAAATATGTACGCGTCAAGTTGCTCGCGATGGTCAGAGGAGAGTAACTCAACAAGCTTCGGACACTTGCGCAGAGCGGCAAATTCACTCACAGTCTTGCGCGTCAGTCGAGTGATTTGCAGATGATGGGCCAAGGCGTCGTGAAGAGTTGTTGAGAGATGGTTGCCGCAATGTACTCGTTCATTTCCGTTGAACCGCAGTGACTGCAGAATTTCGGCCACAAGGTTGAGATCGTTGCTCGGTATGACTCCGCAAGCGTCCCCGGCCTCATAGGAGATTCCGGTGCCTTCAATTGAGAAGGCCAGATGAAGCGTCTCTTTGCTCGAATCGACTTGTGCGAGATTTCTCTTATCGACAATGGGTGCAAGCGCCGGATTTTCGCGCGAAGGAATTGACGCGGAAGTTTGTTGTAGAGACGAATCGGGCTTTTTGACAGGCCCGGAGGCACCATTTCCCTGCTTCGGTCCATCAATCTTCGGTGACGAAAGTGGAGCCGCTATTGCCCTCGGTGCTGCGACCTCATTCAGCCGGGGAAAGAGAATTGACTTCCACTGCTCAAATGGTTCGGCTACATCCACGTCGCATTCAATCCGGCTGATGAGCGGATTTGCTCCGAGCGATGCAAGCTTGGTGTCCAGGTCGCATCCGAACTTGCAGAAATGCTCGTAGTGCTTATCGCCAAGGGCGAAGACCGCGTACGAGAGGCCTTCGAAACGAGGAAAGTGTTCGAGGCAAAGCTGCTCATAGAAAGGCTGCACGCCATCCGGCGCCTCTCCATCTCCATACGTACTCGCAAAAATGAACGCGTACTTCTCCGCCGCGAGCGCAGCCGGAGTGTAGCCCACCAGCGTTGAAAGGGCGGGCACATGTCCCTGCGCCTTCAATTCCTTGGCAAGTTTGCGCGCAAGGCCTTCCGCTGTTCCGGATTGCGAAGCATACAGCACGGCAATGCGATGCGAAGGTTTGGCCACAGCCGTTGCATTTTGAGGCGAACTTGAGAACATGCCCGCGAGCAAGCCATTGAGCCACGCGCGTTGTTCGGGCGTGAACGGAGCGTTCTCTGGGATATAGGGAACGTCTGCAACCATAACTATACTTGCTCCTTCACTTCGCAAAATGATTTCAAGTCTTGAATGCTGTGCCTGCGGCTGAAATGCAGGAAAGATTCGTTTGGTGCGCGCTGCTCGGTGTAGGTTTCAAAGAGCCGCTCTATGACTGGAGGCAGTTCGTTGAAAGCAATCGAGGGAATCAGTTCACGCGCCAAGCCCTGATCCTGATCGGATCCTCCGCCAATAACAACCTGATAGCCTTCAGCTCCGGCGACCTTCGTGCCGAGTAGCCCAATATCGCCGATGTAGTGCTGTGCGCAGGAGTGTGGACAACCCGTGACGTGTAGATTGACCGGCTGCTCGATCTTGAACCGCGAGTCAAGCATGTTGGCAAGCGCGACTGCATGGGATTTTGTATCGGTGGAGGAATATCGGCAACCGCGATTGCCGGTGCACGCAACAGTTCCGCGCATCACAGTGCCTGCCGTGCAGTCCAGACCCGCAGCACGAATGGCCTCAATCGCGTCATTGATTTTCTCGCTGAGAACATTCGGTATGAGGAGATTTTGCCAGACGGTAAGCCGCAATTCGCCGCTTCCGAAACGATCTGCAACTTCAGCAAGAGCGAGCATTTGCTGGGCGGGCAAACGGCCCACCGGTACAGAGACACCAATGTAGTTGAGGCCGGGCTGGCGCTGCGCATGAACACCGATGTGCCCTGCGCGATCGATCGGATTGCGCGGTTCGCATTCTTCAGCAGGAAATCGAATCAACGGGAAGGCGAGCCGCTTTTCCGTCTCGGCAATGAACTTCTCTACGCCCCACTTGTCAACGAGATATTTGAGCCGCGCCTTCTTGCGATCTGTGCGGTCGCCATTTTCGACGAAGACCCGAATCATCGCAGCTGCGACGGCACCAGTTTGTTCCGGGCGAAGAAGCAAGCCGGAATCAGAGGCGAACTGTTTGTGCCCGGTGATTCCGCACAGCAGCACTCGAAAATAGATGCCCGCTGGTACATTCTGCCCCTCACCAACTCTCGTGGCTATGAAGCCAATGTCGTTGGTATCGGCAACTACGCTGATGGCCCCGCCACCGTCGAAGGCGACATTGAATTTGCGTGGCAGCGCATACATGTCAGGCGAATTCAGGATGTAATTGTGCAGCGCATCGGTGAGGTGAGTTACGTCGCATAGTTCGGTCGGATCGAGGCCGGTGATGGGAGAAGCTGTAATGTTGCGGATGTTGTCTGCACCCGAGCCGCGCGAGGTGAGGCCAAGAGCCCGCAGCTTGTTAAGCACGCGAACAATATCTTTGGGCTGAAATTCACGAATCTGCAGGTTCGCACGCGTAGTGATATCCGTGCGGCCGGAACCCCATTCCTCCGCCATTGCAGCAAGACCCCGCATCTGATGCGAAGTGACGATCCCTCCAGGAATGCGGAGCCGCAACATGAAAGAACATTGAGCAGGCGCTACGTAGAAGAGTCCGTGAAACTTGAAGCGAAAGAGGTCATCCGGCGCCGGAGCGCGATTCTCATCGGCATGCGCAACTAATTTGCTCCAAATCTCAAGAGGGTTTTGCTCGTACTTCCACATTTCTTCTTTGCAGAGATCTGAAATCGGCGTGCCGAAGTATGTTTCTTCAGCAGCCTCCGATTGATTCGCTGCGCCTGAAGCCGGATCGTCTGTGAGCAGGCCATTGGCAGTGAGCCCGACGAACGGCTTCTTACTCTGTTGCATAACTCCCGCGAAAAACCCGAGAAGATACTCCTTTTGTTCCGATGTGAAAGCTGCCGAATTGATAGACATCAATGTTTCCATGCCGAATACCCTCGAATGAGAATCACTGCCAGATCGATCTGACGGGGTAGTTCTCCGGACGCTCAATCTCGCGCGGGGCGCGGAAAGTCGTCGAGACCAAATGAAACACCGCAAGCAATGCGGAGGATTCAAGGCTCATCGCGGAGCATGGGCGAACTAGACTGTCTGGATGAAGGACCACCGCACGGCATGGTGCAGGGCTAAGAGGATAGGAGCGGACGACAAAGTCTCTCCCATATTCGGATCATAGCGCGTTTGCTGGATGACTGCAATAACGATTTGCAGCCCCGCGGGTGCCGCCATGGGGATCTATAAGTTCTCGCATTATTCCCGTGATGATTTGGAAAGCTATCTTGAAACGAAATGTGGCCTGTGATACTGATTGGATCAAGTGGGTCCGGTGAGCACCGCGCTGTGTTCGCTGTTCGATCTATGATTTCTTGCCTGCTCTCCGCTGAGCAATCCACTTTTGCCTTTCAGGCTTTCAGAGCCCGCCAAGACATTTGTTTGTAATGGAATTTCGCAATGGCGCTTCATGTCATTCTCAGATACTCCATCGGGGATTTCTATCTTGCAGGTTTCCTGTGAGCTTTGAACAAGAGAAAATGAAAATAGCTGCCATATAGGCGACCAGAACTAAAGAGGAGATTCGATGCGCAGAATGATTCCCTTACGGGCATTCGCTTTTTTTCTATTTATCTCGACCAGTGCCGTTCTAAGCTTTGCACAATCAGCATCGTCCCCAGTCACTGTGTTTGTGAACGATCGTACGCGCGTGGATTCATGGCAATGGTTCGCGGCTCCTCCAAAAACGAACAGCTATGCCTATGTTGAATCGTTGCTGCGACTCGGCATTACTCAGCGCATTCGCCGCTGGGACTGGCAGCTCGAAGTATCGCAGCCTGCAATTCTAAACGCACCCGGCAACTCGATCTCACCGATCCCCGCCCAGGGCCAGTTGGGGCTGGGCGCGTCCTATTACGCCTCGAATAGCAATAATTCCTATCCTGCGGCCGCGTTTCTCAAGCAGGCTTTTCTCCGCCGGCAATTTGGAGAAAGTGGCAAGGACCTGCGCCTGGGACGCTTCGAGTTCATTGACGGGCAGGAAATGAAACCGAAGAATCCGACGATTAGCTGGTTACAGACAAACCGGATTGCGCATCGCTTGATCGGAAATTTCGGATTCTCCAATGCTCAGCGCAGTTTCGATGCGCTTGACGCTCATTATGGCAAAGGTAATTGGAACATCACAGCAATGGCGGGACGAGCCGATCAGGGTGTCTTTAACATGAATGGAAACCCGCAGCTGAATGTCGACATTCAGTATCTCGCTCTGACCCGCTCGGAGTGGAAGCAGCATGTACTCTGGCGCGCGTTTGCCGCGGGATATCATGACGGGCGAACTGGACTGACAAAGACTGACAACCGCGCATTGGCCGTGCGCGCTGCCGACCGCCAGAACATTCGTATCGGAACGTATGGTGGCGATCTGCTGGCAGCCATTCCCGCGGGGCCGGGGCAATTTGATTTTCTTTTCTGGGGCGCATTGCAGAACGGGCGATGGGGGCCACAAAGCCACAGGGGCAATGCTGTTGCTTTGGAAGGCGGATACCAATTAGCCAAAGTTGCCACTACTCCATGGCTGCGCGGAGGCTGGTTCCGAAGCAGCGGCGATGACCAGGCCACCGATAACAAGCACGACACCTTCTTTCAGATGCTGCCGACTCCGCGCGTTTATGCCCGCCTGCCTTTCTATAACCTGATGAACAGTACCGACAGCTTTGTACAATTGATGGACAAGCCAATTAGATCTCTTGCTCTTCGCTCCGACCTTCACTGGCTACAGCTCACGTCGAACCGCGATCTTTGGTATCAGGGCGGCGGTGCCTACGATAACAAGGTGTTCGGCTACATCGGCCGCCCTGCGAATGGTGCTTCGTCGTTCGCATCGATCGCCGATATCAGTGCGGACTGGCAGGCGAGCAAGAACGTTGCGCTCAACTTCTACTACGCCTACGCTCAGGGCAAGACCGCAGTTGTGGCAATCTATCCCAGCAACCGAAACATGCAGTATGGATACGTTGAATTCGTCTACCACTGGGGAATTGACCAGCGGACCGGGACGAAATAATGGGCGAGGCAGCCGACTATTCAGATCGGCTGCCTTCAAGATTCGCGGATATTTGTTTGATCAACTGTCGCTTGCGATGAATTCTCAGCGACCACCGGTTTGCCGATTTCCCCAAGCCGGCTTTTGCGCAGATCGTCGTTGAGTATGATGGCCTCGGCGATCTCGCGCATGGACTTGCGGCGCTGCCGACTTTCTCGCTGCATGGCCTTATACGCCGAATCTTCATCGAGGCCAAAATCGCGTTGTAGCACGCCCTTGGCTTTTTCGATATGCTTGCGCGATTCCAGCCTGTCCGAGAGTTGCAGGTTCTCCGTTTCGAGCCGAGCTCTTTCCAATTCAGCACCCACCAGGTGACCAATGGTGGTGAGCAAGCGAACTTCGTTCTCTGTGTGGTGATAGGGCTTGCGATGCTGCAAATTAATCACGCCCACAAGTTTGCTGCGGGAAAGAATGGGGACAGATAGAAACGCTTCGAAGGTATCTTCAGGCAAATCCTTGAAGCGCTTGAAACGTGGATCCTTCAGGGCCTTGGATGGAATGGCAACGGGCTCGCGATGCCATCCTACCCAGCCGGTAATTCCCTGACCAAGCCAGATTCCGAGATGGTCCACGAGGTCTGAATGTGGATTTTTCGAAGCGCGAAGAACCAACTGATTATCTTCGAGGACGTAGACAAAGCAAGAGTCACAATTGATCAACGAACAGGCGAAATCAACAATTCGGTCCAGCACCGTGTGCAAAGGATCCGATGCAGCCATGCGGCTTCCGATCTCGTGAAGGAATTCGACGGGGGAGGGGGTGGGCTTTCCAGCAGGCGGTGCTGCCGATTCGCCACGTAGGATTGGATTGATAGGCGGAGGCGGCACGCTGGAAGCATGAAGCGCAGCGGCAGAATGCTTTTGTTCCAAGAGCAGTTTTGCATTCTGGGCAAGCTCGTTGATGAGGAAACCCATCTTCGATTGAGTAGGTTCGTAGTCCGGCTGCAGTCCGTAGAGCGAAAGCCCTTCTGTTGTGCTGGGGCCGATGGAGCCAATGACAGTGGAGCGGAAACCCTCATAAAGAGACTCCGTGTAGCCCATGCGCTCAGCCATGAGAAACAAATGCGCGACTTGCCCTGCATTCATGAAAAGCACAACATCAACATGACCATGCGCGAGCGCCAGGACCGCTTCGCGCAGTGGTTGTACGTCCTCTGGCAAGGCCCACTGGTAAACTAGCAGGCGCGTGATAGCGACGCTCTTTTCTGCAAGCGCTGTAAGCAACTCTGGGTTCGAGGTTCCATACTCCTGCACAGCGATGTTCATTCCTTGCAGCGAGGAGCCAAGTTCGGCCTCGAGGGCCGACACGAGTGAGCGCCAGGTGAACGGCTCGGGAGCGATGACGGTTATGGGTATCTTCAGTTCGCGAAGTGCGCTTGACGATTTTGGCCCGCGCGCCGCGATTTTGGTCGAGCGGAGTGCATTGAGAAATTGCTCGCGATCGTAGTGCTCCGAGATAGTTTTGATTAACGTACGGACACCAACTCCTGTGGTGAAAATGACCAGATCGAATGCACCGCGCATCAAAGCTGCAGCGAATTCAAGAACGGGCTGATTTGAATCGAGGGGAACCTCACGCATTGCGGGAGCTGTGAGTGGCTCGCCACCGTAAGTGCTTATGAGCTTTGCAGTTTCAACTGAGCGGCGCGACTCGAGGGAAAGAACCCGCATACCGCCAAAATTTGCCCCTGACATTGTGTGTCTCCGAATTCTTTGATTGGCAAAACAATCGATCCAAGCAAGTTGCGCCGAAACATATCCTCAAAGACTTTGGCAACCGGTTCAGATGCGCAAAGTAGTTGTCCCGCATGGAGTATGCCAGCGCTCCGTCCACCAGTTCCAAAGCCATGCTCAAATTCTTGACTAACACGGAGTAGATAGAGAATGCAATAGAGGGAGACCGCGCGGCCGGCGCATTGAAGTGATTGAACAGCTTACGGCATTGTGAAGAATTCCACTTGCACTCCATTCAATTTGCCGTTATGCTCAACGCAATCACTCCCTGCGGAGTGGCAGTTTGATAGCCGCTTCGTTTGCAAATCGCCGGCTCTGCACGCCGGTCTTTCCCATCCTGGAGTGATTTCCAGTAGGCTCCGCGAAGAGCCTGGCCTTGCCGCCAAGAACACCCATAAGAAACAGCAGGAATTTCAGCGCCTTGATCCGATCACTTCAAACGTGATCCTGACGTGCGTGCCTATAACCGAACTCTTCGCATATTGCGCGAAACAAGCGCATCGATGGAGCTATTGTGGAACTGCCTCTACTCGAGAGAGCCCAAGTGGGCGACGACGCGTTTTATCTGAGCACTGCGGCCGGTACAGCCGACGGCGTGCAGGCTTCGTTTTGCGGTCTCGCTTCCACTATCGCATTACCTCCTCCGCCCGGTCCTGGCGAGCAGTACCGATTTCACTTCGATATGACAAAGTGCATCGGGTGCAAGTGCTGCGTTGTTGCGTGTAATGAGCAAAACGGCAATCCGGCGGACATTCTCTGGCGTCGCGTGGGCGAGATCGAAGGCGGCACTTATCCTGATACGCTTCGCCACTATCTCTCGATGGGCTGTAACCACTGCCTTGAACCGACATGCATGACCGGGTGCCCTGTAGATGCCTACTCGAAGGACGGCGCGACTGGGATCGTTCGTCATAGCGCCGATATTTGCATCGGTTGCCAGTACTGCACCTGGAACTGTTCCTATGGCGTACCGCAATACAACCCCGAACGTGGAGTCGTAGGCAAATGCGATATGTGCTACGGAAGGCTGACGCAAGGACAGCATCCTGCGTGTGTGTCAGCATGTCCCGAGGGCGCCATTCGCATTGAGACTGTCAAAACATTGCAGTGGCGCGAAGCATACCGTGTCGATGCAAATTCGCCCGGCATGCCTTCCGCTGAGGACAGTCTCTCGACCACGCGCATCACTTTGCCGGCGCGCACACCGCGCGACATTCGTAAGGTTGATCTTGATCGTCTTCGGCCGGAGCATCCTCACTGGCCCTTGGTCGTGATGACGGTTTTAACTCAGCTCTCCGTGGGCGCGTTCACTTCCATCTGGCTGCTAGAGCTTTTCGGCGCTCATGCGCATCGTGGCGCTGCGTTGATTGCATTGCTAACAGCGATGGTGGCGCTCTGCGCATCGACATTGCACCTTGGACGGCCCATTCACGCTGCACGCGCGCTAAAGATGTGGCGCCGCTCCTGGCTTAGCCGGGAAGTGTTGCTGTTTACATTGTTTGCCATTGCAGCTGCAGGTTATTCCGCGGCACTGTGGAGGCAGTTCCCCGCATCACCGCTGCTTGGCGGATTGACTGTCTTGTTCGGGCTTTGCGGCGTAGGGGCCAGCGCACGTCTGTATCTTGTCGTGGGACGCCCCACGTGGAATTCGCCGTTCACGATTCTGGAGTTCTATCTAACGGCAGTCCTGCTCGGCTCTGGTTGCGCAAATATTTTGTCTGGCTCATCTGCAACTGGGAGATGGGGAATATTTGCTTCGGGCGTTGCCACTGTGATTGTCGCTGCAGTCAAGCTCTGGTCCCTTGCGAGATCCGCAGTCCACGAACGGCGGAGTTCCTATTCGCTGCTGCATACTGTGCTCCTTAATCAGCTTCAATCGCGACTTCTTCTGTTGTGCGCGGGAGTTTTGATATCTGGTATTGCTCACGCCGGTTGGGCAACTGCTCTGGGTATTCTGTTGCTCTGCTGCGGCGAATTGATGGGGCGATATCTCTTTTTTGTCAGCGTGGTTCCCACCAACATGGCCACCGATTATCTTTCCGTGGAGGCTGCATGACTTTGCTGCAGTGGTTAAAACTTAAGAGCGGAGTTGATAACGGCTCAGCGAAATACAGCTACGGCGACGATCCTGTCCTCGGCTTTACTTCAAACCGCAAGCACTCCGAGCGATGGGTGAACAGTACATGTGGATACTGCTCTGTCGGATGCGGGATGCAATTGGGAGTGCGCGATGGAAAGGTCGTTACTGTACGCGGCAATCCAGATCATCCGGTGAATCTCGGCAAGCTTTGCCCCAAGGGCTTGGCCGAACATTACGCAATTGATGCCGAGGACCGTGCAAAATATCCTCTGCTGCGGAAGGATGGTCAACTCACACGCATTGGCTGGAACGAAGCCATCGATACACTCGTTAAGCGGTTTCGGAAAGTTCAAGAAAAATATGGCCCCGAATCGCTCGGGATCATCAGCACCGGCCAATTGGTGACCGAAGAGTTCTACGCGCTTGGAAAGCTTGTCCAGCTTGGCTTCGGCACATCCAATTACGACGGAAATACAACACTCTGCATGGCTGCGGCGGTCGCAGGTTACAAGCGCTCCTTCGGAAGCGACGGTCCTCCCGGCGCCTATGAAGATCTTGAAAAAGCGGACGTCATTCTGCTCATTGGCGCTAACGTTGCGGAAAACCATCCGATTCTTTGCGCAAGGCTGGAGGCCAACGCGACCAGGACGTTGATTGTGGCTGACCCGCGCGTCACCAAGACGGCAATGATGGCGGACATCTATCTGCCTTTGAAGCCGCGATCAGATCTGGCGCTCATCAATGCGATGTTGCGAGTCGTGATCTATGAGGACCTTTACGACAAGGAATATGTCGAGCGACATACAACCGGCTTCGCGGAACTTCGCGCCTCTGTTGAACGCTACACGCTGGAGTATGCCTCGGAGATTACAGGCTTATCGACCGATCTGATTCATGAAATTGCTTTGCTCTATGGCAATGCAAAGACCGCGTTCATAGGTTGGACCATGGGCGTTAATCACAGCACAAAAGGGACCGAGACGGTCAATGCCATCAACAACCTTGCACTCGTCACAGGAAATATTGGACGGACCGGAGCTTCTCCTTTTTCCATTACCGGGCAGTGCAATGCAATGGGGACGCGTGAAGCTGGCTTTTCTTCAGGGCTTCCGGGTTATCGGAAATTTGAATCTGAAAAGGATCGCGAGGAACTTGCAGGCCTGTGGAATTTGCCCTTCGATCGCATTCCCACTAAACGCGGCCTTGCATACCCCGACATCATCGAAGCTGCTGTTTCCAAAAAGATCCGGGCGCTATGGATCATTGGCACCAACCCTCTGGTCTCCTTTCCAAACATTGATGTGCTTAAACACGGTCTTGCAAATTTGGATCTCCTGGTAGTGCAGGATGGCTTTCATCCCACTCCGACAACGGAGCTTGCGGATTTGTTGCTGCCGGCAGCGATATGGGGTGAAAAGGAAGGAACGTATACAAACTCCGAACGGCGCGTGAGCAAAGTTAATGCCGCAGTCAGTCCGCCGGGAGAAGCGCGAAGCGATTTCGATATCTTTCTTGCTGTTGCAGAAAAGCTGGGCTGCCGCGAAGAACTCTTTGCTGGCTGGACGAGCCCTGTGGATGCGTTTGACGAATGGCGTCGGGTGACGGCGGGGCGTTTGTGCGATTACTCGGGCATAACCTATGCCGCACTGGAAGAACACGGCGGAATTCAGTGGCCCTTTCCGGATAGCGTCTCCACGACGCCAGAAGTTGCGCGCCGGCTCTATAGCGATGGTCAATTTCAGACCGAAGACGGACGCGCGCGGCTGCTGCCTACGCAATGGGCGCCGTTTCCTGAGCAACCGCACCCAGAGTTTCCACTGATCCTCAATACGGGCCGTACCGTTGAGCACTGGCATACGCGCACGAAAACCGGAGGCATCTCCATCCTTCAGCGGATGTCTCCGCGCGCATGGCTGGAGATGAATTCGGTAGATGCTCGAAAGCTGGGGCTAAGAGCGCATGATCGCGTCGATGTAATTTCTGCGCGCGGACGGGTAAAAGAAGTCGAGTTGCGCGTTACGGAAATCGTCGCGCCGGGACAGATATTTCTTCCATTTCATTTCGTTGAAAGCAATGCAAATCAGATTACGCAGAGTGCATTTGATCCAATCTCGCGCGAACCAAACTACAAACAGTGCGCCGTTCGGGTTGAAAAATCATCGCCTGTGCATACGTAAGCCGACCTTGTCTTCCCTTGGAGGATCACAGATGAAAAAGAAATCGTTTATGGCCAGCGGCCACTTACCAACGCTCCTATCCGCCTTTCTCTATTTCGACGTCAGCTTCATGGTATGGATACTCTTTGGGCCAATGACGCCATTCATTGCCGAACAGATTCATCTTTCGGCAACGGAGAAAGGGTTGCTGACGGCGATTCCGCTGCTGGGCGGATCGATGTTCCGGCCCGTTCTGGCGCTTCTCGCAGATAGAGTAGGCGGCCGCCGGGCGGGTCTCATCGGGTTGACGTTGACGCTTGTGCCGCTGATTCTCGGATGGCATTTCGCTACGAGCCTGTGGCAGTTCTATGTGATCGGCTTTCTATTGGGAATTGCGGGTGCGAGCTTTGCCGTAGCTCTTCCGCTGGCGGGTCGATGGTACCCCGCCGAACATCAGGGGCTGGCGATGGGGATCGCCGGAGCGGGCAACTCGGGGACACTCATCATCACATTCTTTGGCCCTCGTCTCGCCCAGCATTACGGCTGGCATGTTGTGTTCGGTCTTGCGGCGCTGCCCGTTTTGCTTGTGCTTACAATCTTTTTCTTCGCAGCTAAAAACAGTTCGACCATGTCTGCACCCCGGCCTTGGAGCAAGTACGCTGACCTGCTCGCACAGGGCGACACATGGCGTCTCTGTTTTCTCTATAGTCTGACCTTCGGCGGATTCCTGGGGCTGGCCAGCTTTCTTACAGTGTTCTTCCACGATCAGTATCATTTGACGAAAGTTCAGGCCGGAGATTACACGACGCTCGTAGTGCTTTCTGGAAGCTTTCTGCGGCCCATCGGAGGATGGCTCTCGGACAAGGTGGGTGGCTACCGTTTGTTGCTCGGACTTTATGCCGGCATTGCTGCAGCGGTAATGCTCCTCAGCACTCTCCCGCCGCTCGCTGTCGCGGTTCCGGTGCTCTTTTTGACCATGGGCATGCTTGGTATGGGCAATGGCGCTGTATTCCAAATTGCGCCGCAACGATTCTTCTCTGAAATCGAACTGATCACCGGCATTGTTGGCGCAGCCGGCGGCTTGGGCGGTTTCTTTCTTCCGTCTTTGTTTGGCGCGCTCAAGGACATGTCAGGAACCTATGGAACTGGCCTGTTGTGCTTTTCGTTGCTGATTGGAGCGGGCGTTCTGTTCATGCTCGAATTCGGAGTGAAGTGGCGCAACACCTGGACCCCTGCAGCATTGAACCGCACGCAGGTCTTCAGTTATCGAAGCTCCCGGAAGTCCGGCATTCCACAGAATTCGCTCGCCGCCGAAATGGATGCGGTCGGCGAATAGATCGCCTTCCGTGCTCATTCGGAAGCATATAGTCCGGCATCCTAAACAAGACAAAGAGCGATATGTCGTGATACGATATATCTGTGAATGTACAGAATTTTGAAACGGAATCCGATTCGCTGCTAAGAACGCTGGCGCAGTTTCGCTATGAGGTGCGCTCTTTTTTGCACTTTAGCGAGTCCGCGGCGCTGAAAACCGGGGTGCACCCACAACAACACCAACTCCTTCTGCAGGTGGCGGGTGCACCGGAAGCAGCGGTGGTAACCATCGCCTACGCTGCCGAACGCCTCGGATTGAAACACAACAGCACAGTTGAACTTGTGGATCGGTCCGAACACGAAGGGCTGTTGTCCCGGACAGTGGATCCGGATGATAAGCGCCGTGCGATTTTGCGCATAACGCGCAAAGGCAGGCAACTTCTGGCGCGACTCTCAGGTGATCATGCACGCGAGTTGAGGGAGTTGGCACCGCGTCTGGTGCTGTCATTGGAAAAGATCAGTGCCCATTTGCCGGACAACGGACGAGAGGTGGCTCAATGAAATCCCGGCCATCTGCACTGCGGGATTTCACCGTAGACGGCCGTGTGTGGCTGCTCACCGGAGTGTCAATCGTAATCGGCTCAGGCGCCGCAATTCTTGCGGTAGTACTCTTACGAGCAATCGCATTTGCGACAAATCTCTTTTACTATCACCGATTGAGCCTGGCTGCGGTTGGACCTGCCGGCTCAACTCTTCCGCGAGCCGTCATGATGATTGTTCCCGTGATCGGCGGAGTTCTCGTTGGCCTGATCGCGCATTATGGTTCTGACAAAATCCGCGGGCATGGAATCCCTGAGGCGATTGAGGCGATCCTGCTGCATGGTGCGCGCGTTGACCCGAAAGTGGCTGTCCTAAAGCCCCTTTCCGCCGCAATTGCAATTGGATCAGGAGGACCTTTCGGCGCAGAAGGCCCAATCATCATGACAGGGGGCGCCTTCGGCTCGTTGATCGCGCAATGGCTTCACCTGAGCGATGCGGAGCGGACAACATTGCTGGTTGCGGGTGCCGCGGCTGGTATGTCGGCAACTTTCGCTGCGCCGATCGCGGCCATTCTGCTGGCGGTGGAATTGCTGCTGTTTGAGTGGCGTCCACGTTCTTTGGTTCCGGTAGCCGTCGCCAGCGTCACGGCTGGGGCTCTGCGCACTGTATGGCTCGGTGCGGGACCAATCTTCCCGGTCGAATTGCACGCTTCAATGCCTTCCACCGCGGCGCTCTTGCTCGCTGCCCCGCTCGGAATCCTTGTCGGCCTCGCATCGGCGGGATTAAGCCGCCTTATGTACGCATTTGAGGATGGATTTGAGCACATCGGCGGACGACTTGGCGTGCACTGGATGTGGTGGCCGGCAATCGGGGGAATCGGTATCGGCATTGGCGGGTTCTTTTTCCCGCGTGGTTTAGGAGTAGGTTACGACAACATTGCGGAACTTCTGCGCGGGAATGCTCCCATAGGATTACTGATCGGTTTGATTGCTGCGAAATCGTTGATGTGGGCTTTTTCGCTGAGTTCCGGGACCTCAGGCGGCGTGCTTGCACCATTATTGATGATCGGTGCAGCGCTGGGGGAATCGATCGCCCGCCTCGCAAATTTGCCAATCGAAGCGCAAGCACTGTGGGCTCTAATGGGAATGGGAGCAATGCTTTCTGGTGCACTCGGCGTACCATTGACGGCGATTCTATTCTCTCTTGAATTGACTCATGCGCTGCCAGCGCTGCTGCCACTCGCGCTTGCTTGCATTGCATCCTACATGCTGACGACCTTGCTAATGCCGCGATCGATTCTAACCGAGAAGCTCAGCCGCCGGGGCTATCACCTGTCGCGTGAGTATGGTGTCGATCCGCTTGAATTAGTGAGCGTTGCAGAAGTAATGACAGAACTGCCATTTTCGGCAGTTAACGGCATGGAACCACTGCCCGAAGTACTTGCATACGCCGATGAGACCTGCCGCGCAGTTGCCGAAGAAATGGCAACTTCGGGCGCAACCAGCATGTATGTAGTGGATCGAGAAACCGGAATCGTTCGCGGCACCATCAGTGCGCACGAATTGCTCATAGGACGGAGACGGGCCGTGGCACGAGAGTTGGAACGGAGCAGGTCATTTCAAATTCAATGAAGATGACGGCGGGTGGAACTTGGCGATAATTCCTTTCGCGTTCTCCTTCCGGGACACTCGGCAGGTTCCGCTCGCATCTATTTAATGGGTGCGACCCGAATCCGTTAAGCAGATCATTTCGGCAATAACTACCTTGGGCGGCATCGCGGATGACCAAGCCAAATGCATGCTGGTGTTTGCACACCCTGACGATGAAGTAATCGCGGCGGGTGCTCGTCTGCGCGCATTCAGGAATGCCCATTTCATCTATGTCACTGATGGCGCTCCGCGCGATGAACGTGACAGCCGAAGCAAGGGGTTCCGCACACTCGATGCGTACCGGCAGGCTCGTTTCCATGAGCTGAATCGCGCTTTTCGGCTTGCGGGAATTCAGAGTTCACAACAACAATGCCTCGGGTATTCCGACCAGGAGTCGGCATACAAGCTCCCAGAGTTGACCGAAACGATCGCGAACCTGATCCGGGCGCATCGCGTCCAAGTTGTACTTACGCACCCATACGAGGGTGGTCACCCGGATCATGATGCGGCGGCTTTCGCAGTGCATGCTGCGGCGCGGCTTTTAGAAGAACCGCCACTTATTGTTGAAGCGCCGTTTTATCACCAGGGTCCCCACGGAATCGAAACCGGTAAATTTCTTCGAAGTTCCGAAACTGAGGAAGTGGTTTATACACTTTCGGACGCGGAGCGTGCACACAAACGAGCCCTGCTGGACTGCTTCACCACTCAAAGAGAAACGCTGCGCTACTTCTCAACGCAAATGGAGCGATACCGCTCAAGCCCGCAATATGTCTTCACGGAACCGCCTCACCCCGGGAGCGTTTTCTATGACCGTTTTAGCTGGGGAATCACCTCAGATCAATTCTGTCGAATGGCAAGCGAATCTGAAAAGAAGTTGACCTTCGTGAGGCCGGTTCGATGCTCACAGTAATGACGGTGGCATATCCGTTTGCCTCTGTAAGTAACGATACTGTTGGTGGTGCAGAGCAGATAGCCAGTGCGCTCGATGCCGCGCTTACGGCTGCGGGACACACATCTATCGTGGTTGCCTGTAAGGAATCACGCACTGCCGGCCGATTGTTCCCGGCATCCATTCCGAATGATGTGATGAGCGAATCAGGTGCGCGACAGTGCCGAATGCATTTTCAAGAAATTATCAATCAAGCATTGTCCACCTATAAAGTGGACGTAATTCACATGCACGGCCTTGACTTTCATGAGTACTCGATACCCGAGACGATCCCCACAATTGTCACCTTGCATTTACCGCTGAGCTGGTACCCCGACAGCATATGGAGTCGGAACCGAGGCCTGACGCATTTTTGCTGTGTTTCTGCCTCGCAGCGCAAATCAGCACCGAAGAATTCCGGCCCGATTACCGTAATCCCAAATGGCGTCGATCTGCCCCACGTGGAATTGGAGGATCTCCGTTTTGAACCTGACGATGTTGCCGTGGCGATGGGACGTATCTGTCCGGAAAAGAATCTGCACGAAGCATTACGGGCCGCGACTCTTGCCAAGACGCCACTGCTGCTCGCCGGTAAGGTGTATCCCTATTTCGAACATGTCGACTACTTTGAGCGCCAGATTCGACCGCTTCTCCGTTCCAGCAATGGCCCGGCGCATCAGTTTCTGGGACCGCTCTCGGCTGCGGGCCGCTTTCGGCTTCTCTCACGCAGCAAATGCCTGCTGCACCCCACGCTTGCGCCCGAAACAAGCTCACTGGTAGCCATGGAGTCGCTGGCTGCGGGATGTCCGGTGATCGCGTATCGATCAGGAGCGTTGACTGAAATAGTTGAACACGGTATCACCGGCTTTCTGGTAAACAACGTGGATGAGATGGCCTCAGCGATCTGCAGAATCAGAGAGATCTCAAGGATGGCTTGCCGAATCAGGGCTGAACAGCATTTTGGAAAGCATCGAATGATACAAAGCTATTTCGCGCTCTACCGTTCCGCAGCGAATCACCCTGGAGAAGATTGATGGGTGGCGACGTAACGTTGGACATATTGAAAACGTGCGAGCAACTGGAACAGTTGAAGGAGCAATGGAGTGAGTTGTGGCTGCGAGATCCCCTGGCTACTCCCTTTCAGCATCCTGCATGGCTTATCCCGTGGTGGCACCAGTTTGGTGATGGCGAGTTGAGGATCGTCACGATTCGGCAAAACCATTCGCTCATTGGACTGCTGCCCATGTACGTGCGTTACGATCTTTCAACTCGCGAACATCAGTTACTGCCACTTGGAATAAGCACATCGGACTACTTGGGCGGCATATTTGCTGCGGAATGCACGACTGAACATGTCAAGGCTGTGCTGCAGTTGTTGCGCGCCCATTCAGATTGGGCAATGTTCTTCGTAAGCCAATTGGAGCCGAACTCGAGGCTTAACGAGGCGCTTCGTAGAAAGCCTAATTTGTTCAAAGAGTGTCACTCAGACCCATGTTGCCGGATGCCCGCCACTCCACTGGACCAGTTGCCTCGGAAGATCCGCCAGAATGCTCTGTATTATCGCAATTGCGCGCTTCGAACAGGGCAGTTGGAGTTCGCTGTTGCCGATGCTAACAATTGTCTGCAATGGTTTGAAGAATTCCGCAAGATGCACACAAATCGGTGGAAAATGGCCGGCGAGCAGGGTGTGCTGGCCGAGCCCGCGGTACTTGACTGGCATCGCGAGGCCATTCCGCAGTTGCAAACGCATGGTTTGCTGCGCCTTTGTAGATTGAATTGCGGCGGCAATCCGATTGGTGGGCTCTACTCCCTGATTGATCCTCCGATAAGGACTAACCGGAAGCAATACTTATACTTGACGGCCTACTCACCCGAACACGCGGAATTTCGGCCTGGAACCCTATTGCTGGCATTTGCCATTGACCACGCATTCAGGGAGGGAGTGCAAGTGATCGACATGCTTCGAGGCGAGGAGGAATATAAACGAAACTGGCATTTGAACTCGTATTCCACCAGAAGCTGGGTATGGCGTCCCGCCGAGAGCAGCTCCGGTAAGGAGCTTTCGGAATTCGGATGAGTTACAGAGTGACGTGGCACGTGAGTTAGTAGCGGTAATTAGAAAATATATTTTCTTATAACTTGCTTCAAGCAGTCGAAGGATTGATAACCCCCAATTTTCCAAATGGATGCAGGATTGGCAGCAGCAGATCTGGATGACGAGTATTCTCGCGAGAAATGTCGCTGCATCAAAACCCATGAACCCCAACTGACCGGGGAGGAAAATGCCTGGAGGGTTCGATGAGGATTGCGCAAGTAGCACCGTTGCATGAAAGCGTACCGCCAAAACTTTATGGCGGCACGGAACGAATTGTTTCTTATCTGACAGAGGAGTTGGTGCGGCGGGGACATGACGTAACGCTGTTTGCCAGTGGTGACTCGTTGACTTCAGCACGGCTGTACCCTGTGTGCGATCGGGCATTGCGCCTCCACGGGGGCAAATTAGTCGATCCGCTTGCACACCACATGCTTCTGCTTGAGCGGTTGACCCAAAAGATCGACGACTTTGATATTATTCACTTCCATTTGGATTATCTGCCGTTTTCGCAGATCAGACGGTTTAGTATTCCTGCAGTGACGACACTCCATGGGCGCCTGGATATTCCCGACTTGATTCCAATTTTCCGTGAGTTTCGCGACATGCATTTGATTTCGATATCAGATTCACAACGTAGACCTTTGCAATGGGCGAACTGGTTGGCAACAGTACATCACGGGCTGCCGCAGGATTTGTATGCTCAGGGCGACGGTGATGGGGGCTACTTTGCGTTTCTCGGGCGGATCTCACCGGAGAAGCGGGTCGATCGCGCCATCGAGATCTCTCGCCGAGTCGGATTCCCACTGCGTATCGCTGCCAAAGTGGACGGAGCTGACAAGGACTATTTCGAATCAAAGGTTGCCCCTCTGATTAAAGACGCGGACGTTGAGTTCGTTGGCGAAATCGCAGACCATGAAAAGGGAGAATTCCTCGGTAAGGCGCGAGCTTTGCTCTTCCCGATTGACTGGCCGGAGCCTTTCGGCATTGTGATGATCGAGGCCATGGCTTGCGGAACACCGGTAATCGCGTTTCGCGAGGGCTCGGTTGAAGAGGTGATTGAGGATGGAGTTACTGGATTCATTGTGAATAGCTTAGATGCGGCAGTAGATGCAGCTAATAATCTAGATCTCATTAATCGATCTGTCTGTCGATCCCACTTTCTTCGTCGATTCAGCGCGGCCCGAATGTGTCGCGACTATGTGCGCGCCTATCAGCACCTCGCTGATCAGCGTCGGACGTCTGCACAACCCGCTACCCAGCTTCTTAACCGATATGCAGGAGAATTACTCTCGGATGTCCTCGACCAAGGCGCAGAATAAGGACGTTATCGAAGTAGACCAGCAGTTCTACATCCGTGCATCTTCCTCACTCGCGGACGATCGCACGCGCGTGTTGATGGCGGGAGATACTTTCGCCGTCTTCGATCGAAGCGGTGACATTCAGCCCGTAGGGTTTGGACAACAGGGCATATTCCACAAGGAGACGCGACATCTATCGCGTCTTGAGCTCGACATTTGCGGAGTACGCCCACTGCTGCTTAGTTCGACCATTCGCGAAGACAACATTTTGTTTGGAATTGACCTGACGAATCCTGACATAACGCTGCCTTCAGGGGATGTCCTCCCTCGTGGAACGGTCCACATTTTCCGCACAAAATTCCTGACTGGGGCAATGTGCGATGAACGAATCGCGATTCACAATTTCAGTGAGCAGACTATTGATATTGAGATCGGCATCGCTTTCGGCGCAGACTTTAGTGACATCTTCGAAGTGCGTGGCCAGAAACGCCCGAAACGAGGCAGATTGTTTCCGGCAAGGTCGCAGGGTTCTACAGTGGTTCTGGAGTATCAAGGACTCGATCAGATTGACAGATCCACTCACCTGCACTGCAGCGCAACTTCCTCGCACGCGCAGGATGGTTCGATTTTGGTTCCATTAAAGCTACAGCCCCGTCAAGAAGAGAACTTCACTCTCTCGATCGAATGCAGACAAAACAATTCCGCTGTGGCTGTTTCGACCTACGATAAAGCGTTACAGCACCTGAGTGGTCAGCGCAGCAGCGGGCCGCTCGCTACGCTCGAAGTGTCATCATCGAACGATCGAGTGAATAACTGGATACGGCGGTCACAATCAGACTTGGCCATGATGGTGACTCCTACGAAGTTCGGTGTATATCCGTACGCAGGCATTCCCTGGTTCAGCACCGTATTCGGTCGCGATGGGATCATCACTGCTCTTGAGTTACTATGGCTTGCCCCTGAGATCGCGCGGGGCGTGCTTTGCTACCTGGCCTCTACGCAGGCAACCGCCGTCAACGCCGAATCCGATGCTGAACCTGGCAAGATATTGCACGAAATGCGAAAAGGCGAAATGGCGAATCTCAAGGAGGTACCGTTCGGCCATTACTATGGCACCATCGACGCTACGCCGCTGTTTCTTGTGCTTGCTGCAGCGTATTATGAGCGGACTGGGGATGCTGATTTCATTCAATCCATCTGGCCCAATCTGCTGGCCGCTCTTGACTGGATTGACCGCTACGGAGATCGCGACGGCGACGGCTTTGTCGAATATGCTCGTCGCGCAGAAACGGGACTTGTGCAGCAGGGATGGAAGGATTCAAGTGATTCCGTCTTTCACAGTGATGGAACTTTGGCAGCAGCTCCGATTGCACTTTGCGAGGTGCAGTCGTATGTATATGCAGCAAAAGAGGGAATGTCAACGATTGCTAAACACATGGGTGACAGGTCTCTTAGTGATCGTTTGGAGGCGGAAGCGTCAAACTTGCGCCAGAAATTCAGCGCCATGTTCTGGTCAGACGAGCTGTCGCTATTTGTCTTAGCGCTGGATGGCGAAAAGAATCAATGCCGCGTAGCCAGTTCCAATGCTGGGCACTGCCTGTTCTCGGGAATTGCGTCTGATCTACAGCATCGCTCCATTAGCAAGGAACTTCTCTCGCCGACCTTCTACTCTGGTTGGGGAATCCGCACGCTCGTCACGGGAGAGCGGCGTTATAACCCGATGTCGTACCACAATGGCTCGGTTTGGCCGCATGACAATGCCATGATCGCGTGGGGCGGGTTGAACAAAAGGGACAAGGAACTGCCATTGCAGATCCTCTCCGGGCTGCTGGATCTTTCATCCGAAGTGATTCAGCATAGACTCCCAGAGTTGATATGTGGCTTTGAGCGGCGGCCCGGGAAGGGCCCAACACTCTATCCTGTCGCCTGTTCTCCGCAGGCATGGGCTGCCGGTTCAGTATTTATGGTGATGCAGGCGTGCCTAGGTATAGAAGTGCGCGCCCTTGAACACCGGATCTATCTGCACTATTCGGCTCTGCCTGAGGCGATTAAACACGTGAATGTATCGAACCTTCGCGTGGGCGATAGCTGCCTCGATATATCGTTCGAGCGGCGGGCCGAAGGGGTCGATGTAAATATCCGGCGACGCAGCGGTGAAGTTGAGGTCGTAGTACTGCGCTAACCTTCAACCGCTCGTTAACGCACTTTCGTAGAACGGCAGCCCCGTCCAGCACAGGAGTGGAAGTTATATGCTTAAAGCTACCCTTGAAATGAACGGGGAATCGACCGTGGTGCTATGCCGCACAGGATGATGGCGGTGTGCTCATAACCATTGCTGACAATAAACGAAACAATGCGTGATTGCTTAAAAGATCACCATGCGACGCTTGGCAGCATAAATCACCAGCGAGGTTCGATCTTCCACTTCCAATTTACGAAAAATCGATGTGAGGTGGTGAGAAACCGTTGCACCACTGATATGAAGACGGTCCGCGATTTCCTTGTTTCGAAGTCCTTCGCACACAAGTTCAACCACGCCGCGCTCGCGGGCCGTGAGCGAAGCTATCTTCGCCTCGTCTGGATCCGGAGCCTTGCGCTTGCTTAGAACCTCTTCCAGGACCCGCTCGGCAACTGCCTGCTCCAGCCAGACGCCGCCATTCGTCACCTTGCGGATCGCAATGGGAATCTGGTGGATGGGCCAATCCCGCTGGAAGACGCCCTTTGCTCCACGGCGCAGCGCGCCTTCAAGGAAGTCGACATCCTTGCGATTTGTGAGCAGAATGACTCGCGTTTTTTCGGTTTCTTCAACAAGGCGTTCAAGCTCATCAAGTTCTTCTTTCAACATGTCTGTGCTGACGAGTAAAACATCCGGGGCACAGTCTCGAACTGTATCCATCAGCCGATCGGAATTCTGGCACTCCGCCAAAACCCGTATGTCCTGCTGATCCGCCACTGCACTTCGCAGACCAGAAATTGTAAGCGGCTGGTTGTCCGCAATCATAACCTCGATATCGCTCATAGTCGTCCTCCCTCGTATTTCCTCTCAGTACCGGATCTGTAATCCCGATCGGACTGAGTGCGTCCAAGGCAATCTAAATTGAGCAGTTAGCTTTCTTTGAAGCTTCACGAGAATTTGGCGGGAATGTACTCGCGATTTGCAGTGTGCATCTAAACATTTCAGAGGGGGTAATGCCTGCGCCGTCCCGTGCCCAAGCTGGAACACACGACCCTGCTCATAGTTAGACGCTTACTTTGCTCGCTTGGTTGGGTGAGTGAGCCCAAAGGAGATTTCTTTATCAGCAGGAAGTTTTCCCGGCTCGCGATATCTGCATTGCTTGCAGCACTCAGCATCACCGCGTGCCACAAAAAAGCTGCCTCCGCGTCGGAGTCGAGTTCACAAAGCTTTAGGGAAACGGCGCGCGGCGCTTTTGATTTTGTCAACAGCATCGGGATAAACACCCATCTCAATTACTTTGATCGATTGTACGGGAATTTTCCCCTGGTTCAGCGTGAGCTTGCGTCACTCGGGATTCTTCACTTGCGCGACGGAGTGCACCTCCAAAATGCCGATTACAACGCCGCAGTTTACGGGCGATGGGCTCAGCTCGGGAAACTTGGCCTCCGATTTGACGCTGTCGTCGATCCCCGGAATAAGCTTGGCCCCATAACTCCGGACCTCCTGGAGAAGGTTTATCTACTTTCCGATCGCACTATCGAATCGTTCGAAGGTCCGAATGAGATGGACATCAGCGGAACGAGTAACTGGTCCACCATCGACCGTGATTTTAATGACACTTTGTACCGGGCCGTCCACCAGATGCCGGATGCTGATCGGGTCAAACTCATCGGACCTTCAATGGCCTTCGCCTCTCACGGGCACCAGATCGGCGATATAAGCGGCCGCAACGATTTTGGCAACCTCCATTCTTATCCGGCAGGTAAATTACCTTCCACCATTTTCCCTGAGCAAACTGAATTAGCCAAGGACCTCTCCGGCTCGCACGCCATTATCATGACGGAGAGCGGCTATCACAACGCGCTGAACGACCACACTGACCAACCCGCGATATCAGAAACTGCCGCAGCAAAATATGTTCCGCGCCTGTTTCTCGAAAATTATGTTCACGGGATCCTCCGCACATATCTTTATGAGCTTCTCGACGAGGCGCCCGACCCTGGATTGAAAGACAACCAGTTGCATTGGGGGCTCATACGCGCGAACGGAACAGAAAAGCCCGCCTTCACCGCGCTGAAAAACCTTATCTCTGAGTTAAACGATCACTCCAAGCCCGCGCATCTTGATTCACTAACATGGTCTCTTAGCAATACTGCTTCGAAGATCGATCACATTTTGCTGGAGAAATCGAACGGGGAATTCGACTTGATTCTCTGGCAGGAAGTGCCTAGCTTCGATACGAAGGACCAGGTGGACATCAGCAACCCACCCGTGAAGGCAGTTTTAACTTTTCCGTACAAAGTAAAGTCGGTCAGGCTCTACGAACCTGCAATTCAGGCCACGCCCACTCATTCCTATTCCGAGGCTTCGACATTTCCTGTCGACATTCCGGATCATCCACTTGTAATTCAGATCTTGAAGCCGTAATCAGTGCTATTTATCTCGCCCTGCCCACTGTCACGCTGAGTCGAGAATTTCTCTGGTGCTGTCAACTCTTCATACACGCTGCGGATCTCGCGGGCCATCACTTCAACCCGGTAGTTAGATATCCCGATTTTGGCCGACTCTTTCCAGGCGGCTCGTTCTTCATTGTTGCGAAGCAATTCACGGAGTGCGAGCACGAGCGCCCGCACATTCCGCGGTGGAACGAGCATACCCGCGCGCCCCCAATCGAGGGCTTCAGGAATACCGTCCGCATCTGTGGCTACGATTGCACATCCCGCCTGGCGGGCCTCTATCAGCACCAGCCCGAACGATTCACGTCTCGATGCCAGCACGAACACGTCCGCACTCAACATATAGGCTCTTGGCTCCGGTTGAAATCCCTCGAAGTGGATTCTGTCGCTGATACCGGACTGCCGCGCAATTTGCTCAAACTCTTCGCGCTGCGGGCCGTTACCGACCAGGTAAAGATGAGCATTAGTGAATTCCTGCCCGATGATCGCAAACGCGGAGATCAGCTCTTGAATCCCTTTGCGATAGGACATGCCGCAGACAGTTACGATGGACGGCTTGGATAACAAGGCGGGAACGACCTCCTCGATCGGCTCCTGTCGCAGATTGCCAAGTGTGCGGTTCAGGACGACGCGCACCTTATCTTTTGGAATTCCATATCTCACGATCGAAGCTGACACTGACTGGCTTACCGCGATCACTCGATCTGCCAGTCCCATAAGGATCGATTCTCGATCATGAACATTGTGAACGTGGCCAATCAAGGCAAACCGAGAGACGCGCTTGCACATCCAGGCCAGGAGCAAGCCTGTTCGCATGTGCGCATGTACAACATCGGGGCGAAACTCACGAACATGCCGCCAGAGGCGCTGGAATGCGCTGAAGAGCCGCAACGGATCACGAGACTGGTCGAGAGTAATGTGCTGGACACCCCCGGTTTCCAATAACGCCTGGTAACCACCGCCTGCCGATGCCACTGCAACCACCATGCCTTCGCGTGCCTGCTCAAGCGCAAGATCAACAGCGGTATTCACGATTCCATTACCCAGGTCGGTCACGTCGTTGAGAATGTGCAGGACTCTCATCTCGATCCCCATGCGGCATCGAGGACTCTTGCCTCGTCAGGGTAGTATTCTGAGACCTTTTTAATATTTTCAGCGTGCTCTGCCTGGGCGAGGCACATGGAGGCGAATGTCCAAACCATGAACCCCAGAACACCCAGCATGATGCTATTCAGCAGTGCCTGAACAGACAGGCCAATCAGAATTGCCTTTCCAGCCAGGGCAAAATAATCACCTCGGCCCGCGCGAAGTAGCTGAATGCCAAGCAGGAAGAGCCCCACTCCGTAAATGAGCGTACCTCCCCATCCCAGTGAATACAGAAATTCCAGCAAAGTACTATCATGGGGTCCGATCATATCGTCGTCACCCTCAGTATTGTGAAGTGTGTCGGTACTCCCGATTCCCTCACCCCAGGGCTCTTGGGAGATTTGACGCATAGCAGTTTCATGGCCCTCGACACGAGCCGTAAAGCTATCGTCCTGTTTCGGCTGCGTAAATGTCTCAACGCGATGCATAATGATCTCGTTAACTGCTGGAATCTGAGCGGCCCCGAGAAGAAATACCAAGCAGCATGCAGCAGCAATCATCAAACGGAATCGTTCGCGCATTCCGAGAAAGACGGCGAGATACAGGCAACCAGCCACGAGAGTGAGCCACGACGCTCGGCTAAGGGTCAGGATCAATCCAATAAAACCCGCACCGGCTGACAGCAGGCGTAGTTTCCCTTTGAGATTGAGGAGCAGAAGAACCGCGCAGGCTGCAACAGCTGCGTAGATCGCGGGTGCGTTCATGGTGCTAAAAGCGCGGGTCTTCATCGGATCGATCTCGCCGAACGAGTTCAATTGCACATTCAGCATCCATGCTCTATCCCACTCTGGCAGCTCGAAGAATTGATAGATGCCATAAATCCCAAGAATCAGGGTGCTGTAAAGAAATGCCTTTGAAATAACTCGCCGAAATTCCAAATACAATTGTCCATTCTCATAGATGAACAGCCCGAAGATCACCGGAATCAACCAATTAACAAGTGCACGCAGGACGTTAAATAATGGGAGATAAGTTATCCCCAAAACAAATCCGTATAGGATTGCCGCTAGCGCGCACACGTACGGGAGCTTTTTCCAGGTAGCGAGCTTGTGGTATGACGCGAGTAAGGGGATGGCGCAGAGTGCTGCCGTCGCATACGGCGCAATCTCAACCGGGCTCGTCTCGGTCCATCCACCTTGATAGTCTGCCATGCGTGCAAGAAATGGAGTGATGAACCATAGCCAGAAAACCATGCCTACGTAAAGCGGCTTCGAACGCCAGAGGAGGATGCTTCCGACACCTATGGTCAACAACGGGAATACAATCCGCAGGACTCCTGCCTGGTTGGACACAATGCAAAGCGCTGGTATCAGAATAAGGACCGCGAGAGCGCCGTGGGTCTGCAGCTTGTGTTCGTTCTGAAAGGGCGCAGGTGCGAATCGTACCGGACTCGGATAAGCAGATGTTGTCATAGAGCACGCTCCCGGCAAATTTCAAGGATCGCTCCAGAAAGGAATCTGATATCGCGCCACTCCGGAAGTAGGTTTGGAGCACTCGTTTTTAGAAACAACTTGAATCCGATGCAGACAAAGAGCAGTCGCGCCATAGTGGATGCCAGCAGCGCGATGGCGGCTCCGTATATGCCGTAGATTGGAATCAGCCACAGCATCATTGGTATGCTTAGCGACAATCCAAGTGCTTGCAGAATTGTGACAACCCCCGGATGATCAAGCGCCATGAACGCCTGCGCAAGAACAAAGACGATTCCGGAGAGAATTGCTTCAAGTACCAAGATCCGCAAGGCACCGGCCGCCGCTTCATATTCCGCACCGTAAAGAAGTCCCAGGAGTGTCGGGCCAGCGAGGCAGACCAACAAACCGCAGACAGCCGTTGCAAGCCCGCTGATTCGAACCGCCTTCCCTGTCATGGCCAGCACATCCGGCTTGGCATGGCCGGCCGCCTTCGGGAACAGCACCATCACTACCGAGGTTTGAAACACATTCAGCATGCGTGACAAACTCAGGACCACAACGTATGAGCCCATTGCGCTGGCGCTGAGCAGGCTCACCACAAGCACCTGATCCACTTGGAGAGCCAACGTTCCGAGAAGGTCAATTCCATAGGAGCGAATTCCGTAACTGAGGAGTTGCCTTACAACTGGGATTTGCACTGGCCCCATTGAGATTCCGGCGCGTCGCATTCTTAGGACCATTAGCCAGAAGGATGGCAGTGCAGCCACGATATAGGCAACCGCGGCAGAGTATGAGGTCAGATCGCGAAGAGCTAGGAGCGACACTAATACTATCAACGTTGAAAATGGCGTGAGAATCTGGATGGCATTCGAACCCGTGAAGTCGTGCTCCGCTTCGAGTGCTGCACGTCCAGCAAGAGTTACGGAACAAAGCGGCACGGTAACAAGAAAGATTTCTGCATATCGAACAATCGTGGGCGAGTATCGATGCAACCACGAGGGCAAAATGAAAGCTGCTATGACGGAGCTTACGATGCCCATCACAGTCGCCATCACGAAGGCATTTGTTACGAGCTTGGCCTTTTGTTCCGGATGATTACGTAATTTGAAGATAAGAGCACTCGGCACTCCGAGCGTTGTCAGGCTTGCGATGAAGAGCGGCCACAAAATCATGGCCGCAAGTTCCCCTCGACCGGCCGGCTTCAGCATGCGCGCCGTGAGAATGCCCGTTCCGGCCTGAAGGCCAAGAATCGTAGCTTTGCTCGCCACCGACTGCACAACAGCCCTGAATCCGTGCCGCGGTTCCTCCAGCGTCCCGGCTTGCTCATCAGCAGGTACGTTCACCTGCGTAGAATTCATCCCGCCCTCCGCTGGAGCGCGTAGAGATCCTGCACGGCCGGCGATACGCGGCCGATGAAATTGAGAAAGCGATCTTGGAAGACGTTGATGTCGTACTTAAGAGCGTGCCTTCGAATCGCAATTGGATCCCATTCCAGGCTTTCACACTCATCAAGCGCCTGAATCAAAGAGTCCACTTTCTGCTCAGGAAAGAGTATGCCATTCATACCCTCAATGACCGTCTCGGTGGCGCCTCCAGCTCCGTACGCGACAACCGGTCGACCCGCCGCATTGATCTCCAATGGAGCCATTCCGAAGTCTTCTTCGCCAGGAAAGATCAGCGCCTGACATTGACTGGCAAGGCGGCTTACCTCGCTGTCAGGCTGACGCCCAAGAAATGAAACCGTCGGTCCTGCAAGATCCATCAGGCGTTTCCGGTCAGAACCATCACCTACGACAACCAGGCGGCGTCCCGTCTTTGTGCAAGCCTCCACGGCCAAGTCAATCCGTTTATAGGGTACGAGACGGGAAAGTATCAGGTAGTAGTTGTCGGTCTTTCTGCTGATTGAGAACCTGGAAGTTTCAATGGGCGGCTCGATCACCGTTGCTTCGATACCGAATGCAGTTCTGAGTCTGTCTGCCACGATATGGGAGTTAGCAATATAGTAGTCCGGCCGCATGGCTGCGCGAAGCTCCCACTGCTTCAATCCTTCGACCATTAAACGCAAAGCAAGCTTCGTAGGTGCACTGAACTTTTCTCGGGCCATATACTCTGGAAAACGCCAGACCCAGCGCATCGGATTGTGGCAGTAGCAGATGTGGACCGCATCTGGCCCGCGTTTTACACCTTTGGCGTATCCGCAGCAACTCGAAATTACCAGATCGTAATTTTCCAGGCGCGCTGACTCAACGGCCATTGGATAGAAAAGAAAATAATGGCGGTACAACTTTCCTTTGGCGGGCAGCTTCTGCATCCACGTTGTTTTTGCGTCCAGTTGACCAAGATATGGAGACATCTTCTCCGGCACTACAAGAGTCGTGCAGAGATCAGCTCCCGGTAGCGCCTGATGAATAGCTTCCGTGACGCGCTCAGCGCCCCCGTGTTGAGCCAGGTAATCCTGAAATAGCGCGATTTTGGGCATGAGATCTCCTTAAGGGCGAACATGTTCAGAAAATGCGAGCTTTGCTGCCGAGTTGTAACTCGACGCATGCTCGGAGTCGAATTCCCCATATAGCCGCCCAAGGTTGTTATGAAATCGCTGCAGTGAGAATTGCGGACACGTGGTTTGATGCGCCACTTGCGTTACCTGGGAGAGCATTTCACGATCAAAGGAGAGATTGAGGAGTTTCGATGCCAACCCAATCGAATCGCCCTTCTCAACGAGCCAGCCATTTACCTGATCTGTGACGATCTCCGGAATTCCCCCTACCCGCGTGGCGATTACCGGTGTACCGCTCGACATCGCCTCAACAAGCACAAGTCCAAACGGCTCCTGCGATGAATTCAAGACGAGCAAATCCGACCCTTGAAGCACTTCTGAAACATTGGAAAGCTCACCTGTAAAGTGAATTCGCTCGCTGCACCTTGAATCGGCGGCCATTTCGCGCAAGGTGTTGTAGTAACTCTCTTCGTGCTTGAAGACCACCGCGCCCACAATCGCCAAGTGCATCTGCGGAACCCCCTTGCATATCCGCTCGAAAGCGTCGATCAACTCACGAAGACCTTTGCGTTCGCAAATCTGACCGACCGCACACACCAGGAAGGCGCTTTGTGGAATTCCAAATTTATCTCGGAACGCCGACGCCCCAGAGGCTTTCAATGGAAACCTTTCCAAGTCAACGCCGTTATGAATTGTTCGCGCTCTTCCCTGAAAGTCGAGCCCGCCGCAGAACGCT
>Ga0070679_100000463_pt1 | contig 34512 bp, 28 predicted proteins | sample KBSC63BmetaG_FD_65652 | JGI IMG/M metagenome (GOLD analysis project Ga0070679, IMG submission 65652) | Corn rhizosphere microbial communities from Kellogg Biological Station, Michigan, USA - KBS C6-3B metaG | ecosystem: Host-associated > Plants > Roots > Rhizosphere | place: USA: Michigan... | reverse complement strand
ATAAGTATTAACCTCTAGTTATCTTGTGGGTAGAAGAATAAAACACCAAGTGAAGAACAAACTAACTAACCTAACCAAACTTCACAAAACAGAAGCCTTTAAGCATTCCCGTTTCTCCAGGGCCAACCTAACAATCTTCGCCATTATCTTTGCCGCTATTGGTGGGTACCTTATATATAGTAGTTTTGCGGCAGGCTTTGCGGCCTCGGTAGAAGTGGAAAATGGATTAATAACTCCACCTGCCGCAGTGGTTAATGATCCTGCTGCCTCGGGCGGAAAGGCAGTGAAATTTGGAAAGGCGGGCGGCGGCACTTGCGCGGATGACGTGGGTTGCTGGCCGAATGCCAGTAATACGGGCTACCAAAATGCCCCGGGCTATCCGGGTACGCACGGCGTAGCCGATCCTTCCAAACTTACTTTGGGGTCATCCACTAGCACTGCGTGTCCTACAACCTTCCAATCACACCATACTTACAGTTTTTGCCGTTATACCGGCGGTATTGCTATTGGATCACCGCGCTACCCCGGCGATCCGGACGTCGGCCAGCACCTAACAGACGTACACCTAATAGGATTTTTAATTGAAGATACAGGCCCCACCAACGATACGCCGGAAATTATGATGTATTGTGATAGTAATTGCACGCTGGATTATTTTACCGTTAAACCGGCAACCCTAAGTGCGCCGGACATTACCGGTCCCGGCAAGCACGGCGTCAGTTATGCAAAGAGCTACGCCTCGATTATGGGCGCGGGTTGGGGGGCGTACTATACGGTTGGTCACGGTTTTTCGTTGACACATTCTGATGTTTGGGGGTATCAGTCAGGCATGATCCTTGGAAATAATGGCGGGGCAAACACTGCTGCGACACCTAATTTAATCGAAGATAACTGGCTGCACGACCAAGGGCAGTGCTTGGAACATGCGGGCTGCCCCACGCACGCTGACGGTATCGGCATGGTTGATACGGGCGGGTCGGCGTCGTACATCACTATAAACCACAACAATATGCCGTTTATCGAAGACAACACCAACGACATTGCGTTTCAGGAAGGAACCTATGACCATCTGACTATTACGAATAATATTTTATCAGGTGACGGATATACGGTTGCTATCTGGGAGACCTCAACAAACATAACCTTTACGGGGAATGTATGGACCAACTACGCGCAACATTACTTTGGGGTTAATTACGGCCAGGATTTCTGGGATACGCCCGGCAGCATATGGGCACACAATAAATTTTTATGGGATCCGACCGGCGCAAGCCCGTTCTATGAGGTCGGACCGGGTTCGGGTCTTGCCAATCCGATCACGCAGGCTGATAGCGGTAAGTGCTGGGTACCGTCGGGCTTATCTACCACGGATTACAAAGGTGGTAGCTGTTAGTAAATACGGAAACGCCTATTCACTTAAGGCAACTAAAATGGTGGAAGGTTGACTCTCTCCCCAATTTCTATGATACTAATGCTTAAAGGAATAGATACTTGAGTGACACCCAAAAGACTTAAAACTAACCTAAGTAACCTAACCAACCTTCACAAAAGCGAAGCTTTTAAAAAAAGCCGTTTCTCTAGGGCCAACCTAACCATCTTCGCCATAGTCTTTGCCGCTATTGGCGGATACCTTATATATAGTAGTTTTGCTGCTACGTCGTGTACGGGTACAAATGTAGATACATCTACATTTGCAAGTGCTGTAAATAGTGCTGCGCCAGGCACAACTTTGTGTTTAGCCACCGGGAACTATGGAAGCTTTGGCGGTGTTAACAAAACTAGCCCTGGCGTAACGATTGCTGCGCAGTCTGGCGCAACCCCTAAAATGATTATAGATTTTGGCAATGCCAACAATGCTGCGTGGCTAACCTTTGACGGCATTAAGATTGGCGGCGGGCGAAGTGTAATTTGCGCCCCAGCACACGACATAACTTTTAAAAATGCCGAAGCATCAGCTGAATTAGATATTGAAGCAGGAGCAAATAATAATGACTGCTCCAATGCTCCGGCTATGCAAAACAGCAATATTGTTTTTGACAATATACAGTGGACCTATGCTGACGATCCTACAGGCGACGCCAGCTGGAAAATCCATGAAGGAAGGCTAACGGTGCTAGGAGGTGCCGCAACCGGTAGTATTGGCGTGACAGTTAAAAATAGTCTATTTACTGGTGGTTGCGCAGATGGAATACAGGCCGACGCAGCTGGCGGTATGGTCGTCCAAGACACTGAATTTGCAAATATTACACTGGGACTGCCAAATTGTGGCGTGCACGCCGATTCGGTGCAGTTTTATTGCGGTACTAACAGTACTGGTGGTGGCGCTTGCGGTCGTATGACATTTAACCGGGATTACTTCCACGATGACCAAGTTGGTATTGTGGACTACGACAGCCGTACCAATGGAATGGTCGTAAGTAATAGCGTATTCGTAAATGTCCCGGCCAATAACGGCAGTGGCAACCCTTGTGACGCTATATGCCTTACAGGAGGGATAGGCTTGAGCGTATCCCACACCACAATGAAGAGCGCATATATAAATCTCGGCGGTAACCACAGTGGTACTCCTGCTACAAACACTTCTGTGCGGGACAGCATCTTAGCAGCACCGCCTGGAACGGATGCCGGATCAACATTTACAGCCCTAGACCACAACATTTGTATGAGCGGTACGTGTACCGGAACGGGCAGTCTCAACGGCACGCCTACCTGGACGGGCGGCGCCAGCCCTATTGCATATGCTGGCTTTGCCCTCGCTAGCGGTTCACTAGGCAAAAATGCTGCCTCCGACGGAACCGACATGGGGATTAACGTGCCAAGCTCCCAGTGGGCGGGCACATTTGACTGCTATGGCACTACAGGCTGCTCAAACCTACCCACCCTCGCAACATGCACAAGTACAATAAGCAGTGGCTTGCAGACGGCTCTCAACAATGCCACTGGCGGCGCGGTTATCTGCCTCAATAGTGGTAGCTATGGGAATATAGCTTTAACTTCTAAGGCATATTCATCGGATGTAATTGTCCAGCCTGCTAGCGGAGCGACTGTAACAGTTGGTTCAGTCACACTCAATGCCGTAACTCACCTAAGATTTACCGGAGTAGGTGGTGCGAGTGCGACGATGAGTGTAGGCGGGAGTGAAATTGATGTGAGTAGTGGCTGTTCAACTAATATTACGTTCAATTATGTAACGTACACCTCTGGGGCGTTCACTTACCCCACATATTCCTGTTCGCATGGGATGGCGATCCTTTATGACCACGACCGGTTTGACAACATTAGTGGTCCTGGAGGAGGGGAAGAGCAGCGCTTTAGGGTCATAGATACCCTCGGCCACACACAGACGGATGGCATAACCTTGTCCAATAGCCATATCTCTGGAGGCTGCTCGGATGGAATCGATTTTGCCGGCTCGCCATACGGAACAGTGATTGGTCCTGGCAACGAATTCACGAATATTAACCAAGCATATTCGGATGCCAACTGCGCCGGCACTCACGTAGATCCGATCCAGGGGCTTGGGAGTGATCATACGCTAGTAACAGGTAATTGGTTCCACGATAACGGTAGCGGCAGCGGTGGTATTTTGTCTGCCGGCGAACCTGGCCTGACGGTCACGAATAATGTTTTTGCTTCAACCGGCTATGGCTGCTCGATACTTGTTAAGGCTGGCAGTAATGAGACAATAAGTCATAACTGGTTCGCGGAGGATATATGCTATCCAAATAGTGACAGTGGCGGTTCGGGATCTAATAACATTATCCGCAATAACGTATTTAGCGGCGGTGGCATCACTAATGAAGGTGGCGGTACAGCTTGGATAGCCGACCATAATCTCGGCCTCGACGTTACCGGTACGCCTGTATATGTGGGCACTCTTGGATCGAGTTATTATAACTACCAACTAGCATCGAACTCCCCAGGTTACAAAACAGGAACAGATGGACTCAGTTTGGGAATTGCTGACCCAAGCGGCGCCACTGGCGGGGGAGGTTCCTCCGACCCCACCCCACCCACAGTCAGTATGACCGCCCCATCCGCTGGGGCTTCAGTCTCGGGTACCAGCGTTACTCTCTCTGCCACTGCCTCAGACAACGTCGGCGTCTCTAGCGTCCAGTTTAAACTAGACGGCAGCAACATTGGTTCTGCTGACACCACAAGCCCATACTCTACCACTTGGGACTCCACAACTGTCCCAAATGGCACCCACACCATTACAGCCACTGCCCGTGATGCCGCAGGCAATACTACCACTAGCTCAAGTGTATCTGTCGCAGTAAGCAATACAGGTAATATTAACATTGGCGAAACTACCATCACACCCAGTGATGACTCCGCCAATGCTAATCTCTTGGTCGCCCAGGCAGCAACCCTGTCTCAAAGCGCCTCCATCCAATCCTTATCTTTCTACGTCACAATTGCCGCCGGCAAGCTAAGGCTAGGTATTTACGATGCCACCGGCCCAAGTGGTGGCCCCGGAGCCAAGAAAGCCGAAACCGCAGAGATAACCCCAACAACCGGCTGGAACAGTGCAACCACCACCACCCATCCAACCCTAAGTGCCGGCACTTATTGGCTAACTTACTTACCATCAGACAATACCTTAGCCTTTAAAAAAAGCGATACCTCTACCCAAAGCTCCAGGTTCTACAGCTTTACTTACGGCACCTTGCCTAATACTTTCTCAACAGCGCCCAGCACCACGCCTTCGCACTGGTCCCTCTACGCCACCCTAACTATTGCCCAATCCGGCCCCAAAACCGGCGACATAAACCAAGACAACAACGTCAACATCACCGACTTATCCCTACTGCTATCTTCCTACAACCAAAACGTAACCAAGTGCGTAACAAACAATGCATATACCTGTGATCTCTCTTCGCCATCTGACGGCGTAGTCAATATCTTTGACCTATCTATACTGCTTAGCCATTATGGGGCGTAGGGACAGCGTTGACCGTAAAGAGAAGACAAGGCATACTTAACCATAAGTATTTAAGTATCTATTGTGGGTAGAAAAGCAACCTAAACCAAAGTGAAGAACAACCTCCGAAAACTAACTAACCTTCACAAAAGCGAAGCATTCAAGCATTCTCGTTTCTCCAGAGCCAACCTAACCATCTTCGCCATTATCTTTGCTTCAATCGGCGGGTATCTTGTATATAGTAGTTTTGCGGCAGGTGGAACTTGCACCCAAACTTTTACTACAGGCAACTATAGCGCATCTAGTATTAGCTCTGCTGCAACTGGGGGCGCTGTTTTATGTCTCAGCTCCGGTACTTACGGCGGCCTCCAGCTTAGCCAACTGCATCCATCGAGTATGGTTACTATTCAGCCCGCGCCCGGTGCGACGGTAAATGTGGGTAGGTTTAACCTTAATGCGGTAAGTAACATTACAATTACTGGGTTTTCCGGGAGTAGTACTTCTGGCGGCATTGACATTCTAACCTCGGGAAACGGGACAAATTCCAACATTACATTTTCGTATAACGCCATGACGGCTGCCGGAGTAAATATTGGTAACAATGACATTGCAAACGCAAATATAATCATTGACCATAATACATTCATTGGCTTTACGGCCGCAGGTGAACAAGACCGTTTGCTAGTTAATACTGCTAATAGTACCCATTGCCCAAACGGCGTCATGATTAGCAATAACCTTATTAGCGGCGGCCGATCAGACGGAATTGATATTGATGGGGGCACATGCGGCACCAAGATTTATAATAATGAGATTACTGGCCTTCACGAAGATACGGTCTGTGGGGGTCCGACAGGAATCCATTGTGATCCTATACAGGATAATGGCGGCGGCATGAAGACCGACATCGAGAATAATTATCTTCATGATAATTCGGACGGCATATTGTTTGACGATGGTAATACCGGCCCAGATATCATCAAGAATAATGTATTTGATAACCCAACATACCGGTGCATTGAGGGGCAGTACGGGGACGGCAGCATATTCGATCATAACACCTTTGACTGCGAAGTCAATGTGGGTCAAGACCATGCTGGTGACCCAACTACAAATATTACGTTTACTAACAATATCTTTGGCCCGGGCCAGGCAGCCGGCTTTAATTTATATCCTAATCTTTCCCAATTTGGTAGCTTCAAAGTCCTAGATTACAACTTGTATGCCTCGGGAGAGTATGCTGGCGAACCTGCCGGCGCTCATGATATAAGTGGTGTTCCCACATATAATGGCGGTACCGAACCATCCACGTTGGCGGGTTGGCAGCTTGCTTCATCTTCACTAGGGCGCCTGAAAGCATCCGACGGTTCTGACATGGGCGCTAATGTAGCAACGGTAGGAATCCAGGCGAGCTGTACTAATACGACCGCCATAACTCCTGCTAATTTTGCATCTGCCGTTACTAACGCAAAGACAGGAGATATTCTTTGCCTAAGTAGTGGTAATTACGGCACGTGGACAGGAGCGAATAAGGCTATAACAGTCAAAGCGGATTCAGGGCAGTCTCCGACAATGGCATTTAATTTCAGTTCTGGTGGAGGATTTACGCTGGATGGAATACAGGGAATGAGCGGTGATATCTCGGGTACCGCTCAAAATATTACAATCAAAAATAGCGTATTCACCAGCCAGTTTGGCTTTGATGGCTCTGGTGGCGCGACGGGAATTATTTTTGATGGCAACACGCATAATTATCCGTTTACATCGACAGACCAAAACGGTCCGAATGCTAAAATTAGGATAGATAATGCGTCGGGCACTATTGCTAGTCCTGCTATTACCATCGAGAATAGCGACATTGAAAATGGCGATCTTGATGGTGTTCATATTGGTGGCAGCACAGGCTCATCTGGAATAAATATTCTTAATAATAAATTTGCAAACATTTGTGAAGCTGGAGTGAACCATACAGATATGTTGCAGTGGGATATCATCAGCCCTGGTGCGAGTAATGAGCGGATTGCTGGAAACTATTTTTATGCAGCTCCCGGTTGCTTTACCCAGCCGATTGGTTCGTACGATGCTGGCACTGCGAGCGTAATGATTGAGAATAATGTTGTGGACCAGGACGCAGTGGGGAATTCAATTGAACTTAATGGCGATGGCAATGGCGGCACGGGTTCTATTGTGCGCCACAATACGCTGGTTTATCATCAATCTTGTTTTGCCGATGGCGGCAACGGTTGCGGCCAAATTAGTATGGGCGCTAAGGCCGGCGATCCGCGCGGGCAGGGCACGAACGTTTACGATAACATTGCAGCTAATATCCAGTTCTTAAGCGGAGAGGCAACAGGCACTATGGATCATAATCTATGCCATACAAGTGAATGCACTGGTACTGGTACTATCCCTAGCGGCCTGCCCACATTCGTAAGTAGTAGTCCGGCTGCCCATGATGACTATCTTCTTGCTTCCGGCTCACTGGGTAAGAATGCGGCTTCTGATAGTACCGACATGGGGATTTCCTCCAACGGTTCTACTACAGGTGGTGGAGGCTCTTCCGACACTACGTCTCCCACAGTAAGCCTCACCGCACCAGCCTCCGGTGCTACAGTCTCGGGTACCAGCGTTACATTGTCGGCCAATGCCTCAGACAACGTTGGAGTATCGAGTGTGCAGTTTAAGGTAGACGGTGCTAATGTTAACGCTGCGGATACTTCATCTCCCTACACTACAACCTGGGACAGTACAACTGTCGCCAACGGGTCGCACACCATCACGGGTGTTGCCCGTGACGCCGCAGGCAACAGCACAACCTCCTCTTCTGTTACTGTCACAGTAAACAATACCGGCAACGTTAATATTGGTGAGACTACCATCACATCCGCCGATGACTCTGGTAATGCCAATATACTATTGTCCCAGCAAGCCACATTGGGCCAGAGCGCCTCCATCCAAAGCCTATCCTTTTACGTAACAAATGCAGCAGGGAAGTTAAGGCTAGGCATTTACGATGCAACCGGTCCTTCCAGCGGCCCCGGAGCCAAAAAGGCCGAAACTGCTGAAATTACACCAACTACTGGCTGGAACACTGCTACGACCACGACGCACCCAACATTAGCAGCAGGAACTTATTGGCTAGCGTATTTACCTAGCGACAACAACCTGGCATTCAAGAAAAGCCCTACCTCAACTACTAATTCTAGGTATTACACATTTACTTACGGCACCCTGCCTAATACTTTCTCAACAGCGCCCAGCACCACTCCTTCGCACTGGTCCCTCTATGCCACACTAAGCTTAAGCACCAGCCCCAAAACCGGCGACATCAATGGTGACAACAGCGTAAACATCACAGACCTATCCTTACTACTATCTTCCTACAACCAAAACACCACCCAATGCACTACTAACAATACCTACAAGTGTGACCTAAGTTCTCCAGGAGACGGAGTGGTTAATATTTTTGACCTATCAATTCTTTTGAGCCACTACGGAACCTAAAAACATTGACGGAGCAAGGAAGTTACAACATACTTAACCATAAGTATTTAATCTAAACTGCTGTGGGTAGAAAAGCAAGAAAACAAGTGAAGAACTTCTTATCCAAACTAACCAGTCTTCATGAGTCTGAAGCCCTCAAAAAAAGCCGTTTCTCCAGGGCCAACCTAACCATCTTCGCCATTATCTTTGCATTCATAGGCGGATACCTTATATATAGTAGTTTTGCGGCAAGTTCGTGTGTAGGCACGGCAACAAACACTACTACTTTTGGCTCTAATCTATCAAATGCTGCCCCCGGCAGCACTCTCTGCCTGGCGACGGGCGACTACGGAAGTTTTGGTGGCATAAATAAAGCTAGCCCGGGAGTCACAATTAAGTCAGATAGTGGAGCGACACCGGAAATGAGTATTCATTTTGGTAACCAGAATAATGCTTCGTGGTTGACGCTTGACGGAGTTAAACTCCACAGCAGCCTGATCTGCGGCCCGGCGCATGATATAAAATTCCAGAACTTGGAAATGGCCGGCCAATTATTAATTTTTCCCGGAGCTAACAATAACGCCTGCAGTGATGCCCCGGCGATGAACAATAACAATATTGTATTTGATAACGTGAATTTTTCACTTTCCGACGACCCGGACGGGCATAGCATTATAGAGCATAGTTATGAAGGCAGGGTCCAATTCTTGGACCAGTCTTCCGATACTACTCCTGCTGGCCTCACCATTAAAAACAGTATGTTTAATGAAGGCCCCGGGAATGGCCGCTGTGGCGATCTTATGCAATTTGCTGGCGGCGGTAATGGGATAATAATCGGCCCGGGCAATACATTTGAAAATAATAACCAGGACGCTTGTGACGCCTTTTGGCCGGCTTCATATTGTCAGTCCATTGGCCAGCCAACCCCTTGTGCGCCTCACAGCGACAGCATTCAGGGTTCCAGTTTGAACCGTGCGGTAATTACCGGTAATTACTTCCATGACGTTTCTACCGGAATTGTCAATTATGATGGCGGTGCGACGAATGTTACGGTTACAAATAATGTTTTCCAAAACATAGAAGGTGACAACGTTTGTGTGGGCGGCTCGACTGGTTTGGTGGTGGAGCATAACACTGATATTACGGGTAGTTTTACTAACTGTACGGCGCACGATGTGCCGGGCAGTACCGGCTCTATTTTCCGCAATAATATCGTGCACGATGATATAAATAACGCGGGCACAGGCACTTTTGCCATAAAAGACTACAATTTTTGCATAACCGGTACGTGCGCTGGAGCACACAGCATTAGTAATCAAGCGCCAACTTTTATCGGAGGGGCAAGCCCGACTACCTTTGCCGGATTTGCTCTAAATACTGGCTCTGCGGGCAAAAACGCCGCTTCGGACGGCACGGATATCGGAATTAATGCCACTAGTATAAACTGCACCACCACCTTAAATTCTGGTGCCAGCGTATCGAATGCTGTCTCTAGCGCAGCTGCTGGCTCTACAATCTGTCTTAACGCTGGAACATATAGCTTCAATGCTTCTATTAATAAATCAGCCATGACTACGGTCATAGCCGCCCCGGGTGTCAGCAAATCCCAAGTAACCTTCACAACATTGAACGTCCAAAACTCTAACAATTTAACCTTCCAGACCTTTAGCGGCGGGTTTGTTGTGGGCTTACCATCGTTGGGCGGCGCAGCGCACAATATTACCATAAAAGACTTTATTGCGACTTCGGACTCCTGTATCTACGCAGGCAATAACGGGCCGCTGAATATTACCATTGACGGAGGTTACTTTGGCAACTTAGGACAGTCTTGCACTGAAGGCCGTCTCGGTATCCATGGCTTATGTCCCGCAACGGATTATACGGTTGACCAGAATATTGTTATTAAGAACAGCGAGTTCTCTTCGGCTGCCGGTGGTGCTTCTGACGGCATACAGACTACTTGTTCACCACGAGGGGTGATTATCGGGCCGGGCAATTACTTCCACGACATTCTCGAAGGTAATTGCGGCACCGTCCACTGCGACGCTGTCCAGCCATATGCCGCCTCCCGGACTAAGATTATTGGCAATTTCTTCTACAATAACTCTGACTCTATTATGGACGGCGATTGTAATGACGTGAGCGAAGTGAGTGACAACGTCATGTACCAGGAACCTAGCAGTGCCACGTATAATGTGCTTCTATCTGGTTTAAGTTCCGGCGCCTTGATATACCACAATACCTTAGGGCCTAACTCGAACATTGCCGTTGGCGGGGGAAACCAAGGCTGTACTAGCACTGGTGTTACGTTACGCGACAACGCTGGCGGCGAGGGCGTGCAAACCACTAATTGTACAAGTTGTACAGTTACTAACAACCCTACGGCAGTCACCTTTGTCGGTGGTACTACACCTACCGCCTGGTCTGGTTTCCAACTTAGTAGCCCGCTTAATACTGCCACCGATGGCGGCAATGTGGGTTCACGTATTTTTGGCCAAAGTGGCAGCACTAATCCGCCACCCTCTGACCCAACCCCGCCAACTGTATCTTTGACGGCGCCATCCGCTGGTGCTACAGTCTCCGGCAGCAGCGTTACTCTCTCTGCTAACGCCTCAGACAATGTGGCGGTCTCTAGTGTTCAATTTAAAGTAGATGGCACAAGTGTCACTACCGACACTGGCTCTCCCTATACATATGCCTGGGATTCCACGACTGTAGCCAACGGCACCCACACTATTACTGCAGTAGCTACTGACAGTTCCGGAAATACCACCACTAGCTCTTCGGTGTCTGTGACAGTCAATAACACCGGCAATATCAATATCGGCGAAACGACAATTACGCCATCAGCTGATAATGGCAATGCCAACTTAGTGTTAGCCCAGCAAGCTACATTATTCCAATCCGCCTCTATCCAATCATTATCATTCTATGTAACAATGGCAGCAGGGAAATTGAGGTTGGGAGTCTATGACGCCACGGGCCCAAGTGGCGGACCGGGCACTAAATTAGCAGAAACTGCTGAGATTACACCAACTACTGGCTGGAATACTGCTGCCACGACTGCCCATCCGACACTTACTGCGGGCACTTACTGGTTGGCATATTTCCCAAGTGACAATAATCTGGCATTTAGGAAAAGCGATACCTCCAGTGTGTCGTCTCGCGTCTACAATGTTACTTATGGCTTATTGCCAAATACGCTCACTACGCCCACTAGCACCACGCCATCACACTGGTCCCTCTACGCCACCCTAACTATTGCCAGCTCAGGCCCCAAAACCGGCGACATAAACAATGACAACAACGTAAACATTACAGACTTATCCCTACTACTATCTTCATACAATCAAAACGTAACCAAGTGCACTACTAACAATACCTACACCTGCGACCTTTCTTCCCCAGGAGACGGCGTAGTCAATATCTTTGACCTATCTATACTGCTTAGTCATTATGGGGCGTAAGTATTTAATACAGCGGTCTGGATTCTAGCATTTAAACCCTTTATACTATTGTTTAGTTAGAGGGAAAATTTAGCAAATAAACATTATGGCCAAACATATAATTGCGGTGTTAAACCAAAAGGGCGGGGTAGGAAAGACTACTACAACTATTAACTTGGCGGCATACTTGGCCAGAGCTAACCGCTCCGTGCTAATTTGCGACCTCGACCCGCAGGGCAATACCACCAGTGGCTTAGGAATTGATAAACACCAGCTGGATTCTACGTTGTACGACGTCCTATTTGGTCGCGCCGACGCTGCTCAATCTATAAAAGAAGTGAGCAGCCAGGGGCTATATCTTTTGCCGTCAAATGCCGAACTAGCCGGGGCGGAGGTGGAATTAGTATCAACACCTCACCGCGAACAAATGCTTAAAAATGTGCTGGATAGGCTTGAATATGACTATGTTTTAATAGATTGTCCGCCATCTCTCGGCCTTTTGACAGTTAACGCCCTAACGGCTGCGCAAGATGTGTTAATACCGGTACAGGCTGAGTATTACGCCCTTGAGGGCTTAAGCCAGCTTTTGAGTGTAATAACCCAAGTGAGACAGGCGCTGAACCCTAACTTAAATATTTTAGGGGTGGTAGTAACGTTATTTGATAAGCGTACATCGCTTAGTGAACAGGTTAAAAGTGAGCTGGAGCGTCATTTCGGGCAAAAGATGTTTAATACTGTAATTCCGCGTAACGTACGCCTGGCGGAAGCTCCGAGTTTTGGCAAAACAATTGCCGACCATGACAAATGGAGCAAGGGCGCCCGGGCATACAAGGCATTAGCAAGAGAATTGGAGAAAAGAGTAAATGGCTAAGCAAAGTTTAGGCAGGGGATTCGACATATTAATTCCCAAAGATGTAGACAAAACAATCCTAGAGGAAGATAAACATAGAGTACAAAAATTACTCATGGCTGATATAATACCCAACCCCGAGCAGCCGCGCAGGGAGTTCGATGAACAAGCATTGTCCGAGCTGGCCTCGTCTATAAAACGCCATGGCGTACTACAACCCATAATAGTTATGCGCAGGGGTAGTAAGTACCATATAGTTGCGGGCGAGCGCAGGTGGCGCGCATCAAAGAGTGCAGGGCTTACTCACATGCCCGCTATTGTGCGGTCATTGGAAGAGCTTGAGCAGGTGGAACTAGCCCTCATCGAAAACATCCAACGGGTCGATTTGTCACCACTAGAGCAAGCACTATCAGTATATAAATTACAACAGCAATTTAATTTGAACCTAGAAGACATTGCGAAAAAACTTGGAAAAGCGCCCAGTACCATAAGCAATTTGACTCGATTACTACAGTTACCTGAGGCTGCACGCGAGGCACTACGAGCAGGAAAAATTACAGAAGGTCACGCCCGGGCAATACTTGCTTTGAAAGGCAATGAGAGCAAACAAGACGAGTTACTACGTTGTATATTAGACAACTCATGGAGTGTGAGACAAGCAGAACAATTTGTTACTTCCATTAAGAAAGGTGCCAACTCGCTAAAGGCAAAGGGCGCTACGGTAAGCGAAAACGATATAACCCGCAGCCTGGGCGATCAATTAGGAGTTGCGGTCAAGTTAAGGCATACTGCCAGGGGCGGTCAATTAATTATACATTTCAAATCGGAAGACGAACTAAACGAATTAGCTGCCCGTATCCTGAACAAAAATTAAATTGCCACTGGTTTGGTGGGGTTTAGTTTAGACCTACTGAGTACAAATTTTAAAACTTAAAACTTTTCAGCTTTGTTGACGGGCAGGAGCCTGAGCGACAATTTACCGACAATATCATTAGCGTTAATTGGGCCAAAGTAACGGGAGTCTTCAGAATTCGGCCTATTATCGCCGCTCACAAACAGCTGATTTTTGCCAAGAACGACATCAACATCGCCGGGAGTTGTGGGGGCAGTAATTTTATAACCGGTAGTTGTGTCTGGATTAAAACCTTGCGGATTGGCGTCGTTATAAACCGTAAATTTGCCGTCTCGAACAACTACATGCTCACCGGGCAGGCCTATAACGCGTTTAATGAGCTGCTTTGATTGGCCGAACGACGTATCTGGCAGGTTGGCTTGGTTAAAGATAATAATGTCGCCGCGGTGTGGTATATAAGTATGCCCGCTGATGCGTGCAATTGTGCGCGGAACCTTATCTACGATTAGACGGTCGCCGTTTTGCAGGGTTGTTTCCATACTTTCGCCGTCTACTTGGTAAGATTGGATTGCATAAGAAGTAATACCGAAGGCAATTAATGGCGCAATTGCCAGGAGTAGTATTGTAGAAATTATGCCGCGCAGGCTGCTATGGTCTCGCGGTGGCTTGCTGTCGTAAGCGGGTGCAGCTGAGGCTGGAGTAGCTGGTTTTTCAACTGGCAGATAAGGATTGGAAGGTTGTGGCGAGGCTGCGTTAGCAGGATAAATATCATTAACGTTGACATGGCCACCACCACTTGTAGGCTGCCCAGAATTACTGTTTTGTGGTTGGTTTGGATTCATTGACCGTCTCATTATATCGTGCTTAAGCCGTAAGTCTCTAATAAAATCTTTAGAATTAGCTTATAAGCTTATTTTGTAATAAAAACATTTAAGTTAGTCTTAAGTTTCAGGATGCTTAAATATAACCGGAAGAAAGTTTTAAAGTTTTCCCCATGCAAATACTAATTTAAGGGTCGCGGTTAATAAGGCTAATGGTATACTGGACAGTACGTGATGCAGGAAAGGAAGTACAAAGGCCCCAGTACTAGCAAGGCCTCAATGGATGGTTTTGTGTCGAGCCGGCGCACTATAGGTGCGTCTTCGCAGCCATATTCTCCCAAGTTAGGAGCTCCTGCGCCTACTTTTGAAAACCTTGTAAGACGCGGGGACGGCTTTCATCCAATAAACCGCAACTATAGAAATTTAGGGCAATCCCCGGAAATGAATGAAGCCGAGGCTCTTTTAAATGAGCCTATCGTTCTAGATGATGTAGAAGAAAAATCTAAGAAAAAGCGCCAATTCTCTAAGCACGGGTCCAAGCGCCGACGGATTGTAAAACGCACCGCATTAACCCTTTTAGCTCTTGTTGTAGCCGGGGGTGCATTTTTTGCATTTAGATTATATATGCTTGAGCGGCATATACTGCGCGGAGGCGGCAGGGCGCCAGCCTTGGCCGAAAATGTCGATATAAACAAGCTTAAAGGCGAAGGCGACGGACGTATTAATATCCTGCTGCTTGGCAACGGCGGCCCGGGGCATGACGGCCCCGACCTTACAGATACAATAATGCTCGTTAGTATTGACCCTGTTAACCACAATACGGCGCTGCTGAGCATCCCGCGCGACCTTTGGGTAAAGATTCCAGGAGACGGCTACCAAAAGATTAACGCTGCATACGTTTACGGCAAGCAGCAATCTAAGTCTAAGGACGAAAAAGTTAAAGACCAGGCGGGCCTGGCTTTACTGGATAAAACATTGGAGCCAATTTTAGGCGTGCCAATCCACTACCATGCAGTCGTCGACTTTGCGGCCTTTAAGCAGACTGTAAACGCTTTGGGTGGAGTGAGTGTTAATGTTCCAGAGAGTCTTTATGATCCCACCATGGCTTGGGAAAATCATGGCAATCCATACCTGGCAATTAAGGGCCAGCAGACATTTAATGGAGACAAAGCTTTGCTTTATGCCCGCTCACGAGAAACTAGTTCCGACTTTGCCCGCGGCCAGAGGCAGCGTTCGCTAATCGTGGCCATCAAAGACAAAACGTTTTCTTTGGGCACTTTCAGTAATCCGGTTAAAGTTTCCGGGCTGCTCTCTAGCCTTGGGAATAACGTTTACACAGATTTTTCCTTAGACGACCTCACGCATCTTTATAAGATTATGGACAAAATACCATCCAGCGCCATTACTTCAATCGACCTTGTTACGCCGCCGCACGACCTAGTAACAACGGGGAACATGAACGGACTTTCTATTGTAGAGCCTAAGGCAGGCCTGTTTGATTACGACGCTATTAATAATTATGTAAGGAACGCGCTTAAGGACAGTTACATTGCCAAAGAGAACGCACAGATTGCGATATATAACGCAACTAATGTATCAGGCATGGCCACCAAGCAATCTAATTATCTTAAGTCTTATGGCTATAACGTTGTGACAGTGGGGAACGCCCCGACACCAACCAACCCGCAAAAAACGCAGATTGTAGATCTTACTAAAGGTGTAGATAAATACACCAGGCACTACTTAGAAGGACGCTACGGCGTGACATCTACCACGGCTTTGCCGCCAAGCCTGGGGATTACACCTCCAGCAGGAACGAGTTTTGTTATAATTGTGGGTGAAGATGTCGCAACTTCGACACAAAATTAAGCCCAAGCACGGTTTTTCACATGTTTTACACCTTGCTTTAAACATCGCACTGCCAATCGCGGCCTATATTTTAGTACGTACAGACTTTGTGTTTATTGCAATTTTGCTTATTTTAATAAGCAAATGGCGCATGTTTGCCGTGCAGTCGCGCTACTGGGTAGTTAACCTAATTGCTAACGGCGTGGACATTATGGTGGGCGTAGCATTTGTATTGTTTATGGCGAGTACGGCATCTGGATGGTGGCAGCTTTTTTGGGTAATTCTTTATATGGGCTGGCTGGTTTGGCTTAAGCCCCGCTCAGACGTACTGGCTGTTTCTGCGCAGGCAATGACTGGCCAGCTTTTGGGCTTGGCGGTTTTATATTTAAAGTTCGGCGATGCTTCACTATTAGTTTTAGTCGCCGGTACGTGGGTAGTTGCTTATCTTGCAGCCCGGCATTTTCTGACGAGTTTTGAAGAGGCGCACACAGCGCTACTGGGGCATGTGTGGGCTTATTTTGCGGCCAGTCTAGCTTTTATTTTGGGGCATTGGCTGCTGTTTTACGGCAGTATTGCGCAGATCATAGTCTTGCTGACGATTGTTGGCTACGGACTAGCGGCACTTTATTATTTAGAGGCTAAAGAGCGTTTGACCTTATCTTTGCAAAGGCAATTGCTGGCGATCATGTGCGTTTTTCTGCTGATTGTAATAGTCTTGTCCGACTGGGCCGGTTCTACAGTTTAAGTGCACCTGCAATAAACGGAAGGGAAAGGTAGTAGCCCGAGAAAATCTATTCGATTTTCCCGGCTAAGTTGAAGGAAAACCGTAGGTTGTCCTTCAATTGTTCTCAGCTTGGATTCAGAATTGTGATTAAGAATAAGAACTAACTATGAAAGAAACTCCTACGCGATCAGACAAAAATGCACCCGGCATGGCAACATTCTCAACCAGGCCGGAGCGCCCTTATAATTTAAGATTGCCGGGAGTGCCGGCAAAACGGCCGGCCACTCCACGGTTTTTAAAAACGCGCCTAGCCTCCATACTTGGCGTCATACTTATTTGCTTTGCCACTGGCTTTGGCGGAGGATGGCTTGGCGCCCATTCGTACAATAATGGTAATAGAATGCTTGCTAGTTCTACTGCGGCGAAGCAGCAGTATGTTTCTGACGAAAGCAGCCTTATTTCTAGCATTGCTAAGAATGTTGGCCAAAGTGTGGTTTCTGTCGATGTACAGGGACAATCAACCACCCAAGATTTCTTCGGCTTTAGCCAGCCGCAGACCACGGAAGCGGCAGGAACCGGTTTTATAATTTCTAGCGATGGCATTATCGTTACAAACCGCCACGTTGTCCCGTCGGGCACCACGAGCGTGAGCGTGACCATGGCAGACGGTACTACTTTTGATAAAGTGCAGGTGATTGGCCGTACTCCTGACAGTAGTTCGCAAGACGTTGCTTTTTTAAAGATTGGCGATTTAAAGGGTAGAACGTTAAGCCCGTTAACTTTAGGCGACTCGTCTAAGATGCAAGTTGGCGACCGCGTAATTGCAATTGGTAACGCTCTTGGACAGTTCCAAAATACTGTGACAAGCGGAATTATCTCCGGCTACGGCCGCGATGTGACGGCGGGCGACCAAAGCGGTTCCCAGGGCAACGAAAACCTAACCGACCTATTCCAGACTGATGCTGCAATAAACGAAGGTAATTCCGGCGGCCCGCTCGTCAATATAAATGGTGAAGTAATTGGCATTAACACTGCAATCGCATCAAACGCCCAAAATATCGGTTTTGCCCAGCCTATAAACGATATGAAAGGTCTCATAAGTAGCGTGCTTGGCGGCGGAAAGCTAGAGCAGCCGTACTTGGGCGTACGTTACGTATCTCTTACCAACGACTTAGCTAAAGAATTTAACCTTAAACCTACACGCGGCGCCTACATAACTTCCGGTAGCGGACAAGACGCAGTGGTATCCGGCAGCCCGGCAGATAAAGCAGGTTTGGCGGACCACGACGTAATCACAAAAGTTAATAACATTACAATCGATGATAAAACCAGCTTAACCGCCGCACTCAGCCGCTTTAAAGTTGGCGATAAAGTAACGCTAACAATTGTTCGCGACGGCAAAACAATCACTAAAGATGCCATCCTTGGGGCCGCACCAAATAGCTAAAATGATGACATAAAGGGAAAGGTAGTAGCCCGACAAAATGTATTCCATTTTGCCGGCTAAGTTGAAGGAAAACCGTAGGTTGTCCTTCAAAGGCGAAGCCTAAATACTTGGATAAAATCCTGCTCTTGAAATAACTTGAATCCGTACTTTTCGGCTATTGCTGCCAGCTCATTATGCTGCGGCGGCAGAGATTCGCATAAAACATAATTTGGCCGCCAGTGGAATCGGTGCAGCTGTTGGAAGAAGCGGCGGTAAATATCCAGGCCGTCGCGGCCGCCAAAAATGGCGATCTTCGGTTCCATTGCCGCTGCTTGGTTAATTTTGTAATGGTCTGGAATATAAGGAAGATTAGCTAAAATTACGTCGTAGGTACGGATATGGCGGCGCAGCAGGTCGCTTTTTCTAGTGTGCAGGTGTAGTTCGTGTAGTGCCAAGTTATGGCGACAAACTGCCAGCGCACCGGCGTCAATATCGTAAAGGTCTACATTAGGGTTATGCATTTCAAGCGACGCCGTGATGCCAAGCGCACCGGACCCCGCGCCCACATCGGCAATACTAACCTTGGTGGAAATGGGCAGCTTAAGTAAAAGTTCAATCATGGTCTCCGACTCCGGCCGCGGCTCCAGCGTGTGCCGGTTAACTAAAAATTTACGGCCGTAAAATTCGCTGTGTCCGCGCACATAGGCGAGGGGCAAGTGTTTCTCGCGCTTTTTGACCCTCGAAGATAACCGCTTAATCTGGGTTAGTGAAAGTTGCTCGTCCTGGTGCGCTAAAATCCATGCCCGGTCTTTTTTAGTAATGTCTTCAAGTAAAATTAGAGCATCTAGGTGTGCCGAGCCAACGCCGGCGCCAGCAAGATTTTTCTCGGTATTTTTTAACCAATCATTAATTTTCATTCTGCATCAACTGGCGTTCGGCGGCTTGGAGGTTTTCTATTAAATCGTCAATGTCGCCGTCGAGCGCGCCTGGTAAATTGCTGCGGGAGTAGCCAATGCGGTGGTCGGTTATACGGTCTTGGGGAAAGTTATAAGTGCGGATTTTTTCGGCACGATCGCCAGAACCGATTAGCTTTTGCCGATTAGAAGATAACTTGGCTTGCTCTTCTTCTATTTTCATTTGCAGCAGACGCGAACGCAGCACTTTCATACCTTTGTCGCGGTTTTTAATCTGGCTTTTTTCGTCCTGTTGGCTGACTACAATTCCGGTAGGCAGGTGAGTAATGCGCACGGCGGAATCAGTTGTATTAACAGATTGGCCGCCATGGCCGCTGGCGCGGAAAACATCTACGCGGATATCTTCCGGCTTAATTTCTACGTCGGTTTCTTCGGCTTCTGGCAAAACTGCAACTGTTATCGTGCTTGTGTGTATGCGGCCGCTGCTCTCGGTTGAGGGAATGCGCTGCACCCGGTGCACTCCAGCTTCGAATTTGAGCATTCTGTAAGCTTCGTTGCCGCGTACCATAAAGATAATTTCTTTAAAGCCGCCGGCTTCAGAGGGACTTTCGCTGATTAATTCCATCTTATAATTATGTTTCTCGCACCAGCGGCTGTACATGCGGTATAAATCGCCGGCAAAAAGGCTGGCTTCGTCGCCGCCTGCGGCTGCGCGGATTTCTACAATGCAGTCTTTTTCGTCATTCGGATCTTTTGGTACCAGTGCCTCTGTTAAAAACTGCTCATTTTCAGCTGTTTTTTGTTCTAAATGTTCAATTTCTAAGCGGGCAAGTTCTGCCAATTCTTGATCGGGGCCGTCTGCAAGCATTTTTGCAGCATCGAGTTGCTCATGAAGCATGTGCTTTTCATTAAACAAATCAATAATCCGTGCAAGTTCGGCCTGGCGCTTGGCTAGCTTTGGGTAATCCGTGCGCCCAAATACATCAGGGTGCTCCATTTGTTGTTGGAGGGCTTGGTATTCTGCGCGTAAATTTTCTTCTTGTTTATCCATCTGTAGTAATAGTTTATAAAAAACTCCCCAAAATCCATAAAGGGAATTTAGGGAGGTTTAATCCTTGCTTAGTTATTTAGCTGGCTTAGCGCCGAGTTTTTGGGCTTCTGTCTTTGAAGTCTTCTTGGCTTTCGGTTTGGCGGCTACACGCGCTTCGCGGGCTTTTTGGGCTCGTTCTTGGCGCTGCTTAAACTTATCAACGCGACCTTCTACGTCAACAATGCGCTCTTCACCAGTAAAGAAGGGGTGTGAGCTGCTAGAAATATGTACTTTTACCAAAGGGTATTCGCTGCCGTCCAAAGTAATTTTATCTTCGGTTGCGACTGTAGATTTAGTCAAAAAAGTAGTGCCGTTGTTCAAATCTTGAAAAACGACTGGTCGGTAATTTTTTGGGTGAATTCCACTCTTCATAGCTCGACTATTATATATGATTTACTTCTTTGGGTCAACGCCCTAACTCAAGGCTAAGATTTTGTCTTGTTGCTACGGATCCGGCTGTTGCCGAAAGGTTGAGCTGTTTAATCAAGCGCCGGTATTCTTCAAGAACGTCAGGCCGGGAATGTCTAATAATATCCGCTACTGCTTTTTTTAGCTCCTGGCGGCTTACGTCATCTGGAACATTATTATCTTCTCGAAAAAAGGATGCCCAATCGGCTAGTAGTGCGAGCTTTGCAAAGTTTATTTCCGGTTCTTCATATCGATACATCCCTCAATTATCCCACAAGGTGTTGTAAGAAGTTAGCTAATCTGTTACAATCACGGAGTAATTAATTAAACAGCGAGGTATTGACGAATCCTCCTGACTGGCACCGTGACAGGACCAGCTGGGTAAATGCCTTAGCGAAGAGAAAGGATTATATTTATGGCTACAGTTGATGTAGACCCCGTTAGAAACGGGCAATCTGAAACAAAAGAGACAAAAACAAAATCTACCGCCGAGACAAAGTACGGTTCTAACGGGGTAGATATTAAACAATTATTAGAAGCCGGCGCGCATTTTGGCCACAAAACCAGCCGCTGGCACCCAAAAATGGCTCCTTATATCCATAGCAAGCGCGAAGGCAGCCACATTATCGACTTAACAAAAACAGTAGAAGCTTTGGACAAAGCTTTGGACTTTTTGAATGATACTGCCGCTTCCGGCAAGCAAGTTTTGCTAGTTAGCACTAAGCGCCAAGCCAAAGACAAAGTTAAAGAAGTGGCTGAAGCTACTAATAATCCATATGTAGTAGAGCGCTGGTTGGGCGGCATGCTTACTAACACCGCAACTATAAATGGCCGAATTAAGCACCTTAAAGACCTTGAAACCCGCATGGTAACCGGCGAGTTGGCTTCGCGCTATAACAAGCTAGAAGTTCAAAGATTCCAAGAAGAAATTGATTCTATGAACCTGCTCTACGGCGGCATCAAAGAATTGCACGCCAAGCCCGGCGCAGTCTTTGTAGTAGACGTTTTAAACGACATCAACGCCGTGCGCGAAGCCCGCAAACTGAAAGTTCCGGTTGTAGCTTTGACCGACACAAATGTTGACCCGACATTGGTCGACTACGCAATTCCATGTAACGACGACGCTGCTAAAACTATTAATCTGATTTTGGATTACGTACAAAAGGCAATTGTTGCCGGCCAGAACAAAGCTAAAAAGCCAGCAGATAAAACTGAGAAGGCAGAAGAACCAAAAGTTAAAAAAGAAGCAACGGAGGAAAAATAAAATGGCAGATGTATCAATTGAAGAAATTAAGCGTTTGCGCGAACTTACAGGTGTAGGAATTACTGATGCTAAGGCTGCGCTAGTAGAAGCCAAAGGCGATTTTGACAAAGCTCTTGCCGCAATGCGCAAAAAAGGCCTGACCAAGGCAGAGAAGCGTGGCGAGCGCGAGGCCCGTGCCGGATTAGTTGGTACTTACAACCACGACGGACGCATTGGCGTTTTAGTTGAAGTTAACTGCGAAACGGACTTTGTTGCTAAAACCGACGAATTCAAAGACTTGGTAAAAGATATTGCTATGCATATTGCTGCAAGCGCGCCGCTTTATGTAAGCGTTGAAGAAATTCCAGAAAGCATTAAAGACGAGGCTGAAGCCGAATTTGCTGAAAAGGCCGAAAAAGAAGGCAAGCCAAAAGACATGATTCCAAAAATCATAGAAGGCCAAGTTAAAAAATACTTGGCCGAGAAAACTTTGCTCGAACAGCCTTTTGTTAAAAATCCTGACCAAACAGTTGGCGACGTAGTAAAAGAAGCCAACGCCAAACTCGGTGAAAACATAGTTGTCCGCCGCTTCTCGAGAATTGCTATTGGCGAAGTAGCCTAAATTACTCATAATATTAATATGAAACCTATAAAAGCCAACCGTCTAAGATTAGTAGGGTCGGAAAATTCCGGAATTACTCCATCGCAGACTAAGATTTTTCTGGAAGTTGCTGCTAACCCTCAGAAAGCACTTAAAGAATTGCATCAAACAAACCCAGAACTAGCAGCAGATATACAAGCACGGCTTGATGATGCGATGGAGCGCAATCGTAGGGCCAATGCTGGCCGGTTTATAATAGATCGTAGCGATATTTAGAAAAGGTGATTTAAAAATGAGTCCGAGCCAAGTAGTAACTGAAACCAAATCTAAACTAGACCATGCACTGGCGCATTTTCAGGACGAGCTTAAAAAGCTGCGTACTGGCCGCGCGCATCCAGGCATGCTTGATACTTTAAAAGTTGAAGTTTATGGCCAGCAAATGCCACTAAAAGCAACCGGCAATATTACGGCGCCGGAGGCGCAGCTTTTGCAAATTACTCCGTTTGACCCTAATAATCTGCAGGCAATTAGCAATGCAATACGCGACGACCAGTCTTTAGGCCTTTCACCAACAGATGACGGCAGGGTAGTTCGCATTAGTATTCCGCCACTCACTACAGAAACTCGCGCGTCCATGGTTAAAGTAATCGGCCAAAAGGTGGAAGACTGCATGATTACCAGCCGCCAAGGCCGCCACGACGGTTTTAAAAAGCTGGAGCAAGCTGAAAAAGACAAAGATATTAGCAAAGACGACCGTATCCGCTACGAAAAACAAATCGACGATCTGGTGGCTAAGCAAAAATCAGAAGTCGATCGCTTAGCAGTAGAAAAAGAGAAAGAGTTGATGACTATTTAACCGAACTTTCAGCTTATGCCAAGTTTGGTCATGATAGAATAAGGATAACTATATGCAGGTTGTTTTATTTATCTTGAGCGTGTTGCTTTTTATTGGCCTGGTGCTTGTTCATGAGTGGGGGCATTATATTGCTGCACGCAGAAACGGCGTTGACGTAGAAGAATACGGCCTTGGTTTTCCGCCTAGAGCATGGGGTAAAAAATTAAAAAGCGGCATGGTTTTAAGTATTAACTGGCTGCCGCTGGGCGGTTTTGTGAAACTTAAAGGCGAGCATGATTCTGACACCAAAAAAGGCACATTCGGCGCTGCAAGCTTAGGCGCCAAAACAAAAATTTTGCTGGCGGGTGTCTTTATGAACTTAGTAGTAGGCTTGGCACTTTTGACGATTCTAGCCTTGGTTGGCATGCCAAAACTTCTAGACAAAGACACAATAGGCGAAGACCAGTTTACAGTTGCTAGCGACACTAAAATTGTTAGCCAGCAGGTAAGGGCAGGGACGGTCCAGGATAATTCTCCCGCTTCCAAAATAGGTTTATCAGGCAACGACGTAATATTAAGCGTCGCCAATGGCAATGATGTGCGCAAGACAAAGACTATCCAGCAATTGCATGACGCCACAACGGATTTTGCCGGCAAGACAGTGGCTGTTACTTACAAGCATGGTAATCAACAAATAGTAAAACGGGTCTACCTGCGCAGCTTAAATGATGTTGTGACTGATCTTAATAAGCAGGCGGGTCTTAAAAATTCCGATAAAATAGTTGAGGTCAAAGATCTTGAATTTAGTGGCGATAATACTAAAAAAATCAATTCCTTGAATGATTATTACCAAGCTGCTGGTGCCTTCGATGGTGACAATGTGAAAATAACTTATATATCGGACAACGGGATAAAAACAAAAAAAACTACACTGAACCCTGAGGGTTTTTTTGGTGTTTTTGACCCAATTAATATTCAAATCCAGCGCTCAACCTGGAGTGCGCCCGTAGTGGCAGTCGGCTTTACGGTGCAGTTAACAAAATTGACTTTTATAGGCTTGGGCCACGCAATCGGCGGGCTTGGTTCTACAATTGCCGGACTTGTAACTTCAAATAAAGAAGCTCGTCAAAACGGCCAGACCTCTGCAAGCAGCCAAGTTGGCGGCCCGGTAGCGATCGTTGCGGTTTTGTGGGGCAGCGGTACCTACGGAATAACCTTTATATTGTGGATTATTGCAGTTTTGTCTTTAACGCTAGCAATTATGAACGTCCTGCCGATTCCGGCTTTGGACGGCGGCAGGTTATTTATGATTTTATTCTCCCGCGGCATACTCAAAAAACCGCTGGACACTTTAACCGAGGAACGCATCACCGCAACCGGCATGGCGCTTTTGCTGTGCTTAGTAGCCTTAATTACTGTCGTAGATGTCAAAAGATTCTTCTAACCACAACATTCTATTTGGCGCATTGCTGCGTTGCCAGCTCCAGTACTCCCTCGCTGTATTACAATACAGCTCGGTCCGCGCTTCGCTGGCGCCTTGCACTGCATCCAAATATAATGTTGTGGAGCAGTAGACATGAAAAAAAATTCAGAAAAATCTGTACTGAAATTACCACGACGAAAAAAAGCTGATTCGCCCGGCAATTTCGGCAGCCCTTTAAGGGTTATATTAACTACGCTTGGAATTTTTTTACTCACGCAAGTTGTTGCGGCAATTGTAGTAGAATCTGTGCTCGCAGCGCTACATTCCGGCGTAGATATTTCCGGTTCGATTGATGAATCTGCACCGGCGCAATTCTTTTACATTTTGATGGCAGAAGGCGGTGCCTTTTGGCTGGTGCTGCGCGTAATATCCGGCCGCGGCTTAAATAAGAGCGCGATAGGATTAGGCCGAAAGCCATTGGCATCTGATTTAATTAGAGGTCTTTTAGGATTTGCAGCATTTTTTGTAATTTTGGCTATCATTAACGTGGTGCTGTCGTCAATTTTCCCAAGCCTTAATAACGAACAGCAAGATGTGGGTTTTAACACCTTAAATTCTGGGCTGGACTGGGTTTTAGCGCTATTTTCATTAGTAATTTTGCCGCCAATCGGCGAAGAAACATTAGTGCGCGGCTACCTATATTCAGGACTACGTTCCAAAATATCTTATCCGCGTGCGATGATTATAACAAGCTTGCTGTTTGGCCTGGCGCACTTGCAGCTCGGCAGCGGCACAGCTGTGGTTTGGGCGGCTGGAGTTGATACTTTTGTACTTTCGCTCGTTTTAGTTTACTTGCGCCAAACATCAGGTGCGCTTTATGCTGGGATGCTTGTGCATGCACTAAACAATTTAATAGCCTTTGGCGTCCACTTTAAGTAGCTGAACCTACTTTTATATTGACACTGTGCTGGTAGCAGCTATACTCAAATTAAACTTATGCCTAAAAATAAAAACGACTCTGCTAAGGGCCAAAAAGATAAATCGAATAAAATTGTACGTGCAATAAAAGTTCTAGCCTTAGGCTTTCTGCTTTATGCAATTCCAACTGTTTTGGCAATAATATCGTTATTAATATTCGAAAGTACAATAGGCGGCCGTTCAGGTCCGCAACTGGGAGATGACTTAGAAAAATCGCCTTTGGCTCAACTGATAGCCGCAATTATCGCACTCCCAATTTTGTTTAGCTGGCTTTATTTTATATTAAAGTCCGGTCGTGAAAAATGGCAGGCTATCGGCATTAAAAAACCTTTGCTAAAGCATTTTGGTTATGCTGTTTTAGCCTATGCTACTATTCTTGCAATAATGTACGCCTTGCGCTTAACTGCCGGGCATTTTATTAACTTCAATCAAGAAGCCGATACCGGCTATAGTGCCGACTTAAAAGGGGCGGGACTGGTGTATGCTTTTATAACGGTAGTGTTGATTGCTCCTGTTATGGAAGAAGTTGTTTTTCGCGGGTATGTTTTTTCGCGTTTGAGGAACTTTTTAAAATTTATACCATCCGTGATTTTAGTAAGTCTGCTTTTTGGGTATTTGCATTTGCATAACGGCAAAGGAGGCGCAATTGCATGGGCTGCATTTACTGAGACATTCGTTGCCTCCATTGTCCTCTGTATATTAAGAGAAAAGACTGGAAATATTTGGGCAGGGGTCTGCGTGCATGCCGTAAATAACCTGGTCAGCTTAGTCACTTTCTTTACTTTCTTCAGGCTATAGCGAGGGCACAGGGTGTTATTAAAACTGGCGCTAAAGGGTTAAAAAATATAAACTATTGTTTATGAGAAGATCCCAACTGTTTATTAAGACTCGCCACGAGGCTCCTGCTGACGAAGAAGCCCGCAACGCCCAATTGTTAATCCGCGCCGGTTTTATCCATAAGGAAATGGCCGGAGTTTATAGCTATCTAACTCTTGGTAAAAAAGTACTCGATAATATCTCAAACATTGTACGCGAAGAAATGAACGCAGTTGGCGGCAATGAAATTTTGCTATCTACATTGCAGAATAAAGATATTTGGGAAGCAACTGGCCGATGGGATGATAAAAAAGTAGACAACTGGTTTAAGACAAAACTCGCTAATGGCACTGAAGTGGGAATTGGTTTTAGCCACGAAGAACCTTTAACAAATGCCCTAAAGCAATTTATAAGCTCATACAAAGACTTGCCCGCATACCCTTACCAAATACAAACTAAATTCCGCAATGAGCTGCGTGCAAAGTCCGGCCTAATGCGCGGGCGTGAATTCTTAATGAAGGACCTTTATTCTTATAGTAAAGACGAAGAAGAGCATAAAGAATTCTACGAAAAAGTTGCTGAAGCCTACTTGAAAATATATTCACGTATTGGTTTGGGCGATATTACCTATAGGACCTTCGCTAGCGGCGGCATTTTCTCTGAATTTAGCGACGAATTTCAGACTTTGAGCCACGTAGGGGAAGACACAATTTATTTAGACGAAGACAAAAAAATCGGCGTTAATAAAGAAGTTTATACTGATGAAATTTTAGCTAGAATCGGCCTTGATAAGTCTAAGCTGGTAGAAAAACGCGCTGTAGAAGTTGGCAATATTTTCTCGCTCGGGACGAAGTATGCAGATGACCTTGGGTTGTACTTTACAGATGAAAAGGGCGATAAAAAATCAATTATTATGGGCTGTTATGGCATTGGCGTAAGTCGTTTGATGGGGCTTTTGGCGGAGCATTTTGCAGATAGTAAAGGCTTGGTCTGGCCAAAAAATGTGGCTCCGTTTGAGATTTATTTGGCAAGGCTTGGAAATTCAGATTCGATAGTAAAAAATGCAGACGAAATTTATTCAAGATTGACAGATTCAGGAGTTGAGGTAATATATGATGACCGAGACGTGAGAGCAGGCGAAATGTTTGCTGACGCCGACCTTATGGGGATTCCAAATAGGGTGGTAATAAGTGAAAAAACTTTAGCACAAAATTCTGTGGAGCTTAAAAAGCGTACAGAGGAAAACGCAAAATTAATCCCGCTGGAAGATGTGACAAAAATCACAAGCATCGGCTAGCCAGGATTGGTATAATCAAGCGAACTTACAGGTAGTGAGAGGTATGCAATGAAAAAATTATATAGATTAACCCAAGAGGGTGTTGACGAATTAAAAGCCGAACACGGCGAGCTTGTTGGGCAGCGCAGCGGTATTGCTATGCGTATTAAGGAAGCCCGCGAACTTGGCGACCTATCAGAAAATGCCGAATACCAGTCCGCACGCGAAGAACAAGACCGTTTAGAATCGCGCATTTCCGAACTGGAGCATATTTTGCAAAATGCCCAGATTATTAAAATCTCCAAAAGTAATGGCAAAGTGCGTTTGGGCTCTGCCGTTAAACTTGAAGCTGACAACGGCAAACCCGAGCAGTTCCAGATTGTTGGTACCATGGAAGCCGATCCAATGAACGGCAAAATCAGCGACGAGTCACCAATTGGGCAAGCCTTAATGGGCCGGGCAAAAGACGATACTGTTGAGATTAAATTAGGCAAGCAAGTTACCAAGTATAAAGTCGTAGAAGTATCCTAGTTTTTATCTTGGCGCGTTGCCGTGTTGCCATCTCTGGTGCTTCCTCACTATATTGCAATACAGCTAGGTCTGTGCTTGGACACCGTCTTGCACTGCATCGAAGTTAAAAACCCTGTCTCATCTATTGTCTCTAACCCCTAAAACCTTTAATCTATATTCATGGCTACACTCAAAGAATTGCGCGATGAGCGTCTGAGAAAATTAGAAGAACTCGAAAAACTGGGCGTCAATCCATATCCGGCTCATACTTCTATTACGAAATCGATAGCTCTTACAAGGAATGAATTTGAAAAAAGTTCTGAAGGGGCTGAAGTTGTAGCCGCTGGACGGATTATTAGTATTCGTACTCATGGGCAAATAGCCTTCCTGACTATAAAAGATGCTAGCGGAACAATTCAGTTATTTTTGCAGGCTAGCTCACTCAATAACGCTGACCATGCTGATAGCCAATTGAATTTCGATGAACTTCGTCTGTTAGATTTAGGCGATTTTATCGAGGCGAGAGGCAGAATTATGCGTAGCCGAACAGGAGAAATCACAATTGATTTAGCTGTTCTGCGAATTCTGGCTAAAGCGCTCCGGCCGCTGCCTGGCCATGATGGCTTTAGCAATAAAGAAGAACGTTTTCGCCGCCGTTATGTAGACATGAACGTCAATAAAGACGTTTATGAGCGCTTTATCCGTCGCAGCCGTTTTTGGGAAGCCAATAGGGAATTTTTAAATCAGAATGGCTTTTCGGAAATCAATATTCCGGTGCTGGAACATACAACCGGCGGCGCTGATGCCAAACCGTTCAAAACACATATGGACGCGTTGAATCAAGATTTTTACCTTAGAATAAGTCACGAACTGCCATTAAAAAGATTAATTGGCGGTGGCTATGAGAAGGTTTACGATATCGGGCCACGTTTTAGAAACGAGCATTATACGGAAGAGCATTTGCCTGAACACGTGGCTATGGAGTGGTATTGGGCCTATGCCGACTGGCGAGACGGCATGCGTTTTATGACCGACATGTTCCGCTTTGTTTTCGATAAGGTTTATGGCAAGCTGCAGTTTAATATCCACGGCATGGACGTAAATCTGGCAGATGAATGGAAAGAAATAGATTACGCTTCGGCCATCCGTGAACGCTACGATCTCGATGTGTTCAACGCTTCCTTAGATGATGTGAAACAAAAACTAAAAGAAAATAAGCTGGAAGTAGAGAAAGCTGACAATATCGGGCGCGGAATCGATAAACTTTGGAAAAATATGCGTAAAGACATCGCCGGTCCGGCGTGGCTGGTTAACACCCCCTTAATTATTAGTCCGCTTGCTAAAACAAATTTGGACAATCCTAATACGGTGCAACGATTCCAGCCGATAATTGCCGGCACGGAACTAGGCAATGGTTACAGCGAGCTTAATGATCCGCTCGACCAGTTAAATCGCTTTTTGGAGCAGCAAAAAATGCGCGACGCCGGAGATGAAGAAGCACAGATGCTCGATATCGATTTTGTGGAGATGCTGGAATATGGCATGCCGCCGACATGCGGCTGGGGCCACTCGGAGCGTGCTTTTTGGCTGTTTGAAGGTGTGACAGCGCGTGAAGGTGTACCGTTTCCGCACCTGCGTCACGAGATTGACGGGGTAACCAAAGGAGTTTATCCGGAAGTCTACGCTAATGAGGCCACAAAAACCGGCGGTTCGCGCCCCCAGGACTTTACAAGAAAGATTGTAACGGTTGTGAATAAGGAGCTAGAGCCGTGGCAAGTAGCGAATGCCGTGGCCCACATGGACGCAATTGTGGGCAATGAGCTTCCTAAAGAGCAGCTGGTGTCAGGTGATTATTTTGTAAGTAACGACCAAGTATCCATTCCGCGTAACAGTCAGTACGCCATTATTATTATGCGTGCGGACGAAAAGGAACTTCACAAACTGCACGAAAAAGTACTAGCAAAAAATTTAGTGCACCATGTATTCATTAAAGAGATGCAGGATACCAGCAATGATGAAGAAATTCAGGACAGCTTAAGTAACAAGCCCATGTCTGAAATCACGTTCTTTGGCGTAAGTTTCCTAGCAAGCAACGAAGAAGCCGACCAACTTACCAGGGGTCTGCAGCTTTGGCGCTAAAGAAATATGATGATAACTGAGCGAGAAGCTAAAGAGCTGGTAAAAAAGTGTGGGTCGCCGCTTTATATTTATGATAAAAAATGGCTCACTGAGCGTGCGCATCAAGTTTTGGAAGCGGCTAAGCAGGTCGATTGTACGGTCCGGTACGCAATCAAAGCCAATCCTCACCCGGAAGTTATCCAGCTTTTTGATGGTTTAGGTCTCCATTTTGACGCCAGCTCGGAATTTGAAGCTTCAAAACTTATTGACTTAGGAATTTCTCCAAACAAGATAAGCCTCAGTTCACAGCAGCCTCCAAAAGACACTAGAAAGTTACTGGAAACTGGCTTAAATTTTGTAGCCACCTCTATGCACCAACTCGATTTAGTGAAAAAATCCGGCTGGAAAGGCGAAATTGCTGTGAGAATTAACCCTGGCATAGGTTCAGGGCATAACAATCGTACAACTACGGGCGGAGTAAGTGCCAGCTTTGGTATTTGGCATGAATATATTCCGCAGATCCTGCAGTGGCAAACAACAAGCGGCTGCAATATAAGCCGCCTGCACATTCATATAGGCTCAGGCGCCGATCCTGAAGTTTGGCGCGGGGTTATTAGCCAAGCCTTGCAAATAGTTAAGCAATTTCCTTCTGTGGAAACACTAGATATTGGCGGAGGATATAAAATTGCGCGGGTCGAAGGCGAAAAAGAGACTGATATGCAACAAGTCATCGCCGCGTTTTCTGAACAGTTGGATAATTTTGCCAAAAAAACCGGGCGCAAATTGAGGCTAGAAATAGAACCGGGAACTTGGCTGGTTGCCAACTGCGGAACGCTAATATCTACAATTGTAGATATTGTAGACACAGGAAAAGACGGCTTTAAGTTCCTTAAACTGGATACCGGCATGAATGATATATTGCGTCCTTCGCTTTATGGTGCCCAGCACCCAATTAGAGTACTTAATAGTGCTAACGAACAGGAAGAATACGTTGCGGTCGGCCATAATTGCGAATCGGGTGATATTTTGACGCCCGAGGTTGGAGACCCCGAAGGCATTAAGACACGCTTGCTCAATAAAGCGTCAATCGGTGATATTGTGGCTATTGGCGGAGCAGGGGCTTATTGTGCCAGCATGCGGGCTATCGGCTACAATGACTTTCCTCAGGCCAAAGAAATTCTAATATGAAACTCTCTGAGATATTAAGACAGCCGTCTGTTGAAGCGGCGCCTTTGCTGTTGGGATGTATTTTGTCGCGCCAAACCCCGGAAGGCTTGCTGAGTGTAAAAATTGTCGAGACAGAAGCTTATCATCAAGATGACCCAGCAAGCCATTCTTTTGCTGGCATAACTAACAGAACAGCTCCAATGTTCGCTAGTGGTGGACATATTTACATTTATTTTACTTACGGCATGCACTACTGCGTAAATATCGTAACCGGGCGGCAGGGAGTGGGTGAAGGCGTGCTTTTACGGGCAGCAGAACCCTTACAGGGTGTTGAAATCATGAAAATACACCGAGGGATTGATAATATACACCAGCTTACAAACGGTCCCGCAAAACTTACCCAATCTTTAGGGATAATTAGCACCGGACTATCCGGCAAAAAGCTTGGACCCAAAACGTTGCAGCTGGATTTACCCCAGAACAAAGTAAAGGCAGAAGATATTGCGGTATCGCCTAGAATTGGCATAAAAAAAGCCGTCGACCAACCATGGCGTTTCTACCTAAAAGGCAGCCCCTACGTATCAAAAGGGAATATAATGAAAGTATGAAAAAGGATACAGCTATTTTTGCGGCGGGGTGTTTTTGGGGAGTGCAGTATTATTTTGATCAAGTTCCCGGCGTTGTAGAGACAGAAGCCGGCTATATTGGCGGGCATGTCGATAAACCAACCTACGAGCAAGTCTGCACGCATAGAACCGGCCATGCAGAAGCCGTAAAAATAACTTTTGACCCAGAAAAGGTAAGCTTTAATACTCTTCTAAAACAATTTTTTAGAATGCACGACCCTACACAACTAAACCGCCAAGGCCTTGATGTGGGTGATAATTACCGCTCAGCAATCTTTTATCAGGACGATAGTCAAAAAAGCCAAGCCCAGGAAATTATTAACGAACTCAATAAAAAAGAATTTGATGGCAAAATTGTAACTACTTTGGAGTCTGGCTCCATGTTTTGGCCTGCCGAGGATTATCATCAGAAATACACAGAAAAGACCGGAATGGGAGCTTGCCACATAGACTACGCGCCAGTGAGATAGCCAAACCATGGTATGATATTTGTGAACGTTCAAGGTGTTAATAATGCGATTTAAATTTCCAGAAGTTAAAAAAAGATTGGCTAAAAAGTCTCAAAAAGAGACAAATAGTCTCGTTGCAACTAAAAAAAAGTTAGCTTTAGGACTTGTATTATCAATTGCGGGTATTGCAATAATTTGCGCAGCACTTTTATGGCCGCAACCTAAGGAAAAAACATCTGCCAACCCAGCAGCCGTTATGAGCACGGTTGATAATTGTGCGGCCAGCAGTAACGTTACATACAGTTGTTACAAAAAGCAGCTTAGCGATATTACAAACGCCAAAGGCCCAGAAGCTGCAATGGCCTTGGTTAAAAAAGAATACAATACTAGTTCTTATGTAAAATCGCAGTGCCATCAGCTGACGCATGTAATTGGCCGAGCGGCGCTTAATAAATATAAATCCGTTGCCGAAACTTACGCCCACGGCGACCAATTTTGCTGGTCCGGATATTACCATGGTGCAATGGAAGAAGTTGCCTTAAATAATGGCTACAATTATCTGGTAAAAAACGTCAACGAAATATGCAAGCCAATAGCTGCAAAGGGCGAATATTCGTTTTATCACTACAACTGTGTCCACGGGCTAGGCCACGGTTTTATGTTTGTTAAAAATGGTGATTTGTTCGCATCGCTTACCTCCTGCGATGCTTTAACAAATGATTGGGAGCGTACTTCATGCTACGGCGGCGTCTTTATGCAGAACATCATGAATGAGCAAACACCAGATAACACCGCTAAAGTTGGTTCGCAATATCTAAAAGCCGACCAGCCAATGTACCCATGCACCGCGGTGGATTATAAATATAAAGACCAGTGCTACCTTATGCAGACGTCTTATGCGCTGCAGACTGTAAATTACGATTTTAATAAGGTATTCACGCTTTGCAGCCAAGTCGACACGGACTTTAAAGACACTTGCTACACAAGTTTAGGCCGTGATGCATCAGGCAATAGCGTAAGTAATGTGGACACAACACGCCATACCTGTTTACTGGGCCCAACAGAAGAGGCGCAAAAGTACTGTGTGCATGGTGCGGCGATGGATTTTGTATCTTATTTCCATAGCAACACCCAGGCAAACCAATTGTGCAATAGTCTCCCAGCTAACTTATCTGCCGATTGTCTGAGCGTAGTTAAGAATTATTACGCTACATTTTAGATAAAATCACTCAGCTGCAACTGTTCCCATAAGCTCTGCTTGCTGGAGTATGTGGCCTTTCATTGCCTCTTGTAATTTTTCTCGCGAAGTATTTGCTGGCAACCCCAGCGATGTATCGAGTGCATAAAGCTCAAAAATATAACGGTGGGTTCCGCTACCTTTCGGCGGGCAGGGGCCTCCATATTCATTTTTATTAAAACCGGTAGGACCTTGGACAGCGCCCACAGGAACAGTACCGGCGCCAATTGACTGTGTGTTTGCAGGAAGATCCCACATGAGCCAATGTAAAAAATCTCCAACCGGTGCGTCAGGATCGTGCATAATTAAGGCTAAGCTTTTTGCATCTGGTGGAGCATCAACAATATTAAGCGGGGGACTAATATTTTCGCCTTTGCATGTGAACTGTACGGGAATAGACTCACCGTTATTGAATGCCGAACTAGTTAATTTAATACTATTAGAAT
>Ga0070679_100000461_pt1 | contig 34593 bp, 32 predicted proteins | sample KBSC63BmetaG_FD_65652 | JGI IMG/M metagenome (GOLD analysis project Ga0070679, IMG submission 65652) | Corn rhizosphere microbial communities from Kellogg Biological Station, Michigan, USA - KBS C6-3B metaG | ecosystem: Host-associated > Plants > Roots > Rhizosphere | place: USA: Michigan... | reverse complement strand
TACACGCTCGGCTATGAAATGTGGGACACCGGCCAGCTGCAGCACTGGGCACATGCGCTCGGCATCGGGCGGCCGACCGGCATCGACCTGCCGGGCGCCGTGGAAGGCCTGCTGCCGACTAAAAAATGGCGCGACGAACTGGCCGCGGAAGGTCTTGCTGAAGGGCGTCCTTGGTCTGCCGGTGACAACATCCAGCTGGCCACTGGCCAGGGCGACCTGCAGACCAATCCGTTGCAGATGGCGATTGCCTATGCCACTGTCGCCAACGGCGGCGCGGTGGTCACGCCGCACGTGGGCAAGGAAGTCACCGACGCCGCCGGCCGCGTGCTGAAGGAATTCGCGCCGCCGCCGCGCCGTCACGTGAAAATGAACCCAGCCAACCGCGACGTCATCCTCGAAGGGCTGCACGAGGCGGCGCAGACACCCGGCGGGACCTCCTACGAAGTCTTCGGTGGCTTCCCGATCCCGGTGGCCGGCAAGACGGGAACCGCGCAGCGCGATGGGCACGCCGACCAATCCTGGTACATCGTCCTCGCTCCCTATCCCAACCCCAAAATCGTCACTGCCGTTACGATCGAGGAAGGAGGATTCGGCGCCGAATCGGCCGCGCCGGTCGCTCTCGACATTCTCGAAGCCTATTTTCACAAGCACGCGACCGCGTCAGCCGGTCCCAACGGAGGCAGTCCGGGCTGATGTACGCCACCCGCGCGCGCCGCGCCCGGCCCGAGCCCTTTGCGGTCCATCCCGGCATCGCCGAGCGTCTCGGCCTGCCCTATATGGATGGCACCCTGGCGGTCTCCGCCGCGGCCTTGGTCGCCTTCAGCGTCTTCACCCTGGCTCAGGCGACAAAGCAGGACGTCCCCGGCAGTCCCTATTACTACGTCGACCGGCAGGCGATCTACGGCGTGCTCGGGATCGTCGCCATGTACCTGCTGACCCGCATCGACTACTCACGCTTCCGCGAGCTGCGGGTCGGCATCTACACCTTCCTCTGTCTCAGCATCTCGCTCGTCTTCGTCTTCGGTTTCGCCGCGCGCGGCTCGCGGCGCTCCTTCGAACTTCCCTTCTTCAGCTTCCAGCCATCGGAGCTCGGCAAGGTGCTGCTCGTCTTGGCCCTTGCCGGGTTTGTCATCGATGGCGCCAGGAACGGGTCGGAGTGGCAGCGCACGGTGCGCTACCTCTGCCTCGGTCTGTTTCCGGCTGCGCTCGTCTTCCTGCAGCCGGACCTCGGCACCGCTCTGGTGTACGGGGCAATCACCCTCGCCGTGATGTACGTGGGGGGCGTCCGCTGGACGCACTTCGCGGTGATCGGCGCGGCCTTCGTCGCTATGACAGTGGCGGTTCTCGTGGTGGCGCCCGCAGTCGGGACGCCAGTCTTGAAGGGCTACCAGGAGCAGAGGCTCACCTCTTTCCTGCACCCCAGCGCGGACCCCAGCGACGCGGGCTACCAGCAAAACCAGGCCAAGATCGCCATCGGTTCCGGGGAGAAGACCGGACGCGGCGATCGGGCCACCCAAACGCGGCTCAACTTTGTCCCTGAGCGGCACACCGATTTCATCTTCGCCGTGATCGGTGAGCGCTACGGATTCATCGGAGCCGCGTTGGTCCTATCCCTATACGCCCTGCTGATCTGGCGGGCGCTGCGGATTGTGACGCTCTCGAAGAACTCCTACGGGACCCTGGTCGCCGGCGGCATCGCCGGCATGCTCCTCTTCCAGGTCTTCGTAAACGTGGGAATGAACCTGGGGATCATGCCGATCACCGGGATTCCCCTACCGCTGATGAGCTACGGCGGGTCGTCTGTACTGGCGACCTTCGTTGCGGTCGGCGTCCTCCAGAGCATCCACATGCAAGCGCGGCTCAGCCAGAAAGGCAGGTTCGCCTGGTGATCCCCGAAGGGGCCCCAGGCGTGCGTACTACTCTGAACTGAGCTAACACAAATGAAAAAGACAATTCTGGTTTCCGCCGATCGTGGCGAGACCCGCGTCGCCGTCCTCGAGTCAAAAACGAAAGGCGGCAAACGCGACGTAGCGGAGCTCTACATCGAGCGCCGTGGCCGGCGCTCGATCGTCGGCAACATCTACAAGGGCAAGGTCGACAACGTCCTGCCCGGCATGGAGGCCGCCTTCGTCGACATCGGCCTCGAGCGCAACGGCTTCCTCCACGTCGACGAGATCGTCCTCCCCAACGGGGAACAGGCGCCGAGGCGCGGCCGCGGCACCGGTAAAGGCCGCCGCATCGATGAGCTGATCAAACCCGGTCAGGAGATCGTCGTGCAGGTGGTCAAGGATCCGCTCAAGACCAAGGGCGCGCGGCTCTCGATGAACGTCTCGATCGCCGGTCGCTACCTGGTTTACGCGCCACAGGGCTCAGGCGTTGGCGTCAGCCGGCGGCTGGCCGACTCCGAGCGCGATCGCCTGCGCAAAATGGTCGACCGCACCTACAAAGGGCCGGGTGGGCTGATCGTCCGCACCGCCGCCCACGGCGCCAAAAAGGCCGACTTCGTGCGCGAGATCGGCTACCTGCACAAGCTCAACGACGTGTTGCAGCGGCGCACGGAGCAGATCGTCGCCCCGGACCTCGTCTTCCAGGAGGCCGACCTGCCGGTGCGCGTCCTGCGCGACGTCTTCCTCAGCGATTTCGAGAAGGCGATCATTGACTCGCCCAAGCAGTTCGAACGGGTGACCAGCTTCTTCCTGCGCACCGCGCCGGAGCTGGTCGACGGAGTCGAGCTCTACAAAGAGCGCAAGCCGCTGTTCGAGAAATGGGGCATCGACAAGGAGATCGAGTCGACGCTGGGCAAGCGCGTCGACCTCGCCTCCGGCGGCTACCTGATCATCGACTACGCCGAGGCGCTGACCGTGATGGACGTCAACAGCGGCAGCTTCACCGGCCGCGGCAAAGGCGGCCTCGAGGAGACGATCACCCGGGTCAACACCGAGGCGGCCGAGGAGGCCGTGCGGCAGCTGCGCCTGCGCGACATCGGCGGCATCATCGTCATCGACTTCATCGACATGGCGCGGGCCCGCAACCGCGACAAAGTGCTGAAGACGCTGCGCAAAGCGCTCGATGCCGACAAGTCGAAGAGCTACGTGGTCGAGGTCTCGCCGCTTGGCTTGGTCGAGATGACCCGGCAGAACGTCACCGACGGCGTGCGCGAGATCCTCACCGTGCCCTGCCCGACCTGCGAGGGCGAAGGTGTCGTGCTCTCGGCCGAGACGGTGGCGCTCGACGCGATGCGGCGCCTGCCCGACGTCGCCGCCGGCGCCAAGGACGCCGAGGCGCTGCTGGTGCGGGTGCATCCCAAGGTCGCGGCCGAGCTGATCGAGCCCGAGAGCGGCCTCGCCGAGCTCGAGGCCGAGAGCGGCAAGCAGTTCCACTTCGAGGGCGGCGACGCGCTGCCGATCGACACCTTCGAGGTGGTCGAAACCGGCAGCCGGGCCGAGATCGAGGAGCGGGCGCTGCCCTTCAAGGTCGGCGAGGAGGTGCTGGTCAAAATCGACGAGCCGCACATGTACAACGCCGATGACGCCGTCGCCCGGGTCGACTCATACATCGTCAGCGTCACCGGCGGCGGCCGCTTCGTCGGCGAGCGCAAACTGGTGCGGATCGAGCGGGTCGAGCGAGCCGCCGCGGTGGCTTCTCTTCCCGAGGGGGAGGCGGTCAATGGCGACGGCGCAAGCGCTGGCGGCGAGGAAAACGGCTCCCAGCTAGAATCATCGGCCTCGCGCAGTCGCCGTCGCGGTCGCAGGGGTGGTCGCGGTCGGTCAAGCTCAACACCGAGCAAGGACGAATGAACACGTACGCAGTCATAGAGACCGGTGGCAAGCAGTACAAGGTCGAGAAGGGCACCTCGCTGCTCGTCGATCGCCTCAGCGCCAAAGAGGGCGACAAAGTCTCGCTGCGCCCGGTGATGTTCCGCGACAAAGAGGTCGTCGCCGGGGGCAAAGAGCTGGCGAAAGTCAAGGTCGAGGCGACCGTCGCCGAGCACCTGCGCGGACCCAAGATCAAGGTCTTCAAATACAAGGCGAAGAAGGGTTATCGCCGCCGCGCCGGCCACCGCTCCGAGTTGACCAAGCTCGAGGTGACCGAGATCAGCCTCGGCGACCGCAAAGCGACGGCGCCAAAGAAAGCGGAGCCCGCCGAGAAGAAAGAGGCGACCCCGAAAGCGGCGAAACCGACTGAGAAAAAAGCCGCGGCGAAAAAACCCGCCAAGGCGAAAAAACCGGCGGCGAAAAAAGAGGCCGTCAAAAAGCCGGCGGCGAAAAAAGCTCCGGCCAAAAAAGCCGCTGAGAAAGCGTCATCAACAAAATCAGCGGCCAAAGCCAAAAAAACGCCCGCCGAGAAACCGGCTGCTAAAAAGGATTCTGACGATGGCTCATAAGAAGGGACTCGGCTCAAGCCGCAACGGACGCGAATCCAACCCCAAGATGCTCGGGGTCAAGGTCTTCGCGGGTCAAAAGGTCAGCGGCGGCGAGATCATCGTGCGCCAGCGCGGCACCCGGTTCTGGCCCGGTGACGGCACCGGGCTGGGCAGAGATCACACGATCTTTGCGGCACGGGCGGGCACCGTCGACTTCAAGCCGTCCCGCAAGGGACGCACAATCACCGTTCTCGAGGACTCCTAGAACCAAGGGGGAGGGGCCCTCGGGTATCCCCTCCCAAACGAGCGACACGAGCCGCTCTTGAGTGTTTTGGGAGGGGATACCCGAGGCCCTGTCCCAAGGCCCTCGTCATCCTGCGGATCCGGGCCTCGATCTAGTCCGAAGCTTTTCGAGATGCAACGCTTTGTCCCCCTGTGGCGCGGGGAACGCGTTACACCTCTCTAATCCTCATGTACGACAAGGCGAAAATCTGGGTTGAGGGCGGGGCCGGGGGGAACGGGTGCATCTCGTTTCGGCGGGAGGCTCACGTGCCTCGGGGTGGTCCGGATGGTGGAGATGGCGGGCACGGAGGGGACGTGCTGCTCGTTTGCGATTCGTCGAAGCGGGATCTGGCGGCGTTGAAGGGGAGCAAGCACTTCAGGGGCGGCCGGGGGAAGCATGGGGAAGGGTCGAACCGGCACGGTGGACGCGGGGAGGACCGGGAGATCCCAGTGCCGCCAGGGACCCAGGCCGAGGCTGTTGACGGGAGTCGCGTGGACCTTGTCGAGGCGGGGCAGCGGGCCGTGGTTGCTCACGCGGGACGGGGCGGGCACGGGAACAAGCGGTTCGCCAACTCGACCCGGCAGGCGCCGCGGTTTGCCGAGAAGGGGACCAGCGGCGAGGAGGGGTGGATCGAGCTGCGGTTGAAGCTGCTGGCGGACGTGGGGCTGATCGGGCTGCCCAACGCGGGCAAGTCCTCGCTGTTGGGGCGGTTGACGCGGGCGACGCCGAAGGTGGCCGACTACCCGTTCACGACGCTCTCGCCGGTGCTGGGAACGATCGAGAGCGATGATCGGCAGGCGATCGTCGCCGACATTCCGGGGCTGATCGAAGGGGCGGCGGAGGGAGCCGGCCTCGGTCACGAATTCCTCGCCCATGTCGAGCGCTGCGCAATGCTGGTCCATCTGGTCGAGTTGACGCCGCTGGAGGGCGAGCCGCTCACCAATTACGAGGCGGTGCGGTCAGAGCTCTCCACCTACGGGGGCGGGCTGGACAGGCTGCCCGAGCTGGTCGTACTCTCGAAGCGAGACCTGCTCCCCCTGGAGGAGGTGGAGGAAGCGCTGGGCGAGTGGCGCGAGCGACTCGGTAGTACGGCTCTGGCCGTCCTCGCCATCTCCTCGGCCACCGGGGAAGGCCTCGACGAGTTGCGCGCCCAGATCCTCTCTGCCCTGCCCGAGCTGCCCACCGCTCGGCCCGAGCGCGCCTCGGAGTCGGTTGGCGAATTCGATGCCGAGCACCGCGTCTACCGTCCGGTCGGCGAGGGTGGCTACGCGGTCGAACGGGAGGACGACGGGGCTTACCGCATCACCGGCCGCGGGGTCGAGCTGCTCTTCGAGCGTCATGACGTCACCAACGAAGAGGCACTGGCCTACCTCGAGCAGCGGCTCAACGAGATCGGCGTCATCGCCGCGTTGCGCGCCGCCGGCTTCGAGCCCGGCGACGACGTGCGGGTCGGTGAGCACGAGTTTGAGCTGTATCCGTAAGGGAGCTCGCCGATGCAGACTCTCAGCGAAGCTCAGAGTCGACGGCGTGCACGATCAGGCGCGCGTAGAGGCTCGCGCCGCCGGGCGTGAGGTGGATGCCGTCCCAGAGGAGGTTTTCGTGGGCGGCCGCCACCGGGGCCCAGTCGATCAGCGTCGTGTGGGGCCAGGTCTCGTCGGCTTCCTCGAGCGCGTGGTTGGACTCGTCCTGCCAGGAGACCGGCGCGTGGTCGTCGATCAGGAAGAGCTCACCTACGTTTGAGGTCGCCTTGCGCAGGGCTTCCATTTCATCGCTGTAGAGGGGGCCGTTGTTGCCCATCTGGACGATCAGCGCATCGATGTGGCCTCCGCGCCGCTTTAGGCGCCTTGCGAGGTCGACGAATTCATCCGCTTGGCGCCCGACCTTGGCGTTCATCGAGAAGCGCCGGCCGAAGCGGGCGGCCAGCTTTTCCTTCGCCCCGATCATCACCGAGTCGCCGAAGGCGACGATCCGGGGTGGCTTGCCGGCGGGGCCGCTGGTCCTTGTGGCGGGCTCGGGCTTCACCCTCACCTTGGCGAATTCCGCGGTCGAGGCCGCGGCGACGTTGGGTTTGCCGGCGCTCGAGAAGATTCCGCTCCAGCCGACCAGAGCGACGATCGCGACAACAGCGAAGGCAAGCGCCGGTCGCCCGACCCGCAGCCAACCGTCCGGCAGCGAGAAGAGCTTGCGCTTGCCGCGGAAGGGCAGCTCGACAAAGCGGTAGGAGAGGTCGGCGAGCGCCAGCACGGCGAGCAGCTGCAGGGGGATCAGGATGCCGCGCGGCAGGGACACGTCAAGGCCGGGACGGGTGAGCGTCAGCACCGGCCAGTGCCAGAGGTAGAAGCTGTAGCTGCGCAGGCCAAGCCAGACGAGCGGCGGCCGCGCAACCAGACCGCCGAGCCGTGCCGAGGGGTGGGCGAAGACCGCGATCACCGCCGTACTCGCCAGCGCGATCCAGAGGTAGCCGCCGTGGTAGAGGGCGAGGTCGTAGTCGTGGACGTGGAGGAAGCTGAGCGTCAGATAGCCGAGGGCAAGGATTCCGATCGCGTCGAGCGTCGGCCCGCACCAGCGGCCGGGCTTAGCGCGTCGCAACTGCCAGGGCGCCCAGACGAGGGCAAGGGCCACACCGACCAGGAGACCGGCGGCGTGGGTTTCGGTGCCGTAGTAGACGCGCGAGGCATCGGTTGGGTCGAAGAGGACCCACATCAGAAGGAGGGACGCAGCGGCTCCGGCGAGCACGCCGACGGCGAGGCGCTTGCGTCCCAACAGCGACATGCCGGCGGCAAAGGCAAGTGGCCAGAAGAGGTAGAACTGCTCCTCGACCGAGAGCGACCATAGGTGGCGAAACAGCGAAGGGCGCTGGAACTGGTCGAAGTAGGACTGATGCGCGAAGATGAAGTGCCAGTTGGCGACGTACGCGAGCGAGGAGATCGCGTCGCCGCGCAGCTCGGTCAGACGATCGGGCTCGATGATCGCGGCGATGATCATCGACACCGCGATCAGCACGCCAACCGCCGGCAGCAGGCGCCGCGCCCGCCGCAGCCAGAACTCCCCGAGCCGCACCCGGCCGGTGCGACGCCGCTCGCTGAGCAGCAGCGAGGTGATCAGGTAGCCGCTGATCGCGAAGAAGACGTCGACGCCGAGGAAGCCGCCGGGCATCCAGCCGACCCCGGCGTGGTAGAGGAAGACCGCCAGCACCGCGATCGCGCGCAGGGCGTCGATCCCGGGCAGGTAAGGCAGGCGACTGTCCTGCGGTCTGCTCATGAGTAGATCTTCGGCAGTGTTGCAGCGTGCCCTTGAGCGTGAGAGCCGGCCGTCCCCCACCGGCAGCGACGGCTCATACACTGAGCGGCGATGACCCTCGTCGTCAAGCTCGGTTCCTCGATCGTCGCCGCCGATGACGGTGCGCTGCGCACCGACGTCCTCGATTCGGTCTGCGAGCAGGTGGCCGCCTTGGAGCGCGGGGGAGAGCGGGTGGCGATGGTCACCTCCGGCGCGATCGCCCGCGGCATGCGGTTGATGGACCTGCCGGCGCGCCCGCGCGCGATGGACGAGTTGCAGGCCGCCTCCGCGGTCGGCCAGGGGGATCTCTTCCGCGCTTATGAGAGCCGCCTCGCCGAGCGCGGCACGCGAGCGGCCCAGGTCCTGCTCACCGCCGCCGACATCGCCGCCCGCACCAACTACCTGAACGCCCGCCAGACGCTGCGGCGGCTGATCGCTTGGGGCGTGGTCCCGGTGGTCAACGAGAACGACACCACCGCCACTGACGAGATCACCTTCGGCGACAACGACTTCCTCGCCGCTCAGGTGGCGATCCTGCTCGAGGCCCGCCTGCTCGTGCTGCTGACCAATACCGATGGCCTCTATACCGCCGATCCGTCGCTCGATAGCGAGGCCACGAGGATCGAGCAGGTCGCCGACTTCGCCGAGCTCGCCGGCCTCGAGATTGGCGATCGCACTTCAGCTTTTGGCTCCGGCGGTATGCGCAGCAAGGTCGCGGCGGCTGAGATGGCCAGCGAGGCCGGGATCCCGGCGACGATCTGCGACGGCACGAGCTCGGGCACGCTCGCCGCCGCGGCGGCAGGCGAAGCCACGGGCACTCACTTCGTGGCCCGGGCGACCAAGACGTCCAGCTTCAAGCTTTGGCTCAAGTACGCCAAGCCCGCTCAGGGGCGACTCAGCGTTGACGCCGGCGCCGCACGGGTTCTGCGTGAGAGCGGTTCCAGTTTGTTGCCGGTAGGCGTGGTCGCGGTCAGCGGCGACTTCGACGCCGGCGCCGCGGTCGAGATCGCCCTCGACGGAGAGGTGATCGGCAAGGGGATCGCGGACTACTCATCGCGGGAGCTGCCCGAGGTGATCGGGCTGAAGAGCGCCGATGTGCGGCAGCGATTGCCGCACGCTGCTGATGAGGTGATTCACCGGAATCGGTTTGTGTTGGTCTGAGGATCGGGTGCCCCTGCCCGGAAGACCGCCCGTCTTGCGTTCGGGCGAGAACCCGGAGTCGATGCACTCCCAAAGCCTTCCGGACAGGGACTCCCGATCCTCATAGCTACCCTTAGCGATCATGGCGATTACGACCAGAGGTGTTGAGGAAAGCTGCGTGGCCGCGAAGCGCGCCGCGCGGGAGCTCGCCGGGGTTGCGAGCGCGAGCAAGGATGGAGCGCTGGAGGCGACCGCTCGGCTACTGGGCGAGCGGACCGCCGAGATCCTCGAGGCGAACGCAGCCGACCTGGCCGATGAGCGGGCGGCTGGGCTGACTCAGGCGCTGCGCGATCGGTTGACCCTGACCGCGGATCGTGTTGCGGCAATGGCCGAGGGCGTGCGGGCGGTCGCATCGCTCGACGACCCGATTGGCGAGGAGCTGGAAGCCAAAACTCTCGGCAGCGGGCTTCGCCTGCGCAAGCTGCGGGTTCCACTCGGCGTGGTGGCCGTCGTCTACGAGGCGCGCCCCAATGTGACGATCGATTGCGCCGCACTGACGATCAAGAGCGGCAACGCGATCGTGCTGCGCGGGTCGAGCTACGCGGAACGCTCGAACGGCGCTCTGGCCGCTGTCGTGCGGGAGGCGTTGGCCGAGGCCGGGCTATCCGAGGACTCGGTGCTGCTGCTCGCCGGCGGCGATCGCGATGAGCTTGCTGAGTTGGCCACCCAGGAGGGCAAGGTCGATCTGCTGATCCCGCGCGGGGGAGAAGGTCTGAAGAACGCACTCAAGGACGTCGCCACCGTGCCGGTGATCTACGCCGCTGCCGGCAACTGTCACGTGTACGTTCACGCCGAGGCCGATCTTGAGATGGCGCGCAGGATTGCCTACAACGCCAAGGTTCAGCGCCCGGGCGTCTGCAACGCGGCCGAGACGCTGTTGGTTGACGCGGCGGTTGCGGCGGACTTCCTACCCGGCGTTCTTGCCGACCTCCACGCGGCGGGCGTGGCGCTGGTCGGCGATGAGCGTGTACGCGAGTTGTCCGGCACGACCGAAGTGAGGGCGGCCACCGAGGCGGACTGGAGCACCGAGTACCTCGATCTGAAGATGGCGGTGGGCGTCGTCGACTCGCTCGAGGAGGCCGTCGATCACGTCAACCACCACGGCACCACCCACTCCGAGGCAATCGTCACCGCCTCCGACGAGGCCTCGCAACGGTTCACCGCCGGCGTCGATGCCGCTGTCGTCTACACCAACGCCTCGACCCGCTTCACCGACGGCTTCGAGTTCGGCATGGGCGCCGAGATCGGCAACTCGACCCAGAAGCTGCACGCGCGCGGACCGATCGGGCTGCGCGAGCTGACGACCTACAAGTACGTCGTCCACGGCGAGGGCCAAGTGCGTGAGTAGCACGGCCCCGGCCGGCATCGGCGTCCTCGGCTCGGCCTTCAACCCGCCCCACCTCGGTCACCTCGCGCTCGCCCAGGAGGCGCTCTGGCAGCTCGGCCTCGAGGAGGTGATCCTGGTGCCGACCGGCAGCGCGCCGCACAAGCGGATCGCCGATGACCCCGGCCGTGAGCTGCGACTGGCGATGACCCGGCTGGCCGCGGCGGATGACTCGCGCTTCTCGGTCTCGACCCTGGAGGTCGAGCGCGAGGGGCCGTCCTACACGTATGAGACCTTGGAACTGCTTGCAAAGGACAGAGGCGATAGAGAGCTCGTCTTCGTGATGGGGGCCGATGCCGCGGTGGGGCTGGAGAGTTGGCGCGAGCCGCAGCGGGTCACCGAGTTGGCGCGCCTCGCCGTCGCCCGCCGTGCGGGGATCTCCGACGCCGATGTCGCCGCCGTGCTGCGCAGCCTCGGTGCCGACGGCCGGGCGACGATGCTGGAGATGCCCCAGTTTGGCGTCTCCTCCTCGGCCGTTCGCGAGCGGGCCGCCCAGGAGCGGCCCCTGCGCTACCTGGTGCCCGAGTCGGTGGCACGCTTCATCGAAGAGAAGGGGATCTACGGATGAGTGAGAGCGACAAAGTTGCACGCAGCGAGGCGCTGGCGCGCCGACTTGCCGAGCTCGCCGACTCGAAAGCGGCGGCGGAGATCGTCATCCTCAACATGCGCGAGCTCGTCTCCTACACCGACTTCCTGACGATCTGCACGGCGCGCAACGAGCGCCAGGCGCGGGCCATCGCCGACGAGGTGAAGCTGCGGCTCAAGCAGGAACAGGAGCTGCTGCCGAGCGGCTCTGAGGCGTCTGAGGCTGCGGGCTGGGTCGTCCTCGACTATCTCGACTGCGTCCTGCACGTGTTCACCGAGGAGGCGCGGCAGCGCTACGCGCTCGAGGACCTCTGGCGCGAGGCGCCGCGGCTGGAGCTTGCGGCGCCGGAGGATGGCGTCCGAGGGCACCTCTACGGTGCCGCGCATGGGTAGTTTCAAGCGGGCGCTCTTCGGCTACCGCCCCTCCGACGTGGAGGCGGCGATAGCGGCGCGTGACGCGCGTAATTGGGCGCTGGAACGCGACGCCGAGGAGGCGCTCAAACGTTGGCGCGAGTCAGTGGAGGCCGCCGCCGATGCCGAGCAGGAGCTCTCCGCGCTCTCGGCGATGGTGATCGAGCGCGAGCGCGAGATCCGCGGCCTGCACGAGCGCTTGATCGAGGCCAACGAACGTCACGATCGCAGCATCGCCTCGCTCGAGACGGTCTCCTCGAAGTTGAGCGAGATTCAGGCGCAGGCGCGGGGCCAGGCGACCCGGATCCGGATGAAGGCGCTGCGCGAGGCGGTCGAGGTCGGCCGCCGCGCCCAGGAGTTGAGCGAGGCCGAGGCGGGCGCATCGCCCGCCACGAGCGAGCCCGGTCCGATCGAGCAGGCGGCGCAGAACCTCTTCGAAGGACTGGTCAAAGTCGAGATCGGCCCCCTGGACGACTTCTCGCAGCTGGTCGGCTTCGAGGATGCCGCGGGCCAGATCGACGCCACCTCAGACATCTCGGTCGAGCGCTTCTCCGAGGGTCGGGCGACCCTCTCGATGCGCCTCAACGAACCGGTCGAGCTCCTCCGCGAGCTCGAGGAGCGCTCACCGCTCGAGTTCCGCGTGCGCCGCAGCGCCGATGACAACCTGATCCTCGACATCGACGATGATCCGGGGCCCGAGCAGCGCGCTGCCTAGCGCCTGCTCCGACCGCAACGCCGCTACGCTTCATCCGCTCCGGCGCCCTGGCGGAGTGGTTACGCAGCGGCCTGCAAAGCCGTTTACACCGGTTCGATTCCGGTGGGCGCCTTGTCTGAGAAGCCCCGCTAATGCGGGGTTTTTCAGTTTCGTTTCCGAGGCAAGGGGTCGCGGATGGGTCGCGAGATGGCGCCTGCGGAAACTGTGACATCGCCCTGCTTAGATGGTTGTTGTGCTGCTTTCGCGCTTGCACAACGAGCATCAGGCTGTTTCGGACCGGGCCGCTGGTTCCTTCAGTGCCAGCGTGCTCGGTTCCGAAACAACGACCGATGTTGGCGCGAAGATGGCCAAACACCTGATGCTTCAAGGAAGGCGCGATGAGCAGCAATCGAGGATCAGCACCGATCCCTGATCCCTACAAGCTTCGATACCCCATGTATCGCCAGGACTGGTTGGAATGCTGGCGACGGTGGCGACGTGGCGAATTCCTGTACGAGGTCGAAACCGGGGACACGCCGCCTGATGAGACCACGGGTCGAATCGCGAACCCGGACTCTCGATCGCGGAGCTGCGTGCAGGTCGCAAGGCCTCTAGGTATCTCCCATGTCTTCCGCCGCGGCCGTTCTCGAGCCGTTCGAGTTCCCCGCCGCCGGTGCCGCGGGTCGCGCAGCAACGGCACCCGCGCCGGCCCGGACGATCCAGACCCTGAACCTTCCCGCGCCACAACGGCGGTCGCGCTGTGACCGCCGTGCTAGAGCGCGCCTGTTTGGGCTGCGGTGCCGACATCAGCCATCGGCGCCCGCAAGCGACCACCTGTGGGCGTGCGCGATGTCGGAAGCGGCGCCAGCGCAGGCGTGGGCGTGCTCTAGAGCAGGCTCGGGTCGAATCGCTCCCCGCGACGCTGTCGGCCTGCGACATCGCATCCGAGGAGCGCTTCGACCTCGTCAACGCCATCCTGACCGCTAACGGCGCGGGCGGCGTGCGGCGAGACGGCTGGGTGATCGCGTGAGCTCGGCCCCCTCCCAAGATCTCACCGCCGAACGCCAAGCACTCGGCGGTTGGATCGTTTCCGGGGTTGAGATCCCCGACGATCTCAAGGCCAAGGACTTCTTCCGGGACCGGCACCAACGAATCTTTCGCGCCATCACCGCCCTGGCCGAGCGCGATGTCAGGGGCGACGTAGACGCCCTGTCGGCAGAGTTGATGAAGCTGGGGGACTTCTCCGACGAGGATCAACGGTATCTGCACGAGTTGGCCTCTGGCGTTAATGCCCCCGGCAACGCCGCCCATCACGGCGAGGCTGTCCGCAAGCATTCTCTGATCCGGCAGCGTGTCGACCTGGCTCGCAAGCTCGCCAGCCCCGATTTGAATGGCGATGCCCCCGAGCTTCTCGACCGGATGCGGGAGCTGATTGAGGATGTCGGGGATCGCATCGAAGTTCGGCCCGCAGACTTGAGCCGCGTGCGGCCGGTTCGCTGGCTCTGGCAAAAGCGGGTACTGATCGGCTATCTCAGCCTCCTGCTCGGGGCCGAGGGGATCGGCAAGGGAACTCTGACTGCATGGCTGATCGCGGCCGTTACCCGCGGCACCCTTCCCGGCGATCTCGAGGGGAAGCCGAGCCGGGTCTTGATCGTTGGCGATGAGGACAGTTTCGACAGCGTTGTGGTCCCCAGGCTCTACGCCGCCGGCGCCGATCTCGATCTCATCGAGACGCTCTCTGACGAGGACGGCGATGCGCTTGACGTGCGCGCCGATGCCGAGCGCCTGACGAAGCTCATTCGTGAGCGCGGCTATCGCCTTCTCTACATCGATGCCCTTCTGGACATCCTCGGGGCCGATGCCGACGATTGGCGTTCCAAGGATGTTCGCGACCGGTTGCGGCCGATTCGCCACGTCGCCCGCGATACCGACGTCGCCGCATTGGCATCGCTGCATCCCAACAAGGGCAGCCGGGGCACGTTCCGAGACCTCGTCAGCGGCTCACACGCATTCAATGCCTCGAGCCGTTCCAGCCTCCTGCTAGCGCCGCATCCTGAAGATGAGGATCGCCGCGTTCTGGTCCGCGGAAAGGGGAACCTCTCAGCCGCTCCGGCGGCGTTTGAGTTCGAGATCCAGGGGCGCGAGCTGGAGATCAACGGCCACGGCTTCAGCCTGCCGGTGGTAGCCGACACGCAGGAGACCGCGCTCGGGGTTGAGGACGTGGTGAAGCCGCAACGCGAGGCCCCCGTGCGCGAGTCCCTTGCCGACGAGATCGACGCTGTCGGTACGGGCGAGATCCAGGGCCGCGCAGATATCGCCAGGGCGCTCGGGCGCGAGCCTTCGGACGGAAGCGTTGGCCGCGCCCTAAATCAACTCGAGGATCAGGGACGGTGGGAGAAGGTTGACCGAGGGAAGTGGCGGCGGATTGCTATTGCCACCTCTAAAGAGGTGGCAATTGGCAAAACCGCCGAAGGAGAGGTGTCTTAGATGGCGCTGCCGGGAGTTCGAGCCGAGCACGCCGCCGCTGTGCGCGCCGTGAACGCCGCCTTCAACCGACTCACGCCAGCGGTACAGGAGTCGATCGAGATCGAGCACGACGGGCTCGAAGCCGAGATCGACACCGCCATCCTCGCCGAGGATCGGACTCGCGCTCTCGCGGCTATCCGAGCTTGGCGCGGTCACTGGCTCGGCCAGATCAAGAGGGCTGACCGGTGAGCGCAGAGACCATCGAACAGAAGGCTGTTCGCTATCTGGGCGAAGGCAGGCTCACCGTGCGGACCCGTCAGGGCCACGTCGTTGAGGCTGTCTGTTCGGGCGGTGCTGAGTATGCGCTTGGCCATGAGTCGGATGCCGGATGGTGGTGCGACTGCCCGGCCAGGGTTGTGCCCTGCGCCCATCTCATCGCCTTGCAGCTGGTCACGACCAAGAGAAGGGCGGGGGAGGAGTGATGGCGCCCGCAGCGGCCACCGTCGCCGAGGGGCAAAACGCCGCGCGCGCGAGGCTGCTCACCGCCGCCGATCTCGCCGAGCGCTGGCAGGTGACTGAGCACCACGTTTACCGCCTTGCCCGTGAGGGTCGGCTGCCTGTGGTCGAGCTTGGCCGCTACAAGCGGTTCCGGCTCGCCGTCATCGAGGCGTTCGAGGCCGAAGGCGGAACGCAGCAGAGTGAGAAGCCGTTGCGATCCGCAGCGCAGAGCGGCTCCCAGCCGAAAGGTCGCGAAGGGGGGCGCAGATGACCGCTGAGACCACCCAGCTCCAGCCGTGGCAGCGCCCACCCTTCGAGCCGGGCAATGACGCGGCGGTGACGCACGGGGCTACGTCGGCCGCCCTGGTCGAGCCGCGAGCGCGCGAACTCGCGCCGCAGATCCTCGACGCAAACCCGCATCTTGACCCGAACCGCGACGGGCCAGCGGTGCTCCGCTACGGCCTTGCTCTGGCCCGCTGTGAGCGCGTGTACGTGTGGCTTGCCGACCAGGACGATTCGGTGTTCGCCGATGCCGAGGCTGGCGACGTGCACGCCGTCTACGAACGGCTGGAGCGTTGGGAGCGTCAGGCGGCGGCCGACGAGGAGCGCCTTGCCATCGCACCGCTCACCCGCGCCAAGCTCGGACTCGACACGCTCCGGGCTGCTGCGATCACCGACGAGGAGCGCCGCAAGCAGGCGGAGGCTCGTGCCCGGCTCGATGTTCGCATGGACGGACAGGGGGCCGCAGATGAAGGCTGAGGCGACTCCCCACGAGGTAGCGGCGATGCTCGCCAGGGCCGGGGGCATCTGCGATCGGTGTGGGGCACAGAGCCCCGCCCTTGTCGCCGCTGAGCGGACGCCGGGGGAGTTGGCCGGGGAGTGCTTGAACCGTCGTGCCTGCAACCGCCGCGCTCGTGCTCTCGCGGCAACCGAAGACCGGGGGCAGCAGTGAACGCGGCCCGCGACATCCTCGCCCGGCTTCGGTTGCCCGATGGCCGTCTTTGGGTTGACGCCGCCGTGGACTTCCAGGTCGATGATGCCCGAGCGGTGCTGGAGGGCGAGCGGCCCTACAACTTCCTGACGCGCTCCCGCGGGTCATCGAAGACCGGGGATCTGAGCGCCGTGGCGCTTGCCCTACTGCTCAGTGTGGACACGCCAGAGCGCCTGTACTGGCTTGCCGCTGATGGTGGGCAGGGCACGCTTGCCATCGACGCGATCGACGGCTACGCCCGGCGCACATCGGGCCTCGCGAGCGAACTGGAAATGCTCACGCGTGAAGTGCGGGCACCTCGCTCCGGGGCTCGGCTCGAGGTGCTGCCCGCCGACGCGCCGGGGGCATGGGGGCTGAACCCGTTCGCAGTGTTCGTGGACGAGCTCGCGAACTGGACTGACGGGCCGGCGGCGCGTCGGCTGTGGGAGGCGGCCTCATCTGCGGTGGCGAAGCGAGCGGATGCCCGGCTGGTGGTGCTAACCACGGCGGGGGCGCCGGAGCACTTCGCTCGGAAAGTCCTCGACAGTGCCGAGCAGGGCGAGCTGTGGCGGGTCAACGAGATCCACGGCCCCGCGCCGTGGGCCGATCCGGCTCGCATTGAGGAGCAACGGTCACGTCTTCCGGATGCGGTCTTCCGTCAGCTCTTCCAGAACGAATGGACTGCGGCTGCGGGCGCGTTCCTCGACCCCGCTGTAGTCGATGCGGCGTTTGTCCTTGACGGCGAGGCTCCGGCCTACGGTGGCCGAAGCTACGTAGCGTCTCTCGACCTCGGGATGGTCAATGACCGCACTGTCTTCGCGATCGGCCACCGGGGAGAGGGCGAGGCGGTCCTGCTCGACCGGATGATGGCGTGGAAGGGGAGCCGCTTGCGGCCCGTCGACCTGGAGGAGGTCGAGCGCTACATCGTGGTCGCGCATCAGGCTTACCGGTTCAAGCTGAGGCTTGACCCTTGGCAGGGTCTCGACTTGGCCCAGCGGTTGCGCAAGCAGGGAATCCAGGCAGAGGAATTCAACTTCAACGAGGGCTCGAAGCAGCGTCTCGCGGCGACCCTGCTCCAGTCCTTGAATGCCGGGCACCTCAGCCTCTATGAGGCCGAGGGGCTGCGCGAGGAGCTGCTTGGACTCCGTCTGAAGCAGAAGAACTCCGGAGCTTGGAGCTTCGATCATGAGCGTCGCGGCCATGACGACCGGGCTGTAGCGCTGGCCCTGATGACCGTCGCGGCGCTTGAGTCGCCCAACCACGGCCCGGCGGGCATCGTGCCCAAGGAGAACAACCCGTGGGCGTCGGGTCGGGGTCGCAAGAGGCGCCCCGCCCAGGTGGCCAGCTCGGCCAGCGGTCGGGGCGTTCCCGCTCAGCCGATCGCGGCGAAGCGTCCTCCCTGGTTCGAGGGGATGGACGGCGCCGAAATTCTCGATGGGGTGCGCAAGGGCGTGCCCGGAAAAAGGAGACAACACCGATGACGACTACGAAAGCCCAGAGCATCCTTACCGGGACGCCCAAGCGGCAAGCGGACGCAGTTCGCTCCGCCCGCAAGGACATCGCCGCCGTGGAATCACGAGAGGAGTTGACCCCCGCTGCGAAGAGTGCGGCGGTAGCTGCTCGGCGAACCGAGCTGCGCGAAGAAATGGCCGCGATCGAGGAGAGCGCCAAGGAGGCCGCCGCCGCGGTTCAGGGCGCTGGGCCGATCCGCCCTGCCGTTGACCCGGCGGAGGCGATGCGTATTTGGCAGCGTCAGGAGCGCGAGCTGGGAGGCGGCGCAGATCCGGCGGAGATCGCCGGACGGCTCGTCGAGGAAGGCGATCGGGTCGGGCTCCAGGTGCTGGCCGAGGAACTTCCCGCCTTCATGCGCGCTGCCGGCGAGGGTGACCGCCTGGCCGGTGCGCTTGCCGAAATCAGGAGCGCTGAGACGCCCCTGCTCTCAGAAGAGGAGGCCTCATATCGCCAGAACGCCGCCGCGGCCGACACCGCGCTTGAACGGATTCACATGAACTCGCACTTCATCCGCACCGACGGCGAGACCGCTGACTTTCTCGTCGGCGTCGGCGACGAGCACATCGACCTGACCAAGGAGGACTGACTAAATGACCGCTCACAGAACCCACCCGCTCACCCTCAATCGCCTCGACCACGAGATCGATCCCGAGACGGCGGTTCGCATCGCCGAACGGGCGCTCCGTGAAGGCATCACGCCTGAGGTGCTTATTGCTCAGCTCCTACGCAAGCACTTCGAGGGTGATGCCTCGTGATAACCGAAACCGCTGCCCTAGACCCCTCGGAGTTCATCGACAACCGCGTCGAACTCGCACTTGACCAGGTTGGGTTCGCAATTGACGTCGAGGGCGTGGACTGGGGAGAGGCCGATATCGCGGTGCAGCTCTCCCGCCAAGACATTGGCGCGAGCGTGACCGATCGCCATCTCGAACCAGTGGAAATGACGATACCGCTGATGGTCAAGGAGGAGGGCAAAGTCTCCTTGGCTGAAGCCGCCAATAAGCTCGAGCAGAAGATCGGCCTGCTTCAGAAAGAGGGAGGATGGATCCGGCGGGACTTCGACGATGGAGCGGGCTTCGCCGGCTCGGTCGGCTATCAGGTGCTCAAAGCGTCGCTTTCCGGCCTCCAGGGGTGGCTCTTCGCCGACCAGCAGCTAGCCGATGGCGTGAAGATCAAAATCCTGCGCTCGCCGCTGTGCTATTCGACCCAGGAGGTCGAAGGCATGCTGGTAAAAGGGGCCAGCATCCGCTCGCTTCAGTTCACGCTGGCGAAAGTGCTCGGGACTGCGCCTGGCCTGATACGCATTCGGGTCAAGAACGAAGGCACCAAGGACATCCGGGGGTTGATCTTCGCTGCGGAGTCGCGTGACTATTCCTCGGCATCGACAGCCGCTCTCTCCTACGAGGCCGAGAAACTGACCCTCCTTGGCGGCGCGAAAGTGGCCGAACGCACCGGCGCCTCCGGGGGAAAAGTCGTGCGCGCCACTCTCTCCAACCTGTGGACGGCCTTTTTGGGATCGGGGACGATGACGCACAGCGGCGTGCGGAGGGTGTTGGTTCGGGTATTCCCTACGGAAGTCCTCGCGCCTGGTTCGCAGCAGGTCGCCCCCGAGACCCAACTGCGGCTCGAATGGCGCGAACTCGGGGCTTCGCAGTGGTCGCGAAACAAGATCGTAACTTCGCCACTCCTCAACGAATGGGCGCTCATCGATCTGGATGAATGCCGCCTCGACCCGCCTGCCGAATTGGGCGAACCCGGCTGGGAATGGAGAATCACGGCTCGCTCGCTAGGTACGTCAGCGACGATTGACTTTGATCTGATTTGGATTCTTCCCGTCGAGCAAATGCTTTCCCTATCCGCTCCCCAAGGGCTAGCGGCGAGCGATTGGCGACGCCGCCCGGCGGCCCTTATTCGGTCGTAGCTGCGCAAGTCGATCTGATGTGGAGCGGTATCCCTACGACAGGTTTCGGGGCTTTTGGAGGCTCTCTGTACTCTGGCCTCAAGTTCGCTGAATCGGAAGTTGGCTGGATAGCAATGGTGCACTACGGGCAGGGCTCTGGGAAAAGTGAAAAAGAAGGCGGCAAACTCGCTTACGAAGAAACCTACCTCAATGTCGGCGGCACATTCCTGAGGGGATACCCGCTGAAAACCGGCACCATATATACCCTAACGTTGCTCGTGATCGGCAGTCAGATGATGCTCGGCTGGGTTACCGAAGGGGGCAGCGTTGAACTTGAGCATCTTGGCTTGCCGACGCTCGTATCAGCTACCTCCCTGGCCAGTGGCAAGGTCCAACTCGGAGACTCCTATACGGGGTATTCGGTAGATGTAACCCGTACCTTCGATAATTTCTCAGTGTGGGTGCCTGATCTCGATGTGGTCGCCAACATCGGACGGCAGGTCGAGATCGCTACCGATGGTGTCTTCCGGCAACACCCGACGGCTGAAAGCTGGGGGAGGCTGGTGCCGGGTGGCTCGTTGCCCTACGCGCCACCCGCCGGCCTGGAGGGACGGACCATGCGCATGATCGCGATTCCCTCGCACGGCGACTTGGAGGCGCTTCCCGATTCAGGCTCGCCGTCGATCAGCATTCAGCCGTTCTACCGACCCGCTTATCTGTTTGCTCGCGAGGCGACCTGACCTACTGAAAGAATGGAGTACACATATGTCAAGTAAAACCAAAGCACAGACATTCATTGATCCCCATATGGGAAAGATCACATTTCGTCCGTTGACACCGGGTCAGTTGAGGGCAGCGGTGGAACAGGTAACTACCGTCGATCTTGACGCGGAAGTGGCGAGGCTCGGCGGTATTGACGTGCCGGAAGATGAGTTGAAGCGCAGGGTCGGGCTCACTCTTGAGACGCGGGCGATCTTGCGCCGAGCAATTGCGGATGAGACTGTCCGCCGCCGTCTCGGTCTAGTCGATGTGCCGGTCATCAGCGAGGCAGATGGGGACGCGTTTCTCCGGATCGGCGCTGCCGTTCGTAAGGCGAGTGGGGTGGCGGTGTGAACGGCCTTCCCGCAGCGGTCCTCTCGGTGGTCGTCCAGGCGCGAGGTATCGCGGAGACGAATGCTCGGCTCACCGGCCTGCAGGGCGGCCTCAAGGCCACTGAGGGAGCCGCTACCCGGATGGGTAAACAGCTCGCCAAGGGGCTGAAGATCGCCGCGCTCGGAGCTGCGGCTGCACTTGCGGCTGCCGTGAAGTCCGCGGTGGACTACGACAAGGAGATGCGCAACGTCAACTCGATTGCGCAGCTCAGTGAGCGTCGCTTCGGCAACCTCAAGCAGAAGGTACTCGCCCTCGCGGGACCAACAGCGCAAGCACCCAAGACACTCGCCGCCGGGCTGTATGACCTCGTCTCCTCAGGCTTCAACGCCCACGAAGGCCTCCAGATCCTCGCCAAGTCAGCCCGCGCCGCCACCGCCGGCCTGACGACCACCGAAGTCGCGACCAAAGCCGTCTCCGCTGTTCTCAACGCATACGAACTTTCCGCCAAAGCGGCTGGCTCGGTTTCGGACATCCTCTTCAAGACAGTTGAACGTGGAGTCATCGAATTCCCCGAACTCGCCAACACCATTGGCGACGTACTCCCCTACTCAAGCCAGCTAGGCATCGGCCTCAACGAAGTAGGCGCCGCGATCTCCACCATGACCAAGGCGGGCATCAACGCCCCGGAGACAATGACGCGTCTCAAATCGGTGATGGTCACGCTCCTCAAGCCGGGTAAAGACCTACACAAACTCCTCAGCGAAATGGGAGCCACTGGCGAAGCGCTACTCGAACAGCGCGGCTTCCTCGGGGCGCTCGAAGCGATCGTCTCTCACACAGACGGGACGAAGGAAGCCATCGCAGGGCTTTTCCCCGACGTCCGCGCTCTCGGCGGCGTCATGGCGCTCACGGGCATCCACATGCAGTCCGCCCGCCAAGACCTTCAGGCATTCTCGGATACGGCCGGTGCTACAAACCGCGCCCTCTCCCAACAGGAAAAATCGACCGCCTTCCAGCTTCAGCGTCTTAAGGCTGAGGTGGAAGTGCTGGCGATCGGGTTCGGCGAAAAGCTGCTGCCCGAAATCAACAAGGTGATCCAGGTCATCACCGATCCCCACCTGACCACCCAGCAGAAGTTCTCGAAGGTGTTCGGGATCATCAGCAAAGCGGCGCAACAAGCTCTCGACGCCGCTGTCCACCTTTTCAATGAGTACGGCGGCAAGATGATCGGGGCGCTCATTGCCTCAATGGCCAAGGCATGGTGGAGCGCGAGCCCACTGGGCAAGCTGCTCAGTCTCGCCGGCTTGGTCCGCGTTATCGGAGGCAAGGGTGCTGTCGTTGCAACTGGGCAGGCCATCGGCCGCTGGCTTGGCTTCGGCATCTCCGAGGGAGCTGCCGAGACGATCACGATCACCGAGGGCGCTGGAGCCGCCGCTGGGTTGGGTTCATCGGCTGCCAGCGGCGCTGCCATGTCGGGGTGGCTGGGTACGGATAAGCCACCACCGGCCGCTGCTGCCGCTGGCGAGTTCGGCGAGAGGCAGGCTTTGCAGGACGCGGGCCTGCTCGGCGCCGGCGCAGGCGCGACGGGAGCGCTTGGCGGAGCCGTAGCGACAGGGTTGACGGCTCTCGGCGGTGCAGCGGGCGGCTACTTCGCTGCCGAATTCGGAGCGAAGGCCATCGAAGGAATCACGGGCGCTGACCTGCTCGAAAACCAAGACCTGAAGACCTCCCTGCTGCACGGCTTCAACACGAGCCAGGTTGCCTCCACCGAAGAAAAGGCGCTGAACAAAGTCGCGGGCATTCACCCCTCGCTCGACAAAGCCGCGATCAAGAAGCTCGAAGGCACCTACAAGGTCTTTATGGGCGCTCTCAGGGTGTCGAGCATCACCGGGATGGCGGGGGTGAACCAGGCTCTCTCGAAGGCTCTTGAAGCCACGGATGCACTCTGGATCAACGGAACCAAATCGTGGCGCCAGCACACCGCTCTGGCAATGACGGGCGCGGTGGCGCAGATTGCCACCGGGATGAAGAACGGGACCATTCCGGTCAAGCAGGGCAAGGAAGAAATCAACCGTCTTCTTCGCCAGATCCACCTCATCCGCGGCGATGATCCGCTCGGCCTCGCCGACGCCACCACCAAGAGCTTCAAGCAAGCCAATGCGATTACCGCAAGCGGAGTCAAGAGCTGGATTCGCCAGCTCGAAAAGATGCCGCAAGCCGCTCGCGAATCGACGATCAAATCAACGCTGGGGATGTTGCGCGCTTGGGCCGACGGGCATCCGAAGATCGAAGCGCAGGTCAAAGCCCTTACGGCCAATGTCCTCAATCGCTTCAACATGCTGGAGACCAAAGGCAAAGCCTCGGCCACGGACCTTGCCATTGGCGTGGCAGGCAGCTTCGGCTCTATGGGCGGGGCGGTTGCCACCGTCCTCGAACTCATCAAGGAAAACACCAACCACTCCTTGGGTGCGTTCGGAGCCGACCCGCTCACGTACGCGATCAACAAGGTCGGCAACCTCCTCGGTCTGACGCCCGGCAGCGCGCAGGGCAAGCAGCAGGGCGGCTTCATTGTCCCCGGCACGGGTTCAGGGGACCGCCCCGGCTTCATGGGCGAAGTGGGCGCCTACGTGCTCAACCGCGAAGCGACCCGCGCCTATGGGTTCAACCAGGGCGGCATGGTGCCCCTGGCGCTCGAGCCAGGTGAGCGCTACTTCACCCGCCGGGAAGTCAAGGCGATGGGAGGTGCGGGCACCCTCGAAGCGATGAACCGCTCGGTGCCTCGCCAGCATGGCGGTCCGATCGGCAAACCCGAGATCACCGGCCCCGCTGGCCCGCTGCTCGATATCGGCCAAGGTGTCGTCCACCAGGTCGAGAAGGTCGCACACGAATACCTCGCCAAGCACAAGCCCAAGGGCGGGACAGGCTACTCAGGCCCCGCCTTCGGACCGGCCGGGACCAGCATGTACAAGGGCGTGCTGATGGCGACCTGGGTTCGCCAGGCGCTTGAATACGCAGCCGGGAAGGGCGTCAGCCCGCAGCCTACGTCCGGCTACCGCACGGAGGCGGAAAGCGCCGCACTTGGCTTCCCGCACGACGAACATACGAAGGCTCGCTACCCCGGCGGCGCTGTGGACTTCGGCGGCATGGTAGATCCCGCGGCAGCTCCGGTCCGCGATGCTGTGGTCGCGGCCACCCGCAGCTTCAAGTACCCGCTGCTTCACCCGATCGGCTTCCACGATGACGGGCACGCTTCGGGGACTGGGCATCAGCTTGGCGGCCTCATACACGCGTTTGCTCAGGGCGGAAGGGTGTCCGATGGTTTGCGGGACTTTCTGCTCAAACAGATCCTGCGAACAGGGGCTCCGTCATGGTCAACCGTTCGTCAGTGGGATGGGCTGGATGACGACGTTCGAGCCGGAGGTGACCCTGCTCGCCTTTACAGGAGGCTGAAGGCGCGGCTAAAGCGCGGCTACGACATTCACGAGGATCTCACCATCAAGCACCCACCGAAGAGTCTCGAGCCGGGAACATACCATCCCGAATCGCCGCAGCAGGCAATGCTCGGGGGCCTGATCCAGGCCCTTTCGGCCGGGGGGTCTGTGCCCACGTCCTCCGGGCAGATTGTCGGCGCTTCTACGTATGGCGGCCCGGCCGATGATGTGTCAGGCACCGTGGGGGCCGCAGGCGTCTCGCTGCCGGGCAAGATGTCCTTCGCAGAGCTAGCGATGGGCAAAGCCCTCGGCGGCCTACCCTTCCACGCAAAGCTGAAGATTGGTCACGCCGGCCGGTCGGTCATCGCAGAAAAGCTCGACATCGGCGCAGGCGGCGGCGACGTCGGCGGTCACAACCGCGCAATCGACCTCTGGTACCAGACGGCCGAAGCGCTGGGGCTGCCCAACGCATGGCTCGGCACCGTGAAGGTCTCCTCGGTCGACGGCAGCTCAACCGGGCTGACCTCAGGCCAGAAAAAAGCCGCAGAAGGCAAGCAGCGCAAGCTCAACAACGAACGCCACCTGCAGGCACTCATGGGCGAAGTGGCCTCGGCACACTCCCTCCCCGCCAAGCAGTCAAAGCTCTGGCGCCTGATCAAGTTCTGGGGCCGGGTCGGGATCTTCGACAAAGAAGAGCACTCCCACATCATCGACGCCGTCCAGAGCGCCGCCGCCCAGACCAAACCGCAGGGCGCGGTCTCGATCCTGGGTAACCTCGCCGACTACGCGAAGGGGCATGGGGAGATCACCGGCCAGGATCCCTCGAACTTCCGCAGCATGGGAAAGGCGATCGAACGGGCGCAGAAACGTGGGCTCGAACAGCGCAAGAAGGCGGTCGAACGGCAGAAGAAGCATGTAGAAGCGGTCCACGGCCGGGTCGCCTCGAAAATCGCCAAACGCGCCGCCTTCCCCGACCTCGTCGCCCAGATCGACGGGATGCGTCACTCCGCTGATGCGCAGGAAGAATACGCCTCCCAGCTGGTCACTCTGGAGCCCGAAAACCTCGGCGACTCCTACGTCGACCAGGAGCGTGGTGCCTACAAGGGCGAGTTGGACCGACTGCTCGGTTGGCGAAACAACGTCGTGCGCGCGCAGGAAGCCGCCACCGCGGAAATCGGTCGCTTCCAGAAACAGCTTGCCGAAATCGAAGCGATGGCGCCGCAGGCCAACGTCAAAGGCAGCGGCAAAGGCGCCGGGCTGGCAAATGCACAAGCCCTCGGCAAATCCGACTACTCCAAAGTCAAGTACAAGATCCCGCTGCTCAAAGAAGCCATCGAAAACGCGAAGACGATGCGCGATGAAACTTGGGCCGGCGAACTGGAAGAGATCCAGGGCCTAAATGGCCCCGGGGGCATCCTCGCCGCACTCGGTGAAGAACCCGTAGCGGGTGGCATCGGCGGTCGCATTTTCGAGACGCAGAACTCGATCCGCGAACTCGCCCTGAAGACCGGCAACGCTCAGGACGACACCGGCCGCTTGGCCTTGGTCGAACAGCTCGCACGTGAAGCAAACCAGCGTGCGGCGATCTCCGAAGCCCAGCGGGTCGAACTCGAAGGTTGGGATCAGATGCGCAAAGGCTTCGCGGGCTTCCATGCTCTCGGCGGGAAGATCCCGGCCGGCATGTGGGGCATCGCGGGCGAGCAGGGTCCTGAGCCCGTCGTCGGCCCCGCCACGGTGATGTCCAACCGCGAGGGGCGGGAAGTGTTCGGGGGCGGTATGGAGGCTCAAGCGCCCACCGTGATTGTCAACGGGGACATCGTGCAAGAGAAGGGCGACTCGCGCGATCCGGTCGAAGTCGTGCTCGGCGATAAGCGCTTCGCCCCCGCTGTACAGAAGGCGGCCCGTAGCGGTCGCGGAACAGGTCGATCTACTCCAGGAGGTGCTCGTAGGTGAGCCGCGAGACGCTAGGGCAGTTCCTTCACGACGAACTTCACCGGCAAGAAGATGTGATCAGGCGAGATCTGTGCGCCCAACCACACGACGAACAGCGCGGCGAGGACGCCGAGACAGACGGCGTTCGCGATCTGGCGCTGGGTGAGGGTCGTCTGCGATGGGGGCAGCGGAGCCATCTGGTCCGTCCATTGTCCACCGTCCCAATAGCGCAAGCTCCCCGCCTGCTCGTACCAGCCCGCCGCCGTGGACTCTGTCGGCACGTCACTCACTTGCCTGCCTCCCCGTCTGTAGTGGTGCCCATGAGGGCCGGGACCGTACCAAAGGGCGAACCCTCCGGATCTCTTGACGGAACGCCACTCGGGCGTATAGGCTTCGCCGGAAATCAATGTGGGGCCGCGCGCTGCGAACGCCGGCCCCGTGGCGACCGGCTCAGTTGGCACCAGGCCAGTCGCAGCGGGAACGGTATACCCCGGCTCGGCCCCTTGAGAACGAGGGAGGCATAGCGGCATGTCACTGAAGATGTTCAAAGGCGACCTCACGATCCCGTCACAGATCGCGCTTGGAGCGGCGGCAGAGGTAGCAAAAGTGTTCTCGCTTCCGTTGCGCCGGAAGATGCTCCTCGCGTTGCGAGGCGCTGATATGTCGGCTTCGCAACTGGCTCAGCACCTTGAAGTTGATGCTCGTCGTGTGAGCCGGGAGATGATGATGCTGTCTGAAGCCAGCTATATCGAACAGATCGCTGTGGTTCCCCCGCGACGGGGTAGCACGCCCATGCGGATCTATCGACTTACCGAGGACTGCGGGGCGATGCTGGCGGCCCTGACCTCAGACAAACCGATGCTGGCGTTGGGCGAGACAATCGAACGGCGCGGCATTAGCCGCAGGCGTCAACGGGAACATGGGGGGGCGCGTTCCGCGAGGCCGAAGGTCACACGGGTGCCGCTCCGGCCTGCAGCATCATGCTCATGTTCGCGCTCCCTGCCCGACGAGAATGGATGTTGCATCAACTGCACAAAGACCGTCGCTGGGGCGGTGAGCTGATGGCGCTCCAGGCGGTTCCCGATATCGACCCTGCGTTGGCTCTCTCAGAGATTGAGGCCGCAGCGCAGCTCGCCCAAACACACCGTGAGGTTGCGGCGAGGATGCCCCTTGAGTCGAACCTGCGGGCTCTCGCGCTTCGCTCAGCGACGCGCTGGGACCGGATTGGCCAAGCGGTGCCTGCGGCGCGGCTGAGGGCTGTCCGGGAGGTCGACTAAATGTCGGCGAGGGGCAGGGTGGCAAACGAGGTCAGTGGGCACGTTGCCCTGGTTCGACGAAAGCGTGGTCCGCAGTGGTATGCGCGCTATAGGCTCCCTGACGGTCGCCAGGTCAAGAAGCGACTGGGTCCGGCCTGGACCGAGGGTGGACGGCCGCCTGCAGGCCACTACACGGAGAAGACGGCCAAAGCTGAGTTGCGCGAGATCCTGGCCGATGCACAGCGGGGCGTCTTGGCTGGAAGCAACCGAACGGGCGCCACATTCAAGGACGCGGCAGCGGAGTACCTGCGATATGTAGAGCAGGTGCGCCAGATCGACGGCGACACAGTTGCCGATTATCGGGGCGTCGTTGACGGGTATTTGCTCGACGAGCTCGGGGACCTGCCGATCGAGGACATCACCGCGGACCTGGTCGACGCTTATAAGGAGAAGCTGATCCGAGGGGAGAAGCCTGAGGGCAAGCGCCGGCTCTCCAATCGCACGATTGTCCGCCACCTGACGGTCCTCCACGGCATCTTCAAGCGGGCGAAGCGCGTCTGGGGGCTCGCCGAGAACCCGGCATCAGCCGATCTTGTCGAGCGCCCCAAGGTCACCTACACGGGCGAGTTCGACACGTTTGACCGCGACGAGATCGAGCTGCTTGCCTCAGCCGCTGCAAGCCCGCAGGATGCGGCCCTATACAAGGTGGCGGCCTTCACCGGCCTGCGCCAGGGAGAGCTACTGGCGCTGCGCTGGGAGCACGTCGATTTCGTCGCAGGCCTGCTTCACGTTCGGCGCAACTTCACGGGCGGCCGAGAGAAGATCCCGAAGGGCAAGCGCGTGCGGTCGGTGCCGATGATGCCCGATGTCGTCGATGTGCTTGGCAAGCTCAAGGAGCGCGAGCACTTCACCGCAGACGGAGATCTCGTCTTCTGCTCGGATGTGGGCGAGCACCTTGACCACTTCGCGCTGAGGAAGGACTACTACGCAGCCCTTGAGAGCGCCGGACTGCGCCGAGTCCGCTTCCACGATCTCCGTCATGCCTTCGGGACCGCGGCGATCACCGAGCTTGATCCCTATGCCGTCCAGAGCTACATGGGCCATCAGCACTACTCGACCACCCAGCGCTACCTCCACCACAAGCCCCGGCGCGAGGATGCCGCCGCCCTCGCCAAGGCATTCGGGGTCTCCAACGGGGTCGCGAAGCAAGGTAGTTCGACTGCAACTGAGCGCAACTCAGAGACCGAATCCGTGCCTAGAGCAGCGTAGTCGCAGGCTTCATCGGAGCCTGCAAAGCCGTTTACACCGGTTCGATTCCGGTGGGCGCCTCTACCTGACATTTTCGGGGCGTTGCCAGTTGGGACGGAGGTAAGCCTCCTCGAAGCCGGCACGAAGGATGTTGGCGTAGCTGGTCGATGGACGGCCCGGGGTCCGCTCACCCGTCTTGACGGAGAGGGTGTGGCAGCCGGCTGTCGCCGCATCGCTGATGCGGCGGTGCAGCAGGGCCGTCTGGCAGCCGCGACCGCGGGCGGGCTCGAGGGTGGCCGCTATGCCCAGTTCGGCCAGGCCACCGTGGACGAACATCGCGGCGCAGGCGGCCGGTTCGCCGTCGACGCGGGCGACGTAGCAGTGCCAGCCGGGTTTGCGGTGGAGATCCGCGAAGAGCGCCGATGCCCAGGCGGGGAGGCCAAAGCCGGTCGCGGCGATCATGCCGAAAGGGTCGGCCTCCTCGCCAACCACAACGACCTCGACTCCAGCGGGGGGTGAGAAGCGGGGCGGGTGCGCATCGCGGACGAACTTCATCCACGCGTAACCGCGCTCGTACCGCCTCGATTCGAGCAGTTCCCTGGCGCCATCGGAACCGGCGTCGGTGAGCGGGACGTAGAAGGAGACATGTTGCTCCTCCATCCATTCGAGGGCCTCGCCAAGGTGTCTGTCGCGGACGGCGCTTGCCTCCTCGGAGCCGAGGACGAGGTTGAGCATCTGTGCCTTGGGGAGGGCCCTCACGGCGGTTGCCTGCAGCGGCCCGAAGGCGCGCAGCTCAACCCCGTGCTCGGCGGCGATGTCGGCCGGCACGGTCTCCCAAATATCGCGCCAGAAGTGGCGCTCGACGGCATTCAACAGAGCCGGCTCGAAGCTGACGCCGTTCCTCGTTCGCTGGGCTTCCACGCAGCCCCAGCCTAGTTCCTGGCCGTTGCCGCGGCGACGACACGCGCTCAGGATGAGCGGCACCGGGTTGAAATTCGGCGCACCCGCGCAATCCAGCCACCAGGCCCGCAAGCGGACGAAGGTTCGTGATCGAGGGCAGCGACCCAACGACATAGAAGGCATGATTGTTCACAAGTAAGCTGTTCGTAATGGATGTTCGTGGCGGGGAGGCGCGCCTTACGGCCTCGCGATCGGCGCCGTTGCTCGCTGCCCTGGTGGTCGTGCTGACGCTGCTCGCCTGGCCACCGCCGGCGAGCGCCAAGACCGCGCCTGGTGAGCACGCACAAGAGGCATTGCGCTTCTGGACGCCGGCTCGGATGAAGGCGGCCAAGCCGCTCGACCTGCACCTGCCGGGCGCGGGACGGGTCGCACTCAGCGAGCCGGCAAGCGCTAGCTCAGCCTTCGAAACCGTGCCGGACCCCACCCTGGTCGACACCCGTGTCAATGGCGCGATCTTCATCGAGACGCCGTTCGGCCTGGGGCGCTGCTCGGGGACGTCGGTCAATGCCCCCAACTACAGCGTCGTCTTCACCGCGGGGCACTGCGTCAACACCGGTGGTCCGTACGGGCGCTGGATGGACTTTCGCTGGGTCTTCGTGCCCGGCTACCGTTACGGTCAGCGGCCGTTCGGCGTCTTTCCCGCGAAGTGGATCGACACGACCCGCCAATGGCGCACGACCGGCAGCGAGAACTTTGACGTCGGGGCCGCTGTCGTCACCCGCAACCAGCGCGGCCAGCTGCTAGCCAAAGCGGTGGGAGGGACTGGGATTGCCTTTGGCCTCAAGGCCAAGCAGGTCTTCGACGTCCACGGGTATCCGGCGGAAGAACCGTTTGACGGCGAAACCCAGCAGGTCTGCACGCAGACGCCTTTTCTCGGTCACGATGCCCGGTCGTTCTTGAGTCCGGGGCCACTGAATCTGGCCGTTGATTGCGACGTCACCGGTGGGGCCTCGGGCGGGGGCTGGACGATCTCCGGCGGCAAGGTTCTCAACAGCGTTACCAACTACGGCTACGGGGATGACCCTGACACCGACTTCGGCGCCTACTTCGGGCGGGAAGTCGCCCGCCTCTTCCACCGCGCCGCGCGGGTGAAGTGATGCGCCGCCTGCCGCCAATCGCCGTGCTCGTCGCTCTTGGCCTGTGCGCTCTGCCCTCGCTCGCGACCGCCGGTCCCCTCGATTTTTCCGCCGCGGCACCGCCGCGGTTTCGGGCGGCGTTGCGCGCCAAGTTGCACATGCCGCCGTCCCGCCACGGATTCGAATCCCGCTTCGACCTCGAAGCCCAGCACGACTACACGGTCACCGTGGTGGGCGAGGGGGACATCGTCGTCGTCGAGGTCAGCCGTCCCCCGGCTCATGGCAAGGAGGATGCACTGGAAAAGCTGCTCGGCTCCAAACGGTCCGTGACGGCCTATGTGGCGCGCGGGACCGTCACCGAGCACCGGATCGTCGCCTCGTTCGGGAAGTTCGGCAAGGTGGACGTCCGCTTCCGGCCGACGGGGCGGGTGGTGGAATCCGGTCAGCGCCGGGGCTGCCGGGGCACCGATCACTTCACCAGCCAACTCGGCGTCTTCGTCGGCGGTGTTCGCTTCAGCGGGGAGGAACGCTATGTCGCGGTGCGATCGCACCGGGCGAGGGGAAGGATCCGCAGTCCCTTGCGCCTTCACTGCAGCTCGCGACACCCGCGCTCATTCTCGAGCTCGCGAGCACGGCCGGTGCGCGAACAGCCGAGTTTCACCCCGACCTTTCTCACGGCAACGTGGCGCCACGCGGTCTCCTCGCTTGAGCTGATCACGTTCCGGATCGGCAAGACGACGCTCTTCGCCGCCGTCAACGAAGAAAGCCTGGGCTCGATGGCGAGGATGCGCTTCGCGCTGGCCACCGCTCCCTCGAAAAAGACCGTTGCCTTCAACGAAGCCCTGACCGAGGCCACGATCACGCCTCCGGAGCCGTTTCACGGCAAGGGCACCTATCGAGCCGCGAGCGACGGAACGACGACCTGGACCGGCTCGCTCTCGGTCTCGTTCCCCGGCGCGCCGCGCCTGCCGCTGACCGGCGAAGCGTTCAAAGCGGCGCTCGTCACCGGCTTCTGAGTTGCGGTGCCGAACGGGCGAGCCAGTTCTGCAAGGCTGAGGCAATGGCAGTCGAAACGCTGGAGGCCCCGATCAGCGCAGCGTCGCCCGTTCCGAAGGATCAGGTGATCGTGCTCTTTGGGGCGACCGGCGACCTGGCGCGTCGCAAGCTGCTGCCGGGGATCTTCCACCTCTTCGAGGCTGAACTGATGCCCGAGCGGTTTGCCCTGATCGGCGCCGCACGGAGCGCCCTCTCCAAGGAGGAGTTCGCCGAGCTCGCCCGCGAGGCGGTCTGCGGCTCACGGCGCCGACCGCTTAAGGGCGAATCCTGGAACCGCTTCGCCGATTCGCTCGGGTTCGTCTCCATCGGCGATGGCTTTGAGGAACTGGGAACCGCGATCGCGATCGCGCGGGAGGAGCTTCGCGATGCACAGCTGTTGCACTACCTCGCCCTGCCGCCGGCCGCTGCGGCCGGGGTGATCGAGGACCTGGGTCGGGCCGGACTTGGAGAGGGGGCGCGGGTGATCATGGAGAAGCCCTTCGGTCGAGACCTCGCCTCGGCTCGGGAGCTCGATGCCCTCGTCCACACGGTCTTCGCCGAGGATCAGGTCTTCCGGATTGACCACTACATCGGTCGCGAGGCGGTTCAGAACCTGCTCGCCCTGCGTTTCGCCAACGGCATGTTCGAGCCGGTCTGGAACCGCAATCACATCGACCACGTCCAGATCGACGTGCCGGAGACCCTCTCGATCGAGATGCGCGGCAGCTTCTACGAGGAAACCGGCGCCTTCCGCGACATGATCGTCACCCACCTCTTCCAGGTGCTCAGCTTCGTCGCGATGGAGCCGCCGGTCTCGCTCAACGCGAAGTCGTTGATGACGGAGCGCGAGAAGGTCTTCGAAGCGATGAAGGCGCTGGAGCCCGGCGATGTCGTTCGCGGTCAGTACGCGGGCTACCGCGAAGAGGCGGGTGTGGCCCCCGACTCCGACACCGAGACATTCGTCGCCCTGCGTGCCTTCGTCGACAACTGGCGCTGGGAGGGCGTTCCTTTTTTCCTGCGCTCGGGAAAGCGGCTCGCTGACACTCACCACTTGCTCACCGTCGCCTTTTCCGAGCCGCCGCGGCGAATGTTCCCGATCGATTGCACTCAGGTCGCCGAGGAGTACGGACACGATCACCTCACCTTCGAGCTCGGCGATCCCGGCTCGATCTCGGCCTCCTTCCTGGCCAAGGTGCCGGGACCGAAGATGCAGCTCGGCCAGGCCCACATGCACTTCAGCTACGCCGACAGCTTCGGCGGTCCCGAGCGGGCGCTCTACGCCTACGAGCGCCTGATCTACGACGTCATGGTCGGCGACCGGACTCTCTTCACCACCTCCGCGGCGATCGAGCGCCTCTGGGAGGTCGCGGATCCGGTCGTGCGGGAACCGCCGCCGGTCGAGATCTACGAGCCGGGTTCATGGGGGCCCGAGGAGACCGAGGCCCTGCTTGCTCCGCATCGCTGGCACGTCCCCAGCGACCATCCCTGACCCGGACAAGCCGCGCTCAGTCGTTGGCGCTAGGGGCCTGCCAGGGGTTGTTCATCGCCAAGCGCCGTTTCTGCGAGCGCTTGAAGAGGTAGCAGCCGACGACGCCGTTGCGCATCTCGGAGTGGATGAACTTCCCGGTGACCAGCTTCCAGCCCTCCACCGTCACCGCGTTGAGGATGTCGACCGGGTCCGTGGTCACCCGGGCGGGTGAACCGGCTGGGCCGGGAATCAACGTCGGGTCGAGCTCGTTGATCTCGAGTTCGTACTGAAAGAGGCGGTGCCCTCGTTTGTAGGCGAGGCGGGCCCGTCCCGCCGGCGTCTCGAAGAAGGCCTCCTTGGCGGCCTCGATCGACTTGAGCTGCTTCTCGCGCTCCTTGAGCTCGGCGCGCTCTCCTCGCGAAGCCGCGGCGGTTGAGCGACCCCGAAGCAGGGGCAGGCGGAAGAGTCGCCTCCCGTCCTCGACCGTGGTGCTCTCCGTCTGGTCCCGATCCGGCCTTGCCGGCTGGGTGTGGCGGAAGTCGACCAGATGTTGGCCGTGTTCGCTTATGGTGCTCACAGTAAGGAAACGGGTGGGAACTGGGTTGTCTTCCACGCTACGTGGTCCAATATTCGGCCAGCAGGATCGCTCGGCTCGACTTCGACGACCGCGAGCGTGCCGCTGTTCTCCAATTAAATAAAAATTGAGGAACAAACAGTGAGGTATACGGCAACCCAGCGCGACGACGCCGCAGCGTCCGGCACCGTCACTGCAAGCTAGATCTCGGCTGTGGCCGTGATGACCGAACGGGAAAGGGCCCCTCTCGGGGCCCTTTGTATCCGAAGGACGTGCCACCAGCGAGACTTTGTTTCCCTGGCTCGTCGGTCCTCAAGCCTTAATCGGTTGCTGCCAATAGAAACACCGAGTTAGCTGAAAAGTTGCACGGCTTGCATCGGCACTTGCAGGACCAGACTTGAGTTGCGGCACGAGGCCCCGCGCCGCTGCTAGATTCAGGCGTCCCGGGCGCATAGCTCAGTTGGGAGAGCGCCGCCTCGACAAGGCGGAGGTCGCTGGTTCGAGCCCAGCTGTGCCCATCCGGATCCGGGGTCTCTCAGACCCCTGCCGGCAGGCGAACCTCGGTCAGCCGGATGCTGTTCCCCGACGGGTCGCGGAATCCCGAATCGATCCCGTATGGACGCTCTTCGGGCGCTTCGCTGAACTCGACACCGCGAGCCACCAGCTCCTCATAGGAGGCGCGGCAGTCATCAGTGGTGAGGAACACGGTGCCGGCAAAGCCCTTGCCCATCAGCTCGCGCACCTGGCCGGCCGTCTCCTCGTCCATCACCGGCGGCCCGGGAATCGCCATCAGCACGATCGAGACGTCCTCCTGTCCCGGAGGCCCCACCGTGAGCCAGCGGAAGTCGTCGATCTCCGGCAGCGTCACGTCGGCGCGCACCTCCATGCCGACCTTCTCGGTGTAGAAGGCCAGTGCCTCCTCTTGGTCGTGGACCCAGAGCTGGGCGTTGGCGATTCTGATCATCGTCGTCTCCTT
>Ga0070679_100000459_pt1 | contig 34603 bp, 29 predicted proteins | sample KBSC63BmetaG_FD_65652 | JGI IMG/M metagenome (GOLD analysis project Ga0070679, IMG submission 65652) | Corn rhizosphere microbial communities from Kellogg Biological Station, Michigan, USA - KBS C6-3B metaG | ecosystem: Host-associated > Plants > Roots > Rhizosphere | place: USA: Michigan... | reverse complement strand
GCAAGAGCGCCAACTGTGATACCGCTGGCACAATACCATCCTACGCTGTCGACTTCGTTCGCTGCTACACCGGCCAGGAGGATGGCGCAGACGAACAGCACGAACCCGAGTGCATGCAATAGCACTTCATCCTCTCCGGCGCGGGTTGATCTGGCAGATGATGAATAGCCAGATTCCAATCACCAAGGCGGGTGACATCTGGAGAAGTTCACTGCGACTGCCGGTAATTCGCGCCACTGCAAACAGTGTCGCGGCCAGCGCCAATGCAATCAGCACCAGGTGCTTGCTGTAGACAATTCTTTTCACTGTCAAAACCTTTCTCGGGCTTGATTAGATTAGTCTGCTTCGCTCTACTTGCCGTGGTAGTTGTACCAAGCCTGCTTCTCTTTTTCTGCTTTTTCCTCGAGCTTCCTTGCGTGTTCTTTGCGGAGCTTTTTCTCATCGTGGCTTAGTACCAGATAAAGGCCCACACCTCCTCCAACACCTACGCAGAGAAGTAGTATGGCGAACGGCTCTGTGGCCTCGTTGAGAAGCTCTGATGCTCTCCCGGATTTGCCCCACTCCGAAAGGAAATCGAGTGCAAGCCGCACGAGTGTGGCGAGGCTGAGTGCCGCGGCCACAGCGCACACAGCCACTATGGCAAAGGCAAATCCTCGGCCTGTTAGACCCAGCATCCTCGCTACATTGTGCTTCAATTTTGAAGTTCTCCCTTCGCGGGTCGAGTTTCGGCGAACTGGTGCAAATTATATAATTTTAACTCCTTGTAGTCAATGATTCGTATCTGTTACAATATTATTTATGAATGCACAGGAAATCAGAAAAGCTTACTTAAAATTCTTTGAGGAACGCGGACACAAAATAGTCCCGCGCGCTAGTTTAGTCCCGCAAGACGACCCTACAACTTTATTTACCGGCAGCGGTATGCAGCCGATGATTCCCTATTTATTGGGAGAACCACATCCGGAAGGCAAAAGAATAGCTGATAGTCAGGCTTCTTTCCGCGCCCAAGATATAGAAGAAGTTGGCGACAACCGCCACACTACTTTTTTTGAAATGCTCGGCAACTGGAGCTTAGGCGATTACTTTAAGGCCGAACAGCTGCCATGGTTTTTTGAATTTTTAACGGAAACGGTAGGGCTTGATCCTGAAAAGCTCTACGTGTCTGCATTTATTGGCGACGCTAAGTACGATATTCCTAAAGATACAGAAACCGCCGAGATTTGGAAAAGACTTTTTAAAACCAAAGGCATTGAGACAAAAGATGTAGAGATGGGCAGTGCGGACCAGGGCAGCGAGCGCGGTATGCAAGGCGGCCGGATTTTTTACTACGATTCTAAAGAAAATTGGTGGAGTCGTGCAGGCGTGCCGGACAAAATGCCGGAAGGCGAACCCGGCGGCCCAGACTCTGAAGTTTTTTACGATTTTGGTCTACCGCACGATGAAAAGTTTGGTAAAGAATGCCACCCTGCGTGCGACTGCGGCCGCTTTTTAGAAATTGGCAACAGCGTATTTATGACTTATAAAAAGACAGCTGATGCTTTTGAAAAGCTGCCAAAGCCAAATGTGGACTTTGGTGGAGGCTTGGAACGTATAGCGGCAGCAGCTATAAACTCTCCAGATGTTTTTAAGATTAGCCTATTAAAGCCTATTGTTGAAGATTTAGAAAAGCTTAGCGGCAAAGATTACGAGCAGCACCAAAATAGTATGCGTGTGATTGCAGACCATTTGCGAGCGGCTGTATTTTTGGTTGCCGACGGAGTAGTGCCGAGCAATAAAGAACGCGGATACGTTTTGCGTCGGCTTATGCGTCGGGCAATCCGCTATGCGTTTGACCTCGGAATTGAGCAAGATTTATGCGAAAAAGTCGCACCTATTGTTACCCACCTTTATGCGCCTGACTTCCCGGAAGTTGCTGAACAAGAAACCAAAATTATCGAAACTTTTATGCGCGAGGAGCGGATATTTAGACAAACGTTGCGCGCCGGCGTGCGCGAGCTTAATAAATTTGCCCAAGAGACTCAGACTCTTTCCGGCGAAGACATCTTTAGGCTTTACGATACTTTTGGTTTTCCAGTGGAGCTTAGCTTGGAAGAGGCGTTTAGGAACCACATTGATATGCAAGATGACTGGCAAACTGACTTCGACAAATTAATGGAGGAACAGAAAAAACGCAGCCAAACTGCCAGCGCCGGAATGTTTAAGGGCGGCTTGGCCGACCATTCCGAACAAGTTGTTAAATACCACACAACGACGCACTTGATGTACCAGGCACTTAAAGATGTGCTTGGCCCGCACGTGGTGCAGCGTGGCAGCAATATTACAGCCAAGCGCACACGCTTTGATTTTTCTCATCCAGAAAAAGTTACCCGTGAGCAATTGGACGAAGTAGAAAAAATCGTGAATGAAAAAATCCAAGAAGATTTACCTGTGACTTGGAAAGAAGAAGATACAAAAGAAGCATTCGCAAAAGGTGCCAGCGGAGCGTTCGGCGACAAATACGGCGAAACCGTAAAAGTTTATACAATTGGCGACCCAGCCAAACCGTTCAGCCGTGAAATTTGCGGCGGCCCGCACGTAGAACACACAGGCGTAATCGGAGAAGGCGGCAAAAAATTCAAAATCACCAAAGAAGAAGCCAGTTCCGCCGGCGTCCGCCGTATCAAAGCCATTCTGCAGTAACTAACCGGTTAAATATTGCTTTGCAACTCGGGGAATCGATTTTATTGCCGAAGATCTAAGTGGATTATATATCTCTGCCCACTCGTTTTTTTGTCCGATAATTAAATCGCGCAGAATCATTGCCGAGACCATACTGTTGCTAAGTCCCCATTTTCTAAAGGCACTCACAACGTATAAATGTTTGGACCACGGGTACATTTTGCCTACGAGAGGTAAGTTGTCGTATGCCTGGTAGTCCCAGGCAGACCAGCGGTAATCAATAGACTTTACGCCAAAGCGTTCCTGAGTATAGCTGGCTAGGCGTTTGGCGCGCGTTTTTTTATTAAATTTAAAATCGCGAATGTGGCTTTCTCCGCCAACTAACAGCAAATTATCCGTTCCCGATTTGACGGGTAATATTGAATATTCGTTCTTATCTGTCGATATATACATTCCGGACAATTTTAAATTTGTGCGAGCGGCTACAATGTATGAAGTTTGCGGATATTCTAAAATGCAATATCCGAAGCGTGCCACTAATGGTGGAGTCGGAACGTTAGTAGCTACAATAATATTTTTGGCAGTTATCGTGCCGCTTTTAGTTCGCACTGTAGATGGTTCTCCGTCGTGAATGGTAATTGCCCGGGTATTTTCAAAGATGTAGCTACCACCCTTATTAATTTTAGACGCTAGACCAGATATATATTTCATCGAATTAAAATATGCTTGGTCTGAGAATTTTACAGCTGCTTTAATATCAAAGGGAAGAGGAGATTTTGTCGCAAAAGTGGCCGGTAAGCCTAACTTGGTAGTTATTTTTGCTTCTTCTTTATACTTTTGTACCTGCGCTGTATCTCTTGTATAGACGTAATTGTCTTGTCGATGCCAATCGCAGCTAATTTTTTCCGACTTAATAATTTTTTCTATTTGCCCGATAGCTCCTTGATTAGCCTCCCCGTAAAGCCTGGCAGATTTTTCGCCTAATTGCTGAGATAGTTCTGTGTAAATAAGGTTATGCTGGGAAGTGACTTTACCGGTAGTGTGGCCAGTGGTACCCCTGCCGATAGAGCCTCGCTCAATCACGGCAACAGTTTGGCCGGCATTTTTGAGTAGGTAGGCTGCGCTTAAGCCCGAAATGCCACCACCAACTATTGCTACGTCAACTTCTATATCTTCTTTTAAAGACGGATATTTTGCTTTAGTAACTGTAGTTTGCCAGAAAGATTTTTCTTCGTGCGGCAGAGTAATCATACCTTAAACTTAACCCTTGAGCGGACAAATAACTGTAAAACTTATTACACGAAAAGCAAATCTGTTATTTTGCGACCACGGCAACGCCGCCGCGGCGGGGGTCTCCGGCTCCGGATAATTCTCCGGTTTTAGGATTGCGCGTAACGGCTTGGACACCGCCAAAAAACAGATTTATATCTTTCCAAATATTTACTGGGTAGCCCTCTTTGCTAAGCCGCTCTGCAATTGCTTGCGGAATACCTTTTTCTAGTTCGACTGCAGAGCCTTTCCCTTCGGTATGAATCCTCGGCGCGTTAATTGCCTGGTTAATACTTTTATCAAAATCCAGCACAGCAGAAATTACTTGGAGTACTGCGCTGCGGATACGGTTGCTGCCTGCGCTGCCCACGGAAAGTTCGACTTGCCCGCTGTGCGTTACAATACTTGGCGACATCATGCTGGTCATGCGGTGGCCGGCAGAGTATTTATGAAAGCCAAGCGGATTTAAATCTTCCTCACCCAAAATATTATTAAGCAAAATTCCTGTCCCTGGCACGGCTACGCCGGAGCCGGAACCATTAGAAGTAGTCATGCTGACGGCGTTTCCTCTTGAATCGATTACGGATAAATGCGTGGTATTTCCCAGGCGCGAACTCATTTTTGCTTTGCCATCTTCAATTAGCTTAGCTGCTAAAAGTTTTTCCAGAATATCTTCTTCGTGTGCTGATTTATCGAATAAATCTTTACGCACAGTATTAGTAACAAGCATTGCACTTAGTAAATGTATTAAGTGTTCTTGTGAGTGCCAGCCCATTTTTTTAAGGTCAAAATGCGACAGCAAACTTAAGGAGTGTGCAATTAATGCGCCGCCGGAAGTAGGCGGAGGGTTGGTGATAATCTTGTAACCACGGTAATTTATTTGTGCAGGTTTTCGACTTACTACTTGGTATTTGGCTAAATCCTCGGATGTAATATATCCACCGCCGGCGTCCATTTCTTTGAGTAGGGTGTGTGCGAGTTCGCCTTGGTAAAAACTTTTGCCATTAGTTCTCGCGATTTCTTCAAGCGTGCTTATAATTTCCCGGCAATAATAATTATCATCTTCTTTTAGTAATTTACCACGGGAGTTAAATAATTCTTCGGATGCGGGAGTAACGGCGATTACGCCGGACAAAATTTTAATTAGATATTCTTGTTGGGCTGTAACTTTAGAACCTTTTTTAGCCAGCTCTTGCGCTGGTTTAACAAGCTCTGTTAACGGCAGCGAGCCATATTCTTTATGGGCAGCGCATAAGCCCGCAACAAAACCTGGCACACCAACCGAGGCATGGCCGCCGTGGAACATCTGCACCACTCCGCCGCCAAAATCTACGGGCGTTGGTTTAAGTTCCGCTAGTTCCCGGCCTGTTTCTTTTAAGCCGAAACCGGGCATTACCACACCAAAGTCGAAGATTTTTTGTTCGTTAGTTTTAGTATCGTGTACCAGCATATAGCCACCGGCACCAAGTCCAGTTAAAAGCGGCTCGGCAACACAGCCAGCTAGTGCGCTGGCGATTGTAGCATCAACTGCATTGCCGCCAGCTTCTAGAATTTGCTTACCGGCATTTGCGGTAGCTTCATGGCCTGCGGCGACTACGCCTTTCACGCTTCCCGCACCAGCCAGCCTGCCAACCAGCGATGCTGGTTGCACCGCTGTCTTCTTGGCTATTTTTGGCTTGCCGCTTTGCGGTACGAGATCGTGGCTCGCTTGCTCAGCGGGCTTTGCCTGCTGGCCAGCAAGCGCATGACCATGTCGCTCGCCGTATTTCATATACGCCTCGCTTGCGTTACGCAGCGTCGCACCAAAACTAGCTCAAGTGTGGAAACCGTGGAATAAACATTAGTCATAAGTATTTATTAAACCACGTATACAGGGGTGGTACTAGTGTTCTTTTTTTGTAAGAAAAATGCTATTGTTAAAGTGTAATTTAGTCAAAAATAAAAACATGCCAAAAAAACAATCCGGACGTGCCCGCAAGAGGCCAGTTAACGGTCGCCAGCCATCCATAAAACGAGGGCGAAGGCTTTTTTTGCCGTGGCCAATTATTACCTTTCTTTTGCTCGCTATTGGAGTTTTGCTTATTGGCTGGACCTTCCAGTCGGCGGCGGATGATATTCATGTAACAGCCAAAGTTTCGGCGCCTTTGCCAAGCGGACCGGCGATTATCACCAGCCCTGGTGACGGTAGCCGCTTCAGCCAAGTTCCTATTACTGTTAGTGGCACATGCCCAACAGATACTTATATTAAGATTTATCGCAATGATTTTTTTAGCGGTACGGCAATGTGCACAACAGACGGCAACTTTAGTCTTGATATTGATTTGTTCCCTGGCCAGAATAAGCTGGATGCCAAAGTATTTAATATTACGGACGATGAAGGGCCGGCCGGAACGCCGATAACGGTCTTTTATGACGTGCCTCAGCAACCTACTGGCGGCAATACTACTGAAAGTTCTAATCCGTCCCAAACTCCCACACCCACAGGCAGTGCGAGCACTCCGCCCAATGTTACTGTTGCGCCCTTAACGCTCAAGACGGATTTTGCTTACAAAGGCTATAAAGTTGGCCAGTCAATTGAATGGAGTTTTGAAATTAATGGGGGAATTCCGCCCTATGCAGTAAATGTAGACTGGGGCGATGGCACAAATAGCGTGATAAGCCAAAAGAATGCTGGGCAAGTAAACGCAACCCACAGGTATAAAAAAGTTGGCAGCGGTACAAGCGGCAGTTATAAAGTTAAGGCAAATGTGTCTGATAGCGAGGGCCGCCAAACATTCCTGCAACTTTTCTTGATAATTATTCCCTCAGGCGTACCGAACTTTGTGTCTAATACTTTACCAGCAGGACCTCATATTAACGGCAGTTGGCTCAAGCTTATTTGGCCGGCTTACTTTGTAGTAATCTTGATGGCGTTTAGCTTCTGGCTAGGAGAACGCGAAGAGCTTGTTGAACTTAAAAACAGAGGGAAATGGCGCCGTCGGCATACCTAGATGCCTCTTAAGGTTAAGTAGCTGTGCGTGCTATAATTAAAACAATTATGCCTATTATCGATAGGGCGAAAGCTATCAAAAAGAAATTGCCGGCTGTATCTGGCGGAGACAAACACGCAAAAAATGTGGGCCAGTATATGGTGGCGCTTGATATTGGCACAGAGTTTGTTAAAGCTCTGATTGCTAGAGTTGTTGGCGATGAGATGGAAATTATTGGGATGGGCAAAACGCATCAGGAATTATCCGATATGCAAGCCGGCGCGGTAGCTGATATTGCCGCCGTTGTTGGAAACTGCGACCGTGCATTAGCCGCGGCTGAGCAGCAGGCCGGTGTGTCTGCGCGCACTGCAATAATTGGTATTGCTGGCGAGTTAGTTAAAGGTACAACTTCTACGGTCCGCTTTACCCGTAAAAGTCCGAGCAAGGAAATTAGCATCGACGAAATGGCTCGCATTATTGAATTAGTCCAGGAGCGCGCCGAACAAAAAGCCCGCCAGGAGCTCACTTGGGAGCTCGGTGGCAAAGACGTTGAAGTTCGCCTAGTAAATAGTGCACTGGTGCGGATTGACATTGACGGTTATAAAGTTACAAATCCGGTAGGATTCCAGGGCAAGGACGTTTTAGTAGAAATGTACACCGCATTTGCACCGATGATCCATATTGGAGCGCTGGAGCGCACTGCAGCAGAATTAGACCTCGAACTTTTGGCAGTTGCGGCAGAACCATTTGCCGTTGCCAGATCTGTTGTTGGCGACGATCCTAACGCGTCTATTTCTGCGATTTTAATGGATGTTGGCGGCGGCACAACCGATATTGCCGTGTTAAATGAAGGCGGTGTTGAGGGCACCAAAATGTTTGGCATTGGCGGACGCGCCTTCACGCATTCGATTGAACGCCAACTAGACATTGATTTTACCCAGGCCGAATCTATAAAAGTCGGTTTAAATACCGCTACTGCAAATGATAGAAAAGTTGCTTCAGCCAAAGCAGCCATAGACAAAACCTTGCGCGTTTGGATTAACGGCGTGGAACTTGCACTATCTGAATTTAACAAATTAGACAACCTGCCAAACCGCGTTTTACTCTGCGGCGGCGGTTCAAGCCTGGACATGTTGATGGAAAAGCTGGAAAATGATGAGTGGTATAAAGCGTTACCGTTTACGCGCAAGCCTCAAATCCAACACATAAAACCAAACGAAGTCGTAGGAATTACAGACTCTACGGGATCGATTACCGATCACACATTTATTACTGCAATGGGCCTGCTCCGGGTTGGAATGGACACAATGAGTACCGACACCGACAGTGTCAACGGTTCCGTAAAAGATAAATTAAATAAACTTTTAAGAGTATGAGCAGACATTACAACACCATCCTTCGTTCTACAAACCAAATTCAGGGCAGTATTGCCAATTTTTGCTTCGCAGCATATTCGAATATGCCTTGTCGCAAGAAATTAACAATCCAGCTTCCTGAATTAGTCTCTCGAGCTCCGAAGGAGGTATTGTAGTGTCTGCGGCAAAAATCCCTCCAAAAAAATCCACACCAAAAGCATCTGCTGCCAAGCCGGGTAAAGATGTTATTTACTTAGACGTTGACGATGAAATCACGGCGATTATCGATAAAGTAGAAGCCGCCAAACAAAAAATTGTGGCGCTTGTTTTGCCTAAGCGTGCGGCAATGCTGCAAAGCATTGTTAATATGCGGCTTTTAAAGCGTAGTGCGAGTTCTGCTGGCAAAAGCGTAGTCTTAATAACCAGCGAGCATGCACTTTTGCCGCTAGCGGGTGCTGCTGGAATCCATGTTGCAAAAAATTTGCAAAGCAAACCCACCATCCCTGTTGTTGCGGGCGCTGTCGAAGATGCAGCTATGACTGCGGAAGAATCTGCCGATAGTGATGATTTAGATAATTTAGACGGCCAGCCGCAAAAGCTTGATTACAATAGTCCGGTTGGCGACCTGGCCGGGAAGGACGAACCGGAAGAAATTGCCCTAGATGATGACGAAGACGATGCAGAACTAAAAGCAGCAGCCGGTGCATCGGCAGGAGTTGCCGCCACTAAACATAAGCCGGCCAAAACCGCCGGCCTTAAGGTACCGAATTTTGACCGTTTCCGCGTACTTTTACTTCTTGGCGGCGGCGCGCTGGTACTTTTAATTATCTTCTTAATCTTAGCTGTTACCGTTTTGCCAAAGGCAACGGTTACGGTCCACACCAGCAGCACGCCAGTGTCTTTGGACACTGACTATACCGCGTCTGGCACAGCCAAAGAATTAGACGAATCCAAAAAAATTATTCCTTCAGTCTTTAAAACGTCCGACCAAATCAGCAATCAGCAAGTTAACGCAACCGGCCAGCAAAACAACGGCGACAAAGCCACCGGCACGGTTACTATGTCGGCCGGAGCATGTAGCGCTGATGTCCCAGCTGATGTCCCAGCAGGTACAGGGTTTAACTCTGGCGGCTTAAATTATATTACTAAGGAGGGGGCATCATTTGTTCCGCATGTCTCAGGCGGCAAATGTTCTTATCGTGCCGACTCTATATCCATAGTGGCGCAAGCAGCAGGTGCTAAATATAACACCAGTATTAGCGGCGCTACTGTTCGTTCGGGGGTTACCGCGGATGGTTCTGCATCCGGCGGTACAGACAATAATGTAACCATTCTCTCGCAACAAGATGTTGATGGTGCCAAGGCAAAAATTAGCAGTGCCGATTCAGATAAATTTAGTAAAGATTTCCAAAAGCAGCTTTCCGACCAAGGCCTTTATGTCCTGGCATCTACATTAAAAGTGGGTGACCCGGCTGTTACTTCCACTCCAAGTGTAGGCCAGCCGGCAAGCACGGCGCAAGTTAGCATTAAAATTACATATTCTGTAATAGCGGTGCAAAAGACAAACTTACAGCAAGCTGTGACAGATGCATTAAATAAACAAGTGGACCAAAAGAAAGAAAAATTAAGCGATTCCGATCCTCTAAGTGGCCTGCAAATCACCGTACAAAACCAGCAGCCAAACTCACCCAATGCCACTCTTGCTTTAAGTAAAGACACGACAGCAGTACCGATTTTGGATGAAGGCGCAATAAAGTCGCAAATAAAAGGCGACAAAGAAAACCAAATTAAAGATTACATTAATACCTTCCCGGGCGTTAAAAGTGTAGATGTAAAATTTAGCCCGTTTTGGGTATCTAAAGCGCCGGGTAATACTGGAAAGATCAAAATTGTCGAACAACAAGTAAGTTCGGGCTCGGGAAGTGGACAGTAAAGAGTACCTAAGCCTCGATGTTGGGTTAAAACGCACTGGAATTGCCAGAGGCTCTGAAGTTGCACGCTTGAGCGAGCCCCTAATGACTGTCGCCACTACATCTGTGCTGGCTAAGCTTAAAGACCTGATAGAAGAGTATAATGTAGGTGCTATTGTAGTTGGCTTGCCGCGCAACTTGCATGGGAATAACACGCAGCAAACCAATTGGGTTAGGGACTGGGTAATTAATGCGAAGCACAAAATCGACCTGCCTTTTTATTGGCAGGACGAAGTTTTGAGCACGCGTATTGCCGAAGCAAAAAAATTATCCTACAAAAAAGTGCACGACATAGATTCGTTGGCGGCGGCAGTAATTTTGCAAGATTTTTTGGATACACCAGAAGCAGATAGGACTTTGAGTTAAGTTATAATGCGCAAACGCACATCAAGATACCATAAAAAATTCTTTGGTCTCAGCACACCACGCTCTTATTTAATTGCGGGGGTATTTGCTTTTATAATCCTGGTGGCTGGCGTCGCGCTTTTACGCAGCTGGTATTTTAATAACCTAAGCCCGGTTTCTGGTGACACAAAGACGGTTTATTTTACGGTAGAGCAGGGCGAAAGTAAGCAGGAAATTGCTACTGCATTAAAAAAGCAAAACCTAATACGCAGTTCAAGCGCATTCGAAAATTATCTTCGCAGCAATGAAATTGATATTTTACAGGCTGGTACTTACTCATTAAGCCCATCAATGAGCGTACAGCAAATCGTTGATAAAATGCATAAAGGGGAAGTTACGAGAAACTTGCTCACGATTTTGCCGGGTAAACGTATAGACCAAATTAAAGACGCCTTTGCAAAAGCCGGCTACAGCCAAGCCGAAATTGATAGTGCCTTTGACCCGGCAACTTATTCTGGACATCCGGCACTTGTAAGTTTACCAAGCGGCGCCAGCCTAGAAGGCTTTTTATATCCGGATTCTTTCCAGAAGGACTCAAGCACGCCAGCATCCGCAATTGTCCGCGAATCTTTGGATGAAATGCAGCAGCATCTCACACAAGATATTGTTAGCGGGTTTGCAGCTAATGGTTTAAATGTGTTCCAGGGTGTGACGCTGGCTTCGGTAGTTAACCAGGAGATTGATGACCCGCAATACCAATCTACAGTGGCTCAAGTTTTTTACACGCGTCTAAAGCAAGGAATGAAATTGGAATCAAATGTAACGGCAAACTACGCGGCTGATATTGCCGGCGTGGCTAGAAATGTGGACATAAATTCACCCTACAATACTTACTTAAATGCAGGTCTGCCGCCCGGACCAATTGGCAATGTTACGGGTACGGCCCTAAAAGCGGTAGCGCACCCAAGTAATACGAATTTTGTTTACTTTATAGCTGGCGATGACGGCAAAATGCATTTTTCTCACACGATTGATGAGCATAATGCGGCAATTAAACAGTTCTGCCAAAAAAAATGTGCCCAACCCTGACGCATCAGCCCCGTCAAAGAAACCGGGCAAAGCCCGCTTTGTTTTGACGCTCTTGGCGCATTGCTGCGGCAGAAACTCCGTTGCTCGTTCACTGTATTACAATACGGCTCACTCCGCTATTCATTTCTTTCTTGCACTACGCTCAAGCTGATGCGTCAGGGATAGCGGTGCTGGCTGTGATCTGGAAAATGCTAATTTTTATCAATAAATAAATCTTGTCAACTGTCAAATAACAGGGGTGATTAGACATATTTTGCGCATTGTTTGGTATAATATGAGGGTAACTGGGAAACTCTTATGCTTACTAATTGTAAGCTAACTGGTTTCCAGGAGATTGATATTAGTAAACCCCACTTTTTGTTAATAAATCGTAAGTCTAAGCGCGGCTCAAAAACCGAGCTAAGCCTTGCTGCATTTACACCAAAACTTAAGGCCCGGAACAAGCGCCGTTTTGGCCGTTGGAGTATTGTTGGCGGCAATATGCTGCTTATGATAATTGTTGCCGTTTTTGTTCTTGCCAACCGCTCAGCTAGCCAAACTGTCCGCAGTAGTACGGTTAATAGCGCCGTTACGACGGCCGGGTCTCTGAGCAGTCCGCTCGACCAATTATCCTCTTCACAGATTGCTTTTACGGCTGCGGAGATGACAAAAGTACCAGAACTTACAGCTGTGCGTAACCAAGCAGACTCTGAGATAGCCTTACTCTCTAATGTGCCGACAGACAACCTAGCGCTAAGCAAGCCGCAAATAATCACCACTGGCCAAAAGTCGCGCTACGACATTAAGCACTATGTGGTTCAGCCGGGAGACACTGCAGATAGCCTTGGTACAAAATTTGGCCTAACTGCTGCTAGTATTACGGGTTCAAATAACTTGACATCTTCTACTCTTAAGGTAGGTACTAATCTAGTAATCCCCCCTGGTAACGGCTTGGTTTACCAGGTTAAGGGAGGCGACACGGTTGCAAGTATTGTTAATAAATATGGTGCAGACAATGACCTTTTCGTTAGCGTGAACGATGCCGAAAAAGGCCTGACGCCGGGAAGTTATGTTTGGATTCCGAATGTTGCAGCACCTGCCGCTCCCAGTTATGTTGCGACTGCCGCCAGTTTTAGAGTTGCCAGTTTTAGCCCCAATTATGGCTTTAACGGCTACGACTACGGCTATTGCACTTATTATGTTGCTTCCAGAATTCCGGTACCGAGCAATTGGGGTAACGCAAACACTTGGGACAATTACGCCCGCGTAACTCCTGGTTGGGCTGTTAGTCTAACTCCTTCTGTTGGTGCTGTTGCTCAGACAGACCGCGGCTCGGAAGGACACGTTGCAGTTGTGGAGGCAGTATCCGCCGACGGCTCAATGATTAAATATTCGGATATGAACGGTTTAGCAGGTTGGGGCCGTGTTGGCTATAGTGACTGGACTTCGGCATCGCACTTTGAGCATTACATAGTGCGCCAGTAAAAACTCCATAAAAAGCGCATTGCTGCGTTGCCAGGCTCTAGTACTCCCTCACTGTATGTTAAATACAGCTTAAGTCCGTGCCTCGCTGGCGCCTTGCACTGCATCTTCCTATGGAGTTTTCGTACTTTCCTATAGGCGCTAAGGCGTAAATGTTGTATTATATACTTATATATGTTTGTTGATAGAGTCGAGGTAAAAATTAAGGCTGGCGATGGCGGCGATGGCGCGCTTAGCTTTAGGCATGAAAAATTTATTGATAAAGGCGGTCCTGACGGCGGAGACGGCGGAGACGGCGGAGACGTTTTACTTATTGCCAGCAATAACCAAAATACATTAGCAAACTTCCGATATCAAAAACTAATAAAGGCTCATGAGGGCCAACCTGGCACAGAGCGTAGAAAACATGGTAAGAACGGCGAAGATCTCATGGTTAAAGTTCCTGTCGGGACTATGGTATTAGATAAAGACGGCAATGTATTGGCTGACCTTGTTAGCGACGGCCAGCAAAGTGTAATAGCCCAAGGCGGCAAGGGTGGTTTTGGCAATGCACACTTTAAAAGTTCTACCCGCCAAGCTCCGAGAGTGCGCGAAAAAGGCGAAGCCGGAGATGAATTCGATGCAATTTTTGAACTTAAAATGATCGCTGATGTCGGCCTTGTTGGGCTGCCAAATGCCGGCAAATCAACACTTTTGTCTGTAATTAGCAACGCCAAACCGGAAATCGCCAATTATCCGTTCACAACGCTGCACCCAAATTTGGGCGTAGTTGATGTGGACAAAACGCATAGCTTACTAGTGGCTGATATTCCTGGATTAATCGAAGGAGCCAGCAAAGGAAAGGGTTTAGGCGATGAATTTTTGCGTCATGTGGAGCGCACGAGCGTGCTGGTGCACCTTATAGATTTCTACAACGAGGATGTAATATCGGCGTATAAAACAATCCAAAAAGAGTTGAAGGAATACCAAGTGGATTTAAGTAAACTTCCTCAAGTATTGGCTCTCACTAAAATTGAAGGTGTAGAACAAAGTGAAATTGATAAAAAACTTAAGGCCCTTAAGCAAGTTGCAAAGCGTGGTACACCGGTACTTGCAATCTCCAGCCCCAGTGGTGAAGGGGTAAAAGAATTATTGCGGGAAACACAGAAATTAGTAGAAAAAGTCCGTAAGGCCGCTGCTAAAAAAGCAGAAGAAGCGGATGCTGTGCCGGTTATTGGCTTTACGCCAAGTGAAGATGATTGGCATATCGAAAAAATCGATAAGGGATTTTTGGTTACTGGCAAAAAAATCGAACGCTTTGCCGGCCGCACATTCTTTGGTGATTATCACAGCGAGCAGCGCCTTCGCGACATCTTGCATAAGATGGGAATTTTACAGGAATTAGAAAAGAAGGGCATAGAACCCAACCAAAAAATCCAAATAGGCATCCCAGCAATAGGCGCCTTGGATTATTAAATTTGGACTTCAGCTAGAACTGGCAGATGGTCGGAATAGTCTGTTTCTAGAATCTTATTATCTATAACGTTTATATCTTCTGTGGCAAAAATATAATCTAACCGCCAGTCTAATTTATTGGCTTCAAAGCCTTGGTAAGAAAATGGCTTTGTCGTCCAAGTAGGTCTAGCCGTGTTGGGGTCGGCATGGATAAACATTTTTTCTAATTGCTTAATAATCGGCGAATCTGGCTTGGCATTCATATCACCGGTTAAAATAAATCTTTCATGGTTGTCTTGCGTGGCTTCAGATAATTTTTCGGCTTCAGCCAGCCTTTTTTCTGTCATTGCGAATGCCGTGCTATAAGATAAGTGCACAGTTCCAACTTTAAGATGTGTGCCATTTACATCTAGTAAAGCTTCTACATAGGAGCGGTCCTCTGTCTCGTATGAAATAACATTTGGATCCGCTTCTTGTACGAATTTATAATTCTTAGAAATAATTGGGAACTTAGAAAATATGCCGTTGCCCATCTGAACTTGTTCTCCACTCGTGCCGTAAATAGTCATGGGATGGAAAAAGTAATTATAATCGCAAGCCTTTGCAATTTCTGCCGCTACGTCGATTCCTGGGTTTGCATCTATAAAATTGGTTGTAAGTTCTTGGCAACAAACAATATCAGCATCAACTCTCTTAATAAATTCCACAAGATTTTGGTAATTCTCGTGATACCAAACATTCCACTGCAAAACTTTAATAGTACTCATATTTAATAATTATATAACGCTAAAAACCTATATACACAATTTGGTCATATGAAGGATTATGTATGTAGGTTATTGTAGTGGCGAAGTAATTTGCGAGTGGTTAATTCGTCTAGCCGCGCAACCTCCAATAGAGTGCAATAGCGCATAATATTGTAATGGCTAGCTAGCTGTTCGATTTGATCAAAACATGGCGCTGGGTGTACCCAAATGCTTCTTTGGAGCATTACAAAATTATAACCGCGCAACTTTTGAGTAAAGGCCATACGCTGTTTCGAATAAGTTACCGGCACGTCAAATGACACAACTCTCCATCGTTTATCCCACTTAGTCGGAATTTCAATTTTTATCTCATCCAGCATTAGTTGCTGTAATCTGTGCGCTCCGGCTGGAGTTACTGTGTAGTGCAGACGATCTCCATCTTGCGTAATATGCACTAGGCTCTGTCTCTTTAATTCCACCAAAACTCTCTGGTAATTTATTTCATTCTTTTTAGATTTTTTAAATAGAAACTTCAAACCCTGTGTGGCATTAGGCGCTACAATGGCAACCCCTGCAAGTCCAGATAAGCCAATTAACCTTAGTGCTGAATTAATTCCGTCCCTTGTGCTCATGTACACATATTATCATATGAAGGATTATGTACATCTTATTGTTTTTTAAAAATTAGAACGTATATGTAATCTTTCATATGACTAAATTATGTATAGGAACATAATTTTATATTTGATTGTTTTGTCTGTGCTAAGATTGAAAATACATCATGGGAGCGAGTTTTTATTTTTATGATCTAGAAACCAGCGGGTTTAACCCAAAAGTTAGCCGCATTATGCAGTTTGCCGGCCAACGAACGGACATGGACCTAAATCCTGTTGGCGAGCCGGACAATATTTTAATTAAGCTTACCCCGGATATTTTGCCAGATCCGGATGCAATTTTAGTTACTGGAATTACGCCGCAATCAACCTTGGCTGACGGAATAACAGAGGCTGAATTCACAAAATATTTAATGGCCGAAGTCTGCACGCCCGGCACAACTATGGTCGGTTTTAACAACGTGCGCTTTGATGATGAATTTATTCGCTACGCTTTATACAGGAATTTTCATGATGCTTACGAATGGCATTGGAAAGACGGCTGCAGCCGTTGGGATATGTTGGATGTGGTGCGGATGACTCGCGCGCTTAGGCCAGACGGAATTGAATGGCCATTTGCGCCGGACGGCAAGCCAACAAATAGGCTGGAATACTTAACTTCCGTAAATAAGTTAGACCACGAGTCTGCACACGATGCGCTGAGTGATGTTAATGCGACGATAGCTGTTGCAAGGCTAATTAAGCAGAAGCAGCCGAAATTATTCGACTACTTATTAAATATGCGCGATAAAAAGAAAGTCGCTGCCCTAGTAACAAGCGGTGCGCCCTTTGTGTATTCCAGCGGGCGCTATCCAAGCGAGTTTGAAAAAACCACTGTTGCTGCGGCTGTTGGCCAGCATCCTGACAAAGGCGCATCTTTAGTTTATGACCTACGCATAGATCCTGATGAGTTTACGAATTTAAGCGCACAAAAATTAGCAGATCTTTGGAGTGTTTGGGGCAAGGATGCTCCGTACTTTCCAGTAAAAGTACTGTCTTATAACAAGTGCCCAGCAATCGCACCGCTTGCAGTACTTGATAAAAAAAGCACCGAACGTATAAAAATTGATCTAGACATAATAAAAACTAATGCTGCAAAACTAAAAGGAGCAGATGGCTTTAGTGAAAAATTAGTTGAGGCGTTAAGTATTTCTAAGCCAAAAGTCCAAACGGGACTTATGGTAAACGATCAAGAAGTGGACGGCTTGCTATACGACGGATTTGTGAGTGACGCCGACAAAACTAAGATGCGCGTGGTGCGTGCAGCAAACCCAGAGGAACTTGATAAGTCGATTGATTTTAATGACGAGCGATTAAAGCTTTTACTGCCCCTCTATAAGGCGCGCAATTATCCTAAGTCTTTAAACGGCGAAGAACAGGAATATTGGGAGGATTTTAGAAGGCGCCGTCTGCTAGACGGCGGAGAGAAGAGCCGAGCTTCAAAATTCTTTCAGCGATTACACGAGCTCGCTGCTGCTGCTCCTCAAGACGCATCTGAAAGTTCTCAAAATCACTTTGTAATAGAGGAATTAAATCTATACGGTCAGGCAATACTGCCCTTTCCTTAGGCTTGCCGGGAAGTACGCGGCTAGAGTACATAACATAAACTAAACGCATATGCTCATAAAAATTCATGCGTATATGGTATTGGCGGTTAAAGGTATACGCGGCCAATGCAATAGTGTACGCACCGAAAACTTCAGTGAATGTTAGAAAAAAATGGGTGCCAGGAACCTGGCCCAAAACCAAAAAGAAGTCTAGCATATTACGCCTCACCGCTTAATCTTAAGCATTAGTATAACACTCAGTTGCATAAAGTGCAAATACTTTATTTAACATAAGCCTGATAGAATTTACAACAAATACTTAACTTGCTAAGTATTCCTGTATATTTCTTTTGTAAAGAACCAAATTATTACCTACTTTTGTAGCGACAAAAGTAGCAAAAACGCCCGGGCGCGAATCACACTTGAGACATCTGTTGTTAAAAAACACAATGCCTCGGGGACGCAAGCGTCCTCGCTCATGAGTTTCCAAAAGGAATTCGCTCGGCAAACCCTCGGCTTTAAATTGTGTTTTTGACTAACATCTGCATCAGGTGTGATTCGCAATGCCCGGACCACAGCCGCATGGCCGGACTCAGAAAGCTGCGGAGTGTTGACAGGAGTGGTATAGGGGTGGATAATATAAGCTAAAGCAATAAAAACCAAGAAGGAAAATAAAAATGCCAGCAGAAGACGATCACGGAAAAAGAACATCCGATTCTGTTCGAAGTAAAGCAAGAGGCAATGTTTACGACTTAACCGCCGTCTTGGCTGAAGCCAGACAGGTGTTGAATACTTTAGACATAAAACCGGAAAACCCATCCGCAGGAGTAGGCAGCGAAGTTTTAAAAGACGCTGGCATAAGTAACCCTGCCGAACAAGAAAGCGTGGACTTTATAACTTTAAAACATAGTTTAGAGCAGCTTGTATCTTCAATCCTTTCAGGAAACAGACAACTTGGATCTCATGCAAGGCATGTTATAAGCATTGTTGCCCAAAATTCTCAGAGGGGTGAATTGCCAAAGGCGGAGCTTCATAATAAGTGGCACTATACTGCAGAAACAACACAAGAGCAGACGCGAGAGCTTAGAGATATGGTGTATCAAATCTTAGGCGCTCAGGCGCCTGAAGATGAAGAGTTCAAATATCATAACCGTGTTATTCCGACAACCAGACAGCGAGTCCTTCGTGGCTTAATCAGGCGTGATTTGGAAGCTCAAGTTGTAATTGCGGGCAATAGCGGATTCTCAATTATAGAATATAGATTGGCTCGGTCAGGAAGAAATAGTAAAGATGGCTCGTCGTTAAAGTTTAATGATGGAGATGACCACCACGTTTTTACAATGGGTATAAGTGTGGTAAATACAGAGCAGTATGATAATCTTCCCTGGAACAGGCCCGGGCACTAGAAAAAAGCTGGAAATTTCTGTATAATACTCTAGCTTAATGAGTGAGAGTATAGTTATTCGGGGAGCTCGCGAGCACAACCTTAAAGATATTTCTTTAGAGATTCCTCGCGGCAAATTGGTGGTTATAACCGGACTTAGCGGATCCGGTAAGTCTTCTTTGGCATTTGATACTATTTATGCGGAAGGCCAGCGGCGCTACGTTGAATCTTTATCCGCTTACGCCAGGCAATTCTTGGGTCTTATGGAAAAGCCTGATGTAGACCAAATTGACGGCTTATCTCCGGCGATTTCCATTGACCAAAAATCTACCAGCCGCAATCCGCGCTCCACGGTAGCTACTGTTACAGAAATTTATGACTATTTGCGCTTATTATTTGCCCGTGCCGGAATCCCGCATTGCCCGATTTGCGGCAAGCCCGTTGCCCGCCAGACTTCGCAAGCTGTTTTGGATCAGATTTTAAAACATGAATCCGGGGCCCGCTTAATGATACTGGCGCCAGTGGTATCGGATAAGAAAGGTGCCTTTGAGCATATTCCTGAGCAATACTTAAGAGCCGGTTTTGCGCGAGCACGTGTAGATGGCGTCGTTTATGCACTAGATGAATTCCCGGAGCTAGACAAAAACTACAAACACAAAATCGAAATTATTGTAGACCGGGTAGTGAACAATGAGGACAATCGTACACGATTATCGCAAAGTGTAGAGCAGGCGTTTGATATTACAAACGGTCTATTGATTGTTAATAATGCCGATACCAAAGCCGATACTTTATATAGTCTAAAATATGCTTGCGTGGACCATCCAGACGTGGCGATTCCAGAGCTTGAACCGCGCACGTTTTCATTTAACTCGCCGCACGGTGCTTGCCCGATATGTACTGGGCTTGGCAGCCGCTTGGAAGTTGATCCGGAGTTGGTGATTCCAAATGGCCGGTTAACTTTAGCGGAAGGGGCTATTCGTCCATATAACCGCATCAACGTGGATAACTGGTACATGAAAAAATTGCAGGCTGTGGGCGAGCGCTATGGTTTTTCGATGCAGGTGCAAACTTCTGAACTGACAAAAGACCAATTGGACAAAGTTCTATACGGCACCGGCAATGAGACTTTTCGCGTAAGCTTGGGAATTGGCCGCAGCTTCAATACAACCTATGAAGGTGTGATTCCTAATTTGGAACGGCGCCACAAGGAAACTGAGAGTGATTTTATACGCCGTGACATAGAACGCTTTATGCAGGAGCGTCCTTGCCACGCCTGTCAAGGCAAGCGCTTAAAACCGGAAGTTTTGGCTGTAACTGTAGACAACCATTCAATTATGGATATTTGCGAACTTTCTATTGATGAGGCTGTGGAATTTTTTCACGGCATCAAGCTTGATGCTACGCAGGCCAAAATTGCCGTGCAGATTTTAAAAGAAATTAATGCCCGCTTAGAATTCCTGCGCGACGTCGGTTTAAATTACTTAACGCTGCTCCGCAGCGCGGTCAGCTTGTCTGGAGGCGAGGCGCAGCGAATACGTCTTGCCACACAGATTGGTTCGGGTCTACAAGGTGTTTTGTATGTTTTGGACGAACCGAGCATAGGCTTGCATCAACGCGACAACGGTCGTTTGTTAAAAACCTTAATGAGACTCCGGGATTTAGGAAATACTGTAATTGTTGTAGAGCACGACGAAGAAACAATCCGCAGCGCAGACTGTCTTGTAGATATCGGCCCAGGCGCTGGTATTCACGGCGGTAAAGTCGTAGCGATTGGTCCGCCGGATGAAGTTGCCAAAACTAAAGGCAGTATTACCGGGCAATTTCTAAATGGCACACGTGAAATCGCGACGCCTAAAAAACGACGCGGCGGCAATGGTAAATGTTTAATGATAAAAGGTGCACGCGAACACAACTTAAAAAATATCGACGTGGAAATCCCGCTAGGAGAATTAGTTGTTGTGAGCGGCTTGTCGGGTTCTGGAAAATCAACATTAATTAACGATATTCTAGCTAAAGAACTTAGCGCCAGGTTAATGCGAGCACAGTCTGTGCCAGGCAGACATGAAGACATCGAAGGCATTAAGAATTTAGATAAGGCAATTGTAATCGACCAATCACCAATTGGCCGCACGCCGCGGTCTAACCCCGCAACTTACACTGGTGTATTTACGCCAATCCGCGAACTTTTTGCGCAAATGCCAGAGGCCAAACTGCGCGGTTACTCCCCCGGACGTTTTAGCTTTAATGTTAAGGGCGGCCGCTGCGAAAACTGCTCAGGCGACGGCGTGATTAAAATTGAAATGCACTTTTTGCCGGATGTTTATGTACCTTGTGAAGTCTGCCACGGCAAGCGTTATAACCGCGAAGCTTTAGAAATCCATTACAAAGGAAAAACGATAGCCGATGTTTTAGCGATGACATGCGAACAAGCTCTGGAATTCTTCGAAAATCAGCCAGGAATTGCGAGAAAGTTGCAAACTTTAGTTGACGTTGGGCTGGGCTATATAACTTTAGGACAGCCTGCTACAACCTTGTCCGGCGGGGAAGCGCAGCGCATTAAGCTGGCTACAGAATTGTCGCGCCGTCCCACTGGCCGCACACTTTACATTTTAGACGAACCAACAACCGGGCTGCACATGGCCGATGTTGATAAACTTTTGCATGTTTTGCACGCCCTTGTGGATGCCGGAAATAGCATGGTTGTGATTGAGCATAACTTAGACGTTATAAAAAACGGGGATTACATAATTGACATGGGCCCGGAAGGCGGCGCTGCTGGCGGCCAGATAATTGCCCAAGGAACACCTGAGCAGGTTGCTAAAAATAATAAAAGTTACACCGGCGAATATCTAAAGCAAATCCTTTAAGCAATTAGGTGTGCTATAGTATGCACTTATAAAGGGACATTATGGCAAACACAAGAAATCCTAATAAGGCAAGCGGCATAGATGATGCCGTGGAGCTATTCCACGGAAGACTGGACGATTTTATAGGAGATGTGTGGGAGGGGCAGGCTACTTTATCAGAAAAAGAGCGGCTATCAAAGGTGGCGGGTATAATGATGGAGTTTTGTGAACTATTAGACTATGTTGATCATCGTACATCTGTCGAAGCTGGGGGGACAAGAGAAATACAGGGCTATTTAGGGTGTATAACTCAGAAGGCCGTAGAAGTTAGGAAAGATATACAAAAACCTAAAGGTGACGGTCCAAAAAACGGCGATAGCAACCTTTATTTTTTGCGGCCGAAAAAGTAGCGAAACTCGTCTTTTAATGCCCGCTTGAGAGCAGCGCGGCGGGATTTTGTACGCATAGCTTCTAATAGCCCACCGCCGGTAGTTATAACCATCGCCAAAACTACTAAAAGAATTAAATATTTATCGAGATTTGGAATTTTGTGTCCAAGCCAAAAAGCGGCCAAAATTACAGTGGTTGTCCATAAAATACTGCCGACTATATTGTAAAAAAGGAATTTGCTCTTGGACATTTTGCCCATACCCGCAACTAACGGTATTACCGTTCGCACTACTACAACAAATTTTGCCAGCAAGATAGATTTACCGCCGTGGCGTTTAATAAAATCTTCGGTCCGCGTAACGTATTCTGCCCTAAATAGCACGCCATCATCTCGGTGGAAGAGCCTTGGTCCTGCTTGCTCGCCAATTTTATAAGCCATTTGATACCCAAGAGCAGCTGCTACAGGTGTCGAAATTAACAAAGGTGCCAGTGGTAATTTATTTTGTGAGGCAAAAATTCCTGCAGCTATCAGCAGTGTGTCGCCGGGTAAGAAAAAACCAAGTAGTAAACCCGTTTCTGCAAAAATGATTAGCAGGATGGCCAGCAGCCCACCCGTCTGGATAATGTGGTTCACGTTCAAAAGCATTGCATTAATTGTAGCAGTTTAATATGATTGCGCTTAATCTGTTATAATAGTAATAACCAATAAGGAGGTTATTTTCTGTTATGACAGAGTCTGATTTAGATAAACCGGTGGATTTGCAAGAACGTGCGACTGTGCGCAAGGGCCTTGGACAACTGCGCCGCGAGGGCATGACGCCTGCTGTAATTCATAACCATGGCAAAGATTCTGTGCTTGTTATGGCGCCGGAAGTGACCCTCACAAAGGTCTATCATGCTGCTGGCAAACACCACCCTCTTGAACTAAAAGTTGGCTCTGACAAATACTTAGCACTTATTAAAGACGCGCACTACAATCCTGTAAGACGCCGTATTGAACATATTGTTTTTCAGGCAATTAACCGCAACGAAAAAGTTACTGCCGAAATTCCTGTTCATTTAGAAGGCGACGCTCCGGCGGAAAAACTAGGCTTAATGATTTTGACGCAACTGGATCATGTAGAAGTAGAAGCATTGCCAAGGAATTTGCCCGATGAACTTTCTGTGGACGCAGAAAAATTAGCAGAACTTCATGACGCAGTTACGGTGGCAGATATAAAAGCGCCGGAAGGTGTAGTTATATTGACTGACCCCGAACACCCAATAGCGAGGGTAGCCGAAACGCCGGCACAAGTATCCGAAGAAGCTGAAGCCGAAAGTGAGGAAGGTGCAGAAACTAGCGAAGATGCCGGAGAGGGTAATGCCCCAGAAGGCGCAGAAAAAGAAGCTGCCGGCAACCAGCCAAACGAAGGCTAACTTTTTTTAAACTAGTCAAATAAAAATCCATTATACATATTTCGGTCATATGACCGAAATATGTATAATGGCTGGAATTAATTTTAAATTTTAGGCAACGCGGACGCCGATGGCTGTGCTGCTGCTTATGGAGGCAACCAATATTTGGGTTTGCCCAATATAACGTACTCTCACGGAGATGTTCATTGTTTTTTGCACCTTTTTATTTATGAACTATTATGCAGATATTAACATAAGGACTTTACGCGCGCAATTAAAATGTGTAGTGTTTTGTACAATGTCTCAATCTGTTAGAATTGTATAGATGCAAAAGGTGATTTTATATTACAAATTCGTGCCCGTTAGTGATCCGCATATAACGATGCTTTGGCAGCGCGAGCTTTGTCAGCGTCTTAATTTGAAAGGTCGGATTATTGTTAGTAAGCATGGAATAAACGGTACGCTTGGGGGTGAGATTGAAAAATTGCGCCAGTACAAGCGCGAAATGAACGCCTCAGAAGTGTTTCGCGGCATTATGTATAAGTGGAGCGAGGGGACAGGCAGTGAATTTCCAAAGCTTAGTGTAAAAGTAAAGCCTGAGTTAGTGGCCTTTGACCTTCCAGATGAAACTGAAGTAAACGAAAATGGTGTAGTGGGCGGCGGCAAGCATCTAAAACCCGAGCAGCTACACAAGTTGATTAAAGAACGCGACGATGTCGTATTTTTTGATGGCCGCAACGCATACGAGGCAAAAGTAGGCAAATTTAAGGATGCAATTGTGCCAGAAACCAAAACTACCCGCGACTTTATCGCAGAAATTGAAAGTGACAAATATAACGACATTAAAAATAAACCAGTTGTAACCTATTGTACTGGCGGTGTGCGCTGCGAAGTATTAAGCGCGCTTATGAAAAAACGCGGATTTAAAGAGGTGTACCAAATGGACGGCGGAATAGTTAAATACGGCGAAAAATATGGCGACGATGGATTGTGGGAAGGTAATTTATATATCTTTGATGGCCGTATGAACCATAAATTTTCGGACAACGCTAAAGACATTGGCGAATGTATCCACTGCCAAGGCAAAACCAGCAACTACGAAAACTGCGCCAATAAAGCTTGCAACCGCTTGGTGCTTATTTGCGAAGGCTGTATAAAAGACCCGAGCAAACTCTTTCATGCAAAAGTTTGTGGCATCAAGGCAACTATTAATTCGACTACTTAAGATTTACTAAAATTAACAATTATATTATTGTATGTTAATCAATCCCTGATGGATTGTGCTCTTCGTGCTGGTTTATGCAAATATCCGGAAGAAAGGTTTTTTAGCCGTGAATCGACTAAGCCGAATTCCTGTACGTGTTGGCTGGCGCACGGTGACCGTTGATGGTGTCAGGGTACGTATGAAGCTGATCCGACAGTTCGGACAGTTCTACGCACTGGGCAAGGACGCAAGTGGCACGGAGCGAGCCGGAATAGGGGAGACGACCAAGAAGGCTTGCGAGAACCTCGCTGGGATGATCCGCTTCGTGAATAAGCACCAACGGACGCGCTAACCCGCTTCCGTGAAGAGTAACAAATTGGCAGAATTTGGCCTTTTTGTGCCCGGGCCCGGCAACCGCCGAGCCCTTCTTCATTTGTCTCGTGTTAAAACTTTAAACCTAAACAGCAAAGTCGCGGAAATACTTAACTAGTTAAGTATTTTATAAAAAAGAAACCGGAGGGGCGCGGGCTCAATGGCCCGCGCACTCCGTCCGGACGAGGATGTTTGGCACAACCTCAGAAGCCTTCTGTCAGGGGAGGCTTGCTCAGTCGTTGAGCTTTTGTGCCTGCCCAGTGTCTGACTCGTTGGGTGGTTCGTCGCTGTCGAGGCCGAAGATCAAGTAGGCAGGCAGGGAAATGTCAGGCCGCACTTCCGCCTCCTCAGCGGTGACCGGACGGTAGAGGACTATATGTCCGGTGGAGAGTCTGGTCTTGAGGTATTCGCGTTCGTCGTGAATGACCATCTCAGTCCGAGGACTCGAGCCGCTTTCCAGCTCGATCTCGAGGGCAGACAGGATGCGATCCATCACGTTGAGCTCTTCGGACGACATGTCTTCTCTGACTGGGCCGCCCATCTCCTTCATTGCACTAGGGAGAATGGCTAGGAGGTAGTCTCCCCCACGCGTTGGCATGGTACCTATCCTTTCTGGCATCGAATTCACAATGCCTACAAAAGAAATCGCTGACACATATTCTATATCATAATTATCATGCTTTATGCAATAGTAAGTAACTGGGGTAAAATAGAAGGGTGACGGAAAAATTTAAAGCCAAATTAGCAAACTTGCCAAAAACTCCCGGGGTTTATTTTCATAAGGACGGAAGTGGGGAGATTATTTATATTGGAAAAGCGGCTAATTTGCGCAACCGCGTACGCCAGTATTTTCAAAAAAGCCGCATGCGTGATCCAAAGACAGATTTGTTGATTTCTGAAATAGTAGACACGGATTGGACGGAGCTCGAGACAGAAGCCGACGCGCTGTTTTTAGAAGCAGAGCTAGTGCGCCGCTATCTGCCGCGCTATAACATTTTGCTGCGCGATGATAAATCGCAAATTTATGTGCGAATTAGCTATAAAAGCGATTATCCGACTGTTACTATCACGCGCCGGCCGCTGGATGACGGCGCGGAATATTTTGGCCCGTATTCCAGTCCGTACGCCATAAAAAAAGCACTGCGCTATTTGCGTAAAGCTTTTCCGTATGCCGTGAGCAAGCCTGTTAACCAAAAACGTACAAACCTTTATTATCATTTGGGGTTGGATCCCGGCTTGGAGGAGGGAAGGACTAGCCTGGATGCTTACCGGGCTAATTTACGTAAATTAATGCAGTATTTGCGCGGCGAACGAGTGCAGCTGGTGCGCGAAATTGAGCGCGACATGAAAAAAGCCGCAAAAAATAAAGATTTTGAAGAAGCTGCAAAACTGCGCAACCGTCTATATGCGCTCCAGGCTCTTAGTCGCCAAACATTATTTGGCGATCGCGAAATACAGGACGCCACACGCGACCAAGCATTAGTAGATCTTGCAACCTTATTGCAGCTTTATGAAAAACCTCGGGTTACACAAAACATCACAGACTCTGAAGTTGCGGGCTTGGATGCAGTGCAAGAAAGAAGCGAGGAGCGGAGTGCGGCGTACAAGGACGTACGGCAAGCGAGCACCGCAGCTTCTGCCGCAGCAATGCGCCAAGAGCAAGAGCGGAGTGCTGGCTCTGCCAGTGCTCGATCTCTTGTGCCCCGCAAGCTCAGAAGGATGGAATGCTTTGATATTAGCCATATGCAAGGCACCGATACTGTTGCCAGTATGGTGGTGTTTATAAACGGCCTGCCGGATAAGGCTAATTATCGCAAATTCAAAATGCGCCTTCCTGGTAATGATGATTTTGCACACATGCATGAAGCTTTATGCCGCAGGTTGCGCGAAGAAAACCGCAAAAAATGGGGCATGCCGGACTTAATAATAATTGACGGCGGTAAGGGCCAGCTAACTTCTGCTATTAAAGCGCGTGACGAAGCAGGGTTGTCCAATATTCCAATGGTGGGGCTTGCAAAACGCGAAGAAGAAATTATCATTCATAAAAGTAAAAGTTTAAAAGGAGTTAATGCAGAAAAAGTCGCAGAAATAGCCGCCAAAAATCACGCCTATTTAGCAGATAGCCCGGAATTTATTAGTATTGATTTGCCGGCTCAGTCGCATGTGGTTAAGTTACTACAGCGCATCCGCGATGAGTCGCACCGCTTTGCGGTTAGCTACCACAGTACGCTAAAGCAAAAGCGCCAAACGGCAAGCATCCTTGATGAAATCCCCGGCATTGGGCCAATCACTCGTAAAAAGCTAATCCGTAAATTTGGGTCAGCACGCGGTGTAATAAATGCAAATAGCTCTGAGCTTCAAAACTTATTAGGTAATAAAAAGGGTGCCGAGATTTCTAAATACTTATCTGCATACAAATAAATTGCTACAATAAGTGAGAGATGAGAGAGCAAGTTCAAAGGCAAAATCCGTGGGTTAAATTTTTAGTCAGATGGCTGGTGTCTAGTTTAGGCCTTTGGATTGCTGCAGCAATTTTAGGTTCGGACCGGATGAGCGTAGGCGGGCGTTGGGGCGCATGGATTGCAGCCGGTTTTGTGCTGGCACTGATAAACATGCTGCTTAAACCTCTGCTGATATTTTTGTCTTTTCCGGCACTGTTGTTAACACTTGGACTGTTTATGCTAGTAGTGAACGGCTTTTTAATTTTGCTGGCCAGCTGGATTTACCACCCGCTTTTTGTCAAAAACTTGAGCGTGGCTATAGTTGCCGGTATTATCTTGGGTCTGGTAAACTGGCTTGTAACGCGTGTTGTGGAGGATTTTAGCTAAGATATGAATCCCGTTAGACTCCAAAATATAAACAATGATAAAATATATGACGAAGTAAGCACCGAGTTTCGAGACGTCAGTTATGGTGCGGAAATTAAGTGGAGTCTAACGGGATGAATATTTGGAATTACATTACTATCGGATCGGTTGTGCTGTTAGTTATCCTTATTTTAGTGCAAACCCGAGGAGCTAGCTTAGGCGCTGGCTTAGGAGGTGCAGGAGAGGTAAATACAGTACGGCGCGGTTCAGATAAGACGCTACACCAGCTGACTATAATTATAGTCTTTATTTTTGCAGCCAGCATTCTTATAACAATCGTGGCTAAATAACCCAAACAACTGAATTTTGCACATTACTGCGTTGCAAGCTCCAGTGCTTAGTCACTGTATAAAAAATACGGCTCCTTCCGCGCTTGTACAAAGCGCCTTGTACTGCACAAAAATTCAATTGTTTACATGAGCTTAAAAGGCTTGTGTCTGTTAAAATTAAAGAAATATGATTGCTGTTGATGAAGAAAAAAAGCGGCTATGGAAGAAAAACTATCGTCGGCGCAAAAGGAATGCCAGCAAGCTTGGCCGGCATGCCGATGAGCAGTTTGAAGAGTTATTAATACGCCGTTTTGACCGCCTAGTTTCTGTTAGGCGTTTTGTTATGGTTTGGACGCTGTTATTTTTGGCGTTGTTTTTTGGCGTAGTAATGCAGCTGCGTGCACTTGGACCTTATTACGAAACATTGCGTCCGGCACCAGGCGGCATTTTTTCTGAAGGGTTGGTTGGCAACTTTACCAACGCAAACCCAATTTATGCTTCTGGAGCGGCCGACACTTCAATAAGCCATTTAATTTTTTCCGGCCTTTTTAAGTATGATACCAATAATAAATTAACAGGCGACTTGGCTACTGGCTACTCGATTAACGACGCCCAAACACGCTATACGATAAATTTGCGCAAAAATGTAACTTGGCAAAATGGCCGGCCATTTACTGCTGACGATGTTGTGTTTACTTACCAAATGATCCAAAACATAGAAGCCCAGTCGCCATTTTATTCCAGCTGGCAAGGGATTAAGGTAACTAAGCACGGTAATAACACTGTCTATTTTGACCTCGTTAACCCTTTGAGCTCTTTTCCATACTCTTTGACTAACGGCATAATTCCTGCCCAGTCATTTAAAGGTATTAGGCCTGCGGAAATGCGCACCGCTCCGTTTAATAATGCCCCAATTGGCACCGGACCATTTGAATGGAAGTTTGTAGAAGTTACAGGCAAAACCGATATCGACCGTGAGCAGCGGATTTCATTAGCCGCTAATAATAATTACTGGGACGGCCAGCCGAAACTGGATGGTTTTAATCTCACAACTTTTAGCAGCGACCATAACTTAATAGCAGCGTTTAATAATAAGCAAATAAACGCAATGAGCGGTCTTGAATCTGTCCCTGATAATATCAAGAATGACCATAACGTCCATATTTATAACACTCCGCTTTCCGGCGAAGTTATGGCTTTCTTTAATAACTCACATCCTATTTTAAGCGACCCGAATGTGCGCAAAGCGCTAGTGCAAGCAGTAAATCATGATCAAATAGACTCAGTGCTTGATTATCCGGTTAAGTTGGTGGATTCGCCGCTTTTGCCGGACCAGCTGGGGTACGATCCGACTGTAGTGCAGCCGAGCTATGACCAAGACAGCGCCAATCAACTTCTCGATAAAGCGGGCTGGACAACGGGGGGCAGCAGCTATCGATCTAAAGATGATAAGCCACTAAAACTAACGCTGGCAGCGCAAGATAGCCAGGAGTACACGCAGGTGGCGCAATATTTGCAAAGCGAATGGAGTAAGGTTGGCGTAAAGGTCGAGGTGCATTATTACAGCGGCGATGACATCCAAAAATCGGTTGTTCCTTCGCACGATTACGATATCTTGCTTTATGGAATAAGCATTGGTGTTGATCCGGATGTGTTTGCCTTTTGGGACAGTTCACAAGCAAGTATAAGCTCGGTAGGACACTTGAACTTAAGCGAGTATAAATCTAAAGCTGCCGACCAAGCGCTGGAATCCGGCCGCACTAGGGCTGATGCTGATCTTCGAGTAATTAAGTACAAGGCGTTCTTAAACGCCTGGACGACCGATACACCAGCACTCGCACTTTACCAGCCAAACACCATTTATGTTTCGCGCGGATCAGTATTTAACTATGACCGCAAAGAAGCTAACACGACCGCCGACCAATTCTATAACGTTAATGATTGGATGGTGCGCCAAAAGCACGCTAGTTCTTAGAAAGATTTTTTATTGGGCATGGGTTAGAACGTTACTTGGAAGTTTGCTCTCTACTTGCCGTACTAGTTCCATTCCAGGATAGTAAATTGCTTCTGTGTATACTTGGCCTAGTTTGGAGACCAGACTCTTGTATGGTCTTTCTATGCGCCTGAATGTTACTGCCCGGCTGCCTTAAATGCCGCAATGCTAACAATTACGTCTTGGGTATTATTGGTGTATGTTGCCGTATATGTTCCGGCGGTGGTTACAACTTGGTCTTCGCTCGAATTACCAACGATTGCTGAGCGCTGGGTAAAACCGCTACCGGCAGACCCGTTTGAGGCAAATAATCCCGCACTAAATATTAATTCCTTAGGCTTTGTCGTGGTAATAGGAGGACTGGATACATTTGAGCCATTCGCGTTGCCGCCCGCGGCCACGTCAAGTGGAGCGGTTTTGTCCAGGCCCGAAAATTCCTCTACGGTTATAGATTTTTCTCCACTAAAGCTACCGGCAAAGTTTGCCGTAACAACTAAGTTGGATGAGCCGGTTATGTTGCTTGCATACCATACTTCTTGTTGCCAGCCTGACATGCCGCCCGTCCCGGTAGTAGGCCCGACAGCTTTTTGGTATGTATTGCCCGCGCTATCGGTTACAGAACTTACGCTTTGAGAGGTGCTGTTGTACCAGACCCATACAATATTTGTATCGCCTGTCTGAGTGGAACTACTAAAGCCCGGAGTACTAACATTGCTATTAATAGAGGTTACATGGTTTTCACGGAGTTGTACAAAAAGCGGATCTGCCGGTAGTGTCGCGTTGGTGGTTACGGAAAGCGGAGCGGATTGCGGCGATACATTACCACTAAAATCGTAAGCTGCGACAGTGTAGACGTAGGTTGTTGCGGGTATGAGGCTTAAGTCCGAGAAATTTAGTTGCGGCGTATCGGTTACTTGAAGGCTGTCTCGGTAAACTAAGTAGCCGGCAACTCCTAGGTCGTCCGTAGAACCATCCCATGAAATAGATATTGTACTGCCCGTAACGTTTGTGGCCTGTACGTTTATTGGAGTGCTTGGAGGCGTAGTGTCAGGTGCTGGAGTGGTCCCAGTAACGGATATAGATTGTCCGGATTCGTTTCCGGCCGTATCAAACGCTGACACAGTATAGTTGTAGGTGGTTGAGGCCGCTAAACCGCGATCCAAAAAGCTGGCTGTACTGCTAGTGCCAACCTTGGCTCCATCACGGAAAATATTGTAGCCGCTAACAGCGTGGTCATCAGTAGAAGCTTCCCAAGATAGATTGATTTGACTGGACGATACAGGTGTTGCTACTGGGTTCGTGGGAGTGCTTGGGGCTTGCGTGTCTGGCACCAGATTGCCCTCGAGTACTAATACCCAGTCGCTAGTACCGTCGGTGTGAGTTCCGGGAGTTGTGAATTGATGCGTGCCATTGTTGGCAAACGGTGAACCACTAATAGTGCTGTATGTGCCGTTGGTCACGTCGTACCACTTAGCAGTAACGGCACCACCTATTTTGCTCATGTCCACAGTTATGGTCTTGGCGGTAGGCACGTATGCCAAGGCTAGGGAACCGTCCGGTGTCTCAGAAGCTGTAACATAGTCATTATTTACAAAGAGGCCGGTGTCTTGGAATGTGCCATAACCCGCAGTTATAAGAGTATGATTTTGATCTGGCACCAGATTATACCAAGCCCTTCCTTGTAGCAGTGAAGTCACATAGCCCAATTGGGTTACCCCGATTGTGTCTAAGTCTGAAGCTGACCAGCCGTTAGCGATTCTATCGGTATTACCGCTGCCATAAAGCTGGCCAGTGGCACCAGAAGTCATTGTCCAGTATTCTTGCCTTCTTAGGTTTGGTGTAGTTCCGCCGTCAGTCCCGCCATTATGCTCAAATTCGTAGTTGGCCTCAACCATGAAAGCGGGCATGGTTGGCATTTGATTGTAAGAAGTTAGCACCTGGGCATAGGTTGGGTAGTAAGTATAGGCAGCATTTAGGTTGATTATGTTCGACCAGCTGCTGTCGTTAAGTGAACTGCTTGCGGAAAAATCCAATTCCAATGTCTGTATACGCGTTGGGTCAACGGATTTAATGCCCTGAGCCACAGATAAAACATTTTGGTCGCTGGTAACGTTTTGCCAGCTTTGGAAGTCGTTGCCGCTCATCCAAATTATATTCGGGAATGATTTATAGCGGCTTCCTACATACCTGCCGAAGTTTGTATCTTTAGTGGGGCCATTATTGTTCATAGTGTCCAGCCAACCACCTGTTTCGATTGGGTCAAGGATTACCGTTAGACCATGGGAGGCGGCCGAGTTAATGATGTCGTCAGCGCGGGCAAAGTAGGCTTCGTTAGGTGTAGAGAGGTCGTAGTTGCTGGGCGATGTACCGGAAGTAAATGACTTAACTCCGTCGTAGGTTGTACCGTTAGTATTGCAGAAGGTGTAGCTGTCGCAGAGCAAATTGATCCAGACAGTATTAAATCCATGTGCTTGCCTATCAGCAAAGTAGCGGTCGGCTTCAGAGACGCTCATTTGACCAATGGCGGATTGCGGAGAATCGCCCACTATTAGAAAAGGGTTCCCTGATTGGTCTAGTAAATAGCGGTGGTTCGCACTGACTGAAGTTGCGAACGCAAATGTAGGTTGTGCAGGCGTGGTTGCGTTTGTGATTGTAGATTGCGCGGACTCATTGCCCGCAAGGTCAAACGCGCTAACTGCATATCCATAAGTGGTGTTTGGCGATAGGCCGGTATCGGAATATGTTGTGACCGTTGGCGAAGCTATAAGGGTGCCATTGCGATATACATGGTATCCTGTGACTCGCCGGTTGTCAGTGGAAGCATTCCAGGAAAGGTCTACTTTTGTTGGGCTAGAAGGTGTTGCGGTAAGATTTGCGGGCACGCTTGGAGCAACTACATCAGTATTCTGTACCGTAACGTTGCTTGTTGAGAGGGTAGAAATGTTACCGTTGGTGTCGGTAGCCTTGACGCTAATTGAATGTGCTCCATCGGCTACAGTTGTTGTATCCCAGTTATATGTGTAAGGAGAACTTGTGTCGGAACTAGCTGCTGTATTGCTTGTGTCGATATAAAACTCAACTTTTTGGACAGCCACATTGTCGCTGGCTTTTGCACTTGCCGCAACAGTTCCAAAGACAGTGCTACCATCACTTGGTGCTGTTAATGAGGCGGTTGGTGGCGTTGTGTCCGCAGGAAGTATAAGCGTGGTTGCGGATGCGACTGCAGATTGCGACGAAGTATTACCAGCGGCATCTACTGCAGCGACAGTATAGGCGTAAGTAGTATTTTGGGTGAGTCCAGTATCAGAGTAGGATGTGTTTGGAGCTGTACCAACTTGCGCACCATTCCTAAATACCTTATAGCCAGTCACGCCAACATTATCGGTGCTAGCTGTCCACGATAAGTTAATCTGGGAGGATGATTGCGCAGTAGCCGTTAGATTAGTGGGCGTAGTTGGTGAGCTAGAATCTGTAGATGAGCCACCAGCCTTAAATGCAACCATATGCATTACCCACATATTGCTGTTCTGTGTAGCGGTTGCACTGTAAGAGCCGGCAGACGCCACATTCTTGTCCTCAGTTCTGTTGCCGGAGCCGGTAGAACGTGTCGTGAAGCCGGTACCGGTAGCATTTACTGTACTACTGGAAGCGCCAGCGCCAAAAATTAAATCATTGGCATTGGTAGTAGTTACAGAGCCACTATTCATGGCTTTGGTGGTTCCTGTAGCTACTGTACTAACATCAAGCGGATTGATAGTATCCATACCTGAATATTCATGAATATAAACAACGGCGAACTGGTTGATCGCCGAGCTGAAAGTAGCAGTTACGGTATTACTGCCTGCGCTAATATTTTTGGCATAAAAGACTTGCGAGCTCCACTGGGTGCCATTCCATTTGGTAGCAGGTGATACTGCATTATAAGTATTATCTCGGGCATCAGACATACTAGCCGTGCTGGTACCGTTGCTCCAGATAACGTAAACCACGATAAGGTCGCTAGCGCTGTTTGCACTAGTAAAAGGCACGCTGTCGGTTGTACCGCTGTTTGTCTCATGGGAGTTGGCCTGTACGAAAGTAGGAGTTAGTGCGTGCGCATTATTAAATAATAAAAGGCTTGAAAGTAGTACAAGAAGGGTTGCTAGAAGAGTTACACGATGAACTTTAGTGGCATGGTTTTTATAAAATATTTTCATATCTTGTAATGATCTTTCAGGCGTATTTGGCTTGTCAATAATTTGTAAATATTTCACAACAATAAGTGGTGGTTATGTGACGTATATCACAAAAACTTCAATCTTTTTAGGCTCGAGCCCATTTAAGTAATAATAAAAAATAACCCGACTAAGGCCAGGTTATTTTTCTTGGTGGGCGAGGAGGGACT
>Ga0070679_100000457_pt1 | contig 34625 bp, 23 predicted proteins | sample KBSC63BmetaG_FD_65652 | JGI IMG/M metagenome (GOLD analysis project Ga0070679, IMG submission 65652) | Corn rhizosphere microbial communities from Kellogg Biological Station, Michigan, USA - KBS C6-3B metaG | ecosystem: Host-associated > Plants > Roots > Rhizosphere | place: USA: Michigan... | reverse complement strand
CAGCACCCGCACTGGTACAGAGCCTGTTCCAGTCAGAAGTCCCGGAAATTTACGACGGCACCGTCGCCATCCGCGCCATCGCCCGCGAGGCCGGTGAGCGCACCAAAATAGCCGTTGTCTCCCGCGATAAGGACGTCGACCCGGTCGGCGCGTGCGTCGGCATGAAGGGCATGCGTGTGCAGTCCATCATTCGCGAGCTGCGCGGCGAAAAGATCGACATCATCGAGTTCTCGGAAGAGATCACGACCTTCGCCGAGAAGGCCCTGCAGCCCGCCAAGGTCTCGCGCGTCTCGATCACCGACCTTGCCGAAAAGCAGATTGAAGTCATCGTCGACGACACGCAGCTTTCGCTCGCCATTGGCAAGAAGGGCCAGAACGTCCGTCTCGCCGCCAAGCTGCTGCAATGGAAGATCGACATCAAGAGCGAGGAAGAGAAGCGCCAGGAAGTCGAGCAGCAGATGCAGGCCATGGGCGGCGGTCCTACGACGCCGATCGAACAGGTCACCGAGCTCGGTGAAGCCGTCATGGAGAAGCTCATCGCCGCCGGCATTACCACGGTGGAAGCACTCGCCGATATGACTGCCGAAGAGTTGCAGGAAGTCCCCGGCATCGGGGAAAAGACCATCGACAAGATCTCCGTCGCCGTCCGCCACTACTTCGGACAGTACGAAGAAGGCGAAGAGCGTCCCGCACCGAAAGAACCCGTAGCAGTTGGACCCACATCTGAAGAGTTGGCGGCAATCGCCGACGAGGAGAGTTCCATGGCAAAGACACCTGAAGAGATTCTGGCCGCTGAAGCAGCGGAAGGCGGCGAAGCCGAAGAAATCGACGACTTCTCCACCGAAGACATCGCGGACCTCGAAGACAAGATCTCCGCATCCGACGCGAACGACGATGCCGACGCCCGCGAAGAAGGCATCGAGCTCGACAACGACACCATCGATACCCTCGTGGCCGAAAGCCAGGAGATATCGGACGAAACAATCGACAGCGATGGGCACGACCGTGGTTAGCCACGGATCGTGTCAACATTTGCTTAAACTTGCCGTTTTTGACCGTAAACGGCAAGTTTCAGGCGATACTGGAAGTTCAACACATTCCTACTTCGACGGAGCTGCTATGACCAGCTAAGTAACGCGAGTGGAGCAAAACAGGCCGGCCAAAACGCCAACGCCTAAAAAAGGGATAGATGAGCAAAGTTCGAATCAACGATCTTGCACGAGAATTGGAAGTCAAGAGCAAACCCATTCTGGATGCTCTTAAAGCGGTCGGCGTCACCGAACCCAAGACGCACTCCAGCTCCATCGAAGAAGATGAAGCCGAGAAAGTCCGCGCCTATTTCGCCCGCGGCACGCGCTCCGCTGCGCCTACGCGGCCCGTTCCCGAGGCCAGGCCGGCCTTCAACCTCGCCAATGTTTCCAAGCCCGGCGACGCGATGAAGGCCATCCTCGAGCGCAAGCAAGCCGAGCAGGCAGCCAAATATTCACCGCATCCGGTGCAGCGTCCAGCCGTCGTCGCTCCTCCGGTGACCGTTGTCGCCGCGCCTGCGCGCCCGGCGGTCGCTGCCACCCCCGTCGCCAGCGCACCTGCTGTCGTCCGGCCGACCCCAGCCACACCGGCGCAGCAGCCGGAAGCTCCCGCGCCGCGCCGCATCGTTCCTCTGCCGCGCCCTCAGGGCCACGTTACGGTGGCCCCACCCCGGCCCGCCGTGGTTGCAAGGCCTCCCGTCGTCGTGGCCCCTCCGCCGGCCATTGCCAGCGCCGCTCCGACCGCGCCTGTCGCCATCAAGGCGGCCGATGTTCCGGTGCATGTTCCATTGCACGCGCCAACTCATCCTCCGGCGCACCCGCCTGTTGCCGCCGCACCTCCGCCGCCCGCGCCCGTCGCTGCTCCTCCTCCGCCGCCCGAGCCTGTGGCCGCCGCGCCTGTGGCTGAAGTTGCCGCCGCCGCACCAGTAGTGCCCACCGGACCGCCCGCTCCTGCGCCGCGTCGCGTGGTGATGCCGCAGACCGGCCCTCGGCCCACCTATCTCGCGCCTCCGCCGCCCCCTGGCGGTCCACCGCGTCGTCCCATCTTCGAACGCCCGCGTCCAGGCCAGGGTGGCCCCGGCGGCGGTCGCCCCGGATTCTCCGGCGGTCCGTCCGCAGGCGGTCCCGGTGCACCTGGCGCTCGTCGCCCGATGCACCCCACCCGCACCTTCCCCGGTGGTCCTGGTGGCGCGCCCGGAGCGCCCGGTTCCCGTCCGGGCTTCGCTCCCGGCGGTAGGCCCGGCTTCCCGCCTCGTCCCGGCTTCGGGCCCCGTCCCGGTGGCCCCGGTGCAGGCCCGGTAGAAGGCGGAGCACCGCCCTCGGCGCCACGCCCGGTACGTCCCGGCCAGCGCCGCGGCAACCAGCGCTACGAGAAGACCAAAGAAGGCCCGATGAAGGGCTTCGCTCCACCATCTCGTTTTGGTGGCGCGCAGATCCCCCAGGAGCCCCTCCCGATCACCCGCTCCATCACGGTGACCGAAGGTATCTCTGTAAAGGACCTCGCCGAAAAGCTCGAAATCCGCGGCAAGGACCTCATCGCCACCCTGCTGATGAAGGGCGTGTTCGTCACTGTCAACCAGACGCTCGACGGTGAGCTGGTCAAGGAAGTCTCCCGCCAGTTCGGTGCCGACGCCCAGGTGATTTCGGTCGAAGAGCAGCTTGAGAACGAGGCTATCGAAGGCTTCCTCGAAGACACGTCCAACATGATCGAAATCGTCCGTGCTCCGGTCGTCACGATCATGGGCCACGTCGATCACGGTAAAACTTCGCTGCTCGACGCCATCCGCTCGACCGACGTCGCCGGTGGCGAAGCCGGCGGCATCACGCAGCACATCGGCGCCTATAAGGTCCACGTCACGAAGCCCGATTCCCCGGCGTTCGGCCGCGAAATCGTCTTCCTCGATACACCGGGCCACGAAGCGTTTACACGTATGCGTGCTCGCGGAGCCAAGGTCACCGATATCGTCGTTATCGTCGTCGCAGCCGACGACGGTGTGATGCCTCAGACCATCGAAGCCATCGACCATGCTCGCGCCGCCAAGGTGCCGATCATCGTCGCGGTCAACAAGATCGACAAGCCCGACGCCAACCCCGACAAGGTCATGCAGCAGCTCGCCTCGCGCGGCGTGCAGGCCACATCGATGGGCGGCGACACCGAGTTCGTCATGGTCTCGGCCAAGAAACGCACGAACCTCGACGGCCTCGAAGAAATGATCTGCTACGTCGCCGACACCAACGAGCAGAAGGCGCAGCCTGAGCGTCCCGCTGTCGGCACCGTCATCGAAGCCAAGCTCGATCGCGGCCGTGGCGCCGTCGCTTCGATCCTGGTCCAGAACGGCACACTGCGCGCTGGAGACAGCTACGTCGTCGGCAACACGTTCGGCAAGGTGCGCGCGATGTTCAACGATCGCGGCGTTGAGATCAAGGAAGCCGGCCCCTCTACACCGGTCGAAATCCTCGGTCTCGAATCCATGCCCGATGCCGGCGACACGTTCCTCGTCATGGCGGACCGCGACAAGGCCAAGGGCATTGCGCAGTACCGCAAGATGAAGGAGCGCGAAGCCCAGCTCGCCAAAACCTCGCGCGTTTCGCTCGAAGGTCTCGCCGAACAGATCAAGCAGGCTGGCGTCAAGGACCTCAACATCATCCTCAAGGGCGACGTGCAGGGTTCGGTCGAAGTGCTGGCCGATTCGCTGCAGCGCATGTCGACCGAGAAGGTCCGCGTCAAGGTGCTCCACTCGGGCGTCGGAGCCATCACGGAATCCGACATCCTGCTGGCCTCTGCTTCGAATGCTGTGGTCATCGGCTTCAACGTCCGTCCGGAACGCAAGGCCCAGGACCTTGCCGCCCGCGAGAACGTCGACGTCCGTATGCACTCCATCATTTACGAGCTTCAGGACGAGATGGAGAAGGCGATGTACGGCCTCCTCGATCCGGTCTACAAGGAGAACTACGCAGGCCGCGCCGAAGTGCTTCAGGTCTTCAAGATCACGAAGGTCGGCCAGATCGCCGGCTGCCGTGTCACCGACGGCCTCATCCGCCGCGACGCACAGGTACGTGTGCTGCGCGACGGCGTGGAAGTCTGGAAGGGCAAGATCGCTTCGCTCAAGCGCGTCAAGGACGATGTTGCTGAAGTCCGTTCGGGCGTCGAGTGCGGTATCGACCTTGCCGGCTTCAAGGACATCAAGGCCGGCGACATCATCGAAACCTTCACGACCGAGAAGCTGGCCGCCGAACTTGGCGCCAACTCCGCCGAAGTCAAGAAGGCCCAGATGGCCGAGCTCGCCAAAGCCAAGCAGATCGAAAACGAAGTGGCCGCAGCGGAGAAAGATGCCGCAGGCGACTCCGCCAACGCCTAACCTCAAACCAACGCACCAAGCGAAGGCCGCGAGCAATCGCGGCCTTCGTCTTTGCACTTGTCTTTCTGGGAGTCATTCCTGCAGGGAACCTGCTGTCCGTTCACGCAACAACAAATTACGCCACAGCCACCGCTTGCTACACATCATTGAGATCGGTCCTTCTGGCGGAACTCCTACAGGCATAGATATAAACAACGATCTAGCAGGATCCCGTTTGTACGAGGCTTAGCCCCGCGCCCTGTGATACCTTACCTTACGTCCCCCCACCAGATCCGCGTTATGACCACGTCTTTTCATTCACCTTAGTCAGAAATAGCGAGTTCCATCAAAATGGCCGAGTCTTTTGCGTTTGATGTGTTTTTGAGTCACAACTCGAAGGATAAGCCGCAAGTCCGTCTGCTCGCGGATCGGCTTAAGTCAGCAGGGCTACGCGTCTGGTTTGATGAATGGAATATCCGTAGCGGCGACATCATCGCACTGAAAGTGGATGAGGGACTGGACCAGTCCCGTGTGCTCGTTCTCTGCATTTCTGCCAACGCGCTCGCCTCCGGCTGGGTGGCCTTGGAGAGAAGCACCGCGGTCCACCGCGACCCTTCGAACGCGGGTCGCCGTTTCATACCACTCCTGCTGAATAATTGTGAACTGCCAGGTACCCTACGGCGGTATAAGTATGTCGATTTTCAGGATGAAGCAGACGCGGCATTCGAAGAGTTAGTGACTGCCTGCCGCCCAGCGGTGGACGACATTTCGGAAGCATTTGCACCACACAGGAGAAATCCTCACCAAAGCCAACCGATCTTGCCAAGTAATTCAAAAGTAACGAACCTAAAACCGCTTGATGTTCCTAAAAACCCGATATTTGTCCTGAGGGGACACACCGACGCTATACCCAGTATTGCAATCACTCCAGATGGAAAGACAATCATTTCCGCATCATGGGACAAAACTCTGAGGGTTTGGGATCTCGAAACAAAGAGGTGTCGGTATGTGCTCAGGGGACATTCAGATGACGTTCGCGGAGTGGTCATTACCCCGGACAACCGATACGCCATCTCCTGTTCTGCAGACCGCACGATGAAGGTCTGGTCCCTTGAAAAGGGTGGTTGCATTGCGACCCTCGACGGTGTTGATGACGATTGCTGGCGCTTGGCTGTTTCGGCCGATGGAGGAACAGTGATCGCGCCATCAGCACAAGATAATGCACACGTTTGGGACTTCCGAACAAAACGGGTTGTTCAGACCCTTGTTGGGCATGCTGGGAGTATTTATGGCGCGGCGATCTCAAGCGACGGTAAGACGGTCGTAACGGGCTCCAATGACAAGACTCTCAAGATTTGGGATACAAGCTCCGGCAAATGCCGTGCGACACTAACCGGACATTCGAAAGCAGTTAACGGCGTCGCAATCGGCCCAGACGATCACAGTATTGTTTCTGTATCGAGCGACAAGACAATCAAGACGTGGGATATCAGGACCGGACGATGTATCTCAACGATCGAAGGGCATGGGAACCAAATCATCGACATCGCCCTAACGAGTGACGGTGGAATCGCCGTTTCGGCTTCCATTGACGAGACTGTCAGAATTTGGGATCTCGCGACCGGCCAATGCAATGAGATCTGCCATCACCCCAATAGAGTGTCCTCGATTGCAATTTCGCCGGACAACAAAATAATTGTCTCTGGTTCAAATGATGGAATTATCAGGGTTTGGGATCTTGCGCTCGCGACATTAGCTGTAAGTGATGCTCGTCGCTATGTAAATGCCAAGGTCGTCTTGCTCGGCGAGGGAACCGTAGGCAAAACTTCGCTTGCGCATCGCTTGATGGAAGACGAATACGTCGTTCGCGATCGCTCACATGGCATGAAGGTGTGGCGGCTGGATTTGCCGCTTCCGCCAAACAATTCCATGGAACGCGAAGCCCTGCTTTGGGACCTTGCCGGGCAGGAGGACTATCGCCTGATTCATCGGCTCTTCCTGAACGAGACTGCCTTGGCGCTGCTTTTGGTAAATCCACAAAAGAACGACCCGTTCGCCGAGGTGGGCGACTGGCTCAAGACGCTGAAGACCGCTGTTGAACAGAATGGGACGACGGATATATCGAAGGTCCTAATCTTCTCGCAGATCGACGTCGGTGGCATGAAGCTCGGCAACGCCAAGATCGAACGCTTCCTCGAACAGTACGGGTTTTCCGGTTGGCTACCGACCAGCGCCAAAACTGGCGAGAACTGCTCCGATAAAGAAAACGCTGGCAAGTCCTCGAAACTGAAACAGCTGATTGCGGAAAGCATTCAGTGGAACAATTTGCCGTGGACGAGCACGCCGCGTCTTTTGGCCGAGTTGAAAAACTGCATGGTGTCCATGCGCGATAAGCAGGACATCCGGCTACTGCGCTTCAGGGAACTCGCGCAACGCCTGGAACAGGCACTCCCAGATGAAAACTTCAGCGAATCCGATGTGCGCACTGCTGTGACTTTGCTGGCAAATCATGGCTTGGCACGCACTCTGAAGTTCGGAGACCTGGTACTTCTGCAACCTGAACTGCTCAATGGTTATGGCGCGGCTATCATTCGTGCTGCCCGTGCGCACACAGATGAGCTCGGCACCGTCCTAGAGTCGGAAATCTACCGCCCGGAGTTCGACTTCACTGGAGTTGACCGGCTGAAACATCGGCCTGACGAAGAGTTGCTGCTGCGGGCTCTCGTACAAATCTTCCTGGATCATTCGCTCTGCATCGAGGAGGAGACGGCCAGCGGTCGACATCTAGTCTTCCCTTCGCAGTACCGACGGGACAAAGATCTACCGCGCACCCCCGATATCCTTGTCTCGTATAGCTTTAGCGGTGAATGGCAGACAGTCTGGACCACACTGATTGTGCGGCTTTGGTACAGTCAGGAATTTAAACATCGGGAGCTCTGGCGCAATGCTGCGGAGTTTGCTTCACCAAAGGATTTTGCGCTCGGACTGAAGATTGATCAGAAACAAGGTGAAGGCAATGCGACGATCAGCTTGTACTTTGATGTGGAAGTTCCGGACGACCTGAAGGCGATCTTCATCGAGTACGTACATCGGCACCTCGCCAAATATGGCTGTGAAGTAACGCGTATCCGCCGGTATGTTTGTTTGCATTGCGGCAAGGCAGTTAAAGATCTGGACGCAGTGCAGAAGCGACTGGCGGACAAGAAAACGTTCATTTATTGCCAGGATTGCGACGAGAAAGTGGAACTCCTCGACTTTCTCGAGCAACGGCTGAAAAGCGATCCTGTGGCACGCAAGATTCTGGCCATGGAAGCAATCACGACACGCGAACTTGATACCCAAGCCCTTGAACAAATTCTCATCGGCCACATGATGGCCATCGCCGGCGAGGCAAACCAGATTTTTCGCCCCGTGACGATGTTCGACCATGGTATTGATGGCGAGGTGGAGTTCAAAGACGACGATGGCCGGGCTAGCGGAAAGAAAATCTATATCCAACTAAAAAGCGGCAACTCCTATCTACGCACCCGCAAAAGCGACAGTCGTGAGATCTTCGACGTGAGCAACGAGCATCACCTTAATTACTGGGTCAATCAGCCAGTGGATGTCTATCTCGTCATTCGCCAAACCGATGAAGTGTCCCGCGAACAAGTTATCCGATGGATGAATGTGACCCGTTTTCTAGAGACCCGTTCGGATAAGACCAGCCGCCAGATCATCTTCGACGGAGAGAAACTCGATATGGATGCGATGTGGAGAGTGCGCGATCATTTTTTTCCGCCAAGCAGACGCAAGCACAGATGAGGGCACATCACCACACCCGAACCCTCAGACGCTTTGGTCGGGAGAGATATGCTCAGGTTCGCCAGAGCCGTGCACCATTACTTACTGCCGCCTGCCCGCGACATCATCCAAACATTCTCCCGCCCATCGACCAGCCCGAAAACGATCCGCCCGTTCGCTGCCGCCCAGCCCTCGTGGTCGTACGACGGTCGACCATGAAAATGTTGCACAGCAAACGGCTCCCCCACCGGCCGCCGCGAGGTTCTGTCGATCCGTTGCGCGTAGAGGCATTTGTGCCCATCCCTCGCCGACGTAAAGTAAAGAAGTTTTCCATCCGGCGACCAGGCCCCCCTGTCTTCCGGGCCTTCGTCGGAAATCTTGATCCAGGCGCTCTCCGCCACCGGGTGCGTACCATCCAGCGGGGCAATTACGATCATCGCCTTGTTGGGCTTCACTCGTGCCGTAAAGCTGATCCAACGTCCATCCGGAGAAACCCTCCCCAGCACCAGGTTGTACGTCTTGTGACTCACCAGTGGCGTCTGTTCCTGCGTCTCCACATCCACGAGGTCGATATGGAGCGGTTTCCCGCCGAAGACCACGACCTTCTTTCCATCCGGCGTCCAGCTCGTCGCTCGCAGGCAGTCCACGCATATTTTCCGGGGCGCCTCGTCCCGGCTCCACAGATAGAGAGACCGCCGGCCACTCTTCTCGAAGACGGAATAAGCAATCCGCGCCCCCGTCGCATCCGGAAGCGAGAACCGCTGCCCTTCCGGCGAAGGAGCCAGACGCGTTTCCTTCCCGGTTGCCAGATCCCGGACCCAGATATTCAGCACCCCCGAGCGCACCGTGCTGAAGGCCAGAAACCGTCCGTCGGCGGAGAGAGACGGTTCCCGGTCAGTCGTTCCGCTGGTAAGGAGTTCCGGCCCTCCGTCCGTGCGGCCTGAGTTCAAATCCGCCTTCACAGACCAGATTGCCCCGCGGCCCTCGCCGCTCGTGAAGGCGATGGCATCCCGCGCGGCGCAGGACGCCTGAAACTCATCGCCGGCCCCGGCGGTCAGTCGACGGAACGTCCCCATCACTTGATTGGTGCGCGTAGAAAGCGGCACCTCCCAAAGGCTGAGCGTATCCCCGGTCCGGGCCGAAAAAACCACGCTGTTTTCCGCGGCCAGCCAGCAGCCCGGAATCGGCACCTGGGGAAACGTAGACGTAGGCGACGTCAGCGTTCCCTGCGATCGCAGATCTCCTCGCATCAGCGCTGCGTACATTCCCGTACGGACCGCATCATCCCCATGCGTGGCGACCACCCACCAATCGATCGCGGTTGGGTCAGCAGGCCTGTCTGCCGTATAGCCGTTCAACAGAACGTGCTTTCCGTCCGGGGCCCAGATGGGAAAACGGGCATTGGTAAATTTCGCCCCCACCCGTCGCGGCGCACCGCCAGCTACCGGAACTACCCACACCTCTCCACCGCCCGGAACAGTGGAGACCACATTGGGGTCACCCTCCCAGTACACCACCTCAGACCCATCCGGCGAGTAGCGCGGATTCAGCCCGTGCTTCACCAGCAGCCGAGCCTCACCTCCGAACGCCCCAATCTCGTAGATCCCACCGCCATCCCTGGTGGAATCGAACACGATCCTGCTTCCGTCAGGGGAGAAGTCCGGATCGGAATTATTGACGCCGTCTGTCGTCAATTGGATTGGCTGTCCACCACCCACCTGCGTGACGTATAACTCCATCTCCCCCGCATGGGCGCGGTCCGACGAGTAAGCCGCGAGCTTCCCATCCCGCGACAACGCCCCCGAGTTCGTCATCCCCTTGTCCGCCGTCAGCCGGGTCAGCTTCCACTCGACCGGCGTCCCAGCGGAGTTCTGCGACAGGCGCCATCCCGCGACCGCTAACACGATGCAAACCGCCGCGCCGACCCACCACCACCAGACTCGCGGAGCTCGCCTGACCGGCGTCTCCGCAGGCATCAGCGGCTCGATCTGCACCTGCGGCTCCGCGACCGCAACCGAAACAACCTCCCCAGCCTTCAGCGTTCCGATAAAGCGGTAACCGCGGCCGGGATAGGTTTCGATGTACTGCGGGTTTTCCGCCGCATCGCCCAGGGCCCGCCGCAACTTGTTTACCGCTGCGTTCAGACCATGCTCGAAGTCGACAAAAGTCTCGCCGGTCCAAACTTCGGCACGCAACTCTTCCCGCGTCACCAGTTCACCTGACCGAGATACCAGCGCCAGTAGTATCCGAAACGGCTGCCCGGCCAGCCGCAACCGGATTCCCTCCCGCCGCAACTCGCCCAGAGCCGTGTCGACCTCGAACGGCCCAAACGAAAATCGCGCCGGAGCTTTGGGCTGAGTCCTCATCGTGGGTAGGGTCGGTCGTGGGTCCGCGGCAGGAACTCCCTCATAAGGCTTTGTTTTCTGTTGCTTACCTGATGAGGTCAATCCTACCTTGAAATTACCTTCCGTGGATTGAAGACTGCGCACCTGATCGCTACTGTTCGCTTATTCCTGTGGTGAAGAGCCCAGTATAGTCCTGCCTTTGCGGGCGAAGCACCAGAGAGAGCACACCGGCCCCAGATTTTTCCATGGCTATTCATTCCACACGATGGCCACGTCAAGCGATTCACTCACCAGAAAGCGAGGGATGCAACATGGCAATCGACGTCCTCTTAGGAACTCCAGATCATCCGGACTTTGCGGTTTTACAGGCACCTGTCGTGAAGATTGAGGGACGAGATTTTATCCTCGATTCACCCGAACGCCGTAAGAGCCCCACACCGACGTTTCGACGCGCACTCACTCATGACCAGGGTGACGGACTCACCATCAACTTCGCCAACGATTATCCGGGCGGCATCACGCTGAACAGCGTGACCAGCATCACGCCACATACGGCTCCCGGTCCGGTTCCGCTACCCAACGCCATAGGAACCCTGGTTGTTCACGGAGATATCTCGTATGAAGTTGCCGGGATAAAACTCAAAGGCGGCGCAACAAAGATCACGGTTTCCCTTGCCACGCAGATTGCCAGCCTTCAGGACCAAATATCGAAACTTGCTGACAGAGTCGCGAAGTTACACGGTTGAACTTCGACTTTCCCGTAACGCAGCCTTGTCCAAAAGGAGATATGTCATGTCACTTGGTCTTCGTTCCTTTCTTCCACCCGGTACCAACTCGCTTAGCGGTTTGGCATCGGTCACAAAAGTCGCCGACGCAAGCTGTCGCCGGCAGGTGGCCAGGATCGTCATCGATCGCCATCATGAGCGGTTGGGTGGATTGAGGGGTCGCATCGGCCTTTCCATGGGCCCCCTTCAGTCCGTCGGTGACGGCGGCTTTACCAAGCCGTATTCGGGGGGCAAGATCGACCTGCTCGACTTCCAGACCGGCCCCCAGGGTGTGGAAGAGTTCAGGGCAGAAGTAAAGTTTGTGGGTTACCGCGTAGTCGATACGAATGACGCCAGTGCCGATGAGCCGTATTTCATCATCGGCGTCACCGGGGCCAATGCGGACACCAACGTCAGCATGCGCACCGACGTCGTTGAAGGACAGCAAATCAAAGCACACAACAACGTCGTTCTACATCAGATGATTGCTCATGACGCTAAACCTCCGTTTGTCTTATCGGTGACGGGCATGGACCACGACAGTGGGGATCCAGACGAGGCTGCCGCTAAAGTAACAAAATCGTTGAACGACTTCTCGGCCAAGCTAACCCTTGCCCTTCCTCTGCTCGGCGTCGATCCGGCCATTGGAGCTTATGTTCAGTCGTTTCTCAATCTCTTCGGGGGCACTGCCGGCGATATTATTTCGAAACTACTTGGCATGGGAGACGACCGAATCGGCGATAACGCGCTCCAATTTTTCGATTACGACAAGGCGCTGGCTGACTGGCGAACTCCCAAGGCTCTCGTCCATGCCGACTTCGATCAACCGCATAACGTTGAACTCAGTTTGAATAATGGCGAGGGCGGTGGTTATATCGCATTCTTCAACGTGCAGCTTTTCAAAGTGTCGAGAATTTTGGTTCCAGAGCCATAGCTTTACTCGATTCGTCCAGTATTTCCTTTTTGAGACGTTGATATCTCCCTTCGGTACCCCGAAGAAAATACACAAATCGCTTCGCCGACGCGGTCTACGCCCCTCGAACTGCAAACGCTTTCACCCACTTCAACCGGTTCCAGCGAAGAAAGGTCAACTCATGCGTCTGAAATTTGCACTCCTTGCCCTGCTGTCCACCATCGCGTCCCCGCTCGCCGCCCGCGCTGACACCGTCGACTTCACCATGACCATGACAGCTTCCGGCTATGTCAACGGGATCGCCTACAACAATCAGCCCTTCACCATCGCCGCGATGTACGACACGGCCGACGTACAGGTGAATTTCCAAGGGGTCCACGTCATCTTCACGACCTTCCATTTCACGATCCCCAGCCTGGCAGCCCAGCCTCTCGTAGGCACAGGCCTCTTCCAGTACATCGCCTGCTACAGCGTGGCATGCGGCGTGGGCAGCCAGGCTCACAAGGATCTCCTCGATAGCGTAAACCCCGTCGGCTTCATGAACTATGACCTCGTGACACCGCTGAGGCCTATCATAGGGTCCGGCCATAGCCTGCCATCCAACCATCCCCATCATTCCGGGTTCGAAATCGATACCGACGCCGGTCTGCTTGAACTCGACCAGACTTCACTCGTCCTCACCACCTTCATCTTCCATTCCGCAGTTCCGCCCCCGGGACCACCTGTAGACCCGCCGGCAGTCACGCCCGAGCCCTCGTCTCTCGTACTCCTCGGCAGCGGCATGCTGAGTTTCGGGACCGCAATCCTCCGCAAACGCACAGCTTCAAAAGGAGCCTCCCAATGGGTAAGATAGTCAAACTCACTGCAATATTTGGCGCTATCGTTCTCGCTTTATGCCTCACCCCCAACGCCGCCGCACAGGGCAGTTGCAATGCAGGGAACCTTCCCGCGGGAAGTTACCGCCAGACCTGCACGCTGTGCAACGTGACCGGCGGCAACCTCACCGCTTCCTGCAAAAAGATCAAAGCGTCCTACAACAGTGAGAACACCTCGACCCTTTTTGGCTTTGCCGCCTGCCGGTCGGGCATCGAGAACCTGGACGGCTTCCTCACCTGCGCCAAGGGCGACGCTCCTCTCCCCGGTGGCTCGTACGGCGGCAGTTGCCGTGACCTGAATGTCGAAAAAAATATGCTCTACGCCACCTGTCGCAACGTTAACGGCGATTGGAAACCCACGAACCTTTCCCTGAACCACTGCAACTATCAGGTCTATAACATCGACGGTGCGCTCGCGTGCACCCTGCCGTATGGTACCTATCAGCGCACCTGTCAGAACGCCCGTGTCGTCAACAACCAGTTGTACGCCCAGTGCAAATCAAGCTCCGGTTCCTGGATCAACTCGAGCACACCAGTTGCCTGCAACCGTGACCTCACCAACGACGACGGCCACTTGAAATGTCTTTGAGTTTCTGCACGCCTTCCCGGAGGAGAGCTCATGTTCTGCCGGGTCGCTTTCTCCAGTAATGCTTTCGAGCGTCTCATCCGATACCGGACCGCCGACTCCTTCCGTCAGTTCCGTGCCGGGCGGCCCGCTCGAAACCGACCGGAGCGGGGCTCTCCTTCACGCTCGGCGGCATCGGCTTTGTCTGCTGGAACACCAAAGGGATAGCCAGAGACTGGTTATCCCTTACTTCCCCCAGGTCGCCAATGCGGCAATAGTTCATGACGGGGCGCCACTGACCTCTTTCCTTGCTACAACATGCGTTCGTCTTGAGCGAACCTCCTGTTGTTGTGAATCGGGTTAAAGCTTGCAGGCGCTGTCTCCCCGCGGATATCTACTACTCCGAGTCGCCATACCATCTACCGAAAATTGGCTGTAGTGGCCGATTATTTTTTGGAACGAAGCTCAGGTTTATTCCGGCACAAGAGCGATGGCTGTGGCCCGATGAGTAAGCACAACGCATAAACCTAAGCCAATCAACAACAAGGCACGGAGCCGACGCTTCCGGCCATCGTTATCCACACGAATACGTTGCGGAATTGTGAATACTATGTAATCTTTTCTTATCGCGTAGCGATGTTTTTCCGCAACTATTTCGACGCTTAGACGTCTTCATGTGAAATAGTTTCGCCGCCGCCTCATCGATCCAGCATGAGGCGAGATTTTCCGCCGAGGAGTTTGCGGCTTATGAAGCGTGTCGGGGCCCCCTCTTTTTCAATTTTCGTTATTTTCTGCCTGCTGGCAATAACAGAGCGCCGGGCTTACGGCTTTTCTGGCTATATCGATCCCGGGTCCGGCTTGCTCGCGCTGCAATGCATTTCGTCCGTAGTCTTAGCAACCGGATATTATTTGCGCCGCCAGATTCGGTCGCTGTTTGGTCGAAAGGATAGGTCTGTGTCCAAAACCGCGTCGATGGCGGAGGGCCCACGCGACGCCTCGTGACATCATCCTATCCCGCACCAACTTTTCGTGATCCAGACGGATCGCTTGTCCTTGAAGATGATCGCGCTGTTCGCACCATACGCGATTCCGCCAGATTGTCGGTACTTCGTTTTCTCGAGTCACCGTTTTACCGGCGCATTCAGGAACGCGGAGACGTTGTCGCTACAGCTATTGACGATTCGCCTACAGGCTTGTTCCTGCATCACCCCCGAATCCCCATACCCACCTATCCCTGGGAATGGACGCCCTCACAGTGGGTTGCGGCTGCTGAACTTACACTGAATCTCTGCCAGGAGGCTCTGAACGAGGGCTGGATACTCAAAGATGCGACACCGCTGAATGTTCTCTTTGAAGGTCCGCGACCGGTGTTCGTCGACGTACTCTCCTTCGACGAGCGCGACCCCGCAACGTCCATCTGGCTGGCCTACGGGCAATACGTTCGTACGTTCCTGCTGCCTTTGCTGATGAATCGGCTACTGCACTGGCCGTTGGCCCTCAGCCTTTTTCGACGCGACGGTTATGAACCGGCAGAGCTCTTCGCCGCACTCGGATGGCGACAGCGCTTCTCTCGCAATGCTTTCTGGCCTATAACGTTACCCGCGTGGCTGGAGAGGTCAAAGGGGGAGTCCACCGGAACTTCCCCCAAAGCACTGCAGCGCGCCACCAATCCCGAACTGGCATTGCACATACTCGAATCCACACTCAAAAAGTTGCGCCGGCAAACCCGCCGCGCCATATCCAGCTTGAAGAGTTCGGACTGGAGCGAATATCCAGCGCAGCTTAGTCACTACACCGCAGAGCAAGCCCGGAATAAAAAGGAATGGGTACGAGACATAGTCGAAAACCTGCGCCCCGCGCGTACTTTGGATATAGGTGCCAATATCGGAGAATACAGCGCTCTCGTCGCCGAGACAGGGGCAGAAGTCGTTGCACTGGAGCGGGATGCGGCGTCCGCCGACAAAATTTTCCGTATGAGTCAGGACCGCAAACTACCCATCCAGACCATTCACGCGGACCTCGCGCGTCCCACTCCAGCGGTCGGCTGGGACAACAACGAGTCCAGTGCATTACTCTCCCGGCTGGAAGGCCAGTTCGATCTCGTACTCATGCTCGCCGTGGTCCACCACCTTCTGCTATTGGAGCAGATCCCTCTGCGTGCCATCGCTGCATTATGCCACCGCCTTACCTGCCGGCACCTGCTGCTGGAGTGGGTTCCTGTTTCCGACCCCATGTTTCAGGAGCTGATGCGTGGAAGAGAAGCTCTGTACAGCTCTCTCCACGAAGACGATTTCCTCGCCGGCTGCAATGAATTCTTTACTCTTCTCCGCCGCCATACACTTGGCAACGGACGCATTCTTTTGCTCCTGGAAAAGAACTCTCTACAGGGCATTCCTTGCTGAAAAAATTCTGCCAATGTCTTGGCCTCTCTTCGCTCGTGCTTGTCACGAAGTACGTTGACCTGCTTGGCGGTGGCGATAACATTCGCCTGCACACGCCGTTCCCGCTGCGCAGCATCGTATTCGCGGAAATCGCCGACATCCTTGTGCTCGGTGCGGCCATTTTCATCGTTCTTGTCGCATTTCAGCGCACACAGTTTTACAAGTGGGTAAAGCTGCTCATCGTCATAGTTATTCCGCCATATTTGATTGGCCGCCCACAAGGCCTCTCTCTGTTTACACTGCGAGGCGTTCCTCTGCTTCTGCTGATGGCGCCCTGGGCGGCGTTCGTTCTCCTGGTTGTAGCGAGATGGCCTCGCTGGTACCGCAGGCTGCTCCGAGCCGGCGACATGGCGGGCGTCTTCGCCGCGGCCTTCGCCTTGCTTAGCATCGTCCAGCTACTGTGGATCGCGCATTGGAAACCGGCGACACAGCAGCGAACCGCCACCTGGACAACTTCGCCTCAACCGCCGCGCGATCATCCTCGTTTGATCTGGATTGTCTTCGATGAACTTTCATACGACCAGGTTTTCGAGCATCGCGACCAAGCTCTTTCGCTGCCAAACTTCGATGCTCTCCGCAATCAAAGCACGGTCTTCACCAATGTGCAGCCGGTAGCCTACAAAACAGTGAAGGCCATCCCCTCATTGCTCATTGGTCAACCTGTAGATGACGTCCGCTACCGGTTCGACAACACATTCCTGGTCCACTACACCAACCAGCGCGGCTGGCACAAAGTGACCGGCGCCCAGACAGTTTTCCGCGACGCGCAACAGAATGGTTGGCGGACCGCGGTCGTCGGCTGGTACAACCCATACTGCGGCATCTACGGAGACGCGGTCGACCAGTGCTACTGGATGGCCCGGGAAACTCTGGTCGGCATCATGGACCAGGAATATACGTTCTGGCGCAACGTATCCACGCCGTTCTCGCACGGAATTCGTAAGATCGAGGGTGCCACATACGACATGCACGACACCTGCGACGACAATGTCCGCTACCACCGCGACGTGAACATCGACCTCCGACAACATGCCATGCAATTGCTGCAAACCGACCAGGCCGACTTCGTCTTTCTCCACCTGCCCGTACCGCACGCTGCGAACATCTGGGACCGCAGCAAGCACCAATACATAGATACCTGCGGCCGTTCGTACCTCGACAACCTCGCACTGGCTGATCTGACGCTCGGCAATTTGATGCAGATCCTTGAAGCTTCTTCGCGCTGGAAAGACACCACACTCATCGTCGAGGGAGACCACGGCTGGCGCGTCGACTGGTGGAGTTCGCAGCCGGCCTGGACCGCCGAAGATCAAGCGGCCTCCCGCGGCGTGTTCGACCCGCGCCCAGCCCTCCTGGTGCATCAGGCAGGCCAGACCCAACCTCAAACCAACGCAACTGCCTGGCCCCTGGTCCACATCCACGACGTCGTGGAACAAGTGGTGAAGGGACAGCCCGTGAGTTTCTAGAGCCGCACGCGATTCGCACCCAGCGTACGATAGAGCTACCGATGGCAATCAACCCAGCCAGACGCGATTGCCTCACCTGCGTTGTACGTGGTCCCGACTGCTTCTGTCATCTTCCCGTCGCAGCGCTTACCGAGCTTCAGGCCATCGGCCGCCCTTTGCGATTGCACAAAGGCGAGCGGTTCCTGGTCGAAGAAGGGCCTTCCGACCAGGTCTACCTCGTCTGCCAGGGCCAGGTTAAAGTGATGGCCTCATCTGCGGATGGACACCTGCTCATCCTTCGTATCGCACGTCCTGGAGACGTTCTCGGCCTTGCCGCCGCGCTCCATGGATCAAGACACAAGGTCTCAGCGGAGGCCCTTGAAACATGCGAAGTAAAGTCCATCGCTCGGGATGAATTCCTGAGCTTCGCCGACCGGTTCCGCGATGTCGGCCGCAATACCGCACTTGCCGCCGCGACAGAATACGAAGGCGCCGTTATCAGCGCGCGGCGTCTGGCACTCTCCGGCTCGGCCGCCGGCAAGCTCGCCAGCCTCCTTTTCGATTTCGCCCGCATGAACGCCGGCGATGACGTCACCGCCGAATTCTCCATGCCACTTACCCACGAAGAACTCGGCAGCATGGCCGGTCTCTCCCGCGAAACCGTCACCCGCCTGCTTGCGAAGTTTCGCCGCGATGGTCTGGTTGCTCACGGCAGAGGCCGTATGACGTTGCAGCAGCCCTCAAAACTCGAAGCCTTCTTCAAATAATCCCAGCAGCAAAAGTCAGACCAGGTCCGGTGCGGGGATCGAGCCGTAGTCGTACGCTTCACCCGTCACAACCGGCACAGTGACAAAATTCTCCGTCGGCGGCGGCGACGTGGTCTGCCATTCCAGGCCATACGCTCCCCAGGGGTTGTCGCCTGCTCTCCGTCCATTGACCAGCGACCACCCCAGGTACACAACGGTCAGCAGATAGCCAAAGCCCATCACCGTCGCCCCGGCGGTTGAGAACACATTCAACACCTGCATCTCCGGCGGATACATCGCATAGCGTCGCGGCATGCCCATGTAACCCAGAATGAACTGCGGCCCAAAGGTGAAGAAGAAGCCAATAAAGATAATCACCGCCGCGACCTTGGCAGGCAGCTCCGGATACATGCGCCCGGTAATCTTCGGCCACCAGAAGTGCAGTCCACCCAGGTAACCCATAATCACCGAACCCACCATGACGAAATGAAAGTGGGCCACTACAAAATAGGTTTCCGTAAGCTGCACATCCATGCCCAGCGTTCCCAGGAACACGCCCGTGCATCCGCCAATGACAAACAGTCCGAGGAAGCAGAGCGCGTAAATCATCGGCGCGTCAAACGTAATCGAGCCCTTATGCAACGTCGCCGTCCAATTGAAAACTTTGATCGCAGAGGGTACCGCCACCAGCATCGTCAACAGGGAAAACACCAGCGCCGAATATTGGCTGACACCCATGATGAACATGTGGTGCTCCCACACAAAGAACCCAAACACCGCAATTGCAACCGAAGAAAACGCCACAGCCGTATATCCGAAAATGCGTTTGCGGGTGAAGCAGGCAATGATCTCCGAAATGACACCCATCGAAGGCAGCAACATCACATACACCGCAGGATGGGAATAGAACCAGAACAGATGCTGAAACAGCAGCGGGTCGCCGCCCTTCGCCGGGTCGAAGATGCCGATGCCCACCAGCCGTTCCAGCGCCACCAGCACAATCGAAATCGCCACCACCGGCGTTGCCAGCACCATGATGATGGAAGCCGCATAGTGCGCCCAGACAAACAGCGGTAACCGAAACCACGTCAACCCCGGCGCTCTCATGCGGTGGATCGTCACAATGAAGTTCAGGCCGGTAAAGATCGAAGAGAAGCCCGCCACAAACGCCGCCAGCCCCGCCGAAATTACATTCGTATTCACGAACCGCGTGCTCAACGGCGCGGTGAACGTCCAGCCTGTGTCTACGCCGCCGGCGATCACCGTGTACAGCAGCAACAGCCCAGCGACTACAAAGCAGTACCAGCTCAACAGATTGATCCGCGGAAACGCCAGGTCGCGCGCTCCCAGCATCAGCGGAATCAGAAAATTTCCGAGCACCGCCGGCACGGCCGGGATCAGCACGAAGAAGATCATCACGATACCGTGCATGGTGAACACCTTGTTATAGGTGTCCATCGCCATCAGGTCGGCGTTCGGTGTCAGCAGCTCCAGCCGCAGCGCAAACGCCAGCAATCCACCCACGACGAAGAAGAACGTCACACCGATCAGATAGAGCATCGCAATGCGTTTATGGTCGGCCGTCAACAGCCAGCTCTTCAAACCATGTTCGTTGGTCAGATAATTCCGCTGCGAGGCCACCTCGGGTATCGCGACTGCCGTCGCCACGGGAGTCATGCTGCACACTCTTTTCCGCTGAACCCGGCACTCTTCTTTTCTCGCTCAACCACCATGGCGGAAGCGTGGTCACGGTCGTTACCTGACGAGAGGGCCTCAGCTCTTTGCCCCGGCTGTTCCTTCCGACGCTTGGGGCAATCCGGGCATTTTCCTGAACAGCTTTTCGGTTGAAGTATCCGCAACAGCATGGGCTCGTTTCTCCTCATCCCAAGCATCCCTCTTGTTCCATGCTCCTCGCTGTGACCACGGTCACAATCATCGTCATAAAAGTGTGAGCGACGGAATGAAGCCATCGTCCGATAAACACGGACGGCCGCAAATAATCGTCTTGGATTTCGCTTTACCTCATGCAGCCACTCCCCGGGCAGTCGGGGCCAAATTCGCACGACCGAAAGAGAGCCTCATGGACTTCATCGCCTGGCACGATAAAAACAGTGCCGACCACAAAACCAAGACGGACACCAACGCCGCCCTCGGCTATCGCTTCCTTTCTCTCAGCATCTACAACACCACGCAGAACCCGCTCTACGCCGCCGTGATGGTGAAGCGGCCCAACATCGTCGCGCAGCATGAGTTCCCCGGCCAGACCCTCGCCCAGTTCAACCAGACCAAGCAAGCCCAGGCTCAACTCGGATTCGGCCCCACCATCATCTCTGCAACCGGCCCCTCTAATGCTCCTCTGTTCGCCTCGGTCTTCGAGCCGGCCAGCAACCTTCCGTTCTCCGACCCCGCCATGACCGCCGCCGACTTCGCCTCCAGAAACGCGAGCGCAGCGCCAGCATCGATCCTCACCTGGGCCGCCGTCTACGGCGACCCAGGCAACGAACGCTTCGCTGGCATCTGGCACCTCAACCCCTCGAAGACCATCTGGAACGCCGACGGCATCAATGAAACCCTCGCCGTCTCGCAACAGCGCTTCAACGCCCAGACGTCGTCCTTCGCCCGCCTCCGCTTCATGACTTCCTCGCGCGGCCAACGCTTCCTCAGCATCTACTCCGACGACCAGATCGGCCCCTGGCTTGCGGAAGGCAATCTCACCAGCGCCGGCTACCAGACGGCCTCCAACACACAGACTGCCAACGGTTTCTTCCCGCTCGTCGTGCAGGCCGCCGGAGAAGGCGCAGCCGCGCGCTTCAGCGTCATCTTCACCAAGCAGGAAACCATCCTTCCGCGCGGTCCGGTGGTTACGTCCAGCGCTTCCACCTCTGTGCCCGCGATCGACGCGGCCATGCAGGCGATCATGCAAGGCTCCAACGTTCGCGGAGCCTCGCTGGCGATCACCAAAGGCACGCGCCTGGTCTACGCTGCTGGATACACCAACGCCGAAGCTGGCTATCCACAGACAAAACCACTCACCTACTTCCGTCTCGCCAGCCTCAGCAAAACCATCACCGCGCTCGCTATTCACGTCCTCATCGAACAGGGCAGCATCTCGCTCGGCAAGACGGTCCAATCGATCCTCAATCTTAAAACGCCATCCGGACAGGCCCCCGCCGACCCCAACTTCAACAGCATCACCGTCCAGAACCTGCTCGAAATGAACAGCGGCCTGCCCACTGACTTCTCCGGTAACGAGCCGAAGGCCATCGCCGCCATCAACGCCGCGCATCCCGCGCAACTGCCCTTCCACCTGCCTGCGACGCCAGACCAGATCGCCTCGTACATGGTCTCGCTCGGCGGCTCGGTTCCACCCAACACCAGCAACGCCTACTCCAACTTCGGATACTTCATGCTGGGCCGCATCATCAGCCATGTCACCGGCCAGGATTACTTCACCGCCGTCAGTAACCTCGTGCTGCACCCGTTGCACATCAACACCACCAACCATAACGCCGCGGGCATCCGCCTCTCGCAGTCGCTGGTTAGCGCTCAGCTACCCAACGAAGCCCGCTACCATTCCCCCGACCTCGTCCTCCGCCCCAGCGTCATGTCGGACGACCGTCCGCTCGTAGGCCGAGAGTACGGCGACGAAGGACTCGAAGCCGGCGCGCCCGCCGGAGGCATCTCGGCATCCACAGCGGCGATGGCCCGCATCATTGCGTACTACAGCTCGCAGGCCTCGCCTTCTGCAATTCCAAAGCTTTCCTACGCTACGACCGAAGCCATTCTGAAGGCCTCCATGAGCTCCTTCCGCGGCCACGGCTTTGACGGAGTCGACCAGCCCGGCGGAGTCTACCGTGCGCAGAAAGGCGGGCTGCTCGAAACCTCCCAGAGCGGACTTTCCTTCACGGTCGGCGGCATCGGCTTCGTCGTCTGCTGGAATACCAAGGGCGTAGCCGGAGACTGGTACCCCTACTTCCCCGAAATCGTCAACGCAGCAAAAGCCCACGACTGGGGCACAACGGACCTCTTCCCGCAATTCAACATGCCTTCCTTCTAGCGGCAAGTGTCTTCCTCGAACACCAGGGGCCGGGCGATCCCGGGCCCTGGTGTCTGCGGCAAACGGCGTCCACCCGTTACACTGGATGCCAATGAACCTCGACACCATCCAATCCGCAATCCGCGACGCGCAGCTCGACGGCTGGCTCTTTTACGACCATCACCACCGCGACCCCATCGCCTACCGCATCCTCGGCCTGCCTGAGAGCTTTGTCTCGCGGCGCTGGTACTACTTCGTCCCCGCACAGGGCGAGCCGCAGAAACTCGTCCACCGCATCGAAGCGGGCAAGCTCGACCTGGTCCCCGGCGCAAAGCACGAGTACTCCTCCTGGCAGGAGCTCGAGCGCAACCTTGAATCCATGCTGTCGGGCGCCACGAAGATCGCGATGCAATATTCGCCACGCAACGCCATCATGTACGTCTCCATGGTCGATGCGGGAACGGTCGAAGTGCTCCGCGCGTTCGGCAAGGACATTGTCAGCTCTGCCGACCTCGTCAGCCAGTTCGAAGCCGTCCTCACCGAAGACCAGATCGCCACCCACTTCGCCGCGCAGCAGAAGCTGGACGGTGTGCTCGCCGCCGCGTGGAAGCGCATCGGCGAGGCCGTCCGCTCCGGCCGCGGCATCGGTGAATATGATGTCGTCGAATTCCTTCGCGCCGGCATCGTCCGCGAAGGTCTCTTCACCGACCACGGACCCAACTGCAGCGTTGGCCCCAACTCCGCCGACTCGCACTACGAGCCCACCGATGCCTCGTCTCGCCCTATCAAAGCAGGCGACTTTGTCCTGATCGACGTCTGGGCTAAGCTGGCCAACCGCCCCGAAGCCGTGTGGTACGACATTACATGGACCGGCGTCGTCGACCGCGAACCCACCGACCGAGAAACCCTCATCTTCAACACCGTCCGCGATGCCCGCGACGCCAGTATCGCGACTATCCAGGCGGCCTACGCCGCCAACCGGCCCATCGCCGGCTGGGAAGCCGACGACGCCTCCCGCGGCCTTATCCGCGCGGCCGGTTTCGGAGACCAGTTCACCCACCGCACCGGCCACAACATCGCGGTCGAGCTCCATGGCAACGGCGCCCACCTCGACAACCTCGAAACCCACGACGAGCGCCTCATCCTCCCCAATACGTGCTTCTCCGTCGAACCCGGCATCTACTTCCCCGGCGAGTTTGGCGTCCGCAGCGAAGTCAACATGATCACCAGACCAGGCAAGGCAGTAGTGAGCGGGCCTATGCAGAACGAATTGCTGCGCATCTGATCTATCTCGGTCTGGGAGAACCGTTCCATGGCGCTAGTTTCCTTCGCGGAGATGCACGACGTTATTACCTCGGCCTTTCTCAACGCGGGCATGAGTGAGCCGGAAGCCCGGCAGTGTGCGCAGATTCATACGGAGTCGACGCTCGATGGCGTCAACTCCCACGGCTTGAACCGCGTTGCGCGCTTCGTGGATTACATCGGCCGCGGCTGGATCAATCTCAGTGCCAAGCCGGAACTCGTCAAGCAATTGGGCGCTATCGAAATCTACGATGGAGGACGAGCGCCCGGAGTGCTCAACGCACTCTTCGCCACCGACCGTGCCATGGAGATGGCGTCGCAGCAGGGAGTGGGCATCGTCGCTCTGCGCAACACAACCCACTGGATGCGTGGTGGAGCCTACGGCTGGCGTGCCGCCGATAAAGGCTACGTCGCGATCAGTTGGACGAACACCGAATCCTGTATGCCGGCATGGGGAGCGAGGGACACGCGCGTCGGCAACAACCCTTTTGTCATGGCCGTTCCCAGAGCGAAAGGCCACATCGTGCTCGACATGGCCATGTCGCAGTACTCCTACGGCAAGCTGCAGACCACCCGGCTGAAAGGCCGCAAACTGCCGTTTCCCGGCGGCTTCGACAACAATGGCAACCTGACCGACGATCCCGGGCCGATCGAGGCTTCCATGCGGATACTGCCTATGGGCTATTGGAAGGGGTCGGGCTTTGCGATTCTGCTGGACGTGCTGGCGGCCGTGCTGTCGGAAGGTATGCCGACCAACGCGATCGATGCCGTCCAGCAAGGAAGCTGCACCGGCTGTTCGCAGATCTTTATCCTCATTGACCCCACGCAGCTAGGCGGCGAGGCCTTCACAGAACAGGTCGCGGACAGCGTGGTCGATTATGTGCACGGATCGGTCCCGGCGGAAAGCAGTACCGAAGTTCTTTATCCCGGGGAAAACGCGCTCAGCACTAGACAAAGACAGATGAAAGAGGGAATCCTTGTCGACGACGGCGTGTGGGGCGAAGTGCTGACGCTGGCTGCGAAGAAAAGCTGACGAGGGTAGGGCTATGCACGCTGAAGTCGCGGTCCAAAGCCCTCTTGAGCTGGGTGTCGCGGAAGAAGACGCGCTCTATCGCAGAATCATCCTTCGCACCGTGCCGCTGTTTTTCCTCGGCTTCGTGCTGTCTTACCTCGATCGAGTCAACATCAGCCTCGCGAAGCTGCAGATGCAGGCAGACTTCGGTCTCTCGGAGCACGCCTTCGCCATCGGAGCCAGCATCTTCTTCTGGGGTTACATGCTCTTCGAGATCCCCAGCAACCTGCTGCTGCAGCGTGTCGGAGCGCGAGCATGGATCGCGCGCATCATGGTGACCTGGGGCATCGTCTCCATGCTCATGATCTTCTCGCGCAATCAGACGGCGTTCTATTCGCTGCGGCTGCTGCTGGGTATCTGCGAGGCCGGCTTTGTGCCGGGCGTCATGTACTACACCAACACCTGGCTTCCAGCGAAACGGCAGAGCCGGATGTACTCCATCTTTCTGATGGCACTGCCGATCTCGATCATGCTGGGAGCGCCGCTCTCAGGAGGCATTCTGGAGACCATGCAGGGCATCGGCGGCCTGAAGGGATGGCAGTGGCTGTTCGTACTGGAAGGCCTGCCGTCTGTCGCGCTTGGCATCGCCATCCTGGTGCTGTTGAAGAACAAGCCGCGCGATGTTGCATGGCTCACGGACGCTGAGAAAGCGTTTGTTGAGGGAAATGTGGCACGAGAGGCCAGAAACAAAGTGCATCGCCTCTCCGATGCTCTGCGGTCGAAGAGCATCTACATCCTGATCGTCATGATGCTGCTGTTCAACACCGCCTTCTATGGGCTGACGCTCTGGCTGCCGACCGTCTTCCGCAACGCCGGCATCACGAATGATTTCCATGTCGGGCTCTATACGGCTGTTCCCTTCGGCGTGGCCGCTTTGGTGATGTACGTCAACGCGCGGCAGGCCGAGCGCACCGGCAAGTACCGGATGCACGGTACGGTCGCCGTGCTCGTTGCGTCCATAGGACTTTTTCTCGCGACCTATGCACACGACAGGTTCTGGTTCGCGCTCGCCATGCTGACGCTCGCGGCCTCCGGCATTCTCGCATTGATGCCGATCTACTGGGCGCTGCCCGGACGCATTCTTTCCGGATCGGCCGCAGCGGCGGGGCTGGCGCTGATCAACTCTGTCGGCAGCCTTTCCGGCGTCATGGGCTCACTGATCATCGGATACGCCGGCATCCAGACCGGTATGTACATCCTCGCGGCTTCCCTCTTTTGCTGCGGTCTTCTTTTCTACGCCAGCTATCCTCAAGCTACAAGCCAGGAGCCATCATGATCGCAGCCGTCCTGCATGAACCGAAGAAGATCGTCATCGAAGAGCACGATGTGCCCACACTCCTGCCCGGCCAGGTACTGGTCCATGTGCGGGCCGGCGGCATCTGCGGATCGGATCTTTCCTACTACTTCAAAGGCAAAAGCGGCGACTTCGCGTTGCGCGAGCCGTTCGTCCTCGGCCATGAGGTTGCGGGCGAGATTGCCGAAACCGGCGAAGGCGTCACCGGCTTGCGCGTGGGCGAGCGGGTCGCCGTCAACCCGGGAGTAGCGTGCGGGCTCTGCCGCTTCTGCCTCAAGGGCATGCCCAACCACTGCCTCAACATACGCTTCATGGGCAGCGCGTCCACATTTCCGCATCAGCAGGGAACATATCGCGAGTTCATCGCTGTCGCCGCGCACCAGTGCATCCCGGTACCCGACGACCTCGACTTCGCCCAGGCCTCCATGGCGGAGCCTCTCGCCGTGGTGCTGCACGCCTTGCGGCGCGCTGGATCGCTGGTAGGAGCAAAGGTGCTGGTCGTCGGGTGCGGCCCTATCGGCTGCATGCTGATCGCCGGGGCCAAACGAGCAGGCGCGCATCAGCTCGTCGCGGTCGACCTCGCCGAAAAAGCCCTGGACATGGCCCGGCAACTGGGAGCCGACCAGACCGTCCTCGCCGACGACCGCGGCGCCATCGAAGTCTGGTCGCAGCAGCGCGGAACGTTCGACGTCGTCTTGGAAGCCTCCGGAAGCCCTGCCGGCCTCGACACCACGCTCCGGTCCGCCATCGCCGGTGGACGTGTGGTCCAGGTCGGAAACCTGCCGGCGGGTCAATCCCCCGTGGCGGCCAATCTGGTGATGTCGAAGGAGCTGATCTACCAAGGTTCCTTCCGCTTCAACGCGGATGACTATGCCATCGCAGCCGAAGAAATCGTCTCCGGCAAAATCGACCTCAAGCCGCTCATGACCCACACCTTCCCGCTGGCCGAGGCGAACCGTGCCTTCGAGGTCGCGCTGGACCGGTCACAGTCCATGAAGGTCCATCTCAGTCTGGACTAGGGACTCGCTGATAGAATCAACTGCGATGGCAACTACAACGCAGCAGCAAATCTCCCAGCGCATTCCGGGCGAGAAATCCAGCAGACCCGGCCTTGCCCTCCTTCTCGGCTGGCTCATCCCCGGCGCCGGCCACATGTTCCTTGGCAAGTGGATCCGCGGCGGTTTGCTCTTCGTTTCCGTCCTCGCGATGTTCCTGATCGGCATCAGCCTGCAGGGCAAAATTTATCAGCTCAACAGCGGCGAAATACTCGACATGCTCGGCTTTGCCGGACAACTCGGCCTCGGCTTGATCGACGCGATCGCACATATGTTCAACCTCGGCGCTCCGACCGTGTTTGTCACCAGCGCCGACTGGGGAACGAAGTTCATCGTCGTCGCCGGACTGCTGAATCTGATCGCCGCCGTCGACGCGCACTCGCTGGCTAACGGAAGGAAGGCGTCCTAATGACTCACTTCCCCGCTGTCCTGTTGTTCGCGCTCTTCGTCTCGGTCGTCTTCGGCATCACGCAACGCGCGGAGCCCAGGATGATGATCCGCTTCGGCGCCTTCTGCTTCGCCTGCCTCGTCGGCGCGGTGATTGCCATGAGCTGGATTATGTACTTCATCAAACACTAGGCCAGGTCTCCTCCTGGTGTGGTTTCGTGAGCGCTCTCGTAAGGTTTCTCTTTGTTGTCATTCCCGAAGGGAATCTGCGTCTCTGCGGCTACACCTGGGGGAGAACCGCTCTAACGCTGTGTAGCATCGGATCGTGCAGATGCAACTCTCGACTCCCGTAAAGTTCGTCAAGCGTGTCGGCGAGCGCGTCGCTGCGAACCTCGCTGAGCGCGGCGTTGAGACCATCGAAGACCTGCTCTATCACCTTCCCTTCCGCTACGAAGACCGCCTGCACCCGAAGCCGATCCACGAGCTTCAGCCGGGCGAAATGGCCAGTGTTATCGGTGATGTTCGGGGAACGGTGCTGCTGCGCACGCGCTCTTCACCCATCTTCGAGATGACCGTTGGGCAGGGCCTGCAGAGCATCAAGTGCATGTGGTTCCACGGGACTTATCTGCGGGACAAGTTCCGGGCCGGTCAGATGGTCGCGCTCTACGGCAAGCTTGAGGGCTCGCGCAGCGGCAATGCGGTCGGCGCGATTCCCGGCTCGACGCGTTTCAAGATGATCCAGCCCACGTTCGAGATCCTGCCCGACGCTGGTGCGACCGGCGAAGACGCCGAGTTCATCATGCTGGAGATGGGACGCATTGTCCCGGTCTACGAGTCGCTCGGCGGCAAGACGCCGTGGGGCGCGAAGCTTACCTCGCGCTGGCTGCGGCGGGTGATGTGGACCGTCTTCCGAGATCTCACGGAAGCAGGCGCGAGCGCCGACGAAACGCTGCCGCGCGCGTTGCGAGAGCGGCTCGCATTGCCGGGCCGGATGAGTGCGCTTGAGGCTCTGCACTTCCCTCCTGCGGGGACGCCGATGACGGAGCTGATGTCCGCGCGAACGCCCGCGCACAGGCGGCTGATCTTCGAGGAGTTCTGGTATCTCGAACTCGGCCTCGAGCTCAAGCGCCGGCGGTTGCGCGAGCGCGCCGGGATACCTTTCGTCGCCGACGAAAAGGTCCGCGCGGCGCTGAAGCAGGTGCTGCCCTTCAAGCCGACGGCAGCGCAGAAGCGCGTGCTGGGTGAGATCGTCGCCGACATGCGCGCGCCGCGTCCCATGCGGCGTTTGCTGCAAGGCGATGTCGGCAGCGGCAAGACCATCGTCGCGCTGCAGGCTGCACTGGTGGCCATCGAGAACGGGTATCAGGCCGCGCTGATGGCGCCAACGGAAATCCTTGCGACACAGCACTATCTATCCGCGCGCAAGCTGCTGGCGGACGTCGTCTCGCCGCGCACCGGCAAGCCGTATCGCGTGACGCTGCTGACTGGCTCGCTGGATGAGCGGTCGAAACGCGAGGCACGGGCCCGAATCTACAGGGGAGAAGCGGACCTTGCGATAGGGACACACGCGCTGGTCGAAGAGAAGGTGGACTTCGACAACCTCGGCCTGGTCATCGTTGACGAGCAGCACCGCTTCGGCGTGCAGCAGCGCTTCAAGCTGATGCGCAAACCCGGCGCGACAGAACCTGATGTGCTGGTGATGACCGCAACCCCGATCCCGCGGACATTGGCCCTGACTGTGTACGGAGATTTAGAAGCCAGCGTGATCGACGAGCTTCCGCCTGGCCGCACGCCGATCGTCACGCGGCGTATGCCTGAAGAGCGCGCCGAAGAAGTCTGGTCTTTCCTGCGCAAGCAGGTTGAAGCGGGACGTCAGGCGTACATCGTCTACCCGGTCATCGAGGGCAGCAAGGACGATCAACCTGAGCTGGACTTTGCGCGAGTCGAGGAGGAGGTTGCGGCTGCTGAAGGAGCAGCAGGTCTCTCCACTGCGGCCGCAAAAAGCGCGGCCTTCGGTCGAGATGACAAAGTAGTGAGAGCTTCAAAAAAAGCCGACGAACCGGGTGGCCCATCCTTTGCGCCTTTTGCAAAGGGTGGGGTATCGGGCAAAGCCCGACCGCTTTCCCCCACGGCCGCAAAACGTAAGTTGAAAGACAAACCCAAATTACGTTCCGCCACCGAAATGTTCGAAGAACTTAACACGGCCGCTCTAGCCGGACTTAAACTCGGCCTGCTGCACGGACGCATGAGCGCCGACGACAAGGAAGTCACGATGGCCCGCTTCAAAAGAGGCGAAATCGACGTGCTGGTCGCGACGACGGTCATCGAAGTCGGCGTCGATGTGCCCAACGCAAGCGTCATGGTGATTGAACACGCCGAGCGCTTCGGCCTCGCGCAGATGCACCAACTGCGTGGACGCGTCGGTCGCGGTGCGGCGAAGAGCTACTGCGTCCTGCTCACCGGCAGCAGCGTTTCGCCGGATGCCGAGCAGCGGCTCGATGCAATGGTGCGCACACAGAACGGCTTTGAGCTTGCAGAGCTAGACCTCCAGCAGCGCGGGCCGGGAGAGTTCTTCGGCACGCGCCAGGCCGGTCTGCCTGATCTGCGCGTCGCCAACCTCGCCCGCGACCGCGAACTGCTGGAGCTGGCGAAGGCTGAGGCTGCGCGGTTTGTCGAGGGGCCGGACGCGAACATGGACCGCGCCGAGATCGACGCTGTGTGGGACCGTCTCAAGCATCAATGGCAACGGCGGTATGGGCTGGTCGAAGCTTAAGACGTTTTAGTACACGTCGCGCTGATAGCGCTTCTGCTTCTTCATCTCCGCGAGATACTCGTTCGCGTGCTCGAGTGTGCCGTTAGAGCCCTTGGCAATCACATCCAGCAGCGCCATCTCGACGTCCTTGGCCATGCGTGTCGCGTCGCCGCAGACGTAGAAGTACGCACCCTGTTCCAGCCAGGCGTAGAGCTCTTCGGCGTTCTCCTGCATGCGGTCCTGGACGTACACCTTCTTGCCCTGGTCGCGTGAGAACGCGGTGTGCAGGCGGGTGAGGAAGCCGTCGCGTTCCATGCCGAGAAACTGCTCTTTGTAGAGATAGTCGGAGACCGAGCGCTGCTCGCCGAAAAAGAGCCAGTTGTCGCCCTTGTGGCCGTGAACCTGGCGATGCTCGAGAAACGCGCGGAAGGGAGCGATGCCTGTGCCGGGGCCGATCATGATGACCGGAGCGTTGGTGTCTTCGGGCAGGCGGAAAGAGTTGTTTTCGTGCAGGAAGATCGGCATGGTCGAGCCCACCGGCGCACGCTCACCAAGGAAGCCCGAGCAGACACCCTGGCGCTCGGCGCCGTGCGACTTGTAACGCACCACGCGGACGGTCGTGTGCACCTGGTTGGGGTGTGCATCCAGCGCCGACGCGATGGAGTACATACGCGGCGTAAGGCGCTGCAGGATGTTGAACAGTTGCTGCGGCTGGGTGATGATGCCAGGAAAATCGGTGATCAGGTCCACGAACTCGCGGCCCCAGACGTATTCCTCGGCGAGCGCCTTGTTCTCCTGACCGAGCAGAGGCTTCAGGCCGGACGGCGGATTGTCGGCGCAGAGCTTGGCAAACTGATTGACGCTGCCGCGCGCCAGCTTGCCGATGGCCAACCGCGAGCGCAGGGCTTCTTCGAGGGAAATTTCTACTTTGTAGTGGTCGAGAACGCGCTCCGTGCCGTTAAAGCCCAGCGCCTTGAGAGTGGCCTCGATCGCCTCGTCGCGATTGGTCGGGTTGATGCCGACGGCATCGCCAGGCAGATAGGTCATGCCATCTTCAAGGGCTAGCTCGATGTGGATCGTCTCTTTTTCCGAGTCGGGGCCGGTCAGGCGTTCGTTGACCAGGACTTCAGACGGATAAGGCTGGTTGCGGGTGTACTTGGCGATGTGGCCTTTTGCCCCTGTTTCAGCGGATACGATCGTCTGTTCAGTCATCTTCTGTTAATTATAAGTCCCGAAGGGTTCGCGTTGTCAGTTCTGAGTTGTGAGTGGGGAGTTATGAGTGACGGCCTTGCAGGGTCACCCAGCGTCCCCTCAACGCTTGACGAAGTGGTACACCGCGCCGATGCTGAACGTTTTGGGGTTGTACTCACCATTGTTGACGCCGTACTGCGCATAGCTGTAGTCCAGCACCGCGTCCCATCGCGGCGAAAGCTGTTTGGTCGCGCCGCCGTTTGCCTGCCAGGTGTTGTCGGTGGAGGAGACGCCGTGGCTGTCGTTGTAGCGCGCGAAGCCCACCATGAACTCGGCAAATGGCGAAATCTTCAGCCGCTTCATGTCAAACGCGAAGCGCGGGCCGATCGTCATACCGTCGAGGCGCTCGCCGCTTTTGCCGACAAACCGGCCCTGGATGTCGGCAGAGATCAGCATCCGTTTGACCCTGGGACCGTCGACCAGAACGCCGGCTGTTGCGCCGTAAAGATAGTCTCCCTGGGGCCCGTTCAGCAGCTTGCTTGCAGTGAACTCTCCATACGCTGAAACCTGCGCGTGCGACACCGCCGGCGCCGCCAATCCCACCACAAGCAGCAGAACCACCCAACCACGCTTCATGAGCACACATCCTCCGACCGAAAGCATACAGCAGCGGGCAGACAACACGATATGCTGTCTGTCAGGTTTTTATATACGGCCTGTAACTTCCGGTGCTGCGGCTACGGAGTGAGCGGCTGTGCCCGTGGCAGGAGTACTCTCACGCAAAGTGCGCCGAAGTTGGCCGAGTTTCGCAAAGGGTTCCTTGGCGAAACGTGGCGCATTTCCTGGCGAACTTCGCGTGAGGGCTTTTGTTCTCTCCAAATGGGGCTTTGCGATTCTCGCTTCGCACGGCTTCAATTTCTGAGGAAGACTGGCGTTTCGAGCGGCACATCGAACTCCGAAAGGGGCGGCGTTTCCGCCGGCAAACGCTGACGCAGTTCTGCCTCGATGCGCTGTACCGCGGCGAATACTTCGTCCTTCGCCATTGGCCGAGCGTACAGGTAGCCCTGCGCGTCGTCGCAGCGACGGCGCATCAGGAAGTCGCTTTGCTCGTACGTCTCGACGCCTTCGGCCACCACCCGCATATTCAGGCCGTGGGCCATGGCGATGATGGTGCGGACGACCGCCATGGCATTGGGGTCCTGGATCGACCGCGCGATAAAGCTCTGGTCGATCTTGATGCGATCGACGTGATATTGCAGGATGTACGCGAAGCTCGAAAAGCCGGTACCGAAATCGTCGATCGCAATGCCCACGCCCAGGTCACGGATCGCCTGTAAAGTCTCCAGCGTATAGGGAGAGTTGACCATCAACATCTGCTCCGTGATTTCGAGCTCGAGCTGGGTGGGATTCAGGCCGGTATCCAGCAGCGTTTTTTCGATCAGCGTAGGCAGGCCGCGCTGGCTGAACTGGCGCGCCGAAAGGTTGAGCCCGATCGTCAGCCGGCGGTTCAACTGTTTCTGCAGCTCGACACCGTCCAGGCAGCATTGCCGGAGCGCCCACTCGCCGACCGGGATCATGAGGCCCACTTCTTCGGCAATCGGAATGAACTGCGACGGAGGAATGCTGCCGTGCCTGGGGCTTTTCCAGCGCAGCAGCGCCTCCAGGCCGGTGACGTCGCGCGTGGCGAGCTGGATCTGCGGCTGATAATGCAGCGACAGCTCGTTGTTCTCCAGGGCGTGACGGAAGTCTTCCTCCAGTTCCAGGCGGTCGGTCGTCAGGCGGTGGACAGGTGGCGTGTAGACGTGGAGGCTGGCACGCCCCTCGTTCTTGACGTCGTACATCGCCGCATCGGCGATGTGCAGCAGGCCGGCGGCGGTGTTCGCTCCGTCCGGATAGACGCTGTAGCCAAGGCTTGCCGTCACGCGCACTTCGCGGTCGCCGAGCTTCGTCGGGACGGCGATCGCATCCAGCATGCGCTGCGTGCTTTTTTCTACCTGCTGCACGCTGTCGAAGTCAGGGATAAGGACGACGAACTCATCGCCGCCGATGCGTGCCACGGTGTCGGCCTGGCTGGCGACGCTCTGCAATTGTTTCGCAATGTAGACCAGGAGGGAGTCACCGCCGGCATGACCCAGGGAGTCGTTGATGCGCTTGAAGCGGTCGATATTAATCATGCAGACGGCCAGCTTCTTGTCCAACCGGCGGGCACGCTCGATGCCGCGGGCGAGGCGGTCGTTGAGCAGGACGCGGTTTGGCAGCCCGGTCAAGTGGTCATACTGCGAGGTCCGGGTGACGGAATCGGACAGCCGCTTCAGCATGGCCCCGGCAAACGCCGTGACTAACGCCATCGCGATCAGCAAAAGAATGTCATTCTCCTCACCGGGCCAGCGGGCTTCCACCAGCCGCACCAGAAAGGCATATAACGGCGGCACAATCGCAGACCAAAGCAGGATGTAGATCCAGGCCCTGCGTATACGGCGGTGGAGCACCATCTCCAGCAGCCGGCTGATCACGTAGCACACAGCCAGGCACACCAGCCACAAACGCAAACCACGCAGAATATTGACGCCCACATGGCTGGCATGGGGAATATGTTCGATGAACAGGCGAGGATCGGCAACCAGCACCAGCAGCAAAAGGATGGATAACACCATCGAGTGGAAATTTTGTTGTGGATCCGGGGGCCGGGGGGAGGGTATCGTCATGCACGCAGCGCCCTCCGTACGCCATCAGGAGCGAAATTACCGTCTACGTTCGTCACCCTATTCGCTCCCTTCGACCAACCAAACACCGATCCTGTCCCCAAAATGGCCCTTGATGGTGCTTTGTTTTGCCGACTCTCGCTCTGGTGTGGAGGGGCATTACGATTGTTGCAGTAAACGGTTATTCCATCATTGCTAAAAAGTCCCCTCGGAGAGGAAAAGCTTTCCGATACTACACAACACAGATTCAATTGGGTTAAAACAGCCGCCGAAGCTCGCCGTAATCAAACGATACGCATTTGAGTTCCACCTTTGAGACTCACACTCTCGTGGGAAGTTCGCGATAACACGAACGTGTTACATGTCTTCAAGTTGCAAAGAGCGGAGGGCGTGAGGGAAAGGGCGCATCCACCGAAAAGAAAACGCGATGAGCGCAACGGAGATGGTTACCCGGCAAAAAGGCCTGTTTCCAACGGGCGTAGGTACGGGCGTACTTACGGGCGTAGGTACGGACGTGGGTACGGGCGTGGTACGGACGTGGGTACGGGCGTGGTACGGGCGTAGGTACTAAGAGAAGAGAGAAGAAGAGAA
>Ga0070679_100000456_pt1 | contig 34637 bp, 43 predicted proteins | sample KBSC63BmetaG_FD_65652 | JGI IMG/M metagenome (GOLD analysis project Ga0070679, IMG submission 65652) | Corn rhizosphere microbial communities from Kellogg Biological Station, Michigan, USA - KBS C6-3B metaG | ecosystem: Host-associated > Plants > Roots > Rhizosphere | place: USA: Michigan... | reverse complement strand
CCATGATACGCAACTGCACTATTTTTATGGACGATGAGCCGATATCAATGCCCACGAAGCTTCCGCCTTGCTTTATTTTGCGCGTAAGGACGTTTAGAAAGGCCGTAGCCTCCGTGTTCATACAAAAAATATAGCACGTCTGCCGGTAGCATTTGAGAGGCTATACTGTAAGCACATGAACGTCCTTTTGATAACGGGCGACTCCGAAATCATGCGCGACGGCTCTCCCGCACAAGCCGCGCTTTTGCAGGAAGCAGCACAGGTTAACAAGCTCATGGTCATCATAATGAATTCCCGTCATCGGCATGGATACGCGCGGAAAGTAAATGACCATCTCTGGCTGTTTCCGATGAATGCGTGGACGCCTTTTGATAATTTCTTCCGCGCTCTCGGCGTGATCCGCAAAGAGATCTTCTTCCGCAATCGTCTGCAGGCGGACCTCATCGTCGCTGATGACCCGCTTCTCGCCGGATTTGTCGCCGTCGTGGCAGCTCGCAGATATAAAAAACCGCTTCACATTTACGTACGGCACAATATTTTCTCGCGTTTCTATGTGACCAGCTCGCCACTCTCTCTACTGCGCTCAGTTATCGGCCGCATTTTTATCGGATTTGCCAACTCGATAAGCGTCGCGTCGGAGTCGACACGCGCAACGCTCATCCGGCGCGATCCTGTCTTTGCCGACCGGGTAACGACGGTGCAGCCGTACATCGATGTCGATGCCGTGCGGGCCAAAACCGTCGGCGACGATCTCCATCTCAAATATACGCAGTTCAGAGCGCTCTTGCTTGTAATCGCGCCGCTTTCTCCCGAGCAGAACATAAAATTGGCGATAGATGTTCTCGTGGAAATTTCCAAATACCACAACCACATCGGGCTGGTCATCGTCGGAAGCGGCATCGAACGCTTTTACCTTGCCCGCTATGCAAAGCTCAAAGGAGTGGGGGATTCGGTAATGTTCGAGCCGCCGCAGGAAGATATGACTTCGCTCTACAAAAGCGCCTTCGCGCTCGTGGTGCCTTCGCTATTCGAGGCGTTCGAATCGACCATTGAAGATGCAGCAGCCGCAGGATGCGTGATGATTTCCTCCCCGGTCGGTAACGCCCCGAAGCTCATCGAGAACAAAGAGAATGGCTACCTCTGCGATCCGCACGCGCCGCTCGAATACGTGGATGCGATAAACATGCTCCTCAACAACGAAAAGCTGCGCATGACCATGAAAGAACGCATTGCGGAGAAAGCAAAGAATTTTGTTGCCGAAGACAAGGACGTGCATGAACAAACGAGATTAAAGGCGTGGCAGCAGGCGGTCGAATCATATCGCGGTTATTGAGGCGCATTGAGAAACTGCGCAAAAATGCGTATAGTAATGCGACGCCGCCTTAGCTCAGTTGGTAGAGCAATCCCTTCGTAAGGGATGGGTCCCCGGTTCAAGTCCGGGAGGCGGCTCACGGAACGTCTTGCTGAATTCTGTATTTGATGCACACTTGCATGAGGTAATCCTAGAAAGGAGGCGGGTATGAACATCCTGGTCCACTGCTACAATAGCAGTAACTGCTTTCGAAATACTTTCCATGTACAGGTAGATGACGACCGTTTTGAAGAACTTGTCCATGCCTGCACCCACCCTTCTCATCGTGTAAGAATCCAGCAGGATATGCCTGCATATCGCGTGTTGGATTATTGTCTCGATGATGGGGATCCTTGCTTCAGGCTTGTGGAAGCGGTTCCGCTGCACTGAACTCAAGAAAGGCGCCCGAGAAAGCGCCTTTCTGATATGTAAGTCTTGGCTATACTGTCTTAATGCAGAAAGCAGATATCGAAAAGAAGATCGCTGAAATAGAAAGTGCTATGGGAGCGCCCGACTTTTGGTCTGATAAAGACAAAGCGCAGGCGGCGCTCAAAGAGTATCAAGACCTCAAGGCGGCACTTGCGGGAAATGCCGGCTACGACAAAAGCGACGCTATCATTACCATCGTTTCCGGTGCCGGAGGCGACGATGCGGAAGATTTTTCCCGCATGCTTTTTTCCATGTATGGCAAATACGCAGCGCAGCGCGGCTGGAAGATGTCGATGCTCGGCTCTAATGAAAACTCGATGGGCGGCTACCGCAATATTTCTTTCGAACTCTCCGGCAGCGGCGCGTACGGTGCTCTCAAAAAAGAAGCCGGCGTCCACCGGCTTGTGCGCATGTCGCCTTTTAATAGTGCCGGCAAACGCCAAACCTCATTTTCACTCGTCGAAGTCTTGCCGAAGCTTCCTGATGCCGGCGAGATGCATATCCCTGAATCCGATCTTGACATTTCTTTTGCACGCTCGGGCGGTCCCGGCGGGCAAAATGTGAACAAGCGCGACACTGCCGTGCACGCGATACACAAGCCCACCGGACTTCATGTACACGTAACTTCAGAGAGAAGTCAGGCGCAGAATAAAGAGAAGGCGATAGAAATGCTCCGCGGCAAACTTTTTCAGATGCGGCAGGACGCACAGACTGCCGAGTCTCGTGGCATGTCTACGGGTGCCAATACCAAAATAGAATGGGGCAGCCAGATTCGCTCATACGTGCTACATCCGTACCAGTTGGTCAAAGACCATCGCACCGATCATGAAAGGCGCGATGTTGAGTATGTCTTAGAGGGCGATATCCAGTCTTTCATCGACGCTGAGAAAGAAACACAATAGATACCTTGGTCGTCTTTGACATCGGTATAGGGTAGGTATAATGGTGCGTAAGGCATACAGTATTTCCGGCGCGCCGTCTTTCTGGCCTTATTCCGCATGATTTATTTCGACAAAGTGACGAAGATTTATTTCGACGGCGCTCCTCCGGCCGTCGAAGATGTCACTCTGGGTATTGATCCGGGCGAATTCGTCTCCATTGTTGGACACAGCGGTGCAGGCAAGACCACACTTTTGAAAATGCTTTTTGCCGAAGTGCACCCGACGGAGGGTGCCGTCTTTTTTGGCGAACAAAACATCCGCAATCTTCGTAACGGCGAGCTTCTCAGGCTTCGCCGCAACATCGGCACCGTTTTTCAGGACTTCCGATTGCTCCCGACCAAAAACGTGTACGAAAATATCGCGTTCGCGCTCGAAGTCGCCGGAAAATCAGACGAAGACATTCAGGCGGATGTGCCGCACGTACTCGAACTCGTCGGTCTTGCCGACAAGATATGGAGTTTTCCGCACGAGCTTTCAGGCGGCGAACAACAGCGCACCGCTATAGCGCGCGCAATAGTAAATCAGCCGGATATCCTCATTGCCGATGAACCGACCGGCAACCTCGATCCGATAAACACGCACGACGTCGTCGAGATATTGAAAAAAATAAACGACTTGGGCACTACTGTGCTTCTCACGACGCACAACAAATCGGTAGTCGATAGCGTCGGCCGTCGTGTCGTCACCATGGACCAGGGCAGAGTGGTGCGCGACGATAAGCAGGGCAAATACGTCATATAATGTCTCTATGTCCATGTGGCTCACGACAAAAAGAGTTGCCCGTTACGGATTGATAGGGTTTATACGAAACGGTTTCGTCTCGCTTTCTGCGGTCTTGATCATGACCATGACGCTTTTTGTGGCAGGTGCGCTCACTATTTCCAATGCCGCGCTGCAGGCGGTATTAACCGGCCTTACGCAGAAAGTCGACGTCACCGTATATTTCACAACCGACGCCACCGACGATCAGATACAGCAGCTCACGAATTCTCTGAAAGCATTGCCTGAAGTCGCAAGTGTGAATTTCGTCTCGCGCGATCAGGCGCTTGCCGCATTCCAGGCGCGTCACGCCAATGACCAGCTCACGATGCAGGCGCTTCAGGAGCTCGGCGACAACCCGCTCGGTTCATCGCTTGAGATACGCGCAAAAGACCCTTCGCAGTATGAAGCGATCGCCAACTTCCTCAACAGTCAGCAGAACACGGCCGCGGGCGCCGCGATAGACAAGGTAAACTTCTTCCAGAACAAAGCCGCGATAGACAAGCTTTCAGAAATAATTTCGACGACGCGTGAAATAGGATTAGCAGTAGCGCTGATCTTCGGCCTCGCCTCTATTCTCATTGCATTCAACACCATTCGCCTCGCGATCTACACGGCGCGCGATGAAATAGGGGTCATGAATTTGGTCGGGGCGTCTAACTGGTACGTGCGAGGACCGTTTATGATCGCCGGCGTCCTATACGGCATAATTTCTGCGATCATTGTGCTTTTGCTTCTGTACCCGGCGGCCGTATGGCTCGGGCCCGGCTCTGAGCAATTCCTCGGCAATTTCAACGTATTCACGTATTTCACGAGCAATTTCGCGATGCTCTTCGGGATTATCTTGGGCGCAGGTGTCGCGCTCGGTGCGCTTTCGAGCTATCTCGCGGTCCGTAGGTATCTGCGCATGTAAGATTTGCTTGAGCTGATTGACACGTATCCTCCGTCGTGAGACAATATATGCAGAGAGTGCACGGGGCACTCTCCATATTTTGGGGAACTAAAGTGACGGCAAGTAACAAAAAAATCGAGGAACTTGCAAAGAGATTCCAGGCAAACGAGAATCTTTCAGCCTATGAGCTTTCAATGCTCATAAGGAATCGCCAAGGCTTGCCCGAGCCGGTACAAGCGCAGCTCGTTCAAGAGACCGAGCAGCAGGAGTACTACTATAACCGCCGTGAAAGACGCAGGGCGCAAAGACAGAAGCAAGCGGAATAAAACCGCAACAATAAAGCCGTAGGCAACCTGCCTGCGGCTCCGTTTTTATGGTGTGAAGCTAATCCACATGAGCATAAAAAGATAGCCATGGTATAGTGGGGACCGTATAAGTAGAGCGTTGCGCATGGCGAAAAAGAACCGCAAATTTATATTTGTTATCGGCGGCGTCATGTCCGGCGTCGGTAAAGGCATCGCCACCGCATCGATCGGCAAAATTCTCTCCTCTCGTGGCCTCAAAGTGAATCTCATGAAGATAGACCCGTATCTCAACGTAGATGCGGGCACGATGAATCCGACAGAGCACGGGGAAGTTTTCGTATTGGATTCCGGTCTTGAAACAGACCAAGACATGGGCAACTACGAACGATTCCTCAATCGCGACCTCGGACCCGAAGATTACATGACGAGCGGCACGGTCTATAAAGCCGTTATCGACCGCGAGCGCAATCTTGGCTATGGCGGCAAATGCGTCGAGGCGGTACCGCACGTGCGCGATGAAATCATCGACCGCATCCAGCGGGCATCGGACGCTTCTGAATCCGATGTGACAGTCGTCGAGATAGGCGGCACGGTGGGCGATTTCCAGAACGCACTCTATATAGATGCCGCGCGCGTACTACATCTCAAATCTCCGGGCGACGTGCTTTTCGTGATGGTTTCCTACATGCCCGTACCGGGAACAATAGGTGAAATGAAAACGAAGCCGACGCAAAACGCAGTACGCCAGCTCAACGCATACGGCGTGCAGCCGGATTTTCTTATTGCCCGCGCGCAAACGTCGCTTGACCACAAGCGCAAAGAAAAACTTTCTATTCAGGTCAATGTTCCTGCGGACCACATCATCTCAGCGCCGGATGTGCAATCCATCTATGATGTGCCGGTCAATTTCGAGCGCGACAATCTCTCCGACATTTTGCTCAAAGCGTTGGGCAAAAATGACACTGCCAAAAGCGACATGCGCGAATGGGAAAAGTTTGTCGAGCATGCGCACAACGGCAAGCAGAAAGTAAAAATCGGCATCGTCGGCAAATATTTCGACACCGGCGACTTCGTGCTCTCCGACGCATATCTCTCCGTCATCGAAGCGATAAAATTTTCCTCATATCATCTCGGCGTCTCTCCCGACATAGCATGGATAAATGCCAAAGACATCCAAGACGGCAAGCTCGAAGTGAAATCCCTTTCTCAATACGACGGCATTATCGTGCCGGGCGGCTTCGGCGAGACCGGCATCGAAGGAAAGATAAAGGCCATCAAATGGTGCCGCGAATCAAAGACCCCGTACTTCGGCCTCTGCTACGGCATGCAGCTTATGACCGTGGAATACGCGCGCAACGTCGCTGGTCTCAAAGACGCCAACACGACGGAGATAAATCCCGATACGCCGCATCCGGTCATAGCGATACTTCCCGAACAAGTCGAAAAAATGCAGCGCAAAGATTACGGCGGCACAATGCGCCTCGGCGCGTACCAATGCGATCTCGAAAAGGGAACAATAGCGCGCGAAGCATATGGCAAAGACAGCGTTTCGGAGCGCCATCGCCACCGCTTTGAAGTGAATCCGGAATACATTGAGCCGCTTGAGGCAGCCGGACTTGTTTTCTCGGGCCGCTCACCAGTAGACGACAGGCTCATGGAAATTGCGGAGATCCCGAGGTCGCAGCATCCGTTCATGCTCGGCACGCAGGCGCATCCGGAACTTCGCGCACGACCGCTGTCGCCGCACCCGCTTTTCACCGCGTTCATCAAAGCCGCGCTCGACAACGCCAAAAAGTAACATGGCGAGCATCAAACTCGTCTCGATAAACATCGAGCGCTCGAAGCATTTGGATACGGTCATTCCTTTCCTGAAAACGCAGCGGCCGGACGTAGTGACTCTGCAAGAATGCATGGAGCGGGACGTGAAGGCATTTGAAGAGGTGCTCGATATGCAATCTTTCTATGCGCCGCTTTCAGTTTTCGGAGCCCGCAACGGCGAAGAAGAGGGGCCAGAAGGTCAGGCGATATTCGCCAGGAAAATAATTTCAAAAGGCTTCGAATACTATGCCGGAGAATATGACCCCATTTATCGCACTACCGATGACAAAGAAGCCGACATCATTCGTATAGCAAAAGCCCTTTCGCATGCCGTTGTGGATCATGGCGGGCAAAGTTTCTGCGTTGCTACGACGCACTTCACCTGGTCCTCGCAAGGCATAGCGACCGAATTGCAACTAAACGATCTCGGGAAACTCTTCGAGAAGCTCGCAAGATTTCCCGAGATACTGCTCACCGGTGATTTTAATGCACCGCGCGGGAGAAAGACCTGGGACTCCATCGCGGCAAAATATAAAGACAACATTCCTTCACATTACACATCCTCCATTGACCCGATGCATCGTGCCGGAGAGCTTCCGCTGGTAGTCGACGGACTTTTCACAACTCCGGAATATGAGGCTAGAGATGTGGAACTGCACAAAGGCGTTTCAGACCATAAGGCTGTAACGGCAACAATAACGAAAGTTTGACCGGAATTTTGCCGTGCTAGAATGGCGCATGGCAGTCATTCGCGAAGGTTTTACATTCGACGACGTGCTCTTGCGACCCCTTGCAAGCGCCATGGAGCCGGCCGAGGCTTCATTAAAGACGAAAATTGCGGGTATCGAACTTTCGGTGCCTTTTTTGAGCGCCGCGATGGATCGCGTGACCGGCTCTGAAATGGCTATTGCACTCGGACGCCTCGGCGGGCTCGGGTCGCTCCATCGAAATTGTTCGGCTGAGGAACAGGTCGCGACGGTGAAAGAAGTGAAAAAAGCTGGCGTGAAAGTCGCCGCCGCATGCGGACCTTTTGCCATAGAGCGTGCACTCGCGCTAGATAGCGCGGGTGCCGATGCGGTAATTATTGACTGTGCGCACGGGCATAATTTGAACGTGTTGGCGAGCGCGAGGAAAATAAAAAGAGCACTTAAGCATGCAAAGCTGATTTTCGGCAATATTGCCACCGCTGAAGCGGCAAAAGCTGCTTGCGATTTCGCGGATGCGATAAAAGTAGGCGTGGGACCCGGCTCGATATGCACGACGCGCATTATTTCCGGCGTCGGCGTGCCGCAGCTTTCGGCAGTGATGGAGGTCGCCGTGGTCGCGAACAAGAAAAAAATCCAGGTCATTGCCGACGGCGGCATCCGCACCAGCGGTGATATCGCAAAAGCGCTCGCGGCCGGAGCTTCTGCAGTAATGTGCGGCAACATGTTCGCGGGCACAGACGAGGCGCCGGGTACCATCGTTGAAAAAGACGGAAAGAAATACAAAGAATACCGCGGGATGGGCTCAAAGGCTGTAATAGAAAGCGCTTCCGGCAAAGAGCGTTATTTGACGCGCGGAAGAAAAGCCGTGCCGGAAGGAGTGGAGGCATGGGTGCCTTGCAAAGGTCCCGTATCGGAAATTATTGCGACTCTCGTTTCCGGCGTACAAGTCGGCATGGGCTACGCCGGGGCCAGAACCATTCCTGAATTCCAGAAGAAAGCGCAGTTCATCCGCATAACGCCTGCTTCCGTCTCAGAAAGTAAGCCGCATTCCCTTGCTCTCATCAATGAGTAAACGCCGGCGCAACAAAAGCAAGCGCTTCACAAAACAGAACTCTCAGCGTAGAGTGGCTGCCGCCATACTGCGCAAAGCATATTCTATGCAGATATATATCGGATTCGTTGCGGCAGGCATTCTCATCGTTGCCGGCATGCTTTTTATGAAAGAAAAGCACGAGGTGCGGTCGGCCATAGCAAGCATTGTGTCGACGCAGGCCACCATCCTCTTCGGCGGCGACATGATGTTCGACCGGAGCATCCGCACGACCATACAGACACAAGGAGGAGGGTATATATTTTCGTGCCTGGACCCGCTTTTCAGCCGGGAGGATCTTGTCGTCGCAAATCTCGAAGGGCCGATAACCGCGAGCACGTCGATATCGCAATTTTCACAACCGGGAGACGGCAACAACTACACCTTTACCTTTCCGCCGTCGACCGCCGCGCTTCTGCGTGCGCATAACGTGCGCCTCGTGAACATCGGCAACAACCATATAATGAATTTCAGCCGTGATGGGCTTCTTTCGACGGAAAAATACCTCGACGAGGCCGGAGTCGGGCATTTCGGCGATCCTGATAAAACTGACCAGGACAAAGTGGCGCGCATCGAAATAAAAGGCATCCCGTTTTCATTCGTGAATTGGAGCGACTGGACGAGCGACAACACCGACATTACCGCCGCACAGGTGAAAAAAGAGAAGGCGGCAGGGCGCGTGATCGTGGTGTACACGCATTGGGGTGTCGAATATGAACCGGCAACTATTCGTGAAAAGACGCTAGCACATGATTTCATAGATGAGGGCGCAGACATTGTGATCGGTTCGCATCCGCATATCGTGCAGGAACACGAAATATACAAGGGCAAAAACATTTACTACTCGCTCGGCAATCTCATCTTTGATCAGTATTTTGACCCATCAGTTGAACACGGACTTATGCTGCAGGTGGATTTTGACAAAACAGGCGTTAAAAATGTCACGGAAATTCCCGTTACGCTGCAGACAAACCGCGTCACTTGCCCGAGTTCGGATGTACAAAAAACAGAGGTCGCGGCGAAGGCCGATTGAGAAATCTCCGTAAAAAAGCTAGTATGGTGAACGTTGCCGGATCCACTAGTGGTGACTGACCCAGCGGCCACCAAACTCGGATTCAGCAAAGATACAAACGCGAATGATATTGCCGGCTCGTCTAATGGTAGGACACTTGCCTCTGGAGCAAGGTATTGGGGTTCGAGTCCCTGGCCGGCAGCTTGTTTATATACTATGCATATCAGCGTACGCGTGCAGGCACAGGCAAGAAAAGAAAGGGTAGAAGAAGCGGGAAAAGGCAGGCTCAAAATTGCCGTTAAGGAACCTGCCGAACGCAACCTCGCAAACCGCCGCGTATACGAGCTCGTCGCAGCGCATTTTGGAATTCCGCGAGGAAAAGTTCGTCTCGTCTCCGGGCACACAAGCCCTGCCAAAATATTCGATATAAAGCTGCCTTGAAGTATGTATTTTGTGTATATCCTCAAATGCGGCGACGGGACGTATTACACGGGGATTACGACCGACATTGCGCGGCGATTCGAAGAACACAAAAACGGCGTCGGCGGGCGCTATACGCGCTCACGCGGAGCGGCGCGTATCGTCTACAAAGAAAAACACAAGGACCGTTCTTCGGCTTCAAAAAGAGAAGCGCAGATAAAGAAATTAAGTCGGAAAGGGAAGATAGTCTTGCTGAAAAAGGGAAGGGGCGCCGCTCGCGCCCCTTTGTCAAAGTAGTCCGACTTCCCGCAGTTTCTGCTCAAGCACCGCTCTACCCACTGGTTTGGTAATGTAGCCGTTCGCACCGCTTCGCGCAGCGAGGTCGCGTAGGCTTTCTTCGAACATGCCCGAGCAAAGAAGCACTTTCGGTTTGTCACCGCCCGGAAACTTGCGCAGATGTTCCAGGAATTCCTGACCATTCATGTGCGGCATGTTCAGATCGAGCAGGATGCCGTCCGGAAGTTCTTCTCTGCACTTCGAGAGTGCGTCTTCACCGTCTCTGCATCCCGTCACGGAAAAACCGATAAGCTTCAAGAGCTTTTGATGCGAGTTTCGAATGGATTCGTCATCGTCCACAACAAGCAAGGTCTTCATGGGACCCTCCTTTCTGCGGTGACTCTACCACGGACAAAAGGCGCCCGCACGCAAGTGCGGGGCGCCTCGTGTTGAGATCTACATTACATTTTGTCTACCTCAGCATCAGCTTCGTTCTTTGCTTTTTCCGCATCGGCTTTTGTCTGTGCCCAGTCATTTTTCACTTTTTTCTTTCCTTCAGCGGCGGCGTCCTTTGCGCGGTCTTCTATTTCCCGCATTTTGTCTCCGAATGCCATAATCGTCTTACTAGCGAGTAATGCAGAAAGCATAGCGATTCGGCGATGAAGAAATAATGTAATTTGCTACTATGTCCCGATGACTCTTTTTCCTGAAAGGAGACCGCTCACGCATAAAGCCGCGGTGACGACCTTTAGCGAGCGGGTTGTTGCGCTTTCTCTAAAAATCCCGCCGGGGCGCGTGACCACATACCAGGCGCTTGCGCGCAAAGCCGGCGGCGGCAAAATGGCGCACCGAAGCGTCACCGCGATACTCGGAAAAGCTTGGGATAAAGGGGAAAAGAAAATACCGTGGCACCGCATCGTCTATAGCGACGGCCGCGTGTGGATGTCTGCGCAGAACCGTAAAAGACGCCTTGCATTGTACAAGCAAGAAAAGATACAGCTCGACAAACGGAACCGCATCGTTGGTTTCTGGGATAAGTTATACGAGTTCGAATAAAGTACCGGCACGAAAAAAGATAGTGCATAATGTAGCGTATGAATACAAGAATTACTGCCATTACACTGGTGCTCGTCGCGATAATTGCCGCCGCTGCTTTTGCAAAGATGCGGATGAGCACGCCTCCTGTGCCGAGCATTTCGGTGTCGCAAGATCCAATACCATCTGGCGGAGGCAATTCACTGGGCAAGCTTATAAACACCGTCGTCTATACCTGCGACAGCGGAAAGCCGATAACCGCTTCGTACTACGAAGGCACGACCACGCCGAAAACCGCTCCTGGCGCTCCGCCAATTCCAGGCGGGATTGTATCGCTTACGTTCGGCGACCGAGCACCGATGACGCTGCGTCAGACTATTTCTGCTGACGGTGCACGCTACGCGAGCGCCGATGAGTCATTCGTTTTCTGGAGCAAAGGAGATGGAGCTATGGTCCTCGAAAACGGCGCAGAAAAAGATTATACGAATTGTAAAGAAGGCGTCCCGCCTCCACCCGCGACAAAATAACGATACATGGCAACCATAGCCCGGTGGTGGCAGGGAAAATGGGCGCGGCTTATTGCGGCGCTCGCCGCGAGCGCGTATTTTCTGTACTACGCGAATACTCCCACCGATTGGCATTTCCTGGACAACCTCAACCTCATCATCCACGAGGCGGGGCATTGGATATTCCTGCCGTTCGGAGAATTCATGCACATACTCGGCGGCTCGCTGTTCCAGTCGATTTTTCCGCTCATCTACGTCGGCTATTTCTTTCTCCGAAAAGATTATTTCTCGTCGTCACTGCTTCTTTTCTGGACAGGCCAAAATCTGATAAACGTTTCGGTCTATGCCGCTGATGCGCAGAAGATGCTGCTGCCGCTCCTGGGCGGCGACGGCGTCATCCACGATTGGAATTGGCTGCTCTCAAGCACGCACACGCTCCAGTACACGGCACAGATCTCTTCCTGCATTTACGGAACGGGGCTGATGATCGTTATTGCCGCCGCAGCGCTATCTATCTACTTTTCTCAGCAAAATATTCCTGAGGCTTCTTAGCTCGCCTTATAATATGGCGTGCGCGGGTCTTTCTCGTTCCGCGCGACTATATGTTCCGCAAGCCATTGGAAATATTCGCCTGCGTACTGGTCTGATGCCTCACGCATTTCCAGCATCGTCGGCTGGTACTTCTTCCATGTAGTCATGACGAAACTGCCGAGCGTCTTATCGACGAGCTCCAAGTCGATGTAATTTTCCGCGACAAGCATACCGATGTTTTCCATCAGCATCGAGTATTGGATAAACCTGACACGTTCGCCTTCGGAAAGAGCGTTCAATTCTTTGACCGTTTTCGGCAACTCGCTTCTTGTGATGTAATGCAAAAGCTCCGCGAATTCGCGCGACTGAAAATTGCGCAGCGCTTCGAGCGTGAGGCGCTCCTTGCGATCCCGTGCCGCGGCCTTTACCTGAGCGATGCCGAAAACCACGGCGACGATGAGGGAAAGGGCGAGCGAGATATTGGCTACGACGGTCACGATATCCACTATCGACATGCCGCCATGGTAGCACAACGACTTTCTACAGCGGTCGGAAATCCGGGCTATACTGTCTTCGTGACGATAGAGTGGAACGCCATCACTTGGTATTCGCGCATTGCGACCATCGTCGTGTTCATCGGCATACTTCCGATCCTTAATTTCTATATCGGTCTTAAATATCAGGAAACTACGCAAGCCATCCAACAATCCGTAGAAGCGCAAGATCAACAAGACCTGACGTATCAGTGTCCGAAACCTGCTGATTCGGCGACGGCGGCAGCGGGCGCTACCACCACGCCGCAGTGACGCGGATATGCTAGCATGCGCGCATGCTTGTAGATGAAATAACCACAAAGCTCGAAGCAGGGCACGGCGGCAAAGGCGCCGTGGCTTTCAATAAGATCCGGCTCAATTTGGGACCGACCGGCGGCGACGGCGGCCGGGGCGGCAATATTTTTTTTGAAGGCGTCTCCGACATCAGCGCACTCCAGTTCTTTTCCGGCAAGCCCCTGATAAAAGCTGAAAACGGCAAAGACGGCCGTGGTCAATTCATAGACGGCAAAAGCGGCCCTGATTTGGTACTCAAAGTCCCGACCGGCACCAGCATCATGAATCTCGACACCGGATTTACCAAAGAGATAGCGAAAATAGGCGAGCGGATCCTGGCGGCGGGCGGCGGCGTCGGCGGCAGAGGAAATTTTAAATTCCGCAGCTCTACGAATACTTCGCCGCGAGAGTTTGAACCGGGCACACCAGGAGACGTCGTGAATTACAAACTTTCGCTGCGCCTTATCGCGGATGTCGGTTTAGTAGGATTACCTAACGCGGGAAAATCATCGTTACTCAACGAACTCACGCGCGCAAGAAGCAAAGTCGCCAACTACGCATTTACGACGCTTGAGCCGCACCTAGGTGCGTATCACGCGCTCATACTTGCGGACATCCCGGGACTTATCGAAGGCGCATCCGGAGGTAAGGGTCTCGGCTTTAAATTCCTGAAACATGTCGAACGTACCAAAACGCTCTTCCATCTCGTTTCAGCAGAAAGCGAAAACCCGGTACATGATTACGAAGTGGTGCGCAAAGAGCTCGCCGCGTTTAATTCCGCGCTGGTGAAAGAAGACGAGGTCATACTGCTTACGAAAACCGACGCTGTGCCTGCGGAAAGGCTCAAAGAAGAGATCGCCGCGTTCAAGAAAGTAAAGAAAAAAGTGATGCCTATTTCAATCCTCGACGACAAGAGCTTGGACGAAGTGAAAAAGATACTCAACAAGATTCAAGCGGAGAAATAAACGTGCTATCTTTAAGGATATGCAAAGAGGACTCATCGTGCTTATCGTTATTCTCATCGTCATAGCCGGCGGGGCGTTCTGGTACCATCAGGAATATCAGACTTCTAATACGGCCGAAAATCCGGCAGCGGCGACCGCTGATACGCTGCAGCAGGCGACAACGACTCCGGCCGCGCAGGAGCAAAACCAGACGGTCATAGGCAAGTCCGTGCAAGGGCGCGACATCACCGCATATCATTTCGGGACCGGAACGAAAGAAATTCTTTTCGTCGGCGGCATAGGCGGCGGCTACGAATGGAACACGGCACTCGTTGCGTACCAACTTATGGATTATCTGAAGTCGAATCCGGACGCAATTCCTGCCGACGTAAAAGTCACTGTCATTCCCGCGCTTAATCCCGATGGCTTATACAAGGCAACCGGAAAAGAAGGCGAGTTTGTTGCATCGGATGTGCAAGCTTCGCAAGACGCGCAAGTATCCGGCCGCTTCAACGCCAGCAACGTCGACCTCAACAGAAATTTCGACTGCGATTGGAAAGCAAATGGCGTCTGGCAGAACAAAGCGGTAAGCGGCGGCAGCTCCGCCTTCTCCGAGCCGGAAAGCCAGGCGATCAAGAATTATATTGGCTCGTCGAAACCTGCGGCGGTGATTTCTTGGTACAGTTCTGCGGGCGGTGTATACGCATCGAACTGCCACAACGGCGTGCTTCCGGAAACCAAGACGCTCACCGACCTCTTCGCAAAAGCTTCGGGCTATCCGGCAAACGACGTGTGGAATTACTACGAGCTTTCCGGCGACATGATGAACTGGCTCGCAAAGATTCAGATCCCTGCGATAAGCGTGCTTCTTACGAACCATACCGACACCGAATGGAATAAGAACCAAGCGGGAGTTCTCGCAGTGCTCCAACACTACGCTCAATAATGCGCCTGCTCTCGGTCATTCTTCTTCTCGCGATCCTGCTGGCCATCGGCGGCTTCGCGGCATTTCATTTTCTGCATTCGACACCGCCTGCACCCCTTGCGCCGCCTGCCGTGCAAATGCCAGTGCCCGAGCATCATTTGATAGGCACTTCGGTGCAGGGCAGGGAAATAGACGAGTACACGTATGGTACCGGCACGACGACGCTTCTTTTTGTCGGCGGAATCCATGGCGCGTACGAATGGAATGCATCTGCGCTCGCCTATCAATTCATAGATTACTTAAACGCACATCCAGAAGCAGTGCCAAAGAACGAAAAGATAACCGTGATACCGGATCTCAATCCTGATGCGTTCCACAACGGGCTCGGACTTGACGGGCATTTTACGAACGTCGACAACCTTCCTGCGGACCTCTCCAAATACCGCACGAACGCCAACGGCGTGGACCTCAACCGCAACTTCGATTGCAATTGGTCGCCGCACGGCGTCTGGCAGGCAAAGCCCGAAAACACAGGTACTGCGGCCTTTTCCGAACCGGAAACCAGGGCATTGCGTGATTTTGCTCTTGCAGAAAGGCCGGTTGCCGTTGTCTTTTGGCACAGCGCCTCGAACGCCGTCTATGCGTCGCAATGCAACAACGGCATTCTTCCGGAAACGCTCGAGGTGATGAATACGTATGCAAAGGCTGCGGGCTATCAGGCGATAAAAGAGTTCGATGCGTACATCGTCACCGGTGCGGGCGAGGACTGGCTCGCATCGCAGAATATTCCGGCCATCACGGTGGAATTGAGTTCGCACGACAAAGTCGAATGGGATAAGAACATCCTCGGCATTGAGGCACTCATTTCACATTTCGCTCAATAGCGGATTTGCTATGATAGGGCCATGCAATTTGCGACCATTTCCGCAATATGCTGGCTTGTATTCATCGTCTACTGGGTTGTTTCATCTCTCCAAGCAAAGCGCACAATAACAGGCCCGTTCTGGAACTCATGGTGGATTCGGATACTGGTGCTAGTGATCGTCGTTGTTGCTGCAAGCAGCACGCGTTTTCAGATCATATCAATGTACAAACCTACCGAATTTGTCGGCTGGCTTGGTATAATTCTCGTCGCCGGCGGCATCGCGCTTGTGATATGGGCACGCATGCACCTCGCATCGAATTGGGGAATGCCGATGTCGGTCAAGGAAAATCCCGAACTAGTGACAAGCGGCCCGTATACGTACATCAGACATCCTATATATACCGGAGTTTTGATAGGTATGTTCGGTAACATGCTTATCTTCGGGCCCATATGGCTCGTCATATTCTTTTTCGCGGGCGCGTATTTTGTCTACAGTGCGACACAGGAAGAGAAGATCATGCAGAAAGAATTTCCGGACCAGTATCCTTCGTATAGAGCTCGCAGCAAGATGTTGATTCCGTTCATTTTCTAGAAAAAATCGCTCTACAATACTTGCGTGCGAGAGCTAGCCATTTTATGCGCTGGAATCGTTCTCACTGTCGCCGGTTTTTTCGGCTGGCATGCGCTCCTCACACTCTGAGCTCCCGGTCTTGCCTCTCGCGCTAAAGCGCTAAGAATCCGAGTTACAATTACGGCAAGGTATGCCGAGCATCACGTTCTCCAGATATTGGTTCTTAGCAATTCCCATCGTTGCGCTCAGCGTCATTTCATATGTCTTGATTTCAAGTCGTGCTCCGGCTTATATCACTGCGCAAGTGAAGCGCGGAGATATCATGCAGGAAGTTCTTGCAAGCGGCAATGTCGCATCGCCCAAAAATATAGACCTGCAATTCCAGAATGCAGGCAAAATAACTTCACTCGCAGTCGAGTCCGGAGACACGGTCACGGCAGGCGAAGTGCTCGCGAGCCTTGATACTTCGGTTCTTAGTGCTGAGCGGGATCAAGCGCTCTCCGCACTCGATGCGCAAAAGGCCCAACTCGCGAGCCTGCAGGAAGGCACGCGTCCCGAGCAAATAGCCGTAACCGAAGCGCAAGTTGCAAGCGACCAGACCGCGCAGCTCCAAGCCGAGCAGGGCGTCATCGATGCGATAAAAAACGCGTATACGGTCTCCGACAGCGTCGTGAAGAATACCGTCGATTTGTTCGTGAGTAATCCGCAGACGAATCCGCAGCTTTCCTTCGGAGTCTATTCGCCGCAGATAAAAAATACGGTCGAGTCGGACCGCTCTGCGATGAGCCTCACCCTAGCTACATGGCAGCAGAGCATTGCCGCACTTGTGGCGCAGAGTGACCTTACGGGAGCAGAGAGTCTTGCGCAAAATAATCTGCAGGCGACCGCGATGCTTCTCGCCGATGCCAACAATGCCTTGAGCCAAGCTGCGACTGGTAGCCAAATAACCACGGCGCAGGTCAACGCATGGATGGCGGGCGTTGCGACCGCGCGTAGCTCGATCAGTTCCGCCATCTCGACTCTCACTGCAGCTATCACAGCGCAAAAAAATGCTGCGGCAGCGCTTGAGCGCGACCAAAAGACCCTCGCGCTCCAAAAGGCCGGCTCCACTTCTTCGACTATAGCCGCACAGGAAGCGCAGGTCGAAGCAGCGCAAGCAAACGTGAATGCTTTGAACGCGCAGCTTGCGCAGATGCGCATCGTCGCGCCGCTCACTGGCATCGTCACAAAAGTAAATATCGAAGCGGGCGAAACAGTAACGCCGGGAGATGTGGCGATATCGATGATACCGGATTCAAAATTGCAAATAGATGTAAACCTCTCCGAAGACAATGTCGCGAATGTGCAGATCGGTGATCCTGCACGGATAACACTCGATGCCTTCGGCAACAACACAGAGTGGCAGGGGACAGTAGTAAAGATAGACCCTGCTCAGACCATTATTGGCGGCGCCGTGTATTACGACACAACGGTCAATTTCGATCAGCCCGACGATCGCGTAAAGCCCGGCATGACTGCGAATATTTGGATCCAGACAGGAGCGGCATCATCGACCCTCGTACTTCCGGCAAGTGCTCTCTCCAACGACGCTTCCGGAACATATGTGCAGCTTGTCGATAACGGAGCGGTAAAGAAGATGCCGGTGACAGTGGGACTTAAGGGCGAGGATGGCAGCGTTCAGGTTCTCACGGGAGTACAAGAAGGACAGGAAGTCATCATCGGGACAAAATAGCATGTACAACGATATCGTGACTGCGGGCTTCATCGCGTACAAGTCCATTGTACGTGGAAGCCGTTCGACGTTCGCCTTGATGATGGTCATCTTGTGCCTCTCCTTTTTCAACATGCTTTTTATTCCCGGGGTATTTTCCGGGCTACTGGACACGATAATTTCACTCGAGGTAAACACATATACGTCTCACGTAATGGTAGGTCCGCAGCAGGACCCGATACCGAAACAGTTCATCAATAACGAAACCCAGCTTCGTTCGCAGATAGCGACCATCCCTGGTGTAGTAGGTACCGCACGCACATACCTCACCGCGGGCTCGATATCTTTTGACCCGCAGAAAAACGGCGTGTACAAAAGAGTCTCGGCGCAGGTCATCGGCATAGATCCGACCGAATCGGAAAAGATCCTGACTCTTAGAAATTACATCGTGGCGGGGCAATTCCTCTCCGACGACGACACGGACCAGATAGTCCTCGCAGCGGCGCTTGCCGGCGGATACGACCTGCCCGAACCAAATGACCTCGGCGGGGCAAAACCTGGAGACAAAGTGCAGGTCGTTTACGGCAACGGCGTCGAGCGCACATATACCGTAAAAGGCATTACGAACATCCTTTTCGGACCCGCGCTTACCAACGCATATATCACCGGCAGGGAAGCCGAGTCCGTACTCGGCGCCTCAGACCAGGCAACGCAAATCCTTGTGCGTGTGCAGCAGGAGGACAAATCGGACTATTACAAAGCGCGGCTCCAGTCACTTTTTCCGGGACTCCATGTGCAAACATATCTTGACCTCATCACCGCGATAAAGCCGGTCTTGGACGCATTCAAGCTCGTGGCACTCATCGTGTCTGTGATAAGTGTGCTTGTGGCGGCGATAACTATTTTCGTGATGATATATATCAACGCGGTCAGTAAACGCCGCCAGATCGGAATACTAAAAGCGATAGGCATCAGGGAAGACATCATAATCATGTCATATGTCTTTCAGTCGCTTTTTTACGTATTTTGCGGCGTTCTCTTCGGGCTCTTTTTCGTCTTTGCGGTCATTCAGCCGTTGCTCGCGGTTCATCCCATTACCTTGCCGTTCGGTCCACTGCATCTGTCGTTCAGCGTTGCGCTCGTCGTTGAGAGTATCGCGGGGTTCTTCATCGCGGGGTTCTTCTCGGGCTTCATACCTTCCCGCATAGTCGCGCGGGAAAATATACTCAAAGCTATCTGGGGCTAGTATGTCGAGCGCGATAGAAGTAAAAGATCTGGTGCGCACGTATGAAGGCAAAGTGCCGACGTACGCGCTCAAGAAAGCAACATTCAATATAGAGCGAGGTGCATTCGTCGCCATTATGGGCCGGAGCGGGTCAGGAAAATCCACGCTGCTGCATCAACTCTCGCTTTTGGACACACCGACGTCCGGCTCGCTTCTTTTGGACAGCACGAATGTGCTCGCCTTGTCGGAAAAAGATAAAACTGTATATCGCCTCGAACATCTTGGTTACATTTTCCAAGAGTATGCGCTCATCATGGAGCTTTCCGCGTTGGAAAATGTATATCTCCCGGCGCTCGCGCTTGGAAGCGGTGCTTCGAAATATAAAGCCCGGGCAAAGGAGTTGCTTAGCCTCGTCGGGCTTGCTGAGCGCTTTGACCATTATCCGCACGAGCTCTCGGGCGGAGAGCAGCAGCGTGTTGCAATAGCGCGCGCGCTCATAAACGAACCAAAAATTCTTTTTGCAGACGAGCCTACGGCAAACCTCGATACTTCTTCTTCGGCAATGGTCCTTAAGCTTTTTCTGGAATTGAACGACACCCTCAAGCAAACGATTGTCATGGTCACGCATGAGCCGGACGACAAGAAATACGTCGAGCGCATCATCTGGCTTGAAGACGGGCTCGTTGAAAGAATAGAGACTGAAACGAGACCGAAGGCACGAACGGAAAAATAACGCGGCCGTTGTCATTCGGGAAGCCGTCGCTATAATACTGCCCATGCTTGTTCCGCGGAAAAAGTCGCTGAAACAGATGACGCGCCCTATTATTGATGCTCTCCCTGGAGCGAGGTCGTTGGTCCAGCGCATGCGACACGGCAAAAAACCGCCGCCGGAATTCTCCGGCTGGGGGATGTCCACCAACCGCGTACCGCCGTGGAAGAACGAGACAGAGCTTTCAAAAGATTTCCTGCAGGCCAACGACAAGCTCGTACAAGCCGTACATGAGGGTCGTTTTCAGATGACGCAGTATGCTGATTTCAAAGACAAAGAGGAAATTTTGCGCAGCCTGTTATGGCGGCATTTTGCGATCTTTTGGAGCGTGCGATATGCGGCGATGGCCGAAGGCACGAGTCTAGTAGAGTGCGGCGTAAGCGACGGATTGACCGCCTATTTTGCCTCATATGCCCTCAATAACGAGAAGAAAATATACCTCTATGACGCATGGGAGAAGATGCAGGCCGAAGATATGCTCGAGACGGAATCAATGCATAGCGATTATGCATATCTCACGCTCGAACGAACACGGAAAAATCTCGAAGGCTTGAGTGCCGAATACGTGAAAGGCCATATTCCGGAAATCTTTAAAACATATGCGTCGCCCAAAGATATTATTTGGCTGCATATCGACCTCAACGCTTCAAAACCAACGACGGATGCATTGGAAGAAATGTATAAAAACATTGTCTCGCGCGGAGTCATTATCTTTGATGATTATGCCGGTCGCGCTTTCGGCGACACGCGTCACGCGGTAGACAGGTTCTTTGCCGATAAAGACGGAGTTTTGTTGCCGATGCCCACCGGACAGGCGATGTTTTTTAAACAATAGCCGCGCAACCGCACGCAAGCCTGGTCAATTATGTCTGTGACGACAAATTCAATATTTATTTTATGACCCTGCGTACGAGCAGGAAATTCGAAGCGCTCTCCGCGTATTCTGAAGTCGCCTTCACCATTGCCACCGAAGACGTGCCGCAAACCCTGCAAATAGAAGGCAAAGCGATGGACATCGCCGGTTCAGACGAAGCCGGCAGCAAGAAAGACGAACTCTTTGAAGTCTTGCTCAAAAATAGTTCATTTGATGCTCCGATATCGAAAATGGATACCGCAGAGACCGCAATCGTCTGGATACAGCCGACTTGGATACGGTGGGCGGACTATACGTTCTCTGAAGACGGCAACGAGAACGTTTGGATGGAGATAAGCATTCAGATGTAGCGCAGAAAAGTACGTTATACTTTTTGCATGCTTTGGCTCTTTTCTCTCATCTCCTATGTGTTGGTGCAGACACTGGGTCTCATCATCGCATTTTGCGCTGCCGGAGTATTCATTTACATGGTTTTGCGCAGATCGCATTCGCGCGCGATGGCGCTCGCGCTTTGCGCGGTGTTTCTCGGCATCTCCATATTCTTTTATGTGCCCAACGGCTTGCCGGAGGGATTCGAATACACCGCGTTCCTCACTTCGTACGGCCCAGCTGGTTCTCCCGCGCTTCCTTTCGCTAATGTCATTAACTTCTTCCTCCATTTCAATAAGTTCGAGAAAGTCGCGGATATCGCGCGCGATCCCAATGAAATCCCGTCGCCGATAACCCGCACCGCTACGACGACAGACGTCATAAACATCACCGCGAAAGAAGTTATTTCAGAAGTCGCGCCGGGCGTGTACCAAAATTTCTGGACGTTCGGCGGCAAGGTGCCGGGACCGTTTATCCGCGTCATGGAAGGCGACACGGTCGTCGTCAACTTCACCAACGATCCCACGAGTCTGCATCACCACACGATAGATTTCCATGCTGTCATAGGTCCCGGCGGCGGTGCTCCGGTACTGATGGCGGCACCTGGGGAAACAAAGACGCTGACATTTACGGCACTCCATCCCGGGCTATACGTCTATCATTGCGCAGAACCGGATGCGGCGCTCCATATGGCGCATGGTCAGTACGGGCTCATCCTGGTGGAACCGAAGGGCGGACTTCCGAAAGTTGATAAAGAATTTTACGTGATGCAGGGCGAATTCTACACAACGGGCACGCTCGGGCAGCGTGGACTCCAGATATTCGACTCGCGCGCGATGCTCGACGGCAAGCCGCAATATATCGTATTCAACGGACGTACGGGAGCTCTTACGCAGAACATGAACGCCCAGGTCGGGCAAAAAGTGCGTATATTTTTCGGAGACGGCGGTGTAAATCTTTCGTCAAACTTTCATGTGATAGGGGAAATATTTGATCACGTATGGGAAGAGGCATCGCTTACATCGCCGCCGTTGACCGATGTACAAACGACGCTCGTACCGGCAGGCGGCGCGACTGTAGTCGATTTTAATTTGCTCGAACCGGGCAATTACACGTTGGTTGATCATGCGCTTGCGCGAATAGACCGTGGCGCATGGGGGGTTCTCCACGTTACCGGTCCGGAAGATTCATCCGTTTACGACGGCATAATGCAGCCCGGCAGCGGACATTAAACGTTGTGTCCGCCAATGCCGACCGTTGTTGGAGCCTTTGGAAGCAGATTTATCCACACTTTATCGAATGCCGCTTTTTCCGGGCGTATCATAGAGAAGTCTGATGATTATCAGCTGTTATTTCCACTAGTTTTATTGCTATGAAAAGAACAGCTTTACCGGGGACGATCTTGGCAGTCCTCTTTTTTGCGTTTCCTGTTTTTGCGCAGCAGATGATCATGACGCCGTACTGGTGCGGCACGTACTGGTCGTCGACGCCGTGCACCAACGGTGGTTATGGGAACAACTATTACAACTACCAATATCCGCAGTATTCGTATTACACATTCCCGAACCAGTACTATCCGAGTAACTACAACTATTACTATCCATACTACAGCTACCAATACTATTATCCGCAGCCGTCTTGCAGCATTACCTACTCGTACACGAACAATCCGAATTACTTTGGCGGCATGTACCAACAGGCAATACAGTTGTCATGGTCCTCTAATTACGCATCAAGCGCATACATCAGCGGCGTTGGAAGCGTTTCGCGATCGGGCATACGCGTCGTGTATCCGTACGGGTATGGGCAATACGTGATGACCGTGTACGGTCCTGGCGGCCAAAACACATGCACGACATACTATCAGCAGCCGCAGTACTATCAGCAACAAGTGCCGCCGAATTACTGGAACCAATACAATTACAACTACGGTTATAATTACGGCAACCAGTACGCCTGGTAACCATGCACATGCGAGGACTATTCGATTACGCACAGCCTTTAGTCGCAGGAGCAACTGTACTAGTGGCAGGACTCATCATCTCAGTCGTCATCGGCGCTATTACTGCGTATAAGATAAAAGTCGCCGACAATACCATCGAGGTGACCGGCTCCGCAAAAGAATCCGTCGTCGCGGACTTCGCGCGCTGGACCGTAAACCTCGACACCAAGACAGGCATCAGCGATCAGCAAGACGGGCTCGATAGGCTCGATGCGGCGCAGAAGCGCATCGTCGCGTACCTGAAGAAGCAAGGCCTTACTGACATCGAGACGCCGGCGCCATCATCGAATCCGGATTATTCCTATCCCGATAAAGGCCAGGCGATACAGACGGGCTATTCCGTGACGCGCCAGATAATCGTCGGAAGCGCTGATGTCGATGCTATGATTGCGCTCTCGGGCGACATCTCGCCGCTTACCGGCGACTCGTACAATGTGAGTACGAACGGCCTTGAGCTCACGTATCAAAAACTTCCTGACGAACGCATCAAGCTTCTGTCCGCCGCGATAGCGGACGCGAAGGCGCGTGCGCAAGCGATAGCGAAAGAAACAGGACGTTCCGTCGGAGCCTTGCGCTCGGCTTCCGGCGGCGTCGTGCAGGTCTTGGCGCAAGGCGGCGTCGACATCAGCGACGAAGGCTCATATGACACGCAAAGCAAGAACAAAGACGTCATGGTGACCGTTCATGCGGTCTTCTCCCTGAAATGATATAAGGGGCCGCATGTCGACCGAAGAATTCAAAATAAACGGCGAGGAACTTCTTGCCAAGATTAAAGAGATAATCCACGAAGGAAATATCCGCCGCATTACCATCATGAACGACAAGGGCGATACGGTAATGGAAGTTCCGCTGACGCTAGGCATCGCCGGCGCCATGCTTGCGCCCACACTGGCTGCGGTCGGTGCAATCGCCGCACTCGTCAGCCGCTGCACGATAGTCGTCGAGAGGAAATAATTATTGGAACGTCACGTACGAGGGCGGCATGAGAAGCGATTTGTTCGTGAGCCACGAATGGCACTGCCAGCCGACGCTCGTGTAGTTGTCTCCGACGATACGGCCGCTCGTGAGGTCTTTCGGAATGATGAGCGGGAGCTGCGAGAGGCTGGTCAAGACCGTGCGCGTGCCGCTCGAGGCGCCTTCTTTCCATTGATAGAGATAATGTCCGTCATAGACGAAGAGATTTGCGGTCGATTGGCCGGGCGAGATCGTACGGAACTCGCCGCGCATCTTGCCGCCGTAAATATAGATAACGTTGCTGCTTTGTCCCGACTCGTTCGCCGCACTGTAATCGCACTCGTAGCTTCCCACCTGCGTCAGCAGGCTCTTATATGTCGTCGAATTCGGAATGCCCGTGGTCGCAGGTTTTGTCGGCGACGTCTTAGTCGCCGAGGTCCCTGTCTGCGTCGTGCTCGTCGGAGCAGTGGTCGAGGCTGTATTGCCTTGGGAAGAAGAATCGTTCGTGAAAAACCAGACTGCGGCGGCGATAACGACAAGTACCCCGACGACGAGCACCAGGTTTTTGTTCATTGCGGTTAGTCTACCATGTACGCAATCCCGTCAATCGGCATTACGCACTGCGGGTGGATACGAAAACAACCGGGCAATGGAGCCCGGTTGTTTTAGCCGGGAAGGTGTCAGTAGTTCGTTCCGCTGCCGCCCGGCGGAGAAGATGATGCGCCTGCAGCATTAGATGCTCCCGCGTTGGATGAGCCGGAAGAATTATCCATTGTACCTGTCGTTGTCTGCGTGCCGGTGTTAGGAACGCCCGGTGTTGCGGTCGATGCGCTATACCAAAGTGCGACACCGATGACGAGAAGTACAAGAATGATAGCTGCTGCAATCCAATATGCCGTGGTTGATGAGGAATTGTTCATAGACACGGAAAATAGTAGTTGCCAATAATCGACCGACGCCGCTATTGTGAGCTCAGGGCGGTGAGAATGACATGAAGTAAAAACCACAGAGCTTCACCCGGTGCACATGTCGCGCGATAAAGCTTGCTACAATATAGGGACTATGCCGGATATCGGCTCATGGGTTCAATCCGTTCTGAATTCATACGCGGGAGAATTCTCATCGCCCCTTTTTCCTTTCCATGTGCTTAGCGCGCTCATTATTTTCAGCATTATAGTGAGCGTCATCTGGTATATCGCGCGTGTGACCGAGCGGCGTAACGTGTCGAACATGCTCTCGCGTCTGCAGAACATGACCTTGAAATTGAAAGATGCGGAACACATCGGACATTTCGGCTCATTCGTCTGGGACCAGGACCCGAAAAAAGACTTTTGGTCTGAAGAAATGTTCAATCTTTTCGACATGGTACCGGGCCAGCATCCGCCCACGCTCGATAAGGTCATGGGCATGGTTCTGCAGGAAGACCGCGAACGCGCCTCAGCTGCGCTTTTGCGTATGCAAGAAGTCCCGGGGCCGTTCTCGCTCTCGTTCCGCATCCTGGGCGGCGGCAATGTCATTCGGTACTTACGGTTGGAAGGAAAAACGACGTTCGGCCGCGATAAAAAAATGCAGACCATAGAAGGCGTCGCAAAAGACATTTCCCACGAAGTGGAAATTGACCGCGCAAAGACCGAGTTCGTCTCGCTCGCTTCGCATCAGCTCAAGACCCCGCTTACCGCCATCAGCTGGCTCACTGAAGCATTGCTTTCCGGAGATAAGGGAGCACTCAACGAAGAGCAGCGCAAATACGTGGAGAACATCCACGCGACCGACAGAAGCATGATGGGCATGGTCAACGATCTCCTCAATGTCTCGAGAATTGAGCTCGGTACCTTGCAGCTCAGGCCCGAAGAAATAGACATCGTGGCGTTCGCGCAGTCCTCGATTGACGAGCAGAAACAGGCTGCAGATGCCAAATATATCGCGCTCAAGTACGAGTACGAACCGAATCTTCCGCATATGAGCGTCGACCGGAATCTTATCCGCATGGTTTTCCAGAACCTTCTTTCCAATGCCATCAAATATACGCCTGCAGGCGGCAATGTTTCGGTCACCATTGCCCGAGGCAGCGGCGTGCAGAACACTGTTTTTGTCACAGTCTCCGACACTGGTATCGGTATTCCCAAGGACGAGCAGGACAAAGTTTTCGAGAAATTACATCGCGCGAAGAATGCACAAGCCTCCGTTCCGGACGGCACGGGCTTGGGACTTTATGTGGTAAAGACCGTCGTAGAGCGGGTAAAAGGAACGATCACATTCGAGTCAGTGGAAGGCAAAGGCACGACGTTCCACGTGACGCTTCCTGTCGCATGGCAAGAGAGCATGGCAAAATAACAATGTATAATTGATTTTATGAATAAAAAGGGGCATACGGTTTTGGTGGTGGAAGACGAAGCGCCGACGGCTCTTGCGATAGGCGACAAGCTCGTGCATGAAGGATATAACGTGCTAAAAGCCGGTACGGGCGCGGAAGGGTTGAAAATTGCGCTCGATACCCATCCAGACCTGATCCTCTCCGATCTGAAACTTCCCGAAATGGACGGCATGGAAATGATACGCAGGCTTCGCACCGACAGTTGGGGGAAAAACGCGAACGTTATCATCCTCACCAACGTAAGCGATGTTTCAAAAATAGAAGAAGCGATGGTTCATGGCGCCTTCTACTATATGATAAAAGGCGATTCGTCCATGAACGACATCATCGAAAAAGTGCATCAGCAGCTCTCGCCGCAGTCCTAGGGAAATGCTGCCTGTGCTTAGTTTTAGTCGAATATGAGCGCGAGATAACCGTCTATCTCGCGCTGGTCGAGATCGTAGAAGTTCTTGCCGTCGTTGTGCAGGCGCGTCGCGAGCGCGGTGCCGACGAATCGCCAATGCCATGGCTCATATTGATAATACGTATTGCCTTTCGGATAAGAGAGGATAAAACCGTATTTATACGCATTATCGGCCATCCATTTGTATCCGTCTGAGCCGTCGAAGCCGCCCTTAGCATTTGAAAAATCATCGCCGATCTTTTGGGTCGTAAGATCGACTGCAGTGCCGAGCTGGTGCTCGCTATAGCCTTGGTCGGCTGAAAATGCATTTGCCCCAGAGCCATAGGTCATTTTGTACTCGGCTTTCAAGGCTGCTTGCTGGCCGAACGACCGGTATGCCGAGATTATCTTGAGTTGCACGCTCGAAGATGCCGCGTCATCCATCATGCGCTGGAGATATGGATACGCTTTCGTCAGGAACGACTGCTGTCTTTCAGTATCGAAGACATATTTTGCATCGATGGTAGTCGTCGATTCGGGAGTGTAGTTATCAGAGAGAAAATAAACTTTGGAATACTTCTCCAAAAGCTCTTTATCCGTGTGAGACAGGGCCGTAAGCTGATCCACCTGAGCTTGCGTACCATTGAGCTGCGCCTGCATCTGCAGGTTTTGCTTCTGTGCGTCGGTTAAATTCGATGCGAGCGTCTGGTTCTGGCCGACTGCTTGTTCGAATTTATCTTGCCAAGCGCTCGTGATTTTGGCGTATGCCACAGTTGTCGAAGAAAGTTCTTCTTTGGCCGCGACGTATTGCTGCGAAAGCGTATAGTATTGGAAGCCGCTGAAGGCGAGCGCCGCTAAGGCGAATGCCCACGCCGCGACTTCTATCGCGATAAAATGCTGCTGGAGCCATGCAGAAATATCATGGAAAAAACCGCGCATCGGATAATAGTAGCACCGTTTGTCTAGGGACTTGCCAAAATTGACATAAAGATGCGTAAAAATTGCCCCGGTAATGAAGAAATCGTGATTGCGTCTTCATCTGCGTAAGCATTACAAGGCTAACTATCTACTATGGGTACAACAGCTAGATCAGTAACAAAAGTGGGGATCGGTCTTGGTGCTGCTATCGCAGCCTATATGGCAGTTGGGGCATTTTTCGCCCATGCGGATGCAGCTCCTACGATTACCTCCACCATCCGCGACTCTTCGGCCGCGGAAAACATCATTACCAGCGCGCATATCGGCGACAGCGTCCATGACGTTGCGCAGGTTTCGTCTTCGACGAGCCAGACTATTCCGCAGGGAACGGTAGATTTCAACGTCTATGCGAATACTTCCTGCAGTGGGACGGCTTCAGGCGTACAAGGCGGAGTTTCGCTCGTAAATGGTTTTGCGACTTCTACAGCCACAACGACCGGCGCAGCAGGACTTTCCTTCAAAGTCCACTACAACGGCGACAATCAGAACATTGCAACGGACGGTCCATGCCAGCCGCTTACGGTGACTTCCACGAACGCATCGGTCACGACTTCGCTTTCTGCATCGACGATCACGGCGGGTGCAAGCGCGCATGACAGCGCGTCACTCTCAAATGTGACATCCAACGCGGGCGGCTCACTCACGTACTCAGTCTATTCCGACGCAAGCTGCCAGACGCCTTTTGCCGGCGCAGGCAATGTGAACGTCTCCAACACTTCTGTACCGAATTCAAGCGACGTCGTCTTCAACACGCCTGGCACGTACTACTGGCAGGCGGTCTATCACGGCGACAATAACAACAACGCCGCTACGTCTACCTGCGGGTCGGAAATTCTGACCGTACAGGCATCGCAGTCGAAAAATTCTCCGGCTATCTCGACGACACTCTCTACGACATCATCCACGGTCTTCACCGGCTCGACCATCTTCGATTCTGCCGCACTCAGTGGCGAAACTGCTAACGCGGGCGGAAGCGTTACGTACACTGTCTACAGTGACAACGCATGCCACACGCTCTACGGAAATGCGGGCGCTGGCTCTGTGACGAACGGCACGGTGCAGAATTCACCAAACTTCGTCTTCAATACGCCAGGCACCTACTATTGGCAGGCGGTTTACGGTGGCGACGCGAACAACAACATCGCAACCTCGACGTGTGGCTCTGAAGTCCTCACGGTCGCAGCGACGCCGAACAAAAATTCTCCGACTATCTCGACCTCGCTCTCAACGACATCTTCAACGGTCGCTACAGGTTCTTCGATCAGCGACTCGGCGAACTTGAGCGGTGAAACAGCATCGGCGGGCGGCACGGTGAGCTACAACGTCTACTCCAACAGCTCCTGCACGACGCTCTACGCAGGCGCTGGCGTAGTAAATGTCAGCAACGGAAGCGTGCCGAACTCGAACGCAGTCGCATTCAACACGCCGGGCACGTACTACTGGCAGGCGGTCTACTCGGGAGACAGCAACAATAATCCGGTCACCAGCAACTGCACGAGTGAGGTCATCGCCGTCTCGGATTCCGGCTCTTCTGGCGGCACTACCGGCAACGGCACGCTGAGCGGCCAGGTCTTCAACGACGCGAACGACAACGGCGTGCAGGATTCCGGCGAAACGGGCCTCGCAGGATTCACGGTGCACCTCTACCAAAGCGCGAACTTCAACAACTTCGGCTATTGGCCGATCTACAAAACTGCGGTCACGGACGCAAACGGCAACTACTCGTTCACCAATCTTCCCGACGGCACGTACTCGATCGAGCAGGTCTTGAAGAATGGTTGGAAACAGACGACTGACGACTATACATCGGTCACGGTTTCCGGGGGAAGCGGTCAGAGCGGCCTTAATTTCGGCGATGTAGTCGGCCCCAAAGGCAAGCAACACGGCCATGGCACTGAGAAATCTCATCATGGTAAGAACGGTCACGGAAATCGCCAGAATTGCGACAGTGATGACGATGGTGATGATGTCGCATGCGATTCTGACAACGACAACGCCTCTTCGACCCACCAATGGATATTCAACGTGAATATCAACGGCAACCATGACAATGGCTTGCACTTAGGATGGTTCATCGGAAAAGGCAATCAAGGCAAAAGTAAGCACGGCGGCAACTAGCCGGTACGGCACACAAAAGGCCCCTAAAGGGGCCTTTTGTGTGCAATCTCCGCAAATCGGATTTTGCTTCAGCCGATAAGCGTATCGGTGTAAGATGAGGATGCTATGAAGAAACCGCCTACCATCAAAGGAATCTTCGTAATGAGCCATGTGCACGCTTTGGCTCGCGCCAAAGGCGAAAAGGCGCTGCAGGAACTCCTAGTGCGCTGCGGCAGGCGCATGCGGTATCGTGCCAACGAAGACGTGCCGGTACGAATAGAGATAGAGATTATCGAGCATGTTCTTGACATGCTCGCTAAAAAGGAAATCCCGCCGGGAAAGCGCGAGTTCGAAGCGGGCAGGCTTCATTTCAGGAATTTTGCGGATACGCCGCTCGGGGAGATGGCACTCCTCTTCAGCTTCAGGACAGCGCTCATGCGGGCCCCTTGGATCGCACGTAGGGTATTCCGCGGTATGGAAATATCCAGCCGCTCTCTCGGAAAGAATTCGATAGAGATTACGATAGGCAACAATGATTATCCCTTGGAACATTTCCAAGGGTTTTTTAAAGCATGGATGCGGCGCTGTAAACTCAGTGGCTCTGTAAAAGCAGCAGAAAAAGACGACGAGTATATCTATACAATCAAATGGTCGTAAATAAACAGAACGGCGCTCGCAAACTTGCGAGCGCCGTATTCGCGCGGCCATCTAGACCGTTTGCGTTATTGCCTCAACATGTTCCATCACTTCACGTCCAAGGCGCAATACGCACTTTTATCAGGTTAAAATAAAGCATCATGGCGCTTACGGCGGCACAAAAGAAACTGCATCACGCAAAGATGGGAAATCTCTGGCGTGATCTGGTCATCATCGCACTCGGCATTTTGATCACGCTTCTTTTGGTACAAATGGGTGCACTTGGGCAGATCTTGTCTGCCACCGAAGAACAGTCGTACATCGGGAGTTTCATCGCCGGAATATTTTTTACCTCCATATTTACTATCGCGCCGGCATCCATCGCGCTTGCAGTCATTTCGCACTCGACGGAAGCGTATCTAGTCGCGATATGGGGTGGGCTCGGGGCCATGATGGGGGACCTTCTGTTGTTTTTATTCATCCGCGATGTCTTTGCCGACGACGTTGAGGGCATCGCAGTTGTCCGCAAATGGAAAAAGGTGATTGCTCGGCCGCACTACGGTCTCACGCGCATCCTTTTGCCCGTCATCGGCGCGCTCGTCATCGCATCACCGCTCCCGGACGAAATCGGCCTCGCCATTCTCGGGTTCTCACGCACAAAGACGCTCTATATGCTTCCTATCACGTTCATCATGAACTTTCTTGGCATTTATGCCATAGCGCTTATCGCGGCGCATTTGTAAGCGCCGCTTCACCCTTGCGTCATATCTCTTATTGCCTAGTATAGAGAGATATGTCTACAGCACGAAGAGAATATTTTTTGCTCATTGTCGGACTTATCCTTCTTATTATCACCGGGTCGGCGGTCTACTACATGCAGCGCGCGCCAAACCGCGCAAAAGACATGTCCGAAGTCTCTACCTTGGTCACGTCTTTCGGCAATTACGAAAAAAGCATTTCACCGCTCGGTCCAACGGAGACCGTAGAGAGCGACATCCAGCAGAGTTACGGTCAATTCATAACTAATAATCTCTTGCAGCAATGGCGTGCAGACCCCTCGCATGCGCCAGGGCGCCTCACTTCAAGCCCGTGGCCCGACCATATAGTCGTGGACTCTATCACGCCGCAAGGCTCCGGTTATGCCGTAAGCGGGCACATCGTCATGATGACTTCGACTGGCGAGAGCGGCTCGGTGCCGGTCGTGATGCTCGTCATCCGCGAAAACAACGCGTGGAAGATCGCGGCCTATCAGGAAGCGAAAACGGAATAGATCCAGCATCGGAAATTTGTTCGCACCCGAAAGTTTTCGCTCGGAGAACGGTCTGAAGCCGCCTGATTTCGGTAAGCCCGAAATCAGGACGGATGAGTTTTCGAAGAGCGAAAACTTTCGGGTGCGAACGCAAATCGACGACACTAAATATTGTTGAATATATGCGCCCAAGAACCGATGATCGGAAGTTCGGATTCTTTGTGGTTGACGACGTTGACGATGCCGATAATGGCGAAAACGAGCGTAATAAGGTTGATGATCTGGAGAATCGGCCAGAACATATACAAGAACATCCCGCCAAGGAGCCATACGATGATTTCGATGACAACGAGCAAGAGTCCTTGCTTGATATGGAATTTAACGAACGGGTTGTTCTTCGCCATTAAAAACGGGATAATCACGAGAATGCCGAGGTAGGCGAGTACGCCCATCAACGTTTCGTTTTGCGCTGCCGGGCTCAGCTGAGGAGACGATTGGTTCGGAGATGTGTTCTCCATAATAAAAAGATTAATTGTAATACTACTGCCGCCAGTATACGTATGGCGCAATGTAAGACAAGCGCATTCATGCGGGTTTCATTTGCGAAAATTCCTACCGTACTCACGCGAGTTTCATACCGTATCGCGCACACTGTAAGTCTTGGGGACAGGTATCGTCACAGATATCGGGTCGGTGTTCTTATCAACCAAGAAATAACAAGCACACTATGAAAAGAATTCTAACGTCATTAGCGATCGTCTCCGCTCTAGCATTTACGAGTGCTGCGGGCGTTGCGAGCGCGCAATCGATAATCCCGACAGGCCAAACCGGGTCTAGTACGACCGGAACAACCGGCACGACAGGTCCAACCGGAACGACCGGTACTACCGGAACCACAGGGACGACGGGCACCACTGGTAAGACCGGAAGTTCGACTGTTGGCGTACCGAACACAGGTGCGGGCGGCGACGCGCCGATGAACTACGCGATTCTTGCCACTTCGGCAGCGATAGCGATAGCAGCGGCAGCGTACGCATTCAGGAAGCCTCAAGCTAGATAAGAAAATTAGAGCGGGCCGCCTCGTCTAGGTAAGTGCGGGCGGCCCGCTTCGTCCGTATGAATATGGTGAAAAGAACAATCGCAGGACTCGTAGCGCTTGTTGCTGCTTTTATTTTCAGTACGACCTTGGTGCAGGCGCTTTTATATGTGCCGGGCACTGAGGTAACTGCCACGAACACTGCAGACACAAGTGCCATCGAAGCGACGCATAAAGCAGCGCCCAACGCATATCCGGTGCGTCTCATCATCCCGTCTCTCAATATCAACGCAAATGTGCAGTACGTCGGCATTACTGCGCACGGCTCGATGGCGGTGCCTAACAATTTTACCGATGTCGGCTGGTACAAATACGGTCCGGTGCCCGGTTCGAACGGAAGCGCCGTCCTCGCCGGCCACGTCGACAACGCGCTCGCGCTTCCCGGTGTTTTCAAACATTTGCAAGACATCCAGCCGGGCGCCGACGTCTATATTGAACAGAAAAACGGGGAGCAACTGCACTTCATCGTCGATGATGTCGAGGCCTACGACGTCACTGATGTGCCGACGGATAAGATTTTTGAGAACACGGGTACGCCACGTCTGAACCTCGTTACCTGCGACGGGACGTGGATACAATCGCAGCATCAGTACGATCAACGGCTTGTTGTCTACACGCATTTGGCCTCTTAAAATTCTTTTAAAGCAGGCTCAAATGAGCTAAAATGAAGGCATGAATTGGAGCAATATGGCGGGAACTTTTGCCGCGCGTTGGCGCGGTCTTTCGTTGTGGACGAAAATGGGCCTTGCCATTCTTATATTGGCCGCTATCCTCGCGTTTCACTTTGTGACGCGTCCGGCTCCTGAGGCCGCTATCGCTCCGCAGCAGAGCCATGTGCATGTCCAGTCAGTTGCAGGGCTTTCCTCTGCAACCGGGCCCCTGCCGGTGACCGGCAAAGTCACTTCCAAGAGCCAGGCTAATATCCTCGCGCAGACTTCGGGAGAAATTGTGCGCCTCAATCGTTCTCTGGGCGACTACGTTTCTGCCGGGCAAATTATCGCAAGTTTTGAGAACAGCAGTCAGCAGGCTGCGGTAGTGCAGGCGCAAGGTGCGCTCGAGTCGGCGCAGGCAGCCTTGGCCAAAGCGAGCGGTTCAACCGCCGCAAATTCCGGCATCACTTCATCGCAGGCAAGTCAAAGCGCAACAAATGCGAAAACTGCCGCTGCGGTTACGCTGCAGAGCACGTATGCCGCACTTGATGATGCGGTACACACCAAAGCCGACACGCTTTTTTCGAATCCGCGTACGCCGCAACCGCAGCTCGGACTCAGTGTTCCTGACAGCCAGCTGGTGGTCAATATAAATAACGAACGCGTGCCACTGGAACAGACTCTTTCAGATGCTGCATCCATCGCGAACAACGCTTCGTCCGCAGATGTTGATGATGCCGCAAACAAAATGACTGCGGATGCGCAGAGCGTGCTCGTGTTTCTAAACAATGTGATCACTGCGGTGAACAAAGCACAGCCTACAGTCAATACTTCCGCGAGCGCTCTCGCAGCGGACCAGACACTCATGGCTGCAGCACGCACGGAAGTTACCGGTGCTATTGCTTCGCTTACTTCTGCCAAGAGCACCTACGACACTGCAACTGCAAGCGCACAAAGCGCAGCCAACACCGCGGGCTCGGCGAATACCAATGACATCTCTGCGGCGCAGGCTTCACTTAAGAGCGCGCAAGGTGCGCTAGACGCAGCAGAGGCTAATCTCGAGAAGA